>Ga0160435_1000006_pt1 | contig 346491 bp, 333 predicted proteins | sample HID1973K_E0MG_FD_108213 | JGI IMG/M metagenome (GOLD analysis project Ga0160435, IMG submission 108213) | Enriched mosquito-associated microbial communities from UW Madison campus, WI, USA - HID1973K_E0 MG | ecosystem: Host-associated > Arthropoda: Insects > Digestive system > Unclassified ...
GCCGAGGCGAGCGAACGCCGCCCAGCCGTCGTTCACTTCCCAGTTCCAGTTGGCGCCGGTCGTGGACGATTCAGCGTTGATATCGTCGATCATGTGGTAGCCGGCGTCGATGGCGCCGTACCAACCATTGGGTTCCGCCGATGCGGCGCCGGCTGCGAACAGTCCGGCGGCGGCAACGGAGGCGAGAAGTTTGAGCTTCATAGCTTCCTCACTGTGTGAATGCGCGAAGCTGCGCAATAGCACAGCATTCACGGGACCGAACGGCGTGGCTGGCGCACGGTTCCGCGCCTGAGCTACGATTGTGTCGACTGTGGCGCCGTTTCAACACATTGGGCGCCGGCGAAAGGAAACGATTATGGCGATGCGGTTTGACAGACAGGTGGCGATCGTGACGGGGGCCGGCGGCGGCTTGGGGCGCGAACACGCGCTCGCTCTCGCGGCGCGCGGGGCCAAGGTGGTGGTCAATGACCTGGGCGGCGCCCGCGACGGTTCCGGCGGTTCGGCGACGGCGGCGGAATCGGTGGTCGCTGAAATCGAGGCGGCCGGCGGCGAGGCCATCGCCAATGCGGCCTCGGTGACGGACTTTGCCGCAGTCCAGGCCATGGTCGATCAGGCCATGGCGAAATGGGGCCGGATCGACATCCTGGTGAACAACGCCGGCGTCCTGCGTGACAAGACCTTCGCCAAGATGGAGATCGAGGACTTCCGCTTCGTCGTCGACGTCCACCTGATGGGGGCGGTCAACTGCACAAAGGCGGTGTGGGAGATCATGCGCGGGCAGAACTACGGCCGGATCGTGATGACGACCTCGTCGTCCGGCCTGTATGGCAACTTCGGCCAGTCGAACTATGGCGCGGCTAAGATGGCCCTGGTCGGCCTGATGCAGACCCTGTCGATCGAGGGAGCCAAGAACGACATCCGCGTCAACTGCCTGGCGCCCACCGCACACACCCGCATGACCGAGGATCTGGGCGCCGCCCTGCCGCTGGAGGCGCTCGCCCCGGCCCTGGTCACGCCCGGCCTACTTTACCTGGTGAGCCAGGAGGCGCCCAGCCGCGCCATCCTGGCCGCGGGCGCCGGCGGGTTCGAGCGCGCCTATGTCACTCTGACGCAAGGCGACTTCGTCACCGGGGAAGATGCACCCGAACAGGTCGCCGCCCGCTTCGACGCCATCTCGGACCGCGCGGGCGAGATTGTGCCGGACATGGGCGCCGCCCAGGGCATGATCGAACTGACCAAGGCCCAGAAGGCCCACGGCGGTTGAACAACAAGGCGCCTTGCGTTGACCCGACGTGAGGCGCCTAACTTCGCGTCAGAGGAAACCGGCCTCAAGCAGCGCGAAAGCGCGGTAGGCCAAACAGGAACGGCCTCAAGCAGCCCGAAGGGCGATAGGCCAAGCGAAGAGAGCATCCATGCGCGAAGCCGTCATCGTCTCCACCGCCCGTACGCCCATCGGGCGCGCCTATCGCGGCGCCTTCAACGACACCCAGGCGCAGCAACTCGGCGCCCATGCGGTCAAGCACGCGGTCCAGCGCGCCGGCGTCGATCCGGCCGAGATCGAGGACGTGATCATGGGCGCGGCCCTGCAGCAGGGTTCGACCGGCACCAATGTCGCGCGCCAGATCGCCCTGGCCGCCGGCCTGCCCTCCTCCGTTCCCGGCATGAGCCTGGATCGCCAGTGCGCCTCGGGCCTGATGGGCATCGCCACGGCGGCGAAACAGGTCGTCTTCGATCAGCAGAAGATGGCGGTCGGCGGCGGGCTGGAAAGCATCTCCCTGGTCCAGAACCAGAACATGAACCTGTACCGGATGAAGGACGAAGAGCTGCTGAAGCTGTCGCCCCACATCTATATGTCGATGCTGGAGACGGCCGAGGTGGTGTCGCGCCGCTACGGCGTCAGCCGCGACCGCCAGGACGAATATGCGCTGAAATCCCAGCAGCGCACGGCCGCCGCCCAGGACGCCGGCCGCTTCGACGCCGAGATCGTGCCCATGACCACCACCATGCTGGTCATGGACAAGGCCACCGGCCAGACCTCATCGAAAGAGGTCACCCTGTCCAAGGACGAAGGCAACCGTCCCGATACGACGCTGGAAGGGCTGAAGGCGCTGAAGCCGGTCTTCGGCGGCGGCGAGGAGATTCAGACGGGCGAGTTCGTCACCGCCGGCAACGCCTCGCAACTGTCTGACGGCGCCTCGGCCTGCGTCGTCATGGAGGCCGGCGAGGCGGTGAAGCGCAATCTGCAACCGCTCGGCGCCTATCGCGGCATGGCGGTCGCCGGCTGCGAGCCGGACGAAATGGGCATCGGCCCGGTCTATGCCGTGCCCAAATTGCTGAAGCGCCACGGCCTGACGATGGACGACATCGGCATCTGGGAGCTGAACGAGGCCTTTGCCGCCCAGGTTCTGTATTGCCAAGACACGCTGGGCATTCCCGACGACCGCCTGAACGTCTCGGGCGGCGCCATCTCCATCGGCCACCCCTACGGCATGTCCGGCGCCCGCATGACCGGCCACGTCCTGATCGAAGGCAAGCGTCGCGGAGCCAAATACGGCGTCGTCACCATGTGCATCGGCGGCGGCATGGGCGCGGCCGGGCTGTTCGAGATCTATTAGAAAGCCCGAAAGCCGCGCCCACATGAGACACAGCTTCGAAACGCCAGCGTTTCGAAGCGACGCGGCCGGGTTGTTCGAGATTTACTGAATTTCGTCTCCTCCCTGTCGCGCAGCGATGGGGAGGTGGCGCGGCGCTCCTTTAGCGCCGCGCCGGAGGGGTTCTGCGACGCCTACAGGAGACAGTGGGACTTCAAGAGCCCCTCCACCGCTTCGCGGTTCCCCTCCCCACAGGTGGGGAGGAGACGCGTCAGACCCGCTCGCTGATCTTGATCGCCGCCTTGCACCCCACCTTGATCACGCCGGACAGCAGGCGATAGGCTGGCGCTTCGCGGCTGCCGTGTTCGATGGCGTGGTCGTGGTGGGCCAGCTCCTCGTCGCGGAACTGTTTCAGCTCGGCGGCCAGGGCCGGGTCGCGGTCGCCGATCTCGGCGATCTGGTCGGCATAGTGTTTCTCGATCACGCTCTCGACCGCCTCGGTGCAGGCGTGCGCCGCCTTTTCACCCATCAGGGCCGTGCCGGCGCCCAGGGCCGAGGCGGCGATGCGCCACAGGGGCGTCATGACCGTGGGCCGCACCCGCCGCTCGTTCAGCAGCCGCTCGAAGCGCGCCAGATGCACCGCCTCCTGGTCCTGCATCTCCGACAGGTCGTGGGCGATGCCGTCACGCCCCTTGCGCCCTTCGAACACCGCCTTCTGGGCGCGATAAATCAGGACGGCCGCATATTCCCCGGCGTGATCAACACGCAGGATTTCGTCCATCCGCGCCTTGTCGGCGCCCTGACCGGGACGGGGAAGCGGAATGGAATGGCTCATCGCATCAGGCCTTTTCGATCCGGGGCGCGCGGGCGTCCTTGGGACGTTTCGCCGCCAACAGGCTGAACACCGCAAGCGCCGAGGCGATGATCGCGTTCCATCCTGCCATCGACAGACCCAGCCAGCTCCAGGCCACATCGCCGCAGCCGATCACCTTGGTCACTGGCCCCGTGCCCATGGCCAGCGCCGTCAGACTGTCCATATCGACCGAGCCGCCGATGGACGAACAGGTCGCAGGCAGCGCCCACCATTTGTATTCGCCGCCCATGTGGAAGATGGCCGTGATGGCGCCTGTGGCGAACACGGCCGCCAGCAGGAAGGCGGCGATGCGCGGCGTGCCCCGGCGTCCGCCGCTGAACAGGGTCCAGCCCGTGGCCAGCACCGCGACGACCACCGCGCCCCAATAGACTTCGCGCTGCTTCAGACAGAGGTTGCAGGGCGCAAGGCCGCCAAACCGTTCGAACGCATGGGCCGCGCCCAGCATGGCCAGCGACGCGGCCAGGGCGAAGGCGGTCCACCAACGGGTCAGAAGGCGATAGACATCGATCATCTTGAAACGGTCTTACCCCGCCCCTGCGGCCGCGTCGACTTACAGAAGCTTCAGGACGACGATCAAGGCGACCAGCGCGATCAGGCCGATCACGCTCCACATCGCCAGCCGCTTTTCCACCTGCGCCAGCATGGCCGGCCCCCAGCGTTTCAGGATCCACGCCTCCAGGAAGAACCGGCCGCCCCGCGTCACGACCGACGCGGCCATGAAGACCGGAAAGCTGAACGCCGCCAGGCCAGAGGCGATGGTCACCAGCTTGTAGGGGATGGGCGTCAGCCCCTTGATCAGAATGACCCACAGACCCCACTGATCGAACCAGGCGCGGAACTGCTCCAGCCCGTCCGAATGGCCCAGCACCCGCATGATCGCCAGACCCAGATCGGTCAGGAAATAGCCGATCGCATAGCCGAGAATCCCGCCCAGCACCGACGCTGCGGTGCAGACGGCGGCGTAGAAATACGCCTTGTGCGGCCGCGCCAGGATCATCGGCGCCAGCATCACATCGGGCGGGATCGGAAAGAACGAACTCTCGGCGAAGGAGACGACCGCCAGGGCCTTAGTCGCATGGCGGCTGCGCGCCAGGTCGAAGACGCGGTCATAGAGTTTACGCAGCATGGCGATCCTTAAGGCGGTACGGCGCGTTAGCACCCCTGCGGCGTTGCGTCATCCTCGGCCGTCACGTCCACCTGCTAGAGCGCCTGAATGACGACCCCCGCCTCTTCCCCGTCCACGGTCCAGCAGGACGACGTCAGCCATAACGTCACCCGGCTGCTGCGGCGGCTGGCCGACGACGGCGGCGACGCAGGCCTGACCCTGCATGAGATCCGCGACCGGCTGGACGAGCGCGCCTATGGCCTGTTGATCCTGCTGCTCTCCCTCCCCTGTCTCGTGCCGGGCCTCTACGGCGTGCCGCAGGTGGTCGGGCTGATCGTCATCCTGCTGGCCGGCCAGATGCTGGTCGGGCGCGAGGAGCCTTGGCTGCCGCGCTGGTTTCTGAACCTGCGGTGCAGGGGATCGTGGCTGAAGGCCATGGCCGATTTCGCCGAAACTAAACTGGGCTGGATCGACCGGCTGTCGCGCCCCCGCCTGCGCCGCTTCGCGGATGGACCGGGCGAGAAGCTGGCCGCCGTCTTCATGATTCTGGCGACCGTCACCATCGTCATGCCTCTGACCAACACCATCCCCTCCATCGCCCTGGCCCTGCTGTCGGTCGGCCTGATCCAACGCGACGGCCTGTTCGTCCTCGCCGGCTGCGCCGTAACCACCGTGTGGCTGACTATCCTGGGCGCGCTCGGGACCGGCGTTCTGATGGGCGCCGAATGGGCCACGCGCTGGCTGCCGGGCTGACGCAACCGTAAGATATCGGCCGTCAAATCGCCTCAGTTGTTTTGGTCAGTATGCTCACGCTTGGTGGTGGGAGCCCGAAGACTTGACCTCGAATCTGATCGGCCTCGTCGCCGCACTCGGCCTCGCTTTCGCAGCCGCCGCCCCCGCCTCGGCTCAACAGGCCGCGACGATCGAGGCGCGCACCGCGCCGGGCGGCGTTCTGGTGATCTGGAAGCTGGCCCGGCCGACCACCGAGGTCGCCTTCCTGGATCAGAACATCGTCCGCACGCTCTGGACGGTAAAGACCCCCGGCCTGTCCCTTTCGGACGGCGTCGTGAAGTCCGACCAGCCGTTCGACGCCTTCGAAATTCTGATCGCGCCTGACGCGGCCGAGGTGGACCGCGTCTATATCGGCCTGGTGCGGGTGGGGTCGGGCCAGAGCCTTTACGGACCCGCGCTGGCGCTGAAGGACATGGACGCCGAACTGACCGTCAAGGCGGCCGCAGGTGAAACCGTCACGCCGCAATCCGACGCGATCAAGAGCTACGTCTATGTCGGGCCGACGTCGGCCGTGACGCAGGATGACGGCGGCGTCGTCGTCGTCGGGGAAACTGTTCCCGCATCGCTGCGCACCGCGATGATCGACGGCTTTCTGGCGGCCCAAGGATTCTATGGCGCTCGTCTCGGCCGCGACCTGCCCTATACGCCGACCCTGATCGTCACCACCGACAGCCCAGGCCCGACGACATATCGGGGCGATGTGACCGACAATGGCGTCATCTCCCTGCGCTTTCATGGCTCGGACTGGTCCGCGCCCCCGCCCGATGTGACCGAACAGCTGTCCACCTTCGTCTGGCACGAGACGTTGCACATGTGGAACAGCCATGCGGTGACGACCAAGGACGGCGTCAGAGCGCCTTGGCTGCATGAGGGCGGCGCCGAATACGGCGCATTGATCGCCGCCCTGTCCACGGGAACGATCGACGAGGCCCAGTTGAAGACCTCGTTGGAGAGAAGGCTGAACGGTTGTCGCGCCGCCCTTGGCGACCGCTCTAACGCCGAACAGCGCCTGCGCACCGGAAACGCCATCTACAACTGCGGCGTCGTCGTGCAGTGGATCGCGGACCTGGAGAGCCGCCGCGCCTCCGACAACCGCGCGGACATCTTCGACATCTGGAAGGCCATGCTCCTGTCCGGTCGCGCGGGAGACGGCTATGGCGTGGCGGACTTCCGCAGCCGCCTGACGCAAGACACCGCCGTCGCCGTCCTGCTGGACGGTTCGGGCTCGGACCGCTGGGCGGGCGTTCAGGCACGCCTTGCCGCGCTGGGCGTCACCTTGGTCAATTCGCCCAGTCCGCGTGACCTTCGCCAGGCCGCCCTGTTCCACATGGTGGATCAGAACTGCGGCGGCGAGGGCGGCTTTTCCATAGACAACGGCCGGATCAAGCTGGACTCCGGCGACCGATGCGGCGCCCTGTCCGGCGATCCCGTCGTCATCGCGATCGAAGATCTGGACCCGATGTCGAACGGTCAGGGCGTCTTCCAGGCCGTCCAGGCCCGTTGCGCCGAAAACCTGCCTATCCGTTACACACTGGCGGACGGCAAGACGGTCGAGGCCCTCTGCAAGGCCCCGCTTCGGGCCCCCGATCTTTGGGCCGTGGATGCGATGCCGGACCTCAGGGCGCGACGCACCTGACGGGCAAGCGCCGCCTAGATGTCCAAGATTTAACGGGCGCCAAGCCGGTATCCAGTGAAAGGTGCAATGGTCGACCGGCGGTCGATCATTCCCGACCTTTTTCATTGAGTGTCATGGCCCTGCCTCTTCGTGTCTTCCATACCCTGACCGCTGCGGTTGGCTTTGGCGCCCTGCTGGTCGCAGCCCTGCCCGCAGCCGCGCAGGACTACCACCAGCCTTTCCATCCCGATCAGCTGAAGGGACCGCCGGCCGGTGCCCTGAACGAGGTGCTGGTGCTGGGCACGCCGCACCTGTCGAACATGGGCGACGGCTTCAAGGTCGAAAGCCTGTCGCCGCTGCTGGATCGGCTGGCGGCGTGGAAGCCGACCGCCATCGCGACGGAGGACCTGTCCGGCCTGCAATGCGACAGTCTGCGTCGCTATCCGTCGCGGTATGCCGAGACGGTCGAAACCTATTGCTGGGATCCCGCTCCCGCCGCCCTGGCGACCGGCCTGGACGTACCGGCCGCCAACGCCGAGGCCGAGCGGCTGCTGGCCGAGTGGCCCGCCCAGCCCACGGCGGCCCAGCGGCGTCATCTGGCGGCGATCTTCCTGGCGGCCGGCGAGCGGGGATCGGCCTTGGTCCAGTGGCTTCGGCTCGCGCCGGAGGATCGGACGGCGAACGACGGCCTGAACGACGCGCTGGTCGCCGTGCTGAACCGGATCAAGGACCGGGCCAATGAGACCTATCTGATCTCCGCGCCTTTGGCCGCACGGCTGGGACTGGAGCGGCTGTGGAGCGTCGATGACCACTCCGCCGACACGCCCGACCCGACCGACCCCGTCGAGAAGAAGGCCTATGCCGACGCCATCATGGGCGCGTGGAACAACCCCGCCAGCCAGACCCGTCGAGCGCAGGACGCAGAACTGGGCGCCGCCCTCGATCAGCCGGACGGCGTGCTGCGCATGTACCGCGTCTACAATGCGCCGACGACACCGACCCTGACCTATCAGTCCGACTTCGGCGCCACCCTGGTCGAGCCGTCGCCGCAGGCCTTCGGCCGGCGTTACCTCGGCTATTGGGAGACCCGCAATCTGCGCATGGTCGCCAATATGCGCGATGTCCTGGGCCTCTATCCGGGCACGCGGATGCTGACCATCGTCGGCGCCTCGCACAAGGGCTACTATGAGGCCTATCTGGACCAGATGCACGACGTCCGGCTGGTCGATCCCGAACCCGTCCTGCGCTGATCGCATGAGGCTTGCGGGGTCGCCCGTCATCACGACCCCGTGGCTTCGTCTTGGCTCCGTCGTCTTCTGTGACTAGGTTCCGCGCCAATCGGCGGCCAGACCGCCCTCAAGATCACGCGGGAGACGCGCCATGAACGACATGACCCAGGCCCAAGATCAGGCCACTGCGGAACAGATCGACCAAGAAAATCCCCTCGGCGTCGACGGTTTCGAGTTCGTCGAATTCACCGGCCCCGAGCCCGAGGCGATGATTTCGCGCCTGGAGCAGATGGGCTTCACCCAGACGCACGTGAACCCCAAGACTGACGTGGTGCGCCTGAAACAGGGCGATATCAGCTTCCTGGTGCAACGCTCGCCCAAGGGTCAGGCCGAGGCGTTCTCCAAGGATCACGGCCCGTCCGCCAACGGCATGGCCTTCCGCACCACCGACGCCAAGGCCGCCTATGAGGGCGCGCTGGCTCGCGGCGCCGTCGCCGCGACGGACGCCGCCGGCGGCGCGCTGGGTGACGACTACCCTTACATCCTGCAAGGCATCGGCGGCTCGCTGCTCTACGTCATCGACCAGTATGGCGACGCCGGCTCGCTCTATGACGCCTGGGACGAGATCGAGGGCTGGGAAGAGGCCGAGCGCAAGAACTCGATGGGCCTGGAGATCCTGGACCACCTGACGCACAACGTCCGGCGCGGTCAGATGCGCACCTGGTCGGGCTTCTACAACTCGATCTTCAACTTCGAAGAGCAGAAGTATTTCGACATCAAGGGCAAGGCGACGGGTCTGTTCTCCCAGGCCATGATCGCGCCCGACCGCGCCATCCGCATCCCGCTGAACGAAAGCCAGGACGAGAACTCCCAGATCGAGGAGTTCATCCGTCGCTACAACGGCGAAGGCATACAGCACATCGCCCTGACGACCGAGAACATCTTCGAGACGGTCGAGGCGATGAAGGAACGCGGCGTCGCCTTCCAGGACACTATCGAGACCTATTTCGAACTGATCGACAAACGCCTGCCCAACCATGGCGAGGACGTGGAGCGGATGCGCAAGAACCGCATCCTGATCGACGGTTCGGACGAGGAAGGCCTGCTGCTGCAAATCTTCACCCAAGACACCTTCGGCCCGATCTTCTTCGAGATCATCCAGCGCAAGGGCAACGAAGGCTTCGGCAACGGCAACTTCCAGGCCCTGTTCGACTCCATCGAGCTGGACCAGATCCGTCGCGGCGTCATCAAGGTCGACGCCTGAATGACGATGCGGCCGCCGACCTGGCTGCCCTGGCTCGGCCCGGTCCTGGCGGCCGGCGCCGGGGCCCTGGCCGGCGAATACTGGCTGGGCGGCGGCTTCTGGATGGTCCTGATCGCCGCCCTCCTCTGCGGCTTCGCCCCCATCGTCGGCTATCAGGTGTGGAAGCGGCTGCACCACCGGGGGTGAGGCAGGCGGTTTGGACCATGCGAGGAGCAGGCCAAACTGGAACCTGCTATGGGTGGAAAGCGGACCATTTCTAGCGAAGGTTTCTCATGGCGAATGCAAAGCCCCTGGGGCGCAGAGTCAACAAGGTTGGCCCGGTCTTTGCAGTTGCTGCGTCTGTAATACTCGCGTCTTGCGTCCCCACCGTCACATACGGTCCGTTGCCCAGCAGCTTCGAGTCGGCGCAGCGCGCTCTTATTGCGGAACATACGCTGACCCACCCGCAGACGGTGGCTAGTCGGACAAGAAATCCGGATATTGCGCCGTTGAGCTTCTGCACTGCGGACGGCTTGCTGGTTGAGATACCAAAACCCCAGGTCACCGAAAACGGCATCTGCGGACAACGCGTCCACCTGCTTCCGACCGCGGTTTCGGCAACTATCGATCCGGAACGGTGCTGGCCTTACGCCGAGATCAGCACCATAGGCCTACCGAAAGATGCCACAACCATCGGCTACTACGCCGTCCGAGGGTATCTTCGCTGCCCAAACGGTTGACGCAGCAGCAGTTCGAATCGGGCGGCTTCGGCCCGGGTCGGCAAACCATCCTATCGCACGAACCAACCCACTGATCTTTCAATCCTTCCGATTTTCTTCAGCCAATCGACCTGACACGCCCGAACGCGGCGTTACACTGCGACCGACCGGCGTCTCTGAGGAAAGTGCACCGATTGCATTGTGTTTTCGGCGCGGAGGAGGTTCACGATGCGCATCGCCTTTTCGGCACTGATTGCACTCTTTGCACTGTGTTTTTCCTCGGCCCATGCCCAGGACGCCGCGCCGCAATGGTCGCTGGCGATCCACGGCGGGGCGGGCGTGATCGAGCGGTCCAGCCTGACGCCGGAACAGGACGCGGCCTATCGCGCGGCGCTGCAAGGCGCGCTGGACGCCGGTTCGGCTGTGCTGAAAGGCGGCGGCTCGGCGCTGGATGCCGTCGAGGCCGCCGTTCAGGTCATGGAGGATGATCCCCTGTTCAACGCCGGGCGCGGCGCGGTCTTCACCGCGGCCGGCCGTAACGAGCTCGACGCCGCCGTCATGAACGGATCGGACCTGACCGCCGGGTCGGTCGCCGGCCTGACCACCACCCGCCACCCCATCGCCGCCGCCCGCGCCGTGATGGAGAAGTCGCCCCACGTCATGCTGATCGGAACCGGCGCCGACGCCTTCGCCGCCTCGGTCGGGCTGGAGCAGGTCGACCCGGCCTTCTTCTTCACCGAGCGCCGCTGGCAGGGACTGGTTAAAGCCCTGACCGAGGCCGGACAGCCGATCCCCGAACGCCCCGTCGGCGCGCCTCTACCGGGCGCTCAGGCCGAAATCGCCCCGCCCCTGAATGAGAAGAAGTTCGGCACGGTCGGCGCCGTGGCGCTGGACAGCCAGGGGCGTCTCGCCGCCGCCACCTCGACCGGCGGCATGACCGCCAAACGCTGGGGACGGGTCGGGGACGTGCCGATCATCGGCGCCGGCACCTACGCCTCCAACGCCGACGGCTGCGCGGTGTCCGCCACCGGCGACGGCGAATATTTCATCCGCGCCACCGTCGCCCGCGACATCTGCGCGGGCATCGCCGCCGAGGCAGCCTTGTCACCTGAGTTGCGGGCCGACCGTCAGGCACGATCGTCGCGATGCCAGCCGAGTTCCTCTCACGACATTTGTCTCGCTCATCCACGCAATCCCGATTTTATCGTCATCGACCACGAACTCCGGGAGGTTGCGGCTATGGGCGGCTCTGGAGGGGTTATCGTCATGACCCGCGGCGGTGAAGCTTGGCTGCACATGAACACGCCAGGTATGTATCGAGGGGCCGTCTCCTCGACCGGCCCCGCCCGCGTCGCCATCTACGCCGACGAAAGGTGAACTCCTTGTACTTCCGTCATCCTCCGGGCCGCGCAGCGGAACCGGGGGACCCAGCGGCGCGAGAGCGCGAACCTGTCGCGGACGAGCCTTTTCCGTTCTCGTAGCGGACGCATCGCCTTCGGCGCCGCTGGGTCCCCCGATCTGCGCCGCCGGCGCGGCTTGTCGGAGGATGACGAAAGTGGATTTCAGACCAATTAGACGAATTAGACTCTCTTTTTTCTAAGACCGAGACCCATGCCTGCATCCGATGACGAACTGACCGTGATGGCCAACGAGGAGTTGGACGCCGCCTGCGCCATGCCCTTCGTCGAGGTCAGGAAGATCACCCCTTGGGGCGACAGTTACGAAGGCTTCGCACCGTCCGGCCGCACGGTCGAGGTCGAGCGTCGCTACCTGTGGGCCGTCGAGCCTGAGGGCGGCGTCATCGTCGAGGTCGAGGTCCGCGACCGCGCCGCCCGCACCGGCGCCGAGGCCCGCGCCCTGCTGACGGCCGGCGACTGATTCCGCCGTTCCCAACATCGCAAATCCGGTCTAGGCCTTGGTCATGAAACTCGCCTCGCTCAAGCACGGCCGCGACGGCCGCCTCGTTGTCGTCTCTCAGGACCTAAACTGGTTCACCGACGCCTTCCTGATCGCCCCGACGCTGCAGGCGGCGCTGGATGACTGGGACCGCTGCGGCCCCCGCCTCGAGGCCTTGGCCGAAAGCCTGGAGCATGAGGCCGTGCCGCGCGGCCGCTTCCATGAGCGCGACGCCGCCTCCCCCCTGCCCCGCGCCTATCAGTGGGCGGACGGCTCGGCCTATGTGAATCACGTCGAACTGGTGCGTAAGGCGCGCGGCGCCGACATGCCCGAGAGCTTCTGGACCGACCCGCTGATGTATCAGGGCGGCTCCGACAGCTTCCTGCCGCCGCGCGATCCGATTCCGCTGGCCGACGAGGCCTGGGGCTGCGACCTGGAGGCCGAGATCGTGGTGGTCGTCGGCGATGTGCCCCAAGGCGCGACGCGCGATCAGACGCTTGACGCCATTCGCCTGGTCGGCCTGGTCAACGACGTGAGCCTGCGCAATCTGATCCCTGCCGAACTGGCCAAGGGCTTCGGCTTCGTCCAGTCCAAGCCCGCCAGCGCCCTGTCGCCGGTCTTGGTCACACCCGATGCGCTGGGCGACCGATGGAAGGACGGCAAGCTGCACGGTGCCCTGTCGGTGCAGCTGAATGGCGAGGACTTCGGCAAGGCCGATGCCGGCGTCGACATGACCTTCGACTTCGGAACCCTGATCGCCCATCTGGCCAAGACCCGCTCGCTGGGCGCCGGGACCATCATCGGCTCGGGCACGGTGTCGAACAAGGACGCCGACGGCGGCCCCGGCAAGCCGGTTTCGGAAGGCGGCCTGGGCTACTCCTGCATCGCCGAGGTCCGCACGGTCGAGACGATCCTGCGCGGCGCGGCCGAGACGCCCTTCCTGAAACACGGCGACACGGTGCGCATCGAGATGCTGGACGACCGTCATCATTCGATCTTCGGCGCCATCGAACAGACGGTCGCGCCGCTATCCAGCGCGGATTGGCGCCGCTAGGGTGCTGACACCGGCCTCGGGGGAGGCCGCATCCTGTCTTTGGGGAGAGACGACGTGCCGCCTGAAAAACTGATCCCGCTGCTCATGATCCCGATCATGCTGGTGGTGGTGCTGCTGAAGAATCGTCGGAAGCGCGTGCTGAAGCCGCAACTGCTGTGGGTCATGCCGGCCATCGTTCTGCCGTTGATCGGTCTGGGCTTGTGGGGCACTGCGCAAAACCCGAACATGGCCCATGCGCCGTTCGGTCCCGACGCCTGGGCGGTGCTGGCCATCGGCGGGATCTTGGGCGGCGTCGCCGGCTGGTATCGCGGCAAGACCGTCACCATCGAAAAAGAGGCGGACGGTTCCCTGATGGCCCAGGCCTCGCCGCTGGGTCTGATCCTGCTGGTCGTGCTGTTCGCCGGCCGGTCGCTGCTGCGCGACCTGATCGAAAGCCACGCCGCCGCCTGGCATCTGAACGTCCTGGCCGTCACCGACGCCTTCCTGGTCTTCGCCATGGGCCTGATCGTGATGCAGCGCGTCGAAATGTACATCCGCGCCCGCCGCATCCAGTTCGGCGGGACAGACAGCCATATGGAAGTCGTCGCATGAAGAAAGCCGCAGTCGCTCTCGCCGTCGCCTTTTCGGCCGGCTCAGCCGTCTCGCAGGATGCGGCGAACACCGGCGAAGACTGGGATCTGGTCAAGGACGCGCGAAAGAAATCCACCATCGCGTACGTCACGACGACGCCGGGCCTGTCGATCGCGACCCGCTGCATGGACGGCGCCTATTCGGCGCTGCTGGTCGGATTGCCGGAGGTGACCCGCCGGACGAAAACGCGCCCGATCACGATCATTTTCCGCGACGAAGAGGCCAAGGAATGGCGCTGGAACGTCACGACAGACCGAGCGGGTGCAGTCGCTGATTTTCCTGCGCCTTTTGCGCGTGAGCTTCGCCTGGGCGGGCGTATTCAGATCATCGTGCCCGATGGCGGCGGCGCGGGCCGAAACCTCCGCTATGATCTAGAACTCCCTGCGTCCGGTTCGGCGATCGACGAAACCCTGACGGCCTGCGGCCGCCCGCTTGTCGACCCTCGCGACCAGGAACTCGACGCCATCTCCGAGGAAGGTCTGCAGGTTGGAATGCGCTGGGCGCGCCAGATCCGTCCGCGCTATCCCGCCAACAACTATTCGGAAGGTTTCGCCGTCGCCACGTGCGTCGCCCAGCCTGACGGTCGCTTGCGCGACTGCGTCATCGAAACCGAACATCCCGCCGATGGTCGCTTCGGCGAAGCGGTGCTCAAGGCGACCCGCGACGCCACCGTCGCCTATGACGGTGACCAACCGACCGCGCCGCGCATGATGGCCTTCCGCGTCAACTTCATCATGCAGTGACACAAAGGCTGGACCCGCCTCATCCCTCTGTGGCATGAGGCGGTCCTTCCGCTGCGGGCGTGGTGGAATTGGTAGACGCGCTGGACTCAAAATCCAGTTCCGAAAGGAGTGCCGGTTCGACCCCGGCCGCCCGCACCACTTTTCGTCGGATCAGCCCAGCTGCCGGTGGAAGAACTCCGTCACATCGGCCAGCACCGTCGCCTTCTTGCGGAACAGGGGCGAGAAGGTCGCGATCAGGTCGGCGTGGTCCAGGCCCGGATAGAGCTTGGCTTGCGATCGTCCGCCCGCCGCGCGCATTCGTTGATCCAGAATGACCGTGTCCTCGTCGTGGACCACCGTGTCGGCCGTGCCGTGGCCCAGCCAGATCGGCGGGGCGTCGGCGCGCACGAAGGTGACGGGCTGGGTCAGGGTCGGGTCCGGCGCACGGCCGAAGGCGTTCTGCGACGCCGCCACGTCGAACGGCAGAAAGTCGTAGGGGCCCGCGAGACCTGCCGCCGCCTTGATCAGATCCGGACGGCCGACGGCGGCCATATAGCGTCGGTCCAAGGCGATCATCATCGCCAGATGCGCACCCGCCGAATGGCCCAGCACGCCAAGCCGCGCCGGATCGCCGCCGTATTGACCGACCACCTCTGCCGCCTTGGCCGTTGCTGCGGCCGCGTCCTCGATGAAGGCCGGGAAGACGACCTGGGGCACGACGCGGTAGTCCGGCAGGGCGACCACGAATCCGCGCGCCGCCAAGGCTTGCGCCGCCCAGCCATACTGGCTGCGCGAGCCTGAATCCCAGCCGCCGCCATAGAAGAAGACCAGCGTCGGATAGGGGCCAGGCGCGGTCGGCGCGTAGAGATCCATCTGCTGGCGAGGATCGTCGCCATAGGGAATGTCGCGCGCGACGCGTCGCACGCCGCCGTCCCTCGGTCCAAGGGTGTTCAGCAGGCTCAGCGGCGAGCAGGCGGCGGCGAGAAGCCCAAGGGCAGGCGCGAACAGTCCACGGCGGGTCATGCAAAAGGCTCCATCACCCACAATACGCTCGGATCGCCGGATCGGTCGTCATCTACGATCAGCGGGCATTGGCGATCAGCCGGCCGCAGTCGGCGTCCTCGGCCAGCCCCGGATCGACAAAGGCGAACAGGGCAGTCACAGGCGCCACGACCGCACCCAACAGGCCCGCCAGACCGCCCTGCGACACCACCGAACCGACATCGACCCCGACCTTGGGCGCGGTCAGGGGGCCCGAGACGGTGATCGGCGCCCACAGGCGCAACAGCCGCGGCTTCTTGGATTCCCCCTCGATCCGCAGGTTCATCGTCTCGGCGCCCAGGTTGATGCTGCCCTTGCCCTGGGCCAGGACCACATCGGTGTCGATGACGAAGGTGCGGGCGGTCGCCGTGCCGCCGCTGACGTTGAAGTCGGCGACGGCGCAGCGGATCTGGCTTTCGGACTGATCTCCGCTCAACAGCTTCAGCAGCCCCGCGCTGGCGTTGATGCCCAGCAGTTCAGCGAAGGCTGCCCGCATCTTGCCATTCGGCACCACAAGGCTGAACGAGCCTTTCGACGCGGCGGCGAAATCATGGATCGAGGCGCCTGGCCCCTCCAGCTTCGCCCGGCCCAGCGCCCTGCCGGTGACGGGCGCCGAGCCGTTGCGGGCCGGGATGATGGACTCCAGCGGATAGCCGGCCAGACGCAGATCGACCGTGCTGTAGGGGGTGTCCTTGGTCGCATCGATCCGCGCCGTGCCGTTCAGTGCGCCGCGATTGAAGTCGAAGCTGATCGGATCCAGCTTCAGGATGCCGTCCTTCAGGTCGGCGCCCAGGTTCACCTGACGCACGTCGAAGGCGTTCGCCTTCACCGATCCGGCCCGATAGGACAGGGTACCGTCCATGGTCTGCAGACGCTCGGTCTGCAGCTTGGCGTCCGGCAGCAGCTTGCCGCCGACCAAGACCGGCGCCTCGGTGTCGGTGCCCGCCGCATTGGTCCGGGTCCGCGCGCCCAAGACGGCGGCCAGGTCGTCGATGTCCAGACGACGCGAGGTCAGGTCGGCGTCGACGCGCAGACGCTGGCCCGACTGGACCTTGACCTCGCCCGACAGATCGGACGCGCCGACACGTCCGTCGAAATCCTTGAAGGTCCAGATCCGCCGATCGCGGTTCAGCGCGCCCGATAGCCGGTAGGGCGGCGTATTGGGCAGGGCGACGCCGGTCAGCAGATAGAGGTCCGACATGTTGCGTCCTTGGATCGTCATGGTCGCATCGAACCGCCCCAGATCGAACGGTCGAGTGATCGCCCCCTTGGCGACCAGGGACGAGTCCGCGCCGGTCACATCCGCCTCGAACCGATAGGGACGGTCGCGCCGGATGTTGATGAAGGGACCGCCCTCGATCCTGACGGTCATAGGTGCGCCGCGCACATCGCCGCGCCCGTCCAGCACGAAACCGGCCTGGCCGCTGGACGCCTCACGCGCATTGACCGCCGCCTCCAGCGTCAGTCCGCGCCGCTGTTCCTCAAAGGTCAGTTGCCCGTCCTTGATGACCAGTTGCTGGATGACCGGCAGGTTCAGCCCTTCGCCATCGTCGGGTTTGTTGGGATTCAACTGCCAGCTCTTGCGGCCGTCCTTGGTGGAGATCAGCACGACCCGGGGCCGGGTGAAGCTCAGCAGGGGCATCTCGACCTGACCGGCCAGCAGCTTTCGAAGGCGCACCGAGGCCTTGACCTCATCGACGTCGGCCGTGTCGCGATCGCGCGCCCAGTCGGGGCCGCCGATCTTAAGCCCTCGCACCACGGCGGATGGCGTCCAGCTGAACAGATTGACGTCCAGATCGCCGGTCAGGGCGATTTCGCGATCGTATTTGACCGAGGCCCAGCGGCCGATAGGCCCGCGCAGCATGTTCCAATCGAACAGGGCCAGGAAAAGAACGATGGCCGCCACGACGACCAGCACCACGCCCGCCGCCCATTTTTCCGCCGCCCCCGGTCGTCGAGCCGCCGCATAGACGGGATCGTTGTCGCGCACCCAGTCGCGCCAGATGCGCAAACGCGCCCCGGCCGGAGCCCACGCCCGCTGGTTCAGGTCGGCCCGAAAAGTGCGCCAGTTCCGTGGGTTCGACAATCGCTCGTCTCCGTCAGCCAAAGGAAACGCACCAGCCCCGGTTTGGCGCCGCGGGGCCAGCTTGTCGTCGATCTGACGCGAAGTTGTCGCATAACCTTTACAAACTTCAGGATCGGCGCATAATTCGTCAGAGTCCTGATCTTAATTCAGGCCGTGGAGGATTGCCGATGACCCGTTTCCTGACCCCCGCCCTAATCGCTGCGGCCCTGGCGGCCGCAACGACGCCGGCGCTGGCGCAAAGTCCGCGCCCCGCCGAGCGCGCGGCCGCGCTGCAAACCGTCAAGGTTTGCGGAACCGACGTGGCCTCACGCACAGCCTATCAACGCGACCATGGCGCAACGCCCACCTTCGTCACGGCTCAACAGGCCGTCTCCGCATATCAGTCGGGCCAGCGCTGGGCCGCGCCGCGCTGCATGACCGCGCATCAGTATGACCGCCTGGCCGGAGCGACGATGCAGCGCGCCGCGCTCTGACCCCGACCAAACGCGCATGAAGAAAGGGGCGCAGTCGTCGGACCGCGCCCCATTTTGTCGTCTAGACGGACGCCTCTTACTGCGTCGGCGTCAGATATTTGTTCAGCCAGCCGAACACTTCATTGTGCCATTGCAGGCTGTTGGCCGGCTTCAACACCCAGTGGTTCTCGTTGGGGAAGACGATCAGGCGGCTGTCGATGCCGCGCCGTTGCAAGGCGGTGAAGGTCGACAGGCCTTGGGCGGTCGGGATGCGGAAGTCGCGGTCGCCCTGAACCACCAGCATCGGCGTCTTCCAGTTGTCGACGTGGTTGGCCGGGTTGAACTTCTGATAGCCCTCCGGCTTGTCCCAGGGCGTGCCGCCGTATTCCCATTCGGTGAACCACAGCTCTTCGGTCGAATAGCCCATGCCGAAGGTGTCGAAGACGCCGTCGTGATTGACCAGGCACTTGAATTCGTTCGACCAGTTGCCGGCGATCCAGTTGATCATATAGCCGCCGTAGGAGGCGCCCAACGCACAGGCGTTGTCGCCGTCCAGGAAGCTGTATTTCGCCTGAGCCGCCGCCCAGCCCTTCTGCAGGTCTTCCAGCGGGCGGTCGCCCCAGTGTTGGCTGATCGCATCGGTGAAGGCCTGGCCGTAGCCGGTCGAGCCGTGGAAATCGATCATCACCACCGCATAGCCCGTGCCCGCATAGGTCTCGGGGTTCCAGCGATAGGACCAGCCGTCCCCGAACGAACCCTGCGGCCCGCCGTGGATCAGGAAGGCGACCGGATATTTGCGGCCCTCCACGTATCCAGCCGGCTTGATGACATAGCCGTGGACCGTCTCGTTGTTCCAGCCGGCGAAGCTGAACTGCTCATACTCACCAAATTGCTTGGCGGCGAAGGTGGGGTTGGACTGCGTCAGACGGCGCGGCATTTCGCGACCCAAATAGGTCTTGAAATACAGGTCGCCCGGCTCGCGCAGACTGTCCTGGGCGAAGACGAAGCCCGACGGCGTTTGCTGGAAGGCCGAGACGTGGCCCGCGCCCGTGATCGGCGTCACCACGCCGTTGCGCGTATCCACCGAAAACAGCTTGGTGGAGCCGACGTCGCCTGCCGTCGTGTACAGCGTCTGGCCGTCGCGCGACCATTGCAGCGTGTCGGCCGACCGGTCCCAGTTCGAGGCGATCTCGCGCTTCTGGCCCGTTTCGACGTCCATCAGCACGATCTGGTAGCGGTCGGCCTCGAAGCCCGGCCGCGCCATGGCGCGATAGGCCAGGGTCCGTCCGTCCGGCGAGAAGACCGGGCCGGTGTCCCAGGCGTCGTTGCCGTCGGTCAGGTTGGTGAAGGTGCCGTCGCCCGACAGCCCGTTGGTCTTCCACAGGTCGAAGTTGGTGCTCCACGGCTCGGTCTGACCGGCGAGACGCGCAGAGAAGACCACGGCGTCGCCAGCCGGCGTGAAGACGAACTCGCTTTCGTCGCCGAAGGGCTTGGAGGGCGTGTCGCCGTCAAAGCCCTTGGTGATCCAGGTCGGTGTGCCCGTAGCCTTGCCGTCGCGGCCGATCGACTGGACGAACAGGTGGTTCTGGGTGTGGTCGTTCCAGGTGTCCCAGTGACGCACGAACATTCGGTCATAGACCTGGCCCGTCGTCTTCTGCTCGGCGATGGTCTTGCCCTGCTGGACCGAGGCGTTCAGGTCGGCCGCATTCGGATAGACGGCCAGCGACACCGCCACCTTGTCGCCCGACGGGCTGATCCGATAGGCGTTCACGTCGGTGGGCAGGTTCGTCACCTGAACCGGCGCCGACGTGGGCGAGGCCACGCGCCAGACCTGGCTCGCGCCCGACTTGCCCGACAGGAAGTACAGATTGCCGTCCCCGCCCCAGCGCGCGGTGTTGGCGCCCTGATCCGAGATGGCCAGGCGGCGCGGGGCCGTGTCCGGCGCGTTCAGGTCCAGGATCCACAGGCTGCCGGCGCGGCTGTTGGCCTGAACATCGGTGGTCGTGACCGAATAGACGACATAGCGGCCGTCCGGCGACACCTGCGGATCGCCCAGCCGGTTGGCCGAGATCATGTCCTGATAGGTGAAGGCGTCCGGCGTCGCGGGCGCGGACGGAACCGGCGCGGGCGGCACCTGGGCCAGGGCAGGCGCGGCGCTCATCAGCGCAACAGCCGCGCAGGCGGCGGACAGAAGGGAACGGTGACGCATCAAGATCTTCCTCGCGAAGCTTTCTGGCCGCGAGGCGTAGCACCCTGCCAAGGCGCGTCAATGGGTCGCTCAGCCCGCGGGCGCCGTATAGCGGCCCACCCAGTCCAGGATTTCCTGCTGCCAGTCGACCCAGGTGCGGGGTTTCAGCACCCAGTGGTTCTCGTCCGGCACATGGACGAAGCGGCTGGGCACGCCCTGACGCTGAAGCGCCGAGAAGGTCGCCAGCCCCTGCTCCATCGGCACGCGAAAGTCCTTGGAGCCATGCAGCACCAGCATCGGCTTGTTCCAGTCGCCGGCATAGGTCTCAGGGTTGAAGGCGTCATAGACGGCCTTGCGCTCCCAGCTCGGTCCGCCGAACTCCCAGATGAAGTTGCCGATATCCATGGCGTTCATCAGCTGCGGCACGTCGAACACGCCGGCGTGGTTGACCAGGCAGCGCCACGGCCCATTCCACTTTCCGGCGATCATATTGACCATATAGCCGCCGTAGGACGCGCCCAGCGCACAGGCCCGGTCGCCGTCGATCCACGGATTGCTGGACAGCGCCGCCGCCCAGCCCTTCTCCAGGTCCTCCAGCGGCCGATCGCCCCAGTGATCGTTGATCGCGTCGGTGAAGGCCTGGCCATAGCCGGGCGAGCCGTGGAAGTTGATCATCACCACCGCATAGCCCGCCGCCGTATAGACCTGCGGATTCCAGCGGTAGGACCAGTTTTCGGTCCAGGGCGATTTCGGCCCGCCGTGGATCAGATAGACCGCCGGATAGCGCCGGCCCTCGACCGCGCCCGCCGGTTTGAACACCCAGCCCTGCACCGGCTCGTTGTTCCAGCCGGCGAAGGTGAAGGCCTCGCCCTTGGGCAGGTCCATCTGCGCCAGCACCTCGGCGTTCTGGCGGCTGATCTGGCGGGGTTCGCCGCGCGTCTGAACAAAGATCTGGGTCGGGGCGACGAAGCTCTCGTGGGCATAGGCCAAGACCCCGGCCTTCTCCTCATAGGCGCCGACCGTGCCGTTTCCGGTAAGGGGCGTGATCCGGCCGGTGCGGGCGTCGACCGAGAACAGCCGGTTCTGGCCCTCGTCCGCCGCCGAGACCAGCAGCGACCGGCCATCGGTGCGCCATTGCAGGCCGCCCGCGCCGCGATCCCAGTCGGTCAGTTTCCTGGCGCCGGAGCCGTCGGCGTCAGCCACCCAGACCGCCGCCTGATCCCCGCCGACATTCTCGCGCGGCGCCGACAGCCAGGCCAGCTGGCGACCGTTCGGAGAGAAGACCGGATTGCCGTCCGATCCCTTGTTCGCTTCGGTCAGATTGACCGGCGCGCCGCCGCCGAGCGTCACGCGGAAGACGTCGCTGTTGTTGGTGAAGGCTTCGCCCGCCCCTTGCGTCTGCGTGCCGTAGACCAGAGTCCGGCCGTCCGGTGAAATGTCGAAACTGGAATCGCCCGCCGAGACATCGGCGTCCAGGCCCGCCATCAAATCGCGCGGTTCGCCGCCACTCAAACCCGACCCGTTCAGCGGCTGGACGAACAGATGGGTGCGGCGCGTATCGACCCAGTGATCGAAGTCGCGCAGCGGCAGACGGTCATAGGTCTGGAGCGTCGACTTACCTCGGGCGTCCAGCCGCGTCTTGGTGCAGGCCAGGGTGTCGCAATCGACGAACACCGAGACGGCCAGGACCAGCGACTTGCCGTCCGGCGCGATGCGGAACCCCGACACGTCGAAAGGCAGGGTCGTCACCTGGGCCGCCGCCATCCCGGCCGCATCCGTGCGCCAGACCTGGTTCGATCCGCCCCGCGACGACAGGAAATAGATCGCCCCGCCGTCCGGCGCCCAGCGCGCGCCCGAGGCGCCGCCTTCGGAAATCGCCAGCCTATGCGGCTCGCCGCCCGACACGTCCGCCAGCCACAGGCCGTTGACGCCCTTGTTGCCGTCCCAGTCGGTGGTGCGCACGGCGTAGAGGATTTGGCGGCCGTCCGGCGAGACGCGCGGCTCGCTGACTCGCTCCATCATCGCCAGATCTTTCAGCGACAGGCCGCGCGATGCGGGCGCTGGGGCGCCGGCGGCGGCGGCCGGCGCGGACGAGGCCTGCTGCGCCAGGCTGGGCGTAGCAGCCAGGATCAGGCTTCCAAAGGCGACCGCCGCCATCCAGCGTGTACGCGTCATGTCTTCATTCCCCACAGGTTTTCGACAGTGATAGGGACCGCCTGACGGATCGCCAAGCGCACAGGACGCCGCGCATCTTGCCCCCTCCGACCGAACCGGCGACAAGAGATCATTCATGACCGCCGCCACCCTTCCCGCCCGCCGTCAGCCCCACATCGTCGATGTGCTGATCGCCGAACGCGCGCCACGCCTGACCGCCTCGCCGCTTTGGCCTGTCGTGCGGCCGGCGCTCTACGGCGTGCTGGGCTATGGGGCGGCGGTGCGAATGGCCGACGCCATCCGCGACCTGTCGGGGACGCAGATCTTCGACTATGTCTCGGACCTGCTGAGGCTGAAGGTGACGACGACGAACCTGGACCGTCTGCCGGCGAGCGGCCGCTGCGTCGTCGTCTGCAACCACCCCACCGGCATCGCCGACGGGGTCGCCGTGTTCGACGCGATCAAACAGAGGCGCACAGACATGATCTTCTTCGCCAACGCCGACGCCATCCGCGTCTCGCCCCGGCTGGACGAGACCATCATCCCCGTCGAATGGGTCCACGACAAACGCACCCGCGAAAAGACCCGCGCCACGCTGAACGCCGCCAAGGAGGCGTTTGAGGCCGAACGCTGCGTCGTCATGTTCCCCGCCGGTCGTCTGGCGCGCGAGAAGAACGGCGTCCTGACCGATCCCGAATGGGCGACGACCGCCGCCTCCATGGCGCGCAAATACGGTGCACCGGTCGTGCCCATGCACGTCACCGGCCCCTACAGCCGCCTGTTCCATCTGTTCGACAAGGTCTCGCAGGAGTTGCGCGACGTGACCCTGTTCCACGAGTTGCTGAACAAGGAAGGCAAGCCGTTCGGCGTCGATGTCGGCCTGCCCATTCCCGCCGATCGGCTGGACGTGGACGCGGCCAAGGCCACCGAGGCGCTGAAAACCTTTACCGAGCGCACCCTGGCCGCCGATCGTGATGCGGTGTTCGCATGAAGATCGCCCTGCCCGACGCCGAGGCCACCACCGCCCTGGGCCAGGCCATCGCCCCCCTGCTGGCGGCGGGCGACAGTCTGCTGCTCTACGGGCCGCTGGGCATGGGCAAGTCGACCCTGGCGCGCGGCCTGATCCGCGCCCTGACCACGCCGGACGAGGACGTGCCCAGCCCGACCTTCACCCTGGTCCAGTTCTACGAAAGCGACCCGCCGGTCGCCCATTTCGACCTCTATCGCCTGACCCGACCGGAAGAGGCGTTCGAGATCGGTCTGGACGAAGCGCTGGACGAGGGGTGCGCCGTCATCGAATGGCCCGAGCGTCTTGGCGACGACCCTGGCCGGTTCTTAGGAGCGGATCAGCTGATCATCGAAATCTCCGAACAGGGCGACGGCCGCCTTGCGACCGTTTCCGGCGTAGGCCGATGGGAAACGGGGCTGAAGGAACTGCATGTCTGACCGCGAAACCCTCCGTCTCGACTTCCTGAAGGCCGCCGGCCTGGCCGACGCCGTGCGCGCGCCCCTGCCCGGCGACGCCTCGACGCGGCGGTATGAGCGGCTGACGCCGACGACCGGTCCGACCTTGATGCTGATGGATCAGGCGCCCGCCGCCGAAAGCCAGCCGTGCGATCCGCGCTGGACGCCGGAGCAGCGTCACGCCGCCGGCTGGAACGCCGTGGCCCGCCTGTCCGCCGGCCGGATCGAGGCCTTCGCCGCCGTCGCCGCCCATCTGAAATCTCTGGGCCTGTCCGCCCCCGAAATCCCGTCGCTGGACGCCGTCAACGGCCTGGCCGTGCTTGAGGATTTCGGCGACGCCCTGTTCGCCCGCGTGATCGAAGACGGCGCCGACGAGACGCCGCTTTATCTGGCTGCCATCGAGGCCATGGCCGTTCTGCACGAGGCCGGCGCTCCGCCCGAAACCCTGCACGGCCCCGGCGGCGACTGGCCGCTGCTGACCTATGACGAGACGGCGCTTCAGGGCGGCGCCGATCTGTTCGTCGAATGGTTGCCGAAGCTCGACGATCGGGTCCGCTTTGACGCCGCCGCCATCGCCGACTGGCGCGCGGCCTGGGCGCCCATCGTCGCCTCCGGCGCGGCCGGGGCCTCGGTCATGGCCCACCGCGACTATCATGCGGAAAACCTCATCTGGCTGCCCGAGCGCGACGGTCCCGCCGGCGTCGGCATGATCGACTTCCAGGACGCGGTGCGCGCCCACCCGTCGTGGGACCTGCACTCCCTGCTTCAGGACGCCCGCCGCGACGTCTCGCCGGCGCTGGAGGCCGAGGCGCTGGACCGCTATTTCGCGCTGCGGCCCGGCATCGACCGCGCCGCCTTCATGGCCGACTACGCCGGCCTCGCCGCCCTGAACGAGGCGCGGATCATCGGCATCTTCGCCCGCCTGATCGCGCGCGACGGCAAACCGCGATACCGCCAGTTCCTGCCGCGCATGTGGCGACACCTGAACGCCAATCTGGAACAGCCGGCCCTGGCGCCCGTCGCCCGCTGGTTTGACAGCCACGTTCCCGCCGAGGTGCGCGCATGACCACTCCGAAGACGGCCCCCAAGACCGCAATGGTGCTGGCCGCCGGCCTGGGCACGCGCATGCGCCCCCTGACCGACGACCGGCCCAAGGCCCTGGTCGAGGTGCAGGGCCGCGCCCTGATCGACCATGCGCTGGACCGTCTGGCGGAGGCCGGCGTCGAAAAGGCCGTGGTCAATGTCCACTGGTTCGCCGACCGACTGGAAGCGCATCTGATGGCGCGCGGACGCGGGCCGCAGATCGTCATTTCCGACGAACGCGCCGAGCTGCTGGAGACCGGCGGCGGGCTGAAGAAGGCCCACGCCCTTCTGGGCGACGATCCCGTCTTTGTCGCCAATATCGACAGCGTCTGGATCGACCGCGGCGATGCGCTCGCCGACCTCGTCCGCCTGTGGAACCCCGAGACGATGGACGCCGCCCTGCTGCTGGCCCGCCGCGAAGGCTCCATCGGCTTTGAGGGCGACGGCGATTTCTTCATGGCCGACGACGGAAAGCTGACCTTCCGGGGCGACGCCCCGTCCGCGCCGTTCGCCTATATGGGCGTCCACATCACCCGCCCCGGATACGCCGATCACGGCCCCGACGGGCCCTTCTCCCTCAGCCCCATATGGCGCAAGTCCGCCGCTGAGGGACGTCTGTTCGGCTGTGTCCTGGACGGCGCCTGGATGCACGTCGGCGACCCGCAGGCGCGCGATGACGCCGAAGCCAAACTGGCGGGAGACGCGTGAGCGTCTTCGATCCCTTCCTGGGCGACACGCCGCGCTGGTACGCCATCCCCGCGCACCGGCCGTTCCTTGAGGACCTGGCCGCCGGCGTCCTGGCCTGGTTGGGCGATCTGCCGCCCGAAACCCTGTCGGACGCGACCATCCTGTTGCCCAACCGCCGGGCCGCGCGCGCCTTCACCGGCGCCCTGTCCAAGCTGTCGCAGGGTCGCCCCATCCTGCTGCCGCAGGTCCGGCCGCTGGGCGATCTGGAGGAGGACGAGCCGCCGTTTACGCCCGGCGCCCTGGGCCTGGACCTGCCGCCCGCCATCCCCGCCCTGACGCGCCGGTTCGAGATGGCGCGGATGATCGTCGAACAGTTCGATGCGTCCTTAAGCCCGATGCGTGCATTGGACCTAGCCGACGCGCTGGGCGGCTTCCTCGATTCCTGCCAACTGGAAGAGATTCAGAACCCCGAGCGGATCGCCACATTGGTCGACGGCGAAATGGCCGAACACTGGGAACGATCGGCCGAGTTTCTGGGTCTGGCGGTCGAGGCCTGGCCGAAGCGTCTGGCCGAACTGGGTTTCGTCGATCCGGCCTGGCGTCGCGCGACCCTGCTGCGCCGCCTCGCCGACCTGTGGGACCACGAGCCGCCGCGCCAGCCCGTCATCGCCGCCGGTTCGACCGGCACGGTTCCCGCCGCCGGCGACGTGCTGAAGGCCGTGGCGCGGGCGCCCCTGGGCTGCGTCGTCCTGCCTGGTCTCGACCTGGATCTGGACGCCGGCGTCTGGGATCGGTTGGACGAACAACATCCGCAAAGTGCGATGAGGCGGCTGCTGGACCGCTGCGAGATCGCGCGCGAAACCGTCCGCCCCTGGTTCCGTCCCGCCGTTCCCGCCGCCGTCGAGGCGCGCGGACTGGCGCGCCAGCGGCTAGTCAACGAGGCCCTTCGGCCGGCCGAGGCCACCGACGACTGGCGCCGCGCCATCCGCGACATCCGCTCGGCGGCCGCCGCCCGCAAGGAGGCGCGTGATCCGATCGCCGAGGGCTTGCAGGGCTTGTCCCTGTTGACCGTCCGCGCCGAGGAAGAGGCCGCCGCCGCCATCGCCCTGATGATGCGCGAGACGTTGGAGACGCCCGGCAAGACCTGCGCCTTGGTCACGCCGGATCAGGCCCTAGGTCGTCGCGTCACCGCCCGGCTGGGACGCTGGGGCGTCGTCCCGGATACCTCGGCAGGCAGCCCCCTGTCGCGCCTGCCCGCCGGCGCCCTGGTCGATCTGTGCGCCCGCTGGATCGCCGATCCGGTCCAGCCACATCTTCTGCTGGCCGTGGTCAAACATCCGCTGGTCCGGTTCGACCTGGGCGAGGCCTCTCAAGCGGCAGCCGTCGCCGCGCTGGAAGAACACGCCCTGCGCGGCCCGCGCCCGCGCGACTTCGCCGCCGTCCACCGTCGCCTGCTGGAGGCGGTCCAGCCCGACCGGCGCGGCAAGGCCCCGCCCGAGTGGAAACAGGCCCGGCTGTCGGCCGCGACCCGTCTGGTCGATCAGCTTCAGTCCGCCGTCGAGGCCGCGACCGCCGTCTTTGCGCCCGACGCGGACCAAAAGCTCAGCGCGGACCTCAATCTCGCCGCCTCGGCCCTGACCCGGCTGATCGAAACTCTGGCCGGCCAGAACGCCTGGGCGGGTCCCGACGGCGAGGCCGCCGCCGCCCTGTTGTCCGGCCTGATCGAAGGCGGGGCGTCGCTCGGCCGCATCCGCCGCGCGGAACTGGCCGAACTGATCACGTCTCTGGTCAAGGAAAACGTCGTGCGGACCGGCGGGGCGACCCATCCGTCGCTGCGCATTCTGGGGGCCATCGAGGCGCGTCTGGTCAGGGCGGACCGGATGATCCTGGCCGGGCTGGAGGAAGGCGTCTGGCCCCAGGCGGCCCCGACCGATCCCTTCCTGTCGCGCCCGATGCGCAAGGCCCTGGGCCTGCCGCCGCCCGAACGTCGCCTGGGCCAGACGGCGCAGGACTTCGTCCAAGCCGCCTGCGCCGATGAGGTCATCCTGATCCACAGCGAGCGGCGCGGCGGCCAGCCCGCTGTCCGCTCGCGCTGGCTGTGGCGGCTGGAGATGCTGACGCGCGGGGCCGGCGTGGCGTTGCCGCGTCCCACGACCGTGCTGGACTGGGCCCGCGCCCTGGACGCCCCCCCGCCCGGCCCGCCCCAGTTCGCCAAACGGCCGGAGCCGCGCCCGCCGGTGCATCGCCGTCCGCGCAGCCTCTATGTCACCCGCATCGAACGCTGGGTGCGCGACCCCTACGCCATCTACGCCCTGTGGGTGCTGGGGCTGGAGGCGATGGAGCGTCCCGGCGCTTCCGCCGAAGCGCTCGCCCGTGGCAACGCCGTCCACGCCGCCATCGAACGGCTGACGCTGGACTGGCCGAACGACCTGCCCGACGACTGCGAGGCCATTCTGCACGACCATCTGCTGCGCGAACTGGGCGCGCGCGGGTTCGAGGATGCGGCCATGGCGCGCGAGGCGCCCCTGGCCCGCAACTGCGCCCGCTGGCTGACCGAGTTCGAGCGTCGTCGCCGCGCGCGGGGGATCGACATCCTGGTCGAGCAGCAGGGCACGATGACCTTCGACGCTCCGGCCGGCCCCTTCACCGTCAAGGCCTTCGCCGACCGCATCGAACTGGCGTCGGACGGCGCGGCGGTCATGGACTTCAAGACCGGGGCGGCGCCGTCCGCCAAACAGGTCAAGTTCGGCTTCGCCCCGCAACTGACCCTGACCGCCGCCATCCTGGCCGACGGCGGGTTCAAGGACACCAACGGCCCGGTCACGCCCGACGAACTGACCTATGTCCGCGTGGTCGGGCGCAAGACGGCGGGCGAAGTCGTCACCCGCGCCTCGGGCCTTGAGGCCGCCGACCTGGCCCAGGCGGCGCTTGACGGGCTGAAGCGCCGCGTCGCCCGCTTCGACGACGAGAACACGCCTTACGTCTCCTGGGCCGCGCCTCAGTTCATGGGCAATCAGGGCGGCAACTACGATCATCTGGCCCGCGTCTGGGAATGGTCTGTGATCGGCGACGGGGACGAAGAATGAGCATCGCCCCTCAGATCATCGCGGCCGATCCGCGCCTGACCGTCTTCGTCACCGCCAACGCCGGCTCGGGCAAGACCACCACCCTGGTCAACCGGGTGGCGCGGCTGCTGCTGGATCAGGTCGATCCCGGCGCGATCCTGTGCGTCACCTACACCAAGGCCGCCGCCGCCGAGATGCAGGCCCGGCTGTTCGATCAGTTGGGCGGCTGGGCCGTGCTGGACGACGCCGCCCTGTCGCGCGAACTGGCCCGGCTGGACGACGGCGACCCGCAGGCGATGGATCACGCCGCCCTGTCCCGCGCGCGCAAGCTGTTCGCCCGCGCGCTGGAGACGCCGGGCGGGCTGAAGATCCAGACCATCCACGCCTTCTGTGAAAAACTGCTGCGGCGGTTCCCGCTGGAGGCTGGGGTCTCGCCCCGCTTCACCGTGCTGGAAGACCAGGCCGCGACCGCCCTCAGCCACGCCGCGCGCGAAGACCTGGCCCGCGCCGCCGTCGCCGATCCTGACGGCCCCATCGGCCAGGCCTACAGCCATTTCGCCGTCGAACTGGACTGGCAGCGGTTCCAGGCCCTGCTGTCGATGATCGAGGCCAAGCGCGCCGCTCTGCTGGACTATATCGACCGCGCCGAAGCCGGAACCGCGCCCGATCCCTGGGCCCTGACCGGCGCCGAGCGCGACCGCAGCCCGGAGGATTTGGAGCGCGACTTCGTAGCCTTCATCGATCCCGGCGAATGGAACCGCATGGCCGAGGCCATGGAGACCGGCTCGACCAACGACAAGAAGATCGCCGACGCCATGAGCGTCGCCGCCCCGCCCTACGCCGGGTTCGCGGCCTTGGCCGGGGTCTTCTGCACTCAGGCGGGCGACCCGCGTAAGAGCATGGGCACCAAGTCGGCGCCGCAGGGGGCGGTCGGCTGGCTGCTGGACCTCCAGACCAAATTCCTCGCCACGCGCGAAGCCCTGCGCAAGGCCCGGATCGCCGACGACACCATCAAGGTCCTGACCCTGGCCCGCGCCCACGCCGCCTTCTACGAAGCCGCCAAGGCCCAGCGCGGGGCGTTGGATTTTCCCGACCTGGTCGCGCGCGCCGCCGCCCTGCTGACCCAAAGCGGGGCCGCCGCCTGGGTGCTGTACAAGCTGGACGGCGGGGTCGATCACGTCCTGATCGACGAGGCCCAGGACACCGCCCCCGAACAATGGGCCATCGTCCGCGCCCTGACCGGCGAGTTCTACTCTGGCGAAAAATCTGGCCGCACCGTCTTCGCCGTCGGCGACGAGAAACAGTCGATCTACTCCTTCCAGGGCGCCCGCCCCGAACAGCTTCGGCAAAAGCGCGCCGACTTCCTCGCCCTGGCCGAGGGCGCCGGCGAGCCCTTCGCCGGGCCGGAGTTGAACACCTCCTATCGCTCGACCGAAGAGGTGCTGGCCTTCGTCGACGCCGTCTTCGCCGATCCCGACCGCACCCGCGCCCTGACCGGCCCGCAATCCGACATCGCCCGACACCTCCCTGCGCGCGTCGGCCAGCACGGCGCCATTGATCTGTGGCCGCTGTTCCTCGACGAGCCCGCGCCCGAGACCGACGCCTGGGACGATCCGGTGGATCAGGAAAGCGTCGGCAGCGCCCGCAAACGCCTGGCCCGCGACCTGGCCCGCGAGATCCGGCGCCAGGTCGAAAGCGGCCTCGCCGTCTTCGACCGCAGCACCCGCGCGCTCCGCCCCGCCGGCTACGGCGACTACATCGTCCTGGTCCGACGCCGCGACGCCACCTTCGAAGAGATCATTCGCGCGCTGAAGACCGAGGGCGTCCCCGTCGCCGGCGCCGACCGGCTGAAACTGTCCAGCCATATCGTCTTCGACGACCTGATCGCCCTGGCCCGGTTCGCCCTCTTCCCCGACGACGACCTGTCCCTGGCCGAGGTGCTGCGCAGCCCGCTGTGCGACGTGGACGAGGACGGCCTCTATGCGCTGGCTGGCCGCGAGAACCGCAAGGCCGGCCAAATGTGGCGTGACCTGCGCGACCGGGCCCACGAACGCCCCGAATGGGCCCGCGCCCGCGACGCCCTCCAGGCCGCTTTCGATGCACGCGGCGGCGACCCGTTCGCCTTCTTCTCCCAGGCCCTGAACCGCGTGGACGACACGGGCCGCTCCGGCCGCGCCCGCATCCTGGCCCGGCTGGGCCGCGAGGCGGAAGAGGCTATCGACGAGACCCTGAACCAGGTGCTGGCGGCCGAGAACCGTGGCGCGATCGATCTGGAGACCTGCTTGGCCCAGTTGGAGGGCGCCGACGTCGAGGTGAAGCGCGAACTGGAAGGCGCGCGCGGCGAGGTCCGCGTCATGACCGTCCACGGCGCCAAGGGGCTGGAGGCGCCCATCGTCATCCTGCCCGACACGACCATGAAGGCGAAGGCGCAGGGGCCGTCCCTGATGCCTGCGGTCACGCCGGAGGGCGAAGGCGAGGCCTGGCTGATGGCGCCCGGCTCGGCCAAGGACGACTGTCCCGCCTCGGCCGACGCCCGCGCCGCGCGCCAGACCCGCACCGACGACGAGACCCTGCGCCTGCTTTACGTCGCCCTGACCCGCGCGCGGGACCGCGTCATCGTCATGGGCCGCGCCTCCAGCCGAGGCGCCGAGGCCGGCAGCTGGTGGTCGATCCTCTCGGAAACCTTCGACCGGCTGGGCGATCAGGTGCGTGAGATCGACAACGGCGTGCGCCGCTATGGCGTCGATCCCGAACGCTGCCCGACACAGGCCGCTGCGATCGCCTGCGCCGCCGCCCTGCCCGCCTGGACCGCCGCCGCGCCGCCCGCCGACGCCGCCGCCCGCTTCGCCTCGCCGTCGCGGATGGAGGGCGGCGCGATCCGCATCCCCGCCCCCTCGCCCCTGGCCCGCAGCGCGGCCGGCGGCGCGTCTATGGGCCGGTTCCGGCGCGGCGACCTGATCCACCGGCTGCTGGAACGCCTGCCCGAGATCGCGCCCGCCGACCGCCCCGACGCCGCCCGGCGCCTTCTGGCGCGCGAGACCGATCTGGACGAGGCCCAGCGCGCCGAGATGATCGCCGCCGCCTTCTCTGTGCTGGACGACGCCCGCTTCGCCCCCGTCTTCGGTCCCGGCTCCCGCGCCGAAGTCGCCCTGACGGGGTCCGCGCCCGACCTGCCGCCCGGCGTCGCCATCAACGGTCGTATCGACCGGCTGGTGGTAACGCCGGAGAAGGTTCTTGTCGTCGATTACAAGACCAACCGCCCCGCGCCAGACGCCGTCGAGTCGGTCGATCCCGCCTATGTGTTGCAGGCCGCCGTCTATGTCGCCGTGCTGAAGCGCCTCTATCCCGATCGCCCGGTCGAGGCCGCCCTGGTCTGGACCGACGGGCCCAAGCTGATGCCCATTCCGGAAACCCTCCTGGCGGCGGCGCTCGCGGGCAGTTGAATTGCCCGCGATTCGCTCCCACATCTGCCATCGAACCCGGACACATCCGGCCAACACCAACACGCGCTCATGCAGCGAGGCGCCGCGCGCCGAGCGATAGCGCCCCAAGGAGCCATTCATGGCGACTGTAAAAGTCACCGACGAGAGCTTTGACGCCGACGTCCTGAAATCCTCGACCCCTGTCCTGGTCGACTTCTGGGCCGAATGGTGCGGCCCCTGCAAACAGATCGGCCCGGCGCTGGAACAGATCGCCGACGAACTGGGCGGTCAGGTCACCGTGGCCAAGATCAACATCGACGACAGCCCCATGACCCCGTCCAAGCTGGGCGTGAAGGGCATTCCGACCCTGATGCTGTTCAAGGACGGCCAGATGGCTTCGATGAAGGTCGGCGCCATGCCCAAGGGCAAGATCGTCGAATGGCTGGCCGAGGCCGGCGTCAAGGCCTGACCCCTTTCGACCCTGTAAGATCAAGCGCCCGCCGGTCCGACCGGCGGGCGTTTTTCATGCTAGGATGGCGCCATGAGCGACGAAGACACCCCGAACCCTGCTGACGACATCCCCGGCGAGACCCCGGTCCAGAAGGCCCTGCGCCTGAAGAACGCCAGGCTGGATGCGCGCGCCAAGCCGCCGCGCGGCGGTCGCTTCCAGCGCGAACAGGCCGCCCGCATCGCCGCCGGCAAGTCCAAGCCCTGGATGACGCGCTAGACCGAACTCTGGGTTTGGTCGGACGCAGTCCATCCGAACCCAGAGTTCGGTCCAGCATGACTCTGGAGCCTGATTCACGGCATCGATGAAATCGCGAAGCGATTCCATCTCAACCGATCCGGCTCTAGACCGGCCAGGTTTCCTCGCTGGCGCCCAAGACCTCGCCGGCCAGATACAGTGATCCGCAGATGGCGACCCGGCCTGCGCCCAGGCGCAGCGCCAAATCCAGCGCCTCAGAAACCGATCCCGCCGGGGTCGCCGCCAGCCCATGCCCGCGCGCCACGGCCGCCAGGGCCGTCGGCTCGGCTGCGGCCCCGTGGAAGCCGACGGTGAAGACGGTGGCCTGACTGTCCTTCAGCGCGGCGAAGAAACCGCCCGCATCCTTGTTGTTCAACATGCCGCAGATCAGGGCCAGGGGACGGGGCGCCCGCGCCTGACGCTCGGCCAGAAACGCCGCCAGCGCCCTCGCCGCGTGAGGATTGTGCCCCCCGTCCAGCCACAGCTCCGCCTCCGCCGCCTTGGCCGCAGCGCCGTATGGACCCGCCGAAATCCTCTGCAGCCGGGCGGGCCAGCGCACGCGCTTCAGTCCCTCGGCGATCGCAGCCTCGGGCAGGTCCAGTTCGACCGCCGCCGCCACGGCCAGGGCCGCATTGTCGATCTGGTGCGCGCCCGCCAGGGCCGGCGCCGGCAGGTCCATGAACAGTTCGGCCGTCTGGAACGCCAGACCGCCCCGCTCTGCCCAGGCGTCGAAGTCGACGCCCAGCACGGTCAGCCGCGCATGGACGTCGGCGGCGCGACGTTCGATGGCCGCCATCGCCTCTTCCTTCTGCCGCGCGATCACGGCCGGCGCCCCGGCCTTCAGTACCCCCGCCTTTTCCGATGCGATGGCGGCCAGGTCCGTGCCCAGGAACTCCGCATGGTCGTAATCGACTGGGGCGATGACGCTGAGCAGCGGCCGTTCGATCACATTCGTCGCGTCCAGCACCCCGCCCAGACCCACCTCGATGATGGCCAGATCGGCGGGCGTCTCGGACATGGCCAGGAAGGCGGCGGCGGTCGTGCTTTCGAACACCGTGGCCTCGCTGTTCGTCTCGGCCATGACCGCCTCGATCCGGTCCAGGATCGCGTTCAGGTGGTCGTCCTCGATCAGCGTTCCGGCCAGCCGGATCCGCTCGTTGAACCGGACCAGATGGGGCGAGGTATAGGCGTGCACCTTCAGCCCCGCCGCCTCGGCGATGGCGCGGATCAGGGCGACGGTCGATCCCTTGCCGTTCGTGCCCGCCACATGGATCACCGGCGGAAGCTTGTGCTGCGGATCGCCCAGGGCCGCGCACAGCACGCGCATTCTTTCCAGCGAAAGGTCGATCCGCTGGGGGTGGCGCGCGCGTAGTCGTTCGGAGACGGGATCCATCCGCCCCCTTTACCCCCTGATTTCGAGAATCGCGACATGACTTCCAGGCCGCAGATCAGAACCGCGGCGCGCCTCGTCCTCGCGGCCGTCTTCCTGGGCGCAGGCGTGCTGCATCTGATGGTCCCCGGCCCGTTCGTGCGGATTACGCCGGCGTGGGTTCCGCAACCGGCCCTGGTCGTGGCCCTGACGGGGATCGCCGAACTGCTGGGCGCGGCAGGTCTGATGATCCCGCGCCTGCGGATTGCAGCGGGCTGGGCGCTGGCCGCCTACGCCGTCTGCGTCTACCCGGCCAACATCCAGCATGTCGTGAACTTCATGACCTCGGGCGCAGGATTAGGCTGGGCCTATCACGGCCCGCGCCTGCTGTTTCAGCCGGTCATCGTTTGGTGGTGCCTGTGGGCCTCGACCGCGATCGACTGGCCCTTCAGACGGTCTCAGGCGGCGGCGCGGGTTCCGCCCATCAGCATGGACAGGATCTGACCCAGGGTGCGCGGCAGGTCGGCGCGGGTCACGACCCGGTCCACCATGCCCTTTTCCTGCAGATATTCGGCGCGCTGGAAGCCGGGCGGCAGCTTCTCGCGGATGGTCGCCTCGATCACGCGCGGTCCGGCGAAACCGATCAGGGCGCCCGGTTCGGCCAGATGCACATCGCCCAGCATGGCGTAGGAGGCCGTCACCCCGCCCGTCGTCGGGTCCGTCAGGACCACGGCGTAGGGCAGTCTGGCGTCTTTCAGCTCTTCGATTGCCAGGGTGGTGCGCGCCATCTGCATCAGCGACAGGGCGCCCTCCTGCATCCGCGCGCCGCCGGCGGCGGTGAAACAGACCAGCGGAACCTTGCGGCTCACCGCCTCGCGCGCCGCCTTGATGAAGGCTTCGCCCGCCGCCATGCCCAGCGACCCGCCCATGAAGGTGAAATCCTGAATAATCACGACCGCGTTCTGACCGCCGACCGAACCATAGCCGATGGCCATGGTGTCCTTGCGGCCCGCGGCCTTGCGCGCGGCGTTCAGGCGATCCTTGTAGGATTTGCCGTCCGAGAATTTCAGCGGATCTTCCGGCACGTCCGGCGTGTCGATGGCCTGGAAGACGCCGCCGTCGAAGGTGGCCTTCAGGCGGGTCGGCGCATCGATGCGCATATGTCGGCCCGACGGCGTCACCCAAAGGGCGGCCTCCAGATCCGAGCGATACAGCATCTCGCCGCTGTCGGGATCCTTGACCCAGAGATTGTCCGGGGTGTCTCGGCGCGACACGATCTTGCGGACGCCGGGCGCAAAGCGGCTCAGCCAGCCGCCGCGCTTTTCCTGAGGCTTGGTCTTGTCGTTCATCCGCGCGCTCTTAGACGGTTTCCGCCACGGAAGCACTAGCGGCGACGGATCGAACCGCGTCGCCCAGCGCCTTCACGCGGGCCAGAACGCGCGGCGCGACGGGTTCGTTCGCCTCCAGCGCCGCCGCCACCTCGTCCACCAGGGCCGAGCCCACGACCACCGCATCGGCGACGCGAGCGATCTCGGCGGCCCGTTCCGGCGTCTTGACCCCGAAGCCGACCGCGACCGGCAGGCCCGAGGCCTTGCGCACCCGCTCTACGGCCGGCGCCACCACATCCGCGTTCGCTTCCTTGACGCCCGTCACGCCCGCGACGGCGACGTAATAGACGAAGCCCGACGTGCCTTGGACCACGATCTTCAGCCGGTCGTCATCCGAGGTCGGCGTCGCCAGGCGGATCAGCGAGATCGAAACCTTGTCCAGCGCCTCGATCAGCGGCCCGGCCTCTTCCGGCGGGCAGTCCACGACGATCAGCCCGTCGATGCCGCAGTCGGCGGCATAGGCGGCGAAGGCGTCATAGCCCAGGCTCTCGATCGGGTTCAGATAACCCATCAGCACGATGGGCGTCGCGTCGTCGCCCTTACGGAATTCCTTGGCCAGATCCATAGTCGAGCGCAGGCCGAAACCCGCCGCCATGCCCCGGATCGCCGCCCGCTGGATCGGCGGCCCCTCGGCCATCGGATCGCTGAACGGAAAGCCCAGTTCGATGATGTCCGCGCCCGCTGCGGGCAGGCCGTTCAGGATCGCCAGCGCCACTTCGCGCGACGGGTCGCCACCCATGACATAGGGAATGAAGGCCGCACGGCCCTCGGCCTTCAGCGCCTTGAAGCGCGCGTCGATACGGGCGGTGGTCATCAGCCCGCCTCCTTGCAGTTTTGCGACTCCACGGCCATGCCGATGAACACGTCTTCGTTGGGCGCTGGAGGATCGGCGCGAGCGGGATCCCAGAAGGCTATTAGTGTCAGCCGCTGCGCACACCGTTCGGGCGTAGCGGGGCGGGTCAGGAAAAGCGCGCTCGCCGCCCCGCCCGCATCCTGCCAGCCTTGTCGTTGAGCCTGTCGACTATAGGCGAACACCATATCGTTCGCACGACGCATGGGCACAGCGATACAGGTCAGAGCAGGGCCTTCCCGATCCGCTGGCAACACCTCGGCGCATTCGGGCGCAAGACGAGCACCTCGCATCAAGGGCAGGTCAGCCTGCCCAGGCAACAGAACTTCTGACCCGGCGAATATAAAAGCAGCCATGGCTAGCGCGATCATTGCGGCACGGTTCCGTCGGCTGGGGCCGCGGCCGCGGCAGCCGCGCACACGTCGCCCGGAATGGTGGCGAAGCCCAGATAGCCGGGCAGTTCGGCGACGGCGGTCTTGGTGGTGTCGTAGAAGGCGACCATCTGCATGCCGTCGCAGCCGCCGGCCTCGCGGCGCTTGATGAAGACGACGCGGTTGTCGTCGCCGCCGGCGGCCAGCCAGTTCTTGGTTTCCAGATCGGCGATATAGGCGTCGGCCAGAGCGCCGATCTGGCCCAGCTGCGCGGTCACGCACCAGGCCCGCCCCGTCAGATTGTTCAGCCCTCCGCAATCGGGCGACAGCTCCGCGCCGGGCAGCAGGCCGACGTCGGCCGGACCGCCTTGCGGCGCGACGGGGGCCGGCGTCGGGGTAGGCGTCTGGGCCTGCGCAGCGGCGGCGGACAGGCTCAGGACGGCGGTCGCCACAAGAAGGGTACGGATCACAGGTTCACTCCCAGATGTTTGGCGACCTGGAAGATGTCCTTGTCGCCGCGCCCCGACATCAGCAGGACGACGTCACCGCCCTTGCCGACTTCGCGCGCCACTTCGCCCGTCCGCGCCAGGGCGTGGGCCGGCTCCAGCGCCGGAATGATACCTTCCAGCTTCGAGCACAGCTGAAACGCTTCCAGCGCCTCATTGTCTGTCGCCGAGCGGTATTCGGCCCGGCCGATGTCGTGCAGCCAAGCGTGTTCCGGCCCGATGCCCGGATAATCCAGACCAGCCGAGATCGAGTGCCCCTCGACGATGTTGCCGTCCTCGTCCTGAAGCAAATAGGTCCGATTGCCGTGCAGCACGCCCGACCGCCCGCCCTTCAGCGAGGCCGCGTGATCCGGCGTGTCCAGCCCGTGGCCGGCCGCTTCGACGCCGATCAGGCGCACGCCCTCGTCCTCGATGAAGGGGTGGAAGGCGCCGATGGCGTTCGAGCCGCCGCCGATGCAGGCGACCACCGCTTCGGGCAGCTTGCCCATCCGGGCCATCGACTGGCTCTTGATCTCCTTGCCGATCACCGACTGGAAATCGCGCACCATGGCCGGATAGGGGTGCGGACCCGCCGCCGTGCCGATGATGTAATAGGTGTCCGAGACGTTGGTGACCCAGTCGCGCATCGCCTCGTTCATCGCGTCCTTCAAGGTCGCGGCGCCGGCCGTAACCGAGAAGACTTCCGACCCCAGCAGACGCATGCGGAACACGTTCGGCTGCTGCCGCTCCACGTCCACCGCGCCCATATAGACCGTGCAGGGCAGGCCAAAGCGCGCCGACACGGTCGCCGAGGCGACACCGTGCTGACCCGCGCCGGTCTCGGCGATGATGCGGGTCTTGCCCATGCGACGGGCCAGCAGGATCTGGCCCATGCAGTTGTTGATCTTGTGCGCGCCCGTATGGTTCAGGTCCTCGCGCTTCAGCCAGATGTTGGCGCCGCCGAAATGTTCGGTCAGGCGCTCGGCGAAATACAGCGGGCTTTCGCGACCGACATAGTGGGTCAGAAAGCTGTCCAGCTCGGCCTGGAAGCTGGGGTCCGCCTTGGCCGCCTTATAGGCCGCGTCCAGCTCGTGGATCAGCGGCATCAAGGTCTCGGCCACAAACTGACCGCCATACGGACCGAAGCGACCCTGCGCATCCGGCCAGGCGTAGGCGTTCGACAGCGGCTGGGCGGAATCGGCGGCTTGGATGGGGGCCACGATGGGAGTTTGGGCGTTCACGGTTTCGACTTTCACGCGGAGAGGCGTCGCAATTACGACCGGCGCGCGTTTTGGATGAAGGTCGCGATCCGGTCGGCGTCCTTAACACCCGGCGCGCTTTCCACGCCAGAGGACACATCGACCATGGGCGCAGCCGTAATCCTCAGCGCCTCGGCCACATTGTCCGGGTTGAGACCGCCCGCCAGGAACCACGGATGGCGAAACTCCCGGTCCGCCAGCAGGGTCCAGTCGAAACTGTGCCCCACCCCGCCGGGCAGCGCCGACCCCTCCGGCGGCTTGGCGTCGAACATAAGATGATCGACCTCATTACTCCAGACATCGGCGGCGGCGAAGTCGTCTGCCTGCCGGATGGGCAGGGCCTTGATCACCCCAGCGCCGGTCAAGGCCCGCACGCGCTCGGCCCGTCCCGGCGCCTCAGACCCATGCAACTGGATGAAGTCGGGCCTCAGCGTCCGGGCGATCTGTTGCAGCAGGGCGTCGTCGGGATCGACCGTCACCGCCACGATCTTCGCCCGCCCCCGCGCCCGCTCGAACAGGGCGGTGGCGGCTTCGGGATCCAGATGGCGCGGGCTTTTGGGAAACACCACCGCCCCCACGAAGTCCGCCCCGCCCTCCAGGGCGACGCCCAGCGTGTCCAGTGTGGTCAGTCCGCAGATCTTGATCTTGGTGGTCATCCCTCGACCTGCGCGTCCGATCCCGCAGGCGTCAAGAGCTTCAACCCAGGCTCTCGGGCGTCGTGAAGATCGAGGCGACCTCATCCGCCGTCGCCAGCCGCCACTGACCGGGCGCCAGATCGGCGGGCAGAACCAGTCCGCCCAGCCGTTCGCGATGCAGGGTCTCGACGTGGTTGCCGGCGGCCGCGAACATCCGGCGCACCTGATGATAGCGCCCCTCCGTCACCGTCAGCAGGGCCTCGGTCGGCGACACCACCTCCAGCACCGCCGGCGCAAGCGGTTTGTCCTCGCCCTCCAGGACCAGCTCGCCCGAGGCGAACAGCGCGCCTTCCGTGCCCGTCAGAGGCCGCGCCAGACCCGCCCGGTAAACCTTGGCCACATGGCGTTTGGGACTGATCACCCGGTGCAGCAGATCGCCGTCGTCGGTCAGCAGAAGCAGGCCCGTCGTCTGCTTGTCCAGCCGTCCGATGGTCGAGATGGCGGGATCGCGCGCCCGCCACCGTCCCGGCAGGATGTCATAGACCAGCGCCCCCTCTTCCTTGTGTGAGCAGGTCATGCCCAGCGGCTTGTTCAGCAGGATCACCAGCCCCTGCACGGGGTCCAGCGGCTCGCCGTCGATCTCCATTCGCGTGGGCAGGTCCGGCGTCACCGCAATGCGTTTGGACACGTCCGTCAGGTCCGCCCCGTCCAGCACGATGCCGCCCGCCTTGGCCATCCGCGCCATTTCGGCGCGTGATCCATAGCCCATCGAGCCCAGCAGACGATCGACCCTCGACGTCGGGGTTTTCTTCATGCGCTACCGCCTTCGGACTGCTTGAGCGCGGTCACTTCACCGCCTCGAACAGCTTGTAGCCGCCCGCCTCGGCGACCAGCCGCACCCGTTTGAACGCCGCGTTCAGCTCGGCCTCATAGGGCAGGTGCCGGTTGGCGACGACCCAGGCGACGCCGCCCTTCTTCAGAAGTTCCGCCGCCTTGCGGATGAAGGCCTGACCCAGCCGACGGTCCTCGGCCCCACCGTCGTGGAAGGGCGGATTGCTGACCACGAAATCCTTGTCGCCCTTGGCCTCCAGGGTGCGGGCGTCTGACCACCAGACCTTGGCGCGGACGTCCTCGATATTGCGGCGAGCGGCCTGGATGGCGCGGCGATCCAGATCGACCATCTTCAGTTTGCTCACGGCGGGCGAGCGCAGCACCACGATCGACAGCGCGCCATAGCCGCAGCCCAGATCGACGCCCTCGCCCTTCATCGCCGGCAGATGTTCGGCCAGCAGCGCCGAACCCGGATCGATCCGGTCCCAGGCGAATACGCCGGGCTGCGACCAGGCCTCCAACCCCGGCACGATCTGCGGCCCACCCGCGGCGATGGCCTCGTCCAGCCCCTCTACCGTTTCAGGTCGAATAACGATGCAGCGGCGATGGTGCGCCTTGGCGGTCTCGGCGACCTCAAGCCCAAACCCTTTGAGCTCCTTGCCCAGGCGCGATCCGCCCTTGTCCTTGGGCGCCATGACGTCCAGCCGTCCGCCGACCTTCAGCGCCTTCAGCGCCAGGGCCAGCACGTAGCGCCGCTCCAGCACGCCGGGCGGGGCGTAGATCATGACGCTGTCAGCCGAGCCGGGGTCCTGCGCCTCCAGCGCCGCCGAGTCCGGGATCAGGGGCGAGGTCTGGGTCGCGTCGCCGGGCGGATCGAAGACGACCGGCGGCCGGCCATACAGAAGCGTGGTCATGGTCTCAGAACCCCGCCTGCAGCAGCACCAGACCCACGACCCCGACCACGATCCGCCACCAAGCGAAGACGCCGAACCCGCGCTTGGACACGAAATCCAGCAGGAACCGCACCACGGCCAGGGCCGAGATGAAGGCCACGACGAAGCCCACAACGATCAGGCCGACATCGCTGAAATCCAGCGTCTTGTGGTTCTTCAACAGGTCATAGGCCACCGCCGCCCCCATGGTGGGCAGGGCCAGAAAGAAGCTGAACTCGGCCGCCGAGCGCTTGTCGGTCTTCAGCAGCAGCCCGCCGGCGATGGTGGCGCCGGACCGCGACACGCCGGGGATCATGGCCAGGCACTGGAACAGGCCGATCAGGAAATAGATCCGCATCGGATAGGCCTCGGCGTCCAGCCACTTGGGCTTCTTGTCCATCCGGTCCAGCAGCAGCAGGATCACCCCGCCGACGATCAGGGCTATGCACACCACTTGGGGCGTCTCGAACAGCACCGTCTTGATGAAGTCATAGGCCAGGAAACCGATCACGACAGCCGGCGCAAAGGCGACCAGCAGCCCGATCAGGAACCGCCGCGCCTCGGCGTCGAAGGGCCAGCGCGTCGCCAGGGTCCACAGCTTCTTGAAGTAAACGCTGATGATGGCCAGCAATGCTCCCAGCTGGATCACGATCTCGAACGTCTTGCCCGCGCTCTCGAAGCCCATGAAGTGGCCCAGCAGCAGCATATGGCCGGTCGACGAGACCGGAATGAACTCGGTCAGCCCCTCGACCAGACCCAGAATAATGGCGGCAAGCCAGTCCGACATGAGACCCTCGAAAACCAATGCGCCCGGAACGCGCCGCGCCCGGATGCCTTCCCCCTAGAGCATGATCGTTTCTGACGGAACGACCCGTTTGGGCCAGCGGTTGGCTTTCAGCCACGATTGCGCGAGAAGAAGGCGACAATGACGACGCCCGCCCCCGCCCCCGCCTCGCTCGACGACGCCCATCTGGCCACGCGCCGCATCACTCGCCTGTCGGTCGGGGTCGCGGTGGCGCTGATCGCGATGAAGGGCTTTGCGCTGGGCGCCTCTGGCTCGGTCTCCATCTTGGCGACCCTGGCGGACTCGGTTCTGGATCTGGCGGCGTCCCTGACCACCTTTTTCGCCGTGCGCTGGGCCGCCGCGCCGGCTGACGAGAACCACCGCTATGGCCATGGCAAGGGCGAGGCGCTGTCAGCCCTGGTCCAGGCCGGGCTGGTCTTCGCCTCGGCTATCTTCATCGCCTGGGAGGGGGTTCAGCGCATCTTCGATCCCCGTCCCGTGACCGCCGGCGGGTGGGCGAGCGGGATCGTGGTCGCCACCATCGTCATCACGGCCTGGCTGGTGTGGATGCAGACCCAGACGCTGAAGAAGACCGGCTCCGTCGCCGTCGCCGGCGACCGTGCCCACTATGCGGCGGACCTCGCCGCCAACGTCGTGGTGCTGATCGGCGTGATTTCAGGCGCCTTCCTGGGCGCGCCGGGACTGGATGCGGCCGCAGGCATCGTCGTCGCCGTCTGGCTGTTCTGGGGCGCGACCGGCATGTTGAAGGCCGCCGCCGATCACCTGCTGGACCGCGCCGTGCCAGAGGCCGACCGCGCCGCCATCACTAAGGCCGTCCTCGCCGACCCCCAGGTCTTCGGCGTGCACCAGCTGCGCACCCGCATGTCTGGTCAGGTGATGATGATCCAGATGCATGTCGATCTGGACGCGCACCAGACGCTGGAAGCCGCCCACGCCATCGTCGTCGCCGCCGAAAACCGGGTGCTGGCCCAGTATCCCGCCGCCGACATCCTGATCCACGCCGACCCGCGCGGCCACGCCCGTGCGCAGCCCGCGATCCCGGCCGCGGCTCCCGCCGAGCCGCAAGCCGCCCCCGCCCCGACCGGTCCCGCACCCAAGGGGCCGTGGTCCTGACCTTGCGTCCATTTGCAATGCAGTAAACGCGCATTAACGGATCGGGGCGCATCACCCTTAGATGGCCGACCCTTGCGTTCTCTTCCACTTCGCCTTCCAGCCCGCCTCGCGCGCCGCGCGACTGGCGTTGGGCGAGGCGCGGATCGAATGGACGGACACCCCGGTTCGTCCGTGGGAGGACGATTGCCCGGTCAATGACTTCAATCCGTCCGGCCTGCCGCCGGTGATCCAGACGATGGATCGCGGCCGTCCGCTGGTGCTGTGCGAACTGCCCGCCATCCTGGGCTGGATCGAGGATCAGCAGAAGAGTCTGCTGCTGCTGCCCGCCGACCTCGCCGAACGCGCCGAGGCGCGCCGTCTGACCGGCTGGTTCGAGCGCCGCTTCATGGACGAGGTCGATGCCGTCCTGCTGCACGAGCGGATGGAAAAACCCCTGCTCAAGCTGGGCCCGCCCGAAGCCCGCGCCCTGCGTGACGGCCGCGACGCCCTGAAATCCCACCTCGCCATGCTGGAGGACCTGGTCGCCGCGCGCGACTGGCTGGCCGGACGTCGTCTCAGCCAGGCCGACCTGATCGCCGCCGCCCACCTGTCGGTGCTCGACTATTTCGGCGAGATCCAGTGGAAAAACTGGCCCGGTCTGAAGACCTGGTACTCCAAGCTCAAATCCCGCCCCTGCTTCCGCCCCCTGCTCGCCGACCGCTTCGTCGGCGTGCCCCCGTCGGCCTGGTATGCGGATCTGGATTTCTAGACGCTATCCCGTTCAAGTTATGCTGAAGGTGCAGGCGTCAACTTGAAAGCTGCAATGGCTTGATCGACCAGTTCCATCACTTGCTCACTTTTCACGCATACTGCGAGGTTGATCATCTGGTTCACCTTTGCAACGGGGATCATCGCAGTGGGAGCCGGTATTTGAATGATCGTTCCAAACTCGGTGTGATAGTGTCCTGCCTTGAGAACCCCCATGAAATATAGCCGTAACGAGCCGATCTGAAGGCCCGCCCTGCCCATCAAAATGCCCTCGTCTAGGACAAAGACTGGCGATCCTGACGAGCCACCGAACACGGCGATGTCTAACAATAGGTCTTTCTTACCCTGATAGTCGATCCAAGGTGGTATTGCGGTCGTGCCCCTCCGTACCACTGGCAGATTGTTGGCTTCGTCAAACACGCCGTTCGGATAGCCTACGACGGTTACAGGATGAGCGGCCGACAGCCCTCTAATTTGGTCGGCATCTGGAATGATCCCTCTCTCAACTGATGTGAAGTGAGGTTTGAAGCCCGCGCGGTCGAGCCGTTGGATGATTGGGCCGAGAGCAAGTAGAGCTAAGTCTACCTCTGGGTCTGGGTGATAGACGATATTCAGTTCGCCGAGCTGGGTCTCGATTTCTCGACCTGGCCCTGGGGCACGTGAACCATCAGCGGCGGTGCCTTGGAGTGTGAGGCCGACAACCGTCGCACCTTTCAGGACGTGTCTATTCGTGATCAGCAGAGCCGCAGACTCGTTGTTGGCTAGCTTCTCGATCCACACGAACCCTGTGCCAACCCCAGTCCAGTCTCGATCAGAGAACCCCTTCGTTTGAACGCGAACGGTTACGAAAGGCAGTTGCTCCGAGACCGGAAGCTGAACGGACGGATCGGACATATAAGGCGGCTCCTCAGCCTAACGTAGATGGGATATCAGAAGCGCTACTTTATTTTGCAACCATCATCTCAGTGCATCGAATGCTGTTATTGAAAAGGTCTGCTACGGCTCGGTAAGAGCACCGGCGTCTTCGTCGAAACTGCTCGCCTCAAGACGCCCCAGCGCTCTCATGCTATCCCCCGCCCCGTGTCCGACCGCCTGAAAACCTTCATCCGCCAGCGCGCGGCCGAGCTGGGCTTCGATGTCTGCCGGTTCGCCTCGGCGGCCGACGCCTGGCCGGCGGGCGAGCGGCTGCGGCGCTTCGTGGACGAGGGCCGGCATGGCGACATGGAATGGATGGAGACGACGCTGGATCGCCGCCAGCATCCCACCGCCATGTGGGACGACGCGCGGACCGCCATCGTCCTGGGCATGAACTACGGCCCTGAGCAGAACCCGCTGGATCAGCTGGCTGACCGTTCGGCCGGCTACATCTCGGTCTATGCGCGCGGCGACGACTATCACGAGGTCATCAAGGGCCGGCTGAAACAGCTGGCGGGTCAGATCGCGGCCCGCAACGGCGCGGACATCAAGGTCTTCGTCGACACCGCCCCCCTGATGGAAAAGCCGCTGGCCCAGCGCGCCGGCCTGGGCTGGCAGGGCAAACACACCAATCTGCTCAGCCGCACCCACGGCAACTGGCTGTTCCTGGGGACCATACTGACCGCCGCCGAGATCGAGCCCGACGCGGCCGAGAGCGAACATTGCGGCCGCTGCACCGCCTGTCTCGACGCCTGCCCGACGAAGGCCTTCCCCGCCCCGTTCCAGCTCGACGCCCGACGCTGCCTGTCCTACCTGACCATCGAGTTCGCCGATCCTTGGCCGGTCGAGTTCCGCACCCTGACCGGATCGCGCATCTATGGCTGCGACGACTGTCTGGCGGTCTGCCCGTGGAACAAGTTCGCCAAGGAAGCCCGCGAAATCCGGCTGGCGCCCCGCCCGGCCTTTGAAAGCCCACGCCTGCACGACCTGCTGGCGCTGGACGACGCCGCCTTCCGCGCCCTGTTCACCAAGAGCCCGGTCAGGCGGATCGGCCGCGACCGCTTCCTGCGAAACGTCCTCTACGCCGTCGGCAACTCGGCCAACGTGACCCTGATCGCCCCCACGAAAGCCCTTCTGGCCGACCCCTCGCCCCTGGTGCGCGGCGCCGCCGTCTGGGCGCTGTCGCAACTGACGCCGCCCGACGCATTTGCGGCCCTGGCCAAGGCGACGACCGAGACCGATCCTCAGGTTCTAAGCGAATGGCGGCGCACTTGAGGTCTAGGTCCCGCTTCGCAGCGAGAGGCGGATTGCGTGAGGGTCACCCCATGGCCGTGCCGACGCCCGATCCGCCGCCGGGCACCTTGGCCACGTCGAGCAGCTTCAGGCGGAAGATCAGCACCGAGTTGGCGGGGATCTTTGGATTACCCTGCTCGCCATAGCCCAGCTCGGGCGGGACATAGAGCACCCATTCGTCGCCGACGCGCATCTTCTGCAACGCCTCGGTCCAGCCCTTGACCACTTCCTCGGGCGTGAACACCGCCGGCGCGCCGCGTGCGAAAGAGCTGTCGAACACGCTGTTGTCGACCAGCTTGCCCTCGTAGTCGACCTTGACCAGGTCGTTGCGGTCCGGGCTGACGCCGCCGGCCGGTCCCGCCTGAACCACCTTGTATTGCAAGCCGCTCGGCAGGGTCTGAACGCCCTCCTCCTTGGCGTTCTTGGCCATGAAGGCGGCCGCCTCGGCCTTGCCTGCGTTCGGATCGACCGGCTCGGCCTGGCCGCAGCCCGCCAGCAAGAAGGCCGCGACGATCGCCGCCTTACCCCATCCGAAGTTCATAGCCGCGTTCCTTCAAGGCCTCGCCGATCTCGTCGGCGTGGGCGCTATCGCGCGTTTCGACCATGATGTCGAACTCGGCGCCCTTGGCCGGCACGTCCAGCGCCAGCCGGTTGTGAACCACGTCGATAATGTTGCCGCCCAGGCCGCCGATCACCGCCGCCATGGCCGACAACATGCCCGGCCGGTCGTCGCCCAGGATGCGATAGACGATCAGTCTCCGTTCACGGACCATCTCGCGGTTCAAGACGACCGCCAGCATCCGCGCATCGATGTTGCCGCCGCACAGCTCCAGCCCGACCTTCATCCCCTTGAACCGGTCGGGGTAGGCCAGCAGCGCCGCCAGACCGCCCGCGCCGGCGCCTTCGGACACCGTCTTCTCATAGGTGACATAGGTGGCGACGGCCCGTTCGAAGTCGGCTTCCTCGCAGACGAAGACCTCGTCCACCAGCGGGTCGGCCAGGGCGAAGGGAATGTCGCCCACCGCCTTGATGGCGATGCCCTCGGCGATGGTCTGGCCGGTGCAGACCGGCGGCTTGCCCGCCCGTCTGGCGGTGAAGGACGGATAACGGGCGGCCTCGACGCCAAAGATCTTGATGTCCGGCTTCATCGCCTTGGCCGCGATGGCGCAGCCCGCAATCAGCCCGCCGCCGCCGATGGGGATGATCAGGGCCTCGACCTCGGGCGCATCCTCCAGAAGCTCGATCGCGCAGACGCCCTGGCCCGCCACGATGCCTTCATCGTCGAAGGCCGAGACGAAGACATAGCCCTTTTCCGCTTCCAGCCGCTTGGCCGCCTCGGTCGAGCCGGTGAAGTCCAGCCCCTCGATCACCACAGTCGCGCCGTGCGAGCGGGTGCCGTTGATCTTGGCGAAGGGCGTGCCCTCGGGCATCACGATGGTCACCGGCACGCCTAGCCGTCCGCCGTGATAGGCCAGGGCCTGGGCGTGGTTGCCGGCGCTGGCTGCCACCACGCCGCGCTTCATCTCCTCGGGGCTCAGCATCAGCAGCCGGTTCAGGGCCCCGCGCTCCTTGAAGCTTCCGGTGAATTGCAGATTGTCGAACTTCACCCAGACCTCGGCCCCCGTCAGCTGCGACAGCTTCTTGGAATAGCGGGTCGGGGTGCGGTCGACCGCGCCGGCGATCCGGGTGCGCGCGGCTTGGATATCGGCGAAGGTGACGGTCATACGGGGCGTTTCCGAGCTGTCGCGCCTCGACGAATGGGCGCGTTGTCGGGCCTGTTTCGCGCGTTGTCGGGTCCGGGTCCAGAGGGGGAATCTTGAGCGTGGAAGTCGCCCGGCCTGTCGTGCGATAGTGGGGGAAGTCGTCCCCCACGACCCCGAAATCCCGGAGGAAGCCCCATGTCGATCCGTTCGTTCGCCGCCCCTGGCCTGGCTCTCGCCCTGACCGCCGCAGCCCTCTCCGCCTGTGCGCCCACTGCCGGCGGCGGCCTGCCGAACGGGGGCCCGGCCGCCTTCAACGAGGCCGATTTCGGCTGGTCCCAGATGCCCGGCCGCAACAGCATCCAGGGCCAGATCGCCTTCGCTCGGGACGGCAAGGCCTTCGATTGCGTCGCCAGCGTCGGCCTGACGCCAGACACGCCCTACACGCGCGCGCGCATTCGCACCCTGTACGGTTCGACCCAGCGCGCGGCCGTGCCTGCCGCCGTCGTCCGCGCGCGCACCGTCGCCGACGCCAACGCCGACTATCGCACCTATGTCCGCTCCGAGCGGTGCGAGAACGGCCGTTTCCGCTTCGACGGCCTGCCTGACGGCGGCTGGTTCCTGATCGTGCCGGTCACCTCGGGCGACGCGCCCTTGGTGCTGATGCAGTCGGTGCAGACGCGCGGCGGCCGGGTCGTCTCCGTCACCCTGTGACCCGCATACCCCTTCTCACGAAGATGCGACCCCGGTAACGCGGATCGCCATCTTCTGACCACGAGCGCCCCGGACTGATCGCTGCTTCTGTGCGAGAGTTCGGGGAGCTTTTTTCTTGTCCCAACACAATATCATAGGATCCGAGGCCTTTACGCGAGGGCCGTCGGTCATCATCCGCAAATACAAGGCGGGCGGCATGCGGCGTCGCCGGTCCAAGACCATCGCCACCTTCATCGCCGGCGCGGGCGCCATGCTGGTGGTAGGCGCCGTCGCCGTCGCGGCCGTCTATGGCCCCGCCCTGGCGGGCGGCTGATCCTGCGGGCTGGCCGTCAGGCCAGCCACACCATCATGCGCGTATCCGCCTCAGCCCGACGCGCCCGGCTCCACGCCCGGCGCGTCTCGCCGGTGTAGAGAAAGCCGGCCTTTTCCAGCACGCGGCCAGAGGCCGAATTGTCGGCAAAATGCCCTGCGACCAGCGCACGACGCTTCCACTTGCGGCTGGCCCAGACCAGGGCGGCGTCCAGCGCCTCGGTGGCGAAGCCCCGACCCCAGTATTCACGCCCGATCCAGTATCCGGTTTCCGGCACCCGGTCCTCGCCCTCGAACAGGCCGATAACGCCAATGGGCCCCACGTCCTCATGGTCGATGACGAAGGTGTTGGCTCGCCTGGGATCCTGCGAGGCCACCTGCAGCACGAAGTCGTCGGCGTCGCGCATCTGGAACGGATGCGGCATCCGCTTGGTCATGCGCGCGATGTCCAGGTCGTTGGCCAGGGCGGCGATGCGCGGCGCATCTTGGGGCGCGGGCGCGCGCAGGATCAGGCGCCGGGTCTCGACGACAGGAGAGGTTTCGATGACGCACATGGGCGTTGCCTCGGATTGTCGACCATCTCCTTAAAGGGCTCGGACGGTCTTCGAGGCGGGGAAACGCAAACGGGGAGCCTGGTGATCCAGACTCCCCGCGGATTATCATCCCTGGTCCGGATCGGCTGCTGGCAGGAGCAACGCGATCCGGGAAGGTCCAGACTGCGTTACTCGGCGGCCATCGCCTGAGCGGCGTCGTCATTGGCCGCGAGGATCGACACGTAACAACGGCCGCCACGTTTGGTGGTGAATTTCACAGCGCCGTTCGTCAGGGCGAACAGGGTGTGGTCGCGGCCCATGCCCATGTTCTCACCGGCGTGGAAGGTGGTGCCGCGTTGGCGCACGATGATGTTGCCGGCCAGCACGCGCTCGCCGCCATACTTCTTCACGCCAAGGCGCTTCGACTCGGAGTCGCGACCGTTACGCGACGAACCACCGGATTTCTTGTGAGCCATCTTGCCGCTCCGTCTTTCTTGGGGCGCTACCGGCGTTTCGGCCTACTTGAGCGCGTCCGTAACTAGGTCTGGCGCCGAGGCGCCGGTGAATGTCTTAGGCTTCGTCGCCGGCGGCTTCAGCCTTGGGCGCAGCCTTCTTCTTGGCCGGGGCCTTCTTGGCGGGAGCAGAGCTCTCGACCACGACGCCCTTGACCTCGGCGCCGTCCACGTCGGTCACGACCGTCTCGGTCGAACCCAGCGAGGACGTAGCGTCACGAGCGGCCAGGTTGCGAGCGCGCAGGTTGATCTCGGCCTTGGTGGTCAGATCGACCTTGCCGTCCCACTTGGCGGTCTCGCCGGCGCCTTCGATGCCGGTGATGCGCAGGACCGATTCCATCTGGCGATGGCCGTTCGTGCGGCGATAGCCCTGGCGACGGGTCTTCTTGAAGATCTTGATCTTCTCACCCTTGCGGGTCTCGACCAGCGTCGCGCCGACGAAGGCGCCGTCGATCAGGGGGGCGCCCAGAGTCACACCCTTGTCGCCGCCCAGCATCAGGACGCTGTCGAACTTCAGCTCAGCGCCGGCGTCGCCGTCGAGCTTTTCGACGACGATGGTGTCGCCCGGTTGGACCCGGTACTGCTTGCCGCCGGTCTTGATCACCGCGTACATGTTGAAGCCTCAGCGCAAACGCAAAAAAAGATACGCCCCCGGAGAGGGCCCCGGCGGCGAAGAGCGGCGACATATACGGAAGGGTGTCGGAGAGTCAACGCCGAACCGGGCGGAAATTCAGCCCCGGACGGATTATCCCCGCTGTCGCCGCGCCTTGAACTCAGTCCAGGGCGCAGATGTCCGGCAGGCCCCTTAGCGTCCCGGCGTGGTCCAGGCCATAACCGACCAGGAAGCGGTTGGGCGCCTCCCAACCGACGAAGTCCGGCTCGGGCGCGCGGGGCTTGGGCCAGGGCTTCCTGGCGAAGACGCAGGTCAACACTTCGGACGCGCCGGCGTCCTTGGCGATGCGCACGGCCTCGGCCAGCGACAGGCCGGTGTCGAACACGTCGTCCAGTATAAGGACGCGGCGGCCCGCGATCGGGCGCTGGAACGGCGCATAGACGTCGATCCGGCCCCGGCTGGTCTGCTCGTCGCCGTAGGAGGCCAGCCACAGGGCGTCGAAACGGACGTTGCGGCCGACGCGCGACAGGGCTCGGGTCAGATCGGCGGCGAACCAAAGCCCCCCGGTCAGCAGCACGGCGGCGACCGTGTCATCGTCGATGACGGGCGCGATGCGCTGGGCCAGGTCGGCGACGATGCGCGCCACCTCGGCCTCGGACAGAAGAACGTTCGGCGTCGGGGAGGGATCAGCCATGATGCGAGGCCGATACCGCCTCACCATGCCCCTTGTCCACAGCCCCGACCGGTCGCGCGTCGATCGGCGCGGCCGTGTTCGGCGCCTCGGCGCCGGGCGCCGTCGCCGAGCGCAGCCCCTGCGAGGTTTCGGCGGCGGGCTGCGCTGCGTGCGCGGGCGCGGCCTTCGCTTCATGTCCGCCGTGTTCAGCTGGGGGTTTGGCAGGCGCAGGGCTGGCCGGCGCGAAGTCGACGCCGATCCCGGCCCCGTGGCCGCCCGGATCGGGGATCAGGGCGGCGAAACCCTGGACCTTGCCCGGCAGGACCGGCGCCGCGTCGATCTTTACGATCTTGAACCCGACTTCGGCGCCGGCGGCGTCCAGCAGGGCCACGCGAATCGGCGGCGACACGATCTCGACGTCCCGCACATTGCGGATGGCGCCGGACACCACGACCATGCCGGGATGGTTCGGCGCAGCCTTGGCCGTCAACGCTTCGAAGTCCAACCCGACCGGATTGACCGGCGCGCCGAAGAATTTGTAGGCCGAAGCCGCCCGGGGGAAGGCCTGAACGATCTCGACGCGGAACAGGAAGGCCGAAACGATCAGGCCGATGAAGACGCTGGCCAGACCCGCCCAGATCACGCCCTGGGTGGCGGCGCGGCGCAGCTTCTTCTGGCGATCGGCGCGGGCGCGGAAGGCGCGAGGCAGTTCCGGCGCCGGCGTTTCCGCCAGGCTGGCCGCCGTCGGCGCGGGATCGGGTTCGGGCGGGGCTGCGGGCGCGGCGGCGGCCGCCGCCGGCTCGGGCGTCAGGGTCAGTTCCAGCGGCTCGTCGGGGGTCGCGCGCCAGACTTCGCCGCACGATTGGCAGCGCACCTTGCGGCCTTCGGGGCCTATGGCTTCGTCACGAATGAAATAGCTGGTGGCGCAGGCGGGGCAGGTCAGTATCATGTGGCTGACTGCGAGGCTGTCGCCCCCTCCCGTAAGGCGCGACGCCGCGCCCTGTTCCTGAAACACATACCATGCCGTCCTCGCCCGCCGAACCCGCCGCTATGACCGAGACCGTTCGCCTGTCCGGCGTCGGCTTCGGCTATGTCGGCGCGCCCGACGTGCTGCGGGACGTTAACCTCATTTTGCCGCGCGGCTCTTTCCACTTTCTTACCGGGCCGTCCGGGGCCGGAAAGTCTTCGCTGCTGCGTCTGCTGACGCTGGCGGACCAACCCCGAACGGGAACCCTCCGCCTGTTCGGATCGGATGTCACGCGCATCGATCGTCGCGACATCCCGGCCTTTCGGCGGCGGATGGGCGTGGTGTTCCAGGATTTCCGCCTGCTGGACCACCTGTCGGCCTTCGACAATGTCGCCCTGCCCTTGCGGCTCGCGGGCGGATCCGAAGCCGAGTACGCCGACGACGTGCGCGAGATGCTGAAATGGGTAGGCCTAGGTCGCCGGATGGAGGCCCGCCCCCCCGCCCTGTCCGGCGGTGAGAAGCAGCGGCTAGCCATCGCCCGCGCCGTCATCACCCGCCCCGGCCTGATCGTGGCGGACGAACCGACCGGCAGCGTGGACGCCGTGATGGCTGACAAGCTGCTGCGGCTGTTCCAGTCGCTGAACAAACTGGGCGCCACCGTCCTGATCGCCAGCCATGACGAGGCCCTGGCCCAGCGGTCGGGCGCGCGCGTCTTGAGGCTGGAGGCCGGACGGCTCAGCGAACCCTCGCGGGTCGCCGCATGATCCGTCTGTCCGATTTTAGTCTCTCCAGCCGCCGGCCCGGCCTGCTGCCGCCCGCCGCAGCCGGCGAGCCGTGGCTGATGACCGTCATCGCCGTCCTGTGCTTTTTGGCCTGCCTCGCCGCCGTCGCCGCCTCGGCCGCCGACCGCGCCGCGCATGGCTGGGCCCGACAGCTGGGCGCCGAGGCCACCGTGCAGGTCCGTCCCCGCGTCGGCGAAACCGGCGACACCGCCGCCGCCCGCGCGGCCGAGACCCTGTCCGGTGTCGATGGGGTCGAGGAGGCCGCCGCCCTCAGCCGCAAGGCGGCCGAGGATCTGCTGCACCCCTGGCTCGGCGACGCAGTCCTGCCCGATCTGCCCCTGCCCCATCTGGTGACCGTGCGGCTGAACCGCGACGCCCCCGCCAGCGCCGTCACCCTGAGCCGCGCCCTGGCCGAGGCCGGACTGGACGCCACGGTGGACGATCACAGCCTGTGGCGCGGCGAGGTCGAGCGGTCCGCCGGCATGATCACGGTTCTGGCCGGCGCCGCCTTCCTGGCGGTCGCCTTCGCTGCGGCCGCCGCCATCGCCTATGCGACACGGGCGGGCCTGGCGGCCGGTCAGGGCGTGATCGAGACCCTGAGCCTGAACGGCGCGACCGACGGCGCCATCGCATGGCTGTTCCAGCGGCGGTTCGGCCTAATGGCGGCCGGCGCGGGCGCGATCGGCGCCGGACTGGCGGCGGTTCTTCTGATCCTCCTGCGGTTCATCGGCGGATCGGGCGGCCTGACGGCGGCCCTGCCGATCAGCTGGAGCGACCTGGCGTTGCTCTCGCCTTGCCCGCTGCTCGCGGCTACGGTTGCGGTTCTCGCGGCGAGATTCGCCGCCATGCGAATGCTGGCTTCAGGACGGCCGACAGAGGGAGGGGGCGCATGAGACTGTTGAGCGTCATCTTCATCGCCGGTCTGATCTGGCTGGTCGGCCTGTTCGCCTTCGCCCACCGGGTGCGCGAGCTGACGCCGGCCGACGACCCCGCCCGTGCCGACGCCATCGTGGCCCTGACCGGTCCGTCGTCCGAGCGGGTCAACACCGCCATCCGCCTGTTGGAACAGGGCAAGGGCGAGCGGGTGCTGATCTCCGGCGTCAATCGCGAAGTGCGCCGTCAGGAGCTGCGTGAGCTGACGCCCGGCTCCAGCCGCCTGTTCAACTGCTGCGTCGATCTGGGTTTCGAGGCCGAGGACACCGTCGGCAACGCTCAGGAGATCGCCGCCTGGAGCCGCGCCAAGGGCTATCGCAGCCTGATCGTCGTGACCTCCGACTATCATATGCCGCGTTCGCTGGTCGAAATCCGGGGCCAGCTGCCGGGCGTGAAACTGACGCCCTACGCCATCTCCACCCCGTCGCTGGACAATGCGCGCTGGTGGCGGGCGGCGGTGACCGCGCGTCGGATGACGCTGGAATATATGAAATACCTCGCCGTCCTGGGTCGTGAGGGCGTGCGCCGCATCACCCGCGACCGGCCCGCCGCCGTACCGGCGGAGAGCGAAACCGCCCCTGACGAAAAGGCCGCGTCCTAAGTGAACACCCTGCGTTCCCTGATCTTCACCGCCTGGCTCTATCTGTCGATGCCGATCATCGCCATCGGCCTGTCGCCGGTCCTGCTGCTGCCACACCGCTATGTGCAGGGCGTGTGCAAGCTGTGGGCGAAGATCGTCCTTTTCGGTCTGCGCTGGATCGCGGGGGTCAAGGTCGAGGTGCGCGGGCTGGGACACGCCCCGTCCGGCGCCGCCCTGATCGCGTCCAAACACCAGGGGATGCTGGACATCGTGGCCCTGCTGGCCGTCCTGCCCGACGCCTGTTTCGTGATGAAGAAGGAGCTGATGCCTCTGCCCTTCTTCGGCTGGTTCGCCTGGAAGGCCAAGATGATCGCAGTGGATCGCGCGGGCCACGCCAAGGCGCTGAAGGACATGACACGACAGGCGCGCGACCGCCTGTCCGAAGGCCGCCAGATCGTCATCTTCCCCGAGGGCACGCGCAACGATCCGGGCGTGCCTGGCGACTACAAGCCCGGCGTCGCCGCCATCTATCGCGATCTGGAAGGCCCCTGCTGGCCCGTCGCCACCAACTCCGGCGTCCACTGGCCGGCCCACGGCTTCCGCCGCTATCCCGGCACGGTCGTGTTCGAATTTCTTGAGCCGATCCCGGCCCAGCTGAAGCGCGGAGCCATGATGGCGTTGCTGGAAAGTCGCATAGAGACGGCGTCGTTGGCGCTGCTGGAGCCAAAGGCCCAGCTTGCGCATTCTGAACCGGCCTGACCTCCCCGCTCGGGCGCGTTCAATGGAAATCGTCCGATGCTTCGTTCCCTTCTGCTCTCCGTCGCCTTCGCCGCTGTCGCCGGCTCCGCCCTCGCCCAGTCGCAACCGTATGAGCAGATCAGGCCCGCCCCCCAGAACTGGACCGTCGATCTCGGCGCGGGCGTCCTTTATCGCAACGACTCCAACGGTGACACGGGCTCCAAGACGACGGTCGCCCCGTGGGTCTCGGCCAACTATCGCGACCTGGTCTATCTGAACCCGATCGACGGCCTGGGCTGGAACGCGATCAAGACCGACGACTTCCGCGCCGGCCTGCAACTGCGCCCGCGCTTCTCGGCCGATGATATCGAAGGCCTGACGCTGGATCGTCCGGGCTTCGGCGCCGACCTGGCCGCCTACGCCTACAAGCGTCTGCCCGGGAATGTGGTGGTCGGCGGTCGGATCAGCCGCGACGTGTCCGACGTCAGCGAGGGCACGGAATACTATGCCTCCGTCGGTCATCAGCGCGTGACGTCGGTCGGCCTGCTGAACGCCTCGGTCTATGTGCGCGGCGGCGATTCCAAACTGGCCGATGCCTACTATGGCGTCAGCACCGCCGAGGCGGCCGCCAACGGCATCAGCGCCTATTCCCCCGGCGGCGGGCTTCAGGGCGCGGGCGCCAGCCTGGTCCTGCTGGTCCCGGTCGGCGACAAATGGGGCGCCGGGGCCTTGCTTAACTATGAACGCCGCCTCGGCGACGTGGCCGACAGCCCCCTGTCGCAAAGCGACGACGCCGTCCGCACCGGCGTCTTCATCGCCCGTCGCTTCGGCGGCTGATAGCAATGCGGCGGCTGCGAATGCGGCCGCCGCTTCTTGCCCTTTGATCAGGTGGCCGCGAACTCACTCAGCGCATCGATGACGGCGCGGTTCTGGTCTTCGGTGCCGATGGTGATGCGCAGAGCCTGAGGCAGGCCGTAGCCGCCGACAGGGCGGACGATGATGCCCTTGGTGTTCAGATAGTCGTTGGCGGCGGCGGCGCGCTCGGCGCTGTCGAACAACACCAGCACGAAGTTGCCGGCGCTGGGCAGGACGTTCAGCCCAAAGCCGCGCAGGGCCTGGGTCAGGCGCGGCTTCCAGTTCGAGATCAGATCGCGCGACGCCGTCTGGTGCGCCTCGTCCGACAGGGCGGCCGTCGCGGCCTCAAGCCCCGGCACCGAGACGTTGAACGGCAGCCGAATGCGGTCGATGGCCTCGGCGACCTTCATCGGCGCATAGCCGAAACCGATGCGCAAACCGCCCAGGCCATGGATCTTGGAGAAGGTGCGGGTGACGACGATGTTCTCGGCGTCCTTGGCCAGCGGGAAGGCGGTCTCCCAGTCGGCCTCGGTCACATATTCCGCATAGGCCTCGTCCACGACCAGGATGATGTGGGCCGGAAGCGCCGCGTGCAGGCGGCGGATTTCCTCGCCCGTGTTGTAGCTGCCGGTCGGGTTGGACGGATTGGAGACATAGACGATCTTGGTGCGGTCATCGACCTGAGCCAGGAGTGCATCGATCTCGGCCTTGAAGTTCGGCTCGGGCGCCAGCTTGACCTGGGCTTCGCAACCCAAGGCGCTGATGCGGTAGGCGAGAAAGCCGTACTGGCCGCAGACGATGTTGTCGCCCGCCGTCAGATAGGTCTGGTTCAACAGTGCGAAGACCTCGTCCGAGCCGTTGCCGAAGATCAGCCGCTCGGGCTCCAACCCGTGCAGTTCCGACACCGCGTTCCGCAGCTTGGTCGCCCGGCCGTCCGGATAGATGTGGATGTTCTTGACCGCCGCCTCATAGGCCGCACGCGCCTTTTCGCCCGCGCCCAGCATGTTCTCGTTGGAGGACAGCTTCATCGGCTCGGCGACGCCGGCGATGGACGACTTGCCGCCGACATAGGGGGCGATGTCGAGGATGCCGGGCTTGGGGGCAGGGCCGTGTGGCGCGGTCGCGTCGGTCATGGAAAGCCTTGATCTCAGAAGATGGGGGCGGCGCCGATCACGCCGCTCATTCGTCCGGGCGCGCTCTTCAGCCGCCCGTCATCGACCTGCACATAGCCCGTCAGCATGAACAGCTTCAACCCGCCCGCCGCCGCCAGCGGATCGGCGACCAGTCCCGCGTCGCCAAGAGCGTCCACGATCTTGGTTTCGGACCAGCCGCTGTCGGTGACCCAGAAGCTGCGGTCGTCGCCCGTGGGGCCGGACATCTCTTTGGACACGACGAAGGCCTGGGGCCGGCCGCGCTGGTCGTCCGGCAGGGCGGCGACGATCTTCAGTTCGGGCCGCGCCAGCAGGCGGCCCCACCACGGCCGGTCGGGCGACAGGTCGATCACGGCGCGCGAGCCCGCCTCGGCCGCCTTCAACGCCTCGTCGGCGGACATAGGCCGCGACCGCAGGCCATAGCGGTCCGTGGCCAGGGCCTGGGCCACGCCGCCGCAGACGACCAGCGCGGGTCTGGTCGCCACCTCGATCCGGCCCCACACCGCCTTGGCCGCCGCAGCCTCGTCGGGCGAGGCGCCGTCCAGCAGTTGACGCAGGGCGATGGCCGAGGCGTCGGCCCGGTCGCGTGGACCGGCGGCGATCCGCGCCCGCACCGCCTCGACCAGGGCGCGATCCAGCGCCAACAGGGCGTCGTCGGCTTCCGGTTCGTCCAGCAGGGCCATCAGAACAGCTTGGGCGCCGGGGCCAGCGGGAAGGGGCCGAGCCAGGTGCGGCCGTCGCGGAAGACGAGCGTCAGCGGCAGCTGCTCCTGTCCGGTCGCTTCTGCCGCGCCCGCCGCTGCGGCGGCCCCGGCCGCGCCGATCCTGTTGACCGGCCCCTGACGCGTCGACATCAGGCCGGCCAGGGCGGGCAGAGGCTTTTGCGCCTGGAGCTGGACCTGACCGGTCAGCCGGCCGTTCGCATCGGCTCTCAACACGTCGCTGGAGAGGGTCGCACGGCTGTCGCCGGCCTGAAGATCGCCGCGCACATTGCGGAACGTCCCGCCCGCCTTGGTCCAGGCCGAGAAGACGCCCGCCGCGTCGCCGCCGGTCTTCAGCAGGCTCGCCTGGCCTATCTCGGCCTCCAGCTGGGTCGTCAGGCGGCCGTCCTGGGCGAAGCCTTCGACGGGGCCGTCCGCCCGCCCCTGCCCGTCCACCAGACGAAACATGACATCGACGTCGTCGGTCGGCGCGGTCGAGCCCTCCAGATGCGGCCGAGCATAGAATTCGATCCGCGCGGCGCGGGCGATGGGGAAGGGTTCCGCGCCGGTCTGGGCCGTGAAAACCGGGTTGACCATCTCCAGCGCCAGATTGGGCCAGCGCTGATCGATGCCGCTGGCGCTCATGCGGATGGCGTCGCCCTTGACCGCGACCTCGCCCTTGCCGGCGCGGGTCAGCATCAGGCCTTGCGGAGCCACCACGACCCACTTGGTCGGCTGATAGGCGTTGGCCTCTGCGGTCAGTTCGGTCGCCTTGATCGCATGGCCCGACGGCGCCTGAATGATCAGGTTCGTCAACGCCACATGGGTGCGAAACGGCCAGCCGTTGATGGATTTGTCGGCGAAGCGGATGTCCCAGCCGTCCTGACGCAGGGTCTGGACCTGGGCCTCAAGCCGCGTATCGATCTGGCGCGTCAGGAAGATCCACCATCCGGTCCAGGCCGCCAGCGCGATCAGCACCAGGATGAAGGGCGCATACAGGCCCTTGCGGCTGTGTCGCTTGGTCGTCGAGGCTTCGGTCATGCCGGACCTATAGCGCGCCGCACCTGACGCTTCTAGGCGGTCAGGTCGGCCAGCACCGCCTTCGCCGCCCGACGCGCATCCTCCGGCGTCAGGCCGAGCAGAAGCCCCCGCTGACCGCCGTTGATCAGGACCTGATCGAACAGGATCGCCGTCTCGTCCATCGCGGTCGGCACGGCCTTTCGCTGGCCGAACGGGCTGACCCCGCCGACCTTGTAGCCGGTCAGTCGTTCGGCGTCGGCAGGCTTCATCATCTGGGCCGACTTAGCCCCCAGCACCGCCGCCAGCTTCTTCATGCTGACCTCGCAGTCGGACGGCACGATCACACAGGCGGGCGCGCCATCGACCAGGACCATCAGGGTCTTGAACACCTGCTCGGGCGCCATTCCCAAGGCCTCGGCGGCCTGCAACCCCACGCGCGGCGCGTCGGGATCGTAGTCATAGGGAAACAGATCGAATGCGACGCCGGCCTTGGTCAGGGCGACGGTCGCGGGCGTGGTCTTCGACATCTCAGGTCGTCTCGGGGTTCAGGAAGCTGCGGGTCAGTTCGACCGCATCCGCCAGGCCCATGCGCTGGACCTCGGTCCCGGGCGGCAAACTGGCGAACAGGCGGGTGGGGGTGGCGGCGTCCAGCATCAGGAACACCCCCTTGTCGTCGCCGCGCCGGATCAGCCGGCCGAACGCCTGGGCGATGCGGGCGCGGGCCAGGGCATCGTCATAGCCCTTGCCTCCCAACCGCTCGCGCCGCGCCTTGTGCAGCAAATCCGGGCGAGGCCACGGCACACGGTCGAAGGCGAGCACCCGCAGCGACCGTCCCGGCACGTCAACCCCGTCGCGCACGGCGTCGGTGCCCAAAAGGCAGGAATTTTCCTCGACCCTGAACATATCCACCAGCGCCCCCACCTCCAGCGGATCGACGTGCTGGGCATAGAGCGGCACGCCCGATCTCGCCAGATCCGGCCCCAGCCGCTCATAGACCGCTTTCAACCGGCGAATGGCGGTGAACAGGCCCAGGCCCCCGCCGCCCGCCGCCAGGAACAGTTCGCGCATCGCCGCCGCCGTCTGGCGCGGATCGTCCTTGACCAGGTCGTTGACGACGATGACCCGGCTGTTAGCCGCATAGTCGAACGGGCTCTCGACCTTCAGGGTGCGGGGCGGCTCTATCAGCCGGGCCGAGCCCGTCCGCAGCCGCGCTAGGTCGAACGGGTCTTCCTGCAAGGGATCGGACAGGGTGGCAGAGGTCACCAGCACTCCGTGCGACGGCACGATCACGGCGGCCTCCAGCGGAACGGTCGGGTCGATCCAGTGGCGACGCAGGGCCACGTCGTGGATGCGGCCGAACGCCGTCTCGGCCGACAGCCAATCGACGAAATCGGGATCGGGCTGATCGCTCCCATCCTCCAGCGCCGCCAGCATCGACCGCCATCCCGGCAAGGTCATGCGCGCGCGCCGATCCAGCCCGCGCAGCGCCCCTTCGATCCGCGACCGTTGCGACCCGTCCAGCTCGGCCGCCTCGTCGTCGAGGATGTCCTCCAGATGCCGCGACAGGGCCAGCAGGGGCGCCTCGATGGCGGCCAGGGCCTGGGCCGCCACACGCGCCGTCTCGGCGACCGGATCAGTCACCGGCTTCAGCGCGCATTCCATGCCGAACTCGGGCCCGCCATAGGTGTTGGTCTCGGCGGTGCGCGCCCGAAGCTGGTCCAGGGCGGCGGCCAGGAACGCCTCGATCGGGCCGATCGGATTGACCTCGCCCGAGGCTGGCGCGACGCGGCCCGACACGCCTTCCCCCGGGAGGGCGGCGGAGGCGCGGATGGCGTCCTGCAGCGCCTTCATCGCCGCCTCATTGTCGTTGACCATGTCGCCCAGCCGCTGCTCCAGCCCGCGCCCGCGTCGCCCCCGCCCCTCCGGCCCCCGGATCCAGCGGCGCAGCTCGGCCGCCTCCTGGCCCGACAGACAGGCGGAAAAGGCGCTGTCGGCGGCGTCGAACAGGTGGTGGCCCTCGTCGAAGACGATCCGCTTCAGCGCCGCCGTCTCACCATCCTGCTTCTGGCCGCGCGCCGAACGCGCCCCGTCGAACGCCGCCTGTGTCAAAACGAGGGCGTGGTTGGCGATGACCAAGTCCGCGCGGCGGCTGGCGCGGATTGTCTTTTCCACGAAACAGGTGCGGTAGTGCGGACAGGCGGCGTGGACGCATTCGCCGCGCCGATCCACCAGATTGGCCGCTCCCGCCGCATGGGCCGCCGGCATGGCGAACAGGCCGGGCAGCCAGCCGGGAAAGTCCCCGCCCGTCATGTCGCCGTCGCGCGTATGCAGCGCCCAACGCCCGGCCAGCGCCAGGCCGATCAGGTCGCCATTCCCCAGCAGGGCCGCCTGGACCATGTCCTGCAGATTGAGGACGCACAGATAGTTCTCACGCCCCTTGCGGATCACCGCCTTTTTCTTGCGCTCGGCCGGATCGGGCCACAGCGAATGGCTTTCGCGGTCGATCTGGCGTTGCAGGGCGCGGGTATAGGTCGAGATCCACGCCGCCCCCTGGTTCCGCTCGGCCCATAGGGAAGCGGGCGCCAGATAGCCCAGAGTCTTGCCCGTGCCGGTTCCCGCCTCGGCCAGCAGCATGCGGGGCCGCCCCTCCTCATTCCTCGGCGAAAAAGCGAAGGCGGCTTCGGCGGCGTAGTCCGATTGGGTCGGCCGCGTCTCGTCCAGACCCGAGGCCTGAAGCAGCTTCTCCAGCCGGATGCGGGCGCTCTCGCTGTCGACCGGCGCCGATCCCGCCTCGCCGCGCGGCGCCTCGTCCTCCCATTCGGTCAGCCGCGACCAGACATCCATCCCCGATCCGCGATGCTGGCGCGCCCGCACGCCGCCGGCCTCCAGCGCCTGAACCACCCGCTCGCCCCAAGCCCAGCCCGCTCGCTGCATCGTCAGCGCCAAAACATAGGCGGCCTCGCGCTCGGGATAGGCCGGATCAGCCAGTTCGCGCAGCAGCAGCCCCGCCGCCTCTCTCAGGGCCGCCGCCTGTTCTTCCGCCGATTTCGGCTCGGCCAGACCCAGCGACAGCGCCAGCCCCGTTGGCGACGGCGCACAGAAGCGCGCCGGCCGCACGAAGGCGTAAAGCTCCAGCACATCCATCAGATCAGCTGATCGCGGCGGCGGCGTCAGACCCAGCCGGCGCGCCGTCAGCGACGCATGCGCTGCCATCACCGGCCCGGTGCTGAAGAACCCCTCGGCCGCCCCACGCCCGATCTTCCTGGCCCCCGCCTCGTCGCACACCGCCCCTGCGCCCGGCGGCGTGGCGAGCGCCGGCGGCAAGTCCGCCCACGGCTGGGCGCCGGTCGGGCGGGTTTCGGAAATGACGGATTCGTCGGACACGTCCGATAGATAGCGAGCCTGGGGCTGAAACGGAACGGGAACATGCTATATCCCGTCCGTGACAACCGCCGCCGCTCCCGCAACGCTTCCACCCCTGTTCGCCGACTGGTTCGCGTCGCGCGGCTGGGCGCCCCGGCGGCATCAGCTGGAGATGGTCGCAGCGGGGCAGGCCGGCAGCCACGCCCTGCTGGTCGCGCCGACCGGCGGGGGCAAGACGCTGGCGGGGTTTCTGCCCAGCCTGATCGACCTTGCCGAGCGCGGACCGAAGCCGGCGACCGGGCCGGGGTCGGGGGTGCATACGCTTTATCTGTCGCCGCTGAAGGCCCTCACGACAGACGTCGAGCGCAATCTGATGACCCCGATCCGCGAGATCGGGCTGAACATCCATGTCGAGACGCGCACCGGCGACACCAAACAGTCCAAACGCCAACGACAGCGCGACTTCCCGCCCGACATCCTGCTGACTACGCCCGAGCAGTTGGCCCTGTTCTGCGCCTGGGAAGGCGCACGGTCCTATTTCGCCGATCTGCAATGCGTGGTGCTGGACGAGGTGCACGCGATCTGGAGCGGCAAGCGCGGGGACCTGCTGTCGCTCGGGCTGGGCCGTTTGCAGAGCTTCGCCCCCGACATGCGCCGGGTGGGTTTGAGCGCGACCATCGAGGATCCCGATCTGATCCGGGGATGGCTCAGTCCCTCGCCCGGAGTGAGGGACGTGACGCTCGTCCGCGGAGACCCCGGCGCGCCGGCGGTCATCGACGTGCTGATCTCCGAGGGCAAGGTGCCGTGGGCGGGCCACACGGGGCAGCACGCGATCCCGGAGGTCTATGCCGCCATCCAGCGTTCGACCCTGGCGCTGATCTTCGTCAACACCCGCTGGCAGTCGGAGTTCGTGTTCCAGCAGCTGTGGGCCATCAACGACGAGAACCTGCCCATCGGCCTGCACCACGGCTCGCTGGCGGCCGAACAACGGCGCAAGATCGAGGCGGCCATGGCGCGCGGCGACCTCAGGGCCGTGGTCTGCACCTCGACGCTGGATCTGGGCATCGACTGGGGCGATGTGGACCTGGTCATTCAGATGGCGGCGCCCAAAGGCTCCAGCCGCTTGGTCCAGCGGATCGGCCGCGCCAACCACCGGCTGGACGAGCCGTCGCGCGCGCTTCTGGTGCCCGCCAGCCGCTTTGAGATGCTGGAATGTCAGGCGGCGCGCGAGGCCGTCGCCGACAACGCCTTTGACTGGGAGCCGGTCCACATCGGCACGCTGGACACCCTGGCCCAGCACGTCATGGGGGTCGCCTGTTCCGAGCCGTTCGACATGCAAGTCCTGTATGACGAGATCACCGGCTGCGGCCCCTATCGCGCCCTGACCTGGGAGCAGTTCGAGGAGGTGGTCGATTTCGTCGCCACCGGTGGCTATGCGCTTCGCACCTACGACCGGTTCGCGCGCATCGTGCGGACGCCTGACGGCCGCTGGAAGGTCCGCAACCAGCATATCGCTCAGCGCCACCGCATGAATGTCGGGGCCATCGTCTCGGCCGGAACGCTGAATGTCCGCGTCGCCAGCCGTCGCGGCGGCGCCTCGCGCCAGCTGATCGGCGGCCGCAAGGTGGGCGAGGCCGAGGAGTGGTATTTCGAACAGCTGACACCCGGCGACACCTTCCAGTTCGCCGGCCAGACCTGGGCGTTCCAGGGCATCACCGGGACCGACGCCTTGGTCACCCACGCCAATGACAGCGACCCCAAGATCCCATCGTGGGGCGGATCGAAGTTCCCGCTGTCCACGTCGCTGGCCGACCGGGTGCGTACCATGATCCACGACCGCGACCACTGGCGCGTCCTGCCGCCCGACGTTCAGGAATGGCTGGAGTTACAGGAAACCCGCTCGGTCATTCCCGACGCCGAATCCATGCTGGTCGAAACCTTTCCGCGCGGCAGCCGGCACTTCCTGGTGGCCTATCCGTTCGAGGGCAATCTGGCCCACACCACCCTGTGCATGCTGCTGACCCGGCGGCTGGACCGGATGGGCGTCGGGCCTCTGGGCTTTGTCGTGACCGACTATTCGCTGGCGATCTGGTCGATCAAGCCGATGGACACAATTGACCTGGACGCCCTGTTCCAGCCGGACATGCTGGGCGACGATCTGGAAGCCTGGCTGGAGGAAAGCTTCATGATGAAGCGGTCCTTCCGCAATTGCGCCCTGATCTCGGGCTTGATCGAACGCCGCCAGCCCGGCGCCGAAAAGACCGGCCGGCAGGTGACCTTCTCCACCGACCTGATCTACGACGTGCTGCGCCGCCACCAACCCGACCATCTGCTGCTGAAGACCGCCCGCGCCGACGCGGCTTCGGGCCTGCTGGACGTGGCGCGCCTGGGCCAGATGCTGACCCGCATCGAGGGGCGCATCCGCCACCAACCCTTGAACCGCGCCTCGCCCTTCTGCGTGCCCGTGCTGGTCCAGATCGGACGCGAGCGGGTCAGCGGAGACGCCGCCGAAATGATTCTGGACGAAAGCGCCGACCTGCTGATCGCCGAGGTCATGGACGACGCCGAGCCGCCCAGCCAGTCGGGGGCCGCCGCATGAACGCCGCCCTGCGCCAGACCCTGTCCCCGGCCCGCAAGATCTGCGGTTCGCTGAGCGTGCGGATCGCGGGCGAGGCCTGCGTATTGCGCTGTTCCGGAACGATGTGGGTTCCGGCCCACGGCGCCCTGATCGTCGCGGACCTGCATCTGGAAAAGGGTTCGGCCTTCGCCGTGCGCGGCCAACTTCTGCCGCCCTATGACAGCCGCGCCACGCTGGACAGGCTGGAAGCCGAGATTGTCGAACTGAACCCGTCCATGGTCGTGCTGCTGGGCGACAGCTTCCATGACACAAAGGCCATTCCCCGCATGGCGGCCGACGACCGGGCGCGGCTGGACGGGCTGGCGGCGGGGCGCGACTGGCTGTGGCTGGAAGGCAATCACGACCGCGAGGCCCTGAACCGCAGCATGGCCCGCGATGCGGAGGCGACCGTCCGCCTGCCCGGCCGGATCGTCGGCGACATGATCCTCGGCGCGCTGCGTCTGACCCACGAACCGGAGGCTCTGACCGCCGACGACGACCGGCGTGGCGAGGTCGCGGGCCACCTGCACCCCGCCGCCAAGGTCGCCGCCTATGGGCGCGGCGTGCGGCGGCCGTGTTTCGTAACAGATGGATCGCGCATCGTCCTGCCGGCCTTCGGCGCCTTCACCGGCGGGCTGAATGTGCGCGATCCCGCCATCGCCGACCTGTTCGCCGCCCCGCCGCTGGCCGCCGCCCTGGGACGCGACCGGGTCCACGCCCTGGATTGGGCGATCCTGCGATAGTCTGTTCGTAAAGCGTTCAGCACGTCGCTTCACCGCATCTTGGCGGACGACGATGCAGGATGACGGCGGATCAAGGTCACGGACACCCGCCTCATGCTCACGCCCCGCCGCATCGTCATGGCCGCCCGCCTCGGCTTCGCCCTGGCGGCCTTGGGCATGGCCGTCCTGATGCTGGGACCGTTCCAGGGTCTGGAACAGGTCTTCGGCCTGAACGACAAGGCCGCCCACGTGATCGCCTTCTATGGCGTGGCCAGCGGCCTGTTCCTGGTCGCGCCGAACCAGCGCCGCGACGACCTGGCCCTCTATGTCATCACAGCCGCCTTCGGGGCGGAACTGCTTCAGGCCCTGACCGGCCGCAGCGTCTCGGTCATCGATTTCCTGGCGGGCGCGGGCGGCGTCGCCGCCGCCTGGGCGCCGGGCCGAATCGAACAGTTGCGCCAAGCCTTCCGCCGCCATCCGGACATGACTCTGGCCGAGATCGACCGCCTGGATCGCCGCCTGCGCCGTCGCCGCGTGGAAACCAGCCGCCCGGGCGTCGCCGTCCTGAGCCCTTAAGGTTCGAGCTCTATGTCCCAATAAAGGTAGTCCAGCCAGCTCTGGTGCAGATAGTGCGGCGGGAAGCGTCGGCCGGCGTCCTGAAGCTGCCAGGCGTTGGGGCGATAGGGTTCGCGGCGGATCGGCATCATGGCCTGGCGCGGTGTTCGCCCGCCCTTGGCCAGATTGCAGGGGCTGCAGGCCGCGACGATATTGTCCCAGGTCGTGCGTCCGCCCTGTGAGCGCGGGATGACATGGTCGAAGGTCAATTCAGCCGACTGACCGCAGTACTGACAGGCGAAGCCGTCGCGCAGAAAGACGTTGAAGCGGGTGAAGGCGGGGCTGCGGTCCTGATCCACATAGCTGCGCAGCGCAATCACGCTGGGAAGCTGCATCTCCATCGACGGGGAGCGGACGACCTTGTCATACAGGGACACCACGTCCACGCGGTCCTGATAGACCGCCTTGACCGCCTCCTCCCACGGCCACAGCGACAGCGGATAGTACGACAGCGGCCGGAAGTCGGCGTTCAGCACCAAGGCGGGAAAACCGGAGGGCGGTCGATGGAGAACCTGCATCAGGCCCTCCCGCGCGGACGGGGGGATTTTGAGGCGACAGAGGTGAGGACACGTCTCCTTCCCTAGTCTTGTGAGATCAGCCTACCCCTGATTCCCGCTCATCGCCATGACCAGTGTGCAGCGTTTTCGTGACGTCCTGCCTCAGACCCGACGCGCGTGGGTGGGGAACCCCGGCAGGGTCCAGCCCCAGCGCAAGGCGGCTGCCCGCAGCAGGAAGCCCGACAGCGCCGCGACGATGGCGGCGGGCCAGACGCCGACGCCCGGCGCCCTAAGCACCATATAGACCGTCGCCGCCAGGATCGCGGCCGTGACGTTGATCTCTCGCCGCAGCAGGATCGACGGCTGACCCGCCAGGGTGTCGCGCACCACCCCGCCGAAACAGGCCGTCAGCGTGCCCATGACGATGCATATCAAGGCCGGCGCCCCGGCCGCCTCAGCCTTGGCCGCCCCCATCACGCCATAGGCCGCAAGACCCACAGCATCCAGCCACAGCAGGGCGCGAAACCGCCAGTCGCGCTGCCCCACCAGCCACAAGGCGGTCGAGGCGAACAGGCAGACCGCCAGATAGCGCCAGTCCTGCACCCAGAAGACCGGCAGGCCGAGCAGCAGGTCACGCAGCGTCCCGCCGCCCACGCCGGTGATGGCGCCGAAGAAGGCGAAGGTGACGACGTCGTGCTTCTCGCGCGCGGCGGCCAGGGCGCCGGTGGCGGCGAAAACCGCCACGCCGGCGAAATCCAGCGCGGTTAACACGGTCTGCGGATTGCGCAGCGGTTCGGTCAGAGCGGGATCGAGCGGGGTCATGCCGGCGCATCCAGCGCGATCTCGCCGCGCTTCACGCCCGTGTACCAGGCCCACAGCAGGTGCGTGGCGACCGCACGATAGGGCCGCCAGATCTCGGCGCGGGCATAGGCGCCCTTCTGATCGGGCCGCACCTCTGCGCCGTCCGCCCAACGGATCGCCTCCTGCAAGGCCACGTCGCCGCCGGGGAAGACATCCAGCCGCCCCTCGCACATCATCAGATAGGCCTCGGCCGTCCACAGGCCGACGCCCTTCAGCGCCGTCAGGGACGCGATCGCCGCCTCGTCATCCAGGTTGGCCAGATGCTCCAGATCGATCTCGCCCGCGATCTGCGCCCGCGCGATCCCCTGACCATAGGTCGCCTTCTGTCGCGACAGGCCCATGCCGCGCAGCTGCTCCAGATCGTGCGCCAGCAACAGCTCGGGCGTGATGTCGCCCATGCCTTCACGCAGCCGCGCCCAGACCGAAGCGGCCGAGGCCACCGCCACCTGCTGCTCCACGATCATGCGGAACAAGCCTTCGAACCCGCCCGCTCTCAACCGCCATTCCAGCGGCGGCGTCTGGGCGTCCACGCGCACGAGCGCCGGATCGGCGGCGACCAGCGCGCGACGCGCGGCGGCGATGTCATCAGGCGTGGGTGCGAACGGCATTCGCCATGCTTACGGCCCGTCGCGCTTGTCGGAAAGAGCGGGGGCGCCGTTGAGGGCCGCAAACCGCTAAGGAGCGTCGGGATGTTCACGACCCGCTTCGCCCCATCGCCTACCGGCCGCCTGCACAAGGGCCATGCCTTTTCGGCGCTGACCGCCTGGGCGGCGGCGAAGGCGGCGGGCGGGCGCTTCGTGCTGCGCATCGAGGATATCGATCCGACGCGATGCCGGCCGGAATATGAGGCGGGCATTCTGGAGGACCTGGCCTGGCTAGGTCTGGATCGGGAAGCGCCGGTCCGTCGCCAGTCTGATCATCTGAGCGACTATGCCGCCGTGATCGAAAATCTGCGGACGCGAGGCCTGCTCTATCGGTGTTTCCGCACGCGCAAGGAGATCCTAAGCGCCATCGGCGACGCACCGCACGGAGCGATGGAGGCGGCGAGGCCCGGTCCGCATTCAGCAGACGAGGAGGCGCGACTGCTGGCCTCGGGCGCTCCGTTCGCCTGGCGGCTGTCGCTGGATCGGGCGCGCGAAACTCTGGGCGAGGCGGCCTGGAACGGCCTGAGTTTCGTCGAGAAGGGCCAGGGTCCGAACGGCGAAACCGGCGTCTTCGCCGTCGATCCCGAGGCGGCGGGCGATGTGGTCCTGGCGCGCAAGGATACGGGCGTCGCCTATCATCTGGCCGTGACGCATGACGACGCCTTGCAGGGGGTCACCCATGTCATCCGGGGTCGGGACCTGTTCGAGGCGACCCATGTGCAGCGGCTGATCCAGACCCTGATGGGCTGGCCCGCGCCGACCTATTGTCATCATGCCTTGCTGACAGGGCCGGACGGGCGGCGCTACGCCAAGCGCGATCGCTCGATCACCCTGGCCGAGCTGAGAGCCGGCGGATTGACGGCCGCCGCCCTGCGCGCCGAACTGGGCTTCAGCTCCGCCGGCTGAAGATGCGCGAGGCGCCGTAGCCGGTCAGGGCGGCCAGCACGACGCACAGCACGCCGTACAGCCACGGCCGACGGTGGGCGAACTCATAGATGTCGCGCTCCAGGCCGACCTTTTCGACCGTCAGCGTCAGGTTCGACACCGACTGCGGCTCGCCGTCCTGAAACAGCCAGACCTCGGCGTAGTATTTGCCGGTGGGCGCCACGGTCGGCAGTTTGACCTCGGCGCGGAACAGGCCCCGGTCCACGAACTCGACGCCCTCGGAATCAGTGTCGTACAGGGCGGCGGCCTCCTTCAGCCGGATCACTGCGCGGCGCCAGTCCAGGTAGTCGTCGCCCAGACGGCTGACGACCACATCGCGCACGCCGTAGCGGGTGACGGTGCGGCTTTCCTCGGGCGCATCGATGCGCAGGTGATCGACGCCGACGCCCAGGCGGCGCAGCTGGCCGAAGTCCGCGATGTCGCTGAGCGGGCGCGTCGAGGCGGTCATGTAGAAGCCTGGCGCACCCTCGAACAGCACCGGCCGGCTGTTCAGCCAGACACCGGACGTGCGCGTCTTCTTGACCAGGCGGATCGGCGCGTCCGGCCCGCGCACCACGACCACCACATCGGCCGGTTCGGGCGTCGGATTGAACACCGCGCCGTACAGGACGATGGACGCGCCGCGGAAACTGCTGTCGACCCGGACCTGGGCGTCGGTCAGGGCGGCGGCGACGCGCAGATCGCCGGTCGTCGCTTCGGACCGATCGAGCGGCGGGGCTGCAACAGCGGACGGAGGGGGAGGAAGCGCCTGCATCAGTCGGCGATCCCCGGCGCGATCATGAAGATGTCGTTGGGCCTCACGAACAGATCCAGCCCCATCTGGATCCCGACCAGCAGCACGATCAGGCCTAGCGCCGCCCGCAGCTCCTCGGCGCGGAACCGCCCGGCGAAGCGTGCGCCGATCTGGGCACCGACCACGCCGCCCAGCAGCAGGATGGTGGATAGGACGATGTCGACCGTCTGGTTTCGTCCGGCTTGCAGGATGGTGGTGATGGCGGTGGTGATGATGATCTGGAACAGGCTGGTGCCCACCACCGCGCCCGCGCGCATGCGCAGGATATAGAGCATGGCCGGGACCAGGATGAAGCCGCCGCCCACCCCCATGATGGCCGAGAGGACGCCTGCAAAGACGCCCAGGCCGAACGGCGGCAAGGCGCTGATATAGAGGCCTGACTTCGGAAACTTCATCTTCAGCGGCAGGCCATACAGCCACATCGGCCGCCGACGCTGCTTGTGCGGCGCGGGCAAGCCTCGGCGGCGGCGCAGGATTTCGGTCAGGCTCTCGTTCAGCATCAGAATGCCGATCGCGCCCAAGAAGACGAGATAGGACAGGGCCACGACCAGATCGGCTTGGCCCAGCAGGCGCAGGTAACGAAACAGCTCGACCCCGGCCAGGGCGCCGGCCGCGCCGCCGGCCGCCATCACCGACCCCATCTTGAAATCGACGGCGCCTGCGCCCGCATAGCGGATGACGCCCGACGTCGAGGAGGCCACGACGTGGCTGGCCTGGCTGGCGACGGCGACGGTCGGTGGGATGCCCAGGAAAACCAGGATCGGCGCCATCAGGAAGCCGCCGCCGATGCCGAACAGGCCGGACACGAATCCGACCACCGCCCCCAGGATTACTAGGGTCGGCCAGTTCACCGAAACCTCGGCGATCGGCAGATAGATGTCCAAAGGACGCGCCTTCGGCTGGAGCGGACACAAGAATCGCCGTCAGGCGGGCGAGGTCGGGGACGACCGGGCGACCGATAGCCGCCCGGCGCCTAGGAATCTAGCCTGTCGCCTGGGCTTGACCCTGCGATTGGGCCACGAAGGCGTCGGCGGCGGTGCGGGCCGCGCGCTGGGCCGTGGCGCTGGCCGTCGGACGCAGGCGCGTCACGGCGGCCTGGGCCTCCGCATCCCCGCCGCGCGCGGCGATCATGTACCATTTCAGCGCTTCGGTCGGATTCTTGGCCACGCCGTCGGCGCCGGTCTCATAGATGCGCGCGACATTGTACTGGCTGTCCGGCAGGCCGCGCTCGGCCGCGTTCAGCAGCCAGGTCAGGGCCTCGGCCTGATTGGTCGCGCCGCCGTCGCCTTCATAGAGCTGCATCCCGTACAGATGCATCCCGCGCGGATCGCCGCCCTCGGCCGCGCGACGGCCCCACTGACGGCTTTGGGCCGGATCGGCGGGCACGCCATTGGCGCCGTCCAGATACAGCTGACCCAGATAGGTCTGGGCGGGGGCGTAACCCAGGTTGGCGGCGCGCTTCATGCCGTCCAGGCCAGAGTTGTCGCCAGCCTCCAGCTTGCCGATCGCCGCCTCATAATCCGCAGAGCCAGGGCCGCCGATGTCGAAGGTCGCCTTCGGCCCGGTCGGCGTCACCGCCGACGCGGCCAGCGGCACGGCGTCGTTTGTCGTCGAGCCGCCGCCGAAGCTGGGCATCTCGAAGTCCGGGGCTCCGCCGTCGGTCAGGGACAGATAGCCATAGACGCCCCCGGTCAGGGCGACCGCCGTGACCGAAGCCAGAAACGCCTTCTTGACCGTCGATCCGTCCTTGGATGCCTGCCGGTCCAGCCGTTCCTGCAGCTTGGACTTGCCGCCGCGCTTCAGGCCGAAGCCCGACCGGGGCGCAGGTTCCGGCTCGGCCGGCGCGGTGATTGCAGCACGAGCGGCGTCGATGGTGCTGCGGGTCGAGGCGGCGCGGCCGGCGGCGGCGGCGGCTTCCATGCTGGAGCGCAGCCGGCGCGGATCCACGAACTCGGTCTCGCCGCCGAAATCATCGTCGTCGGCGTCCAGGACGGCAGCGTCACGCTTTTCGGCCGGTGCGGTCGAGAAGCCCGGCGACGTCGCCTCCAGCGCGTCCTCGACATCGGCGCCGCCGAAACCGCTGAAGGGCTGGATGATGGGTTCGACGCCGTCGGGATCGACCTGGCGCATCGGCATTTCGTCGGTCAGCGCCTCGGCGGGCTCGGCCTCGGTCTGACCGACGGGCGCCGATGGGAAGGGCGCAGCGGTCGCGACTTCGGGCGTCACCGGATCGCTGGACCAGGCGTCCTGGTCGGTGAAGGTCTCATCGGGGAAGGCGGCGGCGCGCCAGTCGCCTTCTATGGATGCGGACTGGATCGGCGTCTGTGTCGTCGCTGAGGCGGCGCGTTCCAACACCTGTCGCGCCGGGGTCCACGCGGGCTCATTGTCCAGCGGCTTGTCACGGATCGGCGTCGGCGCGCGGGCGTCGATGCTTTCGCGGGCCTCGGCCAGCAGACGGGCGGTGCGCTCCTCGCTCAGACGCATCCGCTCGGCCAGTTCGCCGGAGGCGCGGTCGTAGCGCTGCTCGATCTTGTCCGAGCTTTCCGACAGGCGTCGGCCGATGTCTTCCAGCGCCTGCTGCGAGCGGCGCTCGGACTGGGCGATGCGATCGCTCAGTTGGTCCGAGATGCGGGTGATCTCGCCGCCCAACTTCTCCAGGGCGATGGCGTGGCGATCGTCGCTGGCGGTCAGGCGTTGATCGACGCGGTCAACGTGGCGGGCGAACTCCTGGTCCAGACGCGCGGCGCGGCGGGCGACTTCGGTTTCGATGGTCTGGCTGACGACGTCGGCGGCGGCGGCGGCGACGGCGTCGGTGCGACCGTCGTTGTCCGCCTCGACCTTATTGACCCGCGCATTCAGGTTGCGGGCGATGCGCAGGACCTCGCGGCCCATGGCTTCAAGACCGATGGCGCCTTTCTCTTCGGACGCCTTCAACTGATCGCCGACGGCCTGGACGGCGCGTTCGATACGATCGATGCGGGCGCCGGTTTCGGCGGCGTCCAGACGCTGCATCATCTCAACGCGGTTGTTGTCGATCTGACGCGAAAGGCTTTCGGCCAACTTCTCGAAACGTGCCAGGTCGCGCGCGCTTTCAGGCTCGACGCGGCTTTCGGCCGTCCGCATCCGCTGGTCCAGCGCGGCGAACGAGCGTTCCAGCGTCTTCAGGGCTTCGGTCGTGCGGTTCTGGGCCTCGTCCAGACGCGCGCTGACCTGGGCCAGCATTTCCGTACCGACGCCGGGGCCGGCGGCCTTCTCGACCGCCTCCATCCGCTCGCGCAGATCGCTGACGCCCAGACGCTGGCGTTCCTCGATGTCATACAGGCGCCCGGTCAGCGCGCCCAAGGAAGTCTCGATCTTGCCGAAGGCTTCCTGGGTCGACGGGCCGGTGTCGCGTTCGAAGGCGCGCAGGCGGCGATGCCCTTCGCGCAGTTCCTCGGCGATATCGTCGATGCGGCGGGCGGCGCCCTGGGCCTCAACCTCCTGGCCATCCAGCCGACGCATCAGCCCCGCAACGGCCTGATCTACGCCCTGGATGGCGACGGTTGAGCGACGTTCGGCGGCTTCCAGCCGCGCGGCGATCACATCGATGGAGGCGCTGATCCGCTGCTGGTTGTCTTCGACCTCATAGGCGTCGTCCAGACGACGGCTGCGGTTGCGGCGTTCGTATTCGGCGGCCTGAGAGCGACGCGGCAGGGTGGCGTAGCCCTCCTCCTCGTCTTCCATGATCATGGAGTTAAGCCATTCGCCCAGCGTCATGCCGGACCGGCGCGCCAGATCCTTGGCGACCTCGCGTGCTTTGGGATCGATTCCCTTAACGCTCCACGGCGCTGCAGCGCTCACTGATTCGTCTCCCAGCCCATGCGACGAAGGCTATACCGTCAATATCGAGGGTGTAAACTGATGGTTAACCGCAACATCTAGCAGCGGTATCCCAATCCTGTGGACATCGCGCCAGACAGCCGGATTTGTGAATCATCTCGGTTAACACGGCATGAAGATTAACCTCCCGGCAAGGGTTCGCTTGCCAAGCGGCGCGGCTTTCGCCACCTGCGGCGCATGAGCCTGACCACCACCCTCGTCCTGCTGGGCGTCGCCCTCGTCGTCATGGTCTTTTGCGGATGGCGCGGCGCCCGGCCGCCGGATCCGTTCAAGGGACCGCGCCTGATGCCGTGGCGGTTCCTGATGGTCGGCGCGGCGGCGATCGCCATGCTGCTGCTGATCCACCTGGCGACGCTGTTCGGCGCCGAGCGTGCGCCCTGGATACCCGGCGCCTAGAGACGGGAACCCGATCACGGCCGGTCGGTTGAACCTTGCGAACCACTCAAGGAGAGACCGCGTGTCCGACAAACTGACCCCCGCCGAGGCCGAGAAGGAATTCTGGAAGAGCCTGAAGGAGTCCAACACCGGCATGCTGGGCATCGATCGCCCCGGCTATCACCACCAACCCATGACCGGTTTCGGCGAGGACGAGACGGGGACCATCTGGTTCTTCACCCGCGACGACACCGATTTCGCCCGTGACGTCGCCGGCGGTGGCCAGAACGGCATGTTCTGCTACCAGGCCAAGGACGGCAAGGTTCAGGCCTGCATCCACGGCCGCCTGGCCATCGATCAGGACCGCAGCCGCATCGAGAAATACTGGAACCCCGTCGTCGCTGCCTGGTATCCGGACGGCAAGGACGACGCGCACCTGACTCTGGTCCGCTTCGACGCCGACGACGGCCGCGTGTGGGTGTCCGACAAGGGTGCGCTGGGCTTCGGATACGAAGTCCTCAAGGCCAACCTGACCAAAAGCGTCCCGAATGTCGGCGGCGTGTCGGACGTGAAGCTGTAGGCTTCGACGGTTCAGAAACCAGAAAGGGCGGACCCGACCGGGTCCGCCCTTTTTCGTTCAGCCCTCGAAGCACCAAGCCAGAACGGCCTTCTGGGCGTGGATGCGGTTTTCGGCCTCGTCCCAGACCAGAGAGCGCGGCCCGTCGATAACGGCGTCTGTGACTTCCTCGCCACGGTGGGCGGGAAGGCAATGTAGGAAGACCGCTTCGGGATCGGCGAGATCCATAAGGGCTTCATCGACGCCGTAGTGTTCGAACGCCGCCAAGCGCGCCTCATAGTCCTGATCCCCCATGGAGACCCAGGTGTCGGTGACGACAACGTCGGCGCCCTTGACCGCCTCGCGCGGATCGCTGGTCAGGGTGACGGCGTCGCCGCCCTTGGCCAGATCGCGCAGGTCCGGGTGGTATTCCGCTGGGCAGGCGACATTCAGATGAAAGCCGAACTTGGGCGCCGCGTGCATGAAGCTGTGGCAGACGTTGTTGCCGTCGCCGATCCAGGCGATCGTCTTGCCGGCGATCGGCCCGCGATGCTCCTCGATCGTCTGCAGATCGGCCAGGATCTGGCACGGGTGCGAACGGTCGGTCAGGCCGTTGACCACCGGCACGGTCGAGACGCGGGCGAACCGCTCGACATCCTCGTGATCGTTGGCGCGGATCATCACCGCATCGACCATGCGCGACAGGACGCGGGCGGTGTCCTCCACCGGCTCGCCGCGGCCCAACTGCATGTCCGAGGCCGTGGCGATGATGGACGAGCCGCCCAGCTGGCGGATCGCCGCGTCGAAGCTGAAACGCGTACGGGTCGAGTTCTTCTCGAAGATCATCGCCAGGACGCGGTCCTTGCCCGGCGCATCGGCGTCGGCGCGCCCCTGGGGCCAGCCCTTGCGGGCGGCCTTGCGGGCATGGGCGTCGTCCAGAATGGCGCGCAGATCCGCCGCGTCCAGCCGGTGGATGTCGAGGAAGTGCCGGACCATATGTCTAGCTCCGCTCATCCCCGCGAAGGCGGGGATCTAGTGCTGTGGGCGACAGCCGCCCGTCGGTTGTTTCATCCGTCGATCCCGCGCTCTCGAAAGAACTGGGTCCCCGCTTTCGCGGGGATGAGCGGATGTCAGGATCAGGCGGCCAGCTTTTCGCGGGCGACCTCGCAAGCCGCTTCGAAACGGGCCACGGCTTCGCGGGCCTCGTCCAGCGTCAGGTTCAACGGCGGCAGCAGGCGCACGCAGTTGTCGCCGCCGCCGGCGATCAGCAGCTGCTGCGTGTCGCGCGCCAAGGCCATGAACTCGCGATTGTTCGGCACCATCTTGATGCCGATCAGAAGGCCCTTGCCGCGCACGTCGGCGATCACGTCGGGGAAGCGTTCCTGAAGGCCCGCGAACTGCTGCTTCAGATAGCCGGCGACCTCGTTGACGTTGTTCAGCGTCTCGGGGCTGTTGATCAGGCTCAGCGCCTTCTGGCCCACGGCCATGGCCAGTGGGTTGCCGCCGAAGGTCGAGCCGTGAACGCCGACCGTCATCCCCTTGGCCGCCTTGGCCGAGGCCAGGCAGGCGCCGATGGGGAAGCCCCCGCCCAGGGCCTTGGCCACAGCCATGATGTCCGGCGCCATGCCCGCCCATTCATGGGCCCACAGCTTGCCGGTCCGGCCCATGCCGCACTGGACCTCATCGAAGATGATCAGGACGCCGTGTTCGTCGCACAGTTCGCGCAGGCCCCGCAGGCACTGTTCGGGCATGGCGCGGCAGCCGCCCTCGCCCTGCACGGGCTCGACGATGATGGCGGCGGTCGTGGGGTTGGCGATGGCGGCCTTGATCGCCTCATGGTCGCCCCACTTCAGCTGGTGGAAGCCCTGCATCGGCGGGCCGAAGCCCTCGGTATAGCTGGGGTTGGCGGCGGCGTTGATCGCGCCATAGGTCCGACCGTGGAACGAGCCGTCGAAGCCGTAGATGTCGATCCGCTCAGGCGCGCCGTTGGCCGAGTGGTATTTGCGCGCCGTCTTCAGCGCGCATTCGACGGCTTCGGTGCCCGAGTTGGTGAAGAACACCACGTCGGCGAAGCTGGATTCGCACAGGGCGTCAGCCAGCGCTTCCTGACCCGGAATGCGGAAGATGTTGGAGACGTGCCACAGCTTCTCGGCCTGATCCTTGACCGCCTGGACCAGTTCGGGGTGGGCGTGGCCCAGGCCGTTGGTTGAGATGCCGGCGACGCAGTCGAGATATTCGGTCCCGTCGGTCGCCCACAGACGCGCGCCTCGGCCGCGTTCCACTTCCAGCGGCGCGCGATTGTAGACACCCATCAGATGTTCAGTGGACACGGGACCAAGACCTCCAAAAGCGAGACGGCCCCGGCGCGAGCGCGACGGAGCCGGATCAATACGGTCAGGCGTTGTCGGACGCGCGCGGGTCTTAGTCAACACCGGCGCCGAGGACGCCCCGCGCTCGCACATCGGCAATCAAGACGCGCAACGCCTGCAGTTGATCCGCCTCCAGCACGCGCAGGGGCAGGATGAAGTTGGTGTTGGGCGAGGCTGCGAAGATCAGGCGATCCCTCTCCTCCACCACCGCGACCAGATTGCGCCAGCCGATGCGGGTTTCGAAATCCGCCCCCGACAGCGCCAGACCGCTGTCATCGATGCGCCAGTCGGTTGGCCTTTGCGCGATCGGCGACCGGCGCGCCGCCGCCATGACCCTGTAATGCGCCAGGACCGACAGCCCGATAAAGCCATACAGTCCGACCAGCTGAAGACCGACGATCCAGCCGGTCCGGTCCAGGGGCAGGCCGACGCAGACGGCGATGGTCGCCAGCATGGCGCCGCCGAGAAACAAGACGGGCAGGTTCGCCCAGCGTCGGACGACGGGCCACGCCTTGACGGCCGCCCGACCTTCCTTCGGCCTCGGCTGGACGCCGCGAACCTCGATGACCGCCGTCACTCGCCGCCGGGCGTCGTGGCCGGGGCCGCCGGTGCGGTTTCGGCGGCGACGGCCGCATCCTTGGCCTGGATTTCGACCAGCTTTTTGTCCAGGGCCAGGCCCAGGTCGGCGATGAACAGACCGAAACGGGCGACGTCGATGCCCTTCAGATACGACAGCTTATCTTCGGTCGAGTGGATGCGCTGGAAGACGGGCGGGACGAAGCCCTCCTTCAGGCCGTTGTCCTTGCCGCCGTTGAAGGCCAGCCACATCTGGTGGGCGCCGACCGCATCTTGGGTGCCCATAGACACCACCGGCACGCCCGCGGCCGAGAAGGCGCGGTCGTCGCTGGGCGGATAGGTCGGATAGGGCATGCAGTCGAAGCCGCGTTCGGCGCACAGGCCGCGCAGCGTCTCCAGCACGAAGGCCGACTGCGGCCCATTGTTCTCGCCATACATGACCGTCTGACCATAGGCGGCGACATCGGCGTTGATGACGGCGGCGATGCGGTCCTTGCCGTGTTTCGCCAGGAAGGCCTTGGCGCCCAGAAGGCCCAGCTCTTCCTGGTCGGTGAAGACGAAGACGAAGCGGTGGGCGACCGGCTGGCCTTCCAGCGCCATGTCCAGCGTCTTGGCCGCCTCCATCATCGCCATGACCGAGCCGACGTTGTCGACGATGCCCTGCGACAGCGTCCCGTCGCGCAGCTTCACCGCGTCATAGTGGGCGGTCAGGACGATATCCTTGTCGCCCTGCCCCACCGTGACGACGACATTGGCGCCTTCCATCGGGCCGGTGGCCTGGTTGCCGCCTTCGAAGGTCTGGATTTCGGGCATGAAGCCCAGCGTCGTCAGGAAACCGACCAGAACCTGGGTCCGCTCGGCGTTGGTGGGCTTGATGAACTGGGCGGCGCCGGCGGCGATGTCGGGGCGATCGCCGGCCTGGGGCGTCGCTTCCTGAGCGGAGGCGGGCCCAAAAGCGGATGTGGCGGCGAACAGGGCCGTGGCGGCGACGAGCGAACGAAACAGCATGAAGCGGACCTCTCGGGGGAGCGATCCGCAACAGGTAGCGATCTAGCTCTTAAGACGCCAGCCCGAGCGGAACACCAGCCAGCAGACCACGCCCATGACGGCCATCAGCACGGCCGACCCTATGACGCCGACCGTCAGATTGCTCTCGGCATGGCCGATGAAGCCGTAGCGGAAGCCGTCGATCAGATAGAAGAAGGGGTTGTAGCGGCTCAGCGCCCGGAACGGCTCGGGCAGGTTCTCGACCAGATAGAAGGTCCCCGACAGGAAGGTCATCGGCATGACGATGAAATTCTGGACCGCCGACAGGTGGTCAAACTTCTCGCTCCACAGCCCCGCCAGCACCCCGGTCATGCCCATGATGAAACAGGCGGCCAGGGCGAACCAGACGATGGCGAAGATGTTGGCGATGCCCAGCGGCGCAAACGGCAGCACGCAGATCGCCGTCACCAGACCGACCGCCAGCCCACGCGTCGCGGCACCCAGCGTAAAGCCCAGCGTCAGCTCCAGCGGGCTGAGCGGCGGGGTCAGGAAGTCGGTCGCGGTACCCATGATCTTGGCCTGGATCAGGCTGGACGAGGCGTTGGCGAAGGCATTGTTCAACATGGCCATCATGATCAGGCCGGGCGCGACGAACAGGGCGAATGGCGTGCCGTGCAGCGGCGGCCGCGCGTTCTGAAGCGCCACCACGAACACCAGCATATAGAGCAGCGTCGTGACTACCGGCGCCGCCACCGTCTGGGCGCCCACCTTCCAGAAGCGCCGCACCTCTCGCAGATACAGGGTCTGCACCCCGATCCAGTTGATCCCCGGATAGCGACGCGGCTGCGGCAGGCCGGCAGGCCGGGTGGAGATCAGATCGGGCGTATCGGTCATGGCCCGCCAGATGCGCTCGACCGCCGCGCTTCGCAAGAGATCAGGCGAGATCGTCTCGGAAACGACGGCGCCGCCTTAACCTTAACGATGATTCAATATCTGGTTTCTGTGGACAGGATGATTCGCACATCTTGCGTCTCTTAACGGCTGGTTTACGATTAGTTGTAGGTCAAGACCCCGGAGGGGGAGCCTGGACCTAGATATTGAATCCAAACTCGCTGGAGGGTGGCATGACCGCAGGCTGGACCGACGACCGCGTAGGCGCGCTAAAGAAGCTCTGGCTTGAGGGCCAGTCCGCGAGCCAGATCGCCAAACAACTGGGCGGCGGGGTCACCCGCAACGCCGTGATCGGCAAGGTGCACCGTCTGGGCCTGTCGGGCCGGGCCGCCCCGTCGCAACCGGCGCGCACCGTCGCCGCGACCTTCCGCACCGCGCGTCCGCGTCCGGCGCCGGCCGCTCCGGCGCAGCAACCTTCGGCCCCGCGCCGTCTGGAAGCCGTCCAGCCCAAGCCGGTCGAACCCGCCGCGCCCGTCCCCGCCCCGATCCCGGACCTGCCGGGCACGGCGACCGTGATGACGTTAGGCGCCCACATGTGCAAATGGCCGATCGGCGATCCGTCGTCGCGCGAGTTCAGCTTCTGCGGCCGCCGCTCGTCGGAAGGCGTCTATTGCGTCGAACACGCCCGTGTCGCCTACCAACCGCAAGTCCGTCGCGGCTCCAAGGAAAGCGGTTCCGACCTGGCCCGCAGCCTGCGTCGTTACATCTAAGGGCGCTACCGCGCTTCGCGCTGCTTGAGCGCGGCGCTTCGCGCAGGGCGCACGACTGCGCTCAAGTCGCGAGCGACCGCGTCGCGAACGTAGCGCCAAAAAGATGCTCCTTATGGAGCCGACTTCCCCCTCGCCGGTTCGCGCAAGCGGCCGGCGAGACTTCAGGGGCGGGGCTGCGGTTCATCCGGGTTGACGCAGCCCCATCCGCCCTTCGATCAGTTCAGCACCCGCCGCGCATCCGGCGTATCCAACGAGAACGCCGGAATCTGCGCCTCGAAACTGCGCCCATCCGCATCCGTCATATAATAGGCGCCCACCATCGAGCCGCTGTCGGTGCCCAGCGGACAGCCCGAGGCGTAGGCGTAGCTGCCGCCCGGTTCGATCACCGGCTGTTCGCCGACGACACCCGGGCCGCGCACCTCTTCGATATGGCCGTGGCCGTCGGTGATGGTCCAGCGACGCGCCATCAATTGCACCGTCGACCCGGACAGGTTCACGATCTCGATCTGGTAGGCCCAGACCCAGCGGCCTTCGTCTGGATCGGACTGGCCCGCCAGATAGCTGGGCCGCACCCGAATCAGGATTCCGTTCGTCTCGGCGGTATAGGCAGGACCATCGTGCATGGGCTATATGCTCGCCCCGCCGCGCGCGGGCTGCAAGCGCGACTTGGAGACAAGTCGTGAAAACCGTGTGAGACAGACGCCATGAGCTCCTTCCAAGCGCCCCGTCCCGGCATCCTGCCCGCCCAGTCCATCGAGACGTTGATCGCCGCCGGCGCCGTCACGTCCGACACGCCCTTCGACCACGACCAGGTCCAGCCGGCCAGCCTGGACCTGCGGCTGTCGGATCAGGCCTGGCGCGTGCGCGCCTCCTTCCTCCCCGGCAGGCGCAAGGTCGAGGACCGCATCGCCGACGTGGCCATGCACGCCATCGAGATCACCGAGGCCGGCGTCGTGCTGGAAAAGGGCTGCGTCTATATCGTGCGCCTTCAGGAGCGGCTGAAACTGCCCCAGGGCCTGATCGCCCGCGCCAATCCGAAAAGCTCGACCGGCCGCGTTGACGTCTTCGTGCGTCTGCTGACGGATCAGGGCGCCAGCTTCGATGACGTCAGCGAAGGCTATGACGGCCCCCTCTATATGGAGGTCGCGCCCCAGACCTTCTCCATCCTGGTCCGTCCCGGCACGCGCCTGAACCAGCTGCGGCTCAAAGCCGGCGATCCGCCCAAGCTGGAGACCCGCTCGGTCGGCGTCGATCTGCAGGGCGGCGACATCGTCGGCTTCCGCGGGCGTCGCCATGCGGGCGTGGTCGATCTGGACCACATCGACGGCCACGATCCGCGCGACTTCTGGGAGCCGCTGAGCCTGCGCCGTGGCGAACTGCTGCTGGATCCGGGCGAGTTCTACATCCTGGCCTCGTCCGACGACGTCGAAATCCCGGTCGACCAGGCCGCCGAGATGACTCCGATCGATCCGTCGGTCGGCGAGTTCCGCGTCCACTACGCCGGCTTCTTCGATCCCGGCTTCGGCACCGATGAGGCGCATGGCGCGGGCTCGAAAGGCGTGTTGGAAGTCCGCACCCATGACACGCCGTTCCTGCTGGAACACGGCCAGATCGTCGCCCGCCTGGTCTATGAACCCCTGACCGAACGCCCAAGCCGCCTGTATGGCGAAAGCGGCAGCCACTATCAGAACCAGGGCCTGAAGCTGTCGAAGCACTTCAAGGCGTGGTGAGGCGTGATTGGTGACTGGTGAAGCGTGATTGGCGCGTGGTCGTCACGATTCACCGCTCACGACTCACGTCAACCGATCCGCCTTCCTCAGCCCCGGGAACATCGTCGCCCAGGCCCCGGTCGCGGCCAGGGCGCCGAACCCGCCGAACACCGCCGCGCCGACCGCGCCCAGCAGCCGGACCATGACGCCGGAATAGGCCTCGCCCAGTTCGTTCGAGGCGCCAATGAACAGCATGGACACCGACGACACCCGCCCGCGCATGTGATCGGGCGTGGCCAGCTGGATCAGGGTCTGGCGCACATTGACGCTGATCATGTCCGCCGCCCCGCCGATGAACAGCGCCAGGCCCGACAGCCAGACGATGCGCGACAGGCCGAAGGTGATGGTGCACAGGCCGAACACCGCCACCGCCGCGAACATCCAGCGCCCGCCGTTCTGACGGATCGGATAGCGGCTCAGATAGATGGCCATGACCATGGCCCCCACGCCGAACGACGCCCGCAGCAGGCCGAACCCTTGCGGTCCGACATGCAGGATGTCGCGCGCGAAGATCGGCGTCAGCAGGGCCACGCCCGCCAGCAGCACCACCACCAGATCCAGTGAGATGGCGCCCAGCACGATCTTGGTCTTCCAGACATAGGCCAGCCCCTCCTTGACCGAATCCACCGGCGACAGCGGATTGGCCTGGGGCGCGGGCTTGCCGCTGGTGCGGATCAGGATGAAGGCCGCGACAGCCAGCAGGAACATGCCCAGCGACACCGCATAGGCCAGGGGCACGTTCACCCCCACGATCACCCCGCCCAGGGCCGGGCCGGCGATGGCCCCGGTCTGGAAGGCGATGGACTGGGCGGCGATGGCCGGCGGCAGGGCCTTGCGTCCCACCACCATCGGCAGGAAGGCCTGGCTGGCCGGCGCCAGGAAGGCTCTCGCCGCGCCGAACAGGGCCGCGACCGCCAGCAGTCCCCACAGGGGCGGATTTCCGTGCAGGGCCATGGCGAGGAACGACCCGGCACAGGCCGCCTCGACCAGGATGGATATCCACACCGTGCGCTTGCGATCGCGCCGATCCGCCATGGCCCCGGCCGGCAGGGTGAAGGCCAGCAGCGGCAGGAACTGACACAGGCCGACCAGGCCCAGATACAGGCTGGCCTCCTCGATCGGATGATCCCGACGCGCGATCTCATAGACCTGCCACAACAGGGCCGACGACTGAATCTGGATCGCCAGCACCGCCACCACGCGGCCGAACCACAACAGACGGAAGTCGCGAATGCCCCACGGGCTGGACGGGCCTTCTGGCCCCCCAGATGATGGAGACGGCGGAACGGGCGGTGCGGCGGGGCCGGTGTCGATGGATTCTGTGGTCACGTTCTTCTTGGGTATTTCGGATAGGGCGAGCCGTCGCGGTGGAAATAGCCGTCGACGCCGGCGTGCAGCACCATGTCGATGTCGGGATAGTCGGCGGGGGTGATTGTCGGGCTGCGCGTGCCGACTTCCAGCAGAACCGCCTCGCGGCCGGATCGGTTCTCCAGCTTATGGCCGTTCGGCACGCCCGCCTTGAAGCCGGCGCAGTCGCCGGCGCGCAGAACCGTCTCGCCATCGTCCTCGATCAGCACCACCTCCCCCTCGACCACCATGACGAACTCGTCCTCTTCGGCATGCCAGTGGCGCTGGCTGGACCAGGCGCCGTCGGGCAGGTGCAGCAGGTTGACGCCGAACTGGCTCAGCCCCGCCGCATCGCCCAGCCGCCAGCGGCGGCGCGGCTTGCACGGGCCGGCGTATTCCTCGGGATAGGTGGTGCCGTTCGTCGTCGGCGCACTGTCGATGTCGATCTTGGGTATGGCTCTTCTCGCCTCCGCACGATTTCCGTAAAGCATAGCCACATGAGCCGCGCATCAACTCCCGTTATCGATCCTGTCGAACTGACCCGCGACCTGATCCGCATCCCCTCCGTCACGCCCGCCGACGAGGGCGCGATGGATGTGCTGGAGCGGCACCTGACGGCGCTGGGCTTCACCTGTCGCCGACTGGCCTTCGAGGGACCGGGCGGAGAAGGCGTCCATGCGCGGATCGAGAACCTGTACGCCCGGCGCGGGACCGCTTCGCCCAACCTGTGCTTCGCCGGCCATACAGACGTGGTCCCGACCGGCCCGTCGGATCAGTGGTCGTCGCAACCCTTCAACGCCGAGGTCAAGGGCGGCGTCCTGTACGGCCGCGGCGCGGTGGATATGAAGGGCGGGATCGCCGCCTGGGTCGCCGCCGTGTCCCAGGTGCTGGCGGACGGTGAACCCGCCGGCTCCCTCTCCTTCCTGATCACCGGCGACGAGGAAGGCCCGGCGCTTCACGGCACAAAACGGGTGGTCGAGGCCCTAGCCGCCGAGGGCGAGGTCATCGACGCCTGCGTCGTCGGCGAACCCTCGTCGTCGCAACAGCTGGGCGACATGATCAAGGTCGGGCGGCGCGGCTCGCTGAACACCTGGATCACCGTCCACGGCAAACAGGGCCACGTCGCCTATCCCGAGCGCGCCGCCAACCCGGCCCCGGTGATCGCGAAGCTGATGGCCCGCCTGAACGACCACGTTCTGGATGAAGGCTACGAGAACTTTCCCCCGTCGAACCTCGAAATCACCACCATCGACATCGGCAATCCGGCGACCAACATCATCCCGGCCCAGGCGACGGCGCGGCTAAACATCCGCTTCAACCCCAGCCACACCGGCGACGCCCTGATCGACTGGCTGAACCGCGAGGCCGGGGCCATGCAGGCCGAGACCGGACTTCAGATCACCCTGGAGCACCTGTGCTCGGGCGAGGCCTTCCTGACCGAGCCGGGCGCCTTCGTGGAAGCGGTTCAGGACGCGGTCGAGGCCGTAGCGGGCCGCCGCCCCGAGGCCTCCACCACCGGCGGCACCTCCGACGCCCGCTTCATCCGCGCCCTGTGCCCGGTGCTGGAACTGGGCCTGGTCGGCCAGACCATGCACCAGATCGACGAACGCGTGCCGACGGCGGAGTTGGAGACGCTGACGGCCGTCTATCGCCGGGTGATCGAGACGGTGTTGGAGCGGTTGTAAGCGCGGCCGTGGCTATTCAAACTAAAGCACTCGGCCGACCTCAAACCGGACCTTCCGATCGGTATGATACGGGTGGTTAGCGGACATTTGAGCTGCGTAAGGGAGGCGAAGCGCAGGTGGTTCAAAAGTAGCCAGCTAGTGCGGGGCCGATGTTAACGATGGCGTGTAAGATGGAGATCAGGGCGATGGAGCCTGTCCGTAACCAGACCACTCCGAAAACTAGCCCGACGAGAACCTGAATGGCGAACTCCGACGCATAGTTACCGGCCACCAGAGCGAGGAGTGGCCAATCGCCTTGAATGATTGGTTGAAAAAAGAACAGCGGCGCATGCATGGCCGCAAATAGGACGCTGGACAGGAAGACGGCCTGAAATCGCGAAGCGGTTCGCTCCAGCAAGGCCGTTAGAAACAGGACCCGGAACACGACTTCTTCGGCGGCGGCGGCGACGACAACTTTCGCGATAATAACAATCAGCGGACCGATGGCTGGCATGGGCATTTGCCCGTCAGCTTTCAAAAAGCTGTTGTAGCTGAATGCCGCCATCAAGATTGCGACGGGAGCCGCAAAAAGTATGAGCGTTAGCGTGGACGCGGTGCGTTGGCGCGACGGCCACTTGACCAGCCCGAATTGCAGAAAGGCCGCCGGGACCAAGGCCCAGACCAGAAGACTGGCCGCAGTGGCGGTATTTGAGTCAAGGTTGCCGAGAGAAAACTGTATGGCACCGACTGTCAAAAGGATGGCAAGGGTAGCGGCGATCAATGTTGCCACTGGCTGCACTTGGTCCGACCCAGAAGCTCCCCGCCAGTAGGTGGTAACCCCGCTCGCCCCAATGCGCAGGGCTAGGAAAACAAGTCCGAAAATAGCGGCGACCAATACTCCCGCAATCACATACGTTGAAAGGGCATCGTCGGCCTTGGTCGCGACCTCTGGCCGCACGAACCATGCCCAGTAGACCAAGGCCGCTAAGGCGAGAGCAATCACCTGCGAAAACCGACGCAGCGTCAGGGGGCTATCCGCAAACTGTTGGTTTCGCATGTTCACACCCTGCCGATGTCGACAACGTCCGCAATGGGTCAGTTTGCGACGTCGAATGACGCTGCAATCGCCGTTGCCTAACTCCGCTCCAGGAACCGCAACGCCGTCAGGACGTGCGTCTTCACCCCCAGCGGCAAGACCTTCTCGTTCGGCGAGAACTCCGGCGAGTGGTTGGGCGCGGAGGTCGCGGGGTCGACGCCGTCGGGACTGGCCCCGAGATGGTAGAAGACGCCGGGGATGACCTGCTGGAAATAGCTGAAGTCCTCGGCCACCGTGGTGGGGGGCGTGGCGGGGTTCACGTTCCCCTCACCCGCCGCCTCGGTCAGGACCGGTGCCAGCCAAGCGGACAGGCCGGGGTCGTTGAACACCAGGGCGGCGTTCTGTTTGACGCCGAACTCGGCTGTGGCGCCGTAGGCCTCGGCGACATGGTCGATGGCGGTCTCGGCGCGGGCGACCAGGGCGTCGCGCTGGGCCGTATCGAAGGTGCGCAGGGTGCCTGACAGCATCGCGCTGTCGGGGATGATGTTGTAGCGGACGCCGGCGTTGATCGTGGCGATGGTGAAGACGGTCGGGGTGGTGGTCGGATCGACCGTGCGCGCGGTCAGGGTGTTGACCGTCTCGACCACCTGGCCCGCCACCGCGATCACGTCGACGCCGCGCCAGGGCCAGGCGCCGTGGGTCTGCTTGCCCTTCAGGCTGATGTCCACGCGGTCGGACGCCGCCATGAAGCCCTCGGGCCGATAGAAGACGCTGCCCCGACGGCCGGGCACGACGTGCAGGCCGAAGATGGCCTCGGGCTTCGGATCGTTCAGCGCCCCTTCGGCGATCATCAGGGCCGCCCCGCCCTTGGGCTCTCCCGGAGGCGCGCCCTCCTCGGCCGGCTGGAAGACGAAGACCACCGTGCCGGCGATCCGGTCCTTCATCCCGGCCAGGACCTCGGCCGCCCCCATCAGCATGGCCATATGCATGTCGTGGCCGCAGGCGTGGGCCACCGGAACCGTATTGCCCATGTATGTCCCGGTCGCGGTCGAGGCGAAGGCCAGGCCGGTCGCCTCCTGCACCGGCAGGGCGTCCATGTCGGCGCGCAGGGCGACGACCCGCCCCGGCCGTGCGCCACGCAATATGCCGATCACGCCCGTCTTGCCGACCCCGGTGCGGACCTCCAGCCCCAGCGATCGCAGATGGTCGGTGATCACGCCGGCCGAGCGAGTCTCGGCGAAGCCCAGTTCGGGATGCTGGTGAAAGTCGCGCCGCCATGCGACGACATCTGGCATGACGCGCTGCACGGCGGCGTCCACGCTGGCCGTATCGACCTGAGCCTGAGCGGCGCCGGCGGCAAGCAGCAGCCCCATTGTGGAGGCGGCGAACAATCGGCGCATGTGAAGGTCCCGTGAAATTTTCAGCCCGACGACAGGTGACGGCGCCGCACCCGCTTGTGCAAGCCGTCGCGAACGCCGATTTCTGTCCGCATGGGTGAGAAGGCCTTCAAGAGCGCAAAGACCGAATGGCGCGACGTCGTTCTGGTCTGCCGCAAATGTTCGAAAAAGCTGAACGGCGGCTTCGGCCCCGGCGGCGATCTGACGTTGGAGAAGGCGCTGCGAAAATATCTGCACCTGAAGAAGGGCAAACAGGGTCGCAAGGGCGTGCTGACGGTCGTCGGCGCCGACTGTTTCGACATCTGTCCAAAGGGCGCCGTCGTCGCCGTCAACACGGCCCAGCCCAAGAAGCTGCTGATCATTCCGGCCGGCGCCGATCTGTTCGAGGTCAAGACGCGGCTGGCGCTGGACGACGGACGGCGGTTGAAGCGGATCGAAGCGGCCGACTGAGGCTCGGCGCCTTTCTTCCGGCGGCCAGCCGTGTCAGAGCGAAACCATGGATGACACTCGCATCGAAAAACGCGTCGGCGTTCAGGCGACCTCGGACCGCATCTGGGATCTGGTCGCGGACCTGTCTGGCTGGGACGCCTGGAACCCGATCGACAAGGACGTCGAGGGCGCCATCGCCTATGGCGGCCGTCTGACCATGACCGAGGCGTGGCCGGACATGGCAGAGCGCCAGTCGGCCGCCCAGGTGGTGGAATGGCAACCGCGCGCTCGGCTGGTCTGGGCCGAACGGCGCGGCTTCCTGTTCCAAAGCCTGCGCTATATCCAGATCGAGGAGTTGGCGCCCGGCAACTGCATCGTCGCCATCGGCATCCGCTTTTCAGGCATTCGCGGCGAGCTGTTCCATGACAAGCACCGCCCGGCGATGAAGAAGGCGCTGGAAAGCGCCGCCGAGGGTCTGAAGGCGGCGGCGGAAGCTGGAGCGGCTTAGCCGCCCTTCATCATGTCCATGACGTTCAGGATCGCCGGTCCCAGAATGACGACGAACAGCACCGGCAGGAAGAACAGGATCATCGGCACGGTCAGCTTGGCCGGCAGAGCCGCCGCCTTCTTCTCCGCAGCGGACATGCGCAGCTCGCGATTTTCCTTGGCCATGACGCGCAGGGCAGTCGCCAGCGGCGTGCCATAGGTTTCAGCCTGCGTCATGGCGGTGGCCACCGACTTTACGCCCGGATGGTTGGTGCGCTTGCCCAGGTTTTCATAGGCCATGCGACGGTCGGGCAGATAGGAAAGCTCGGCGGACAGCAGCGACAGCTCTTCCGCCAGATCGATCGACGACGGTCCCATTTCTTGACTGACCTTGGCGATGGCCGCCTCGATCGACATGCCGGCTTCGACGCAGATCAGCAGCAGGTCCAGCGCGTCAGGAAACGCCTGCATGATCGAGGTGCGGCGCTTGTCGATCCGGTTCTTCAGATACAGGTTCGGCGCATAGAAGCCCGCGACCGCCGCCGCCATCGTCGCCGTCACCTTGTTCATCGTGGGCCAGTCCACGACCTTGATGACGAACAGGTAGAAGGCCGCCACGATCATGAAGATGAAGGGCGAAGCGAAGCGGAAGAAGTAGAAGGTCGTCAGCGGACGCGGCCCGCGATAGCCGGCCTGGGCCATCTGACCCGCGACCTTTGGATCTTCAAGCAGCTTGGTCAGGTTCAGCCGATCCACGATCCGCTTCTTGAAGCCGTCATCAGTGTGACGCAGCGCGCCCTGACCACCGGCCATGTTCGCCCGCGACCGGCGTTTCAGGTCGTCGCGGCGTTCCGCGACCGCTTTCATGCGCTTGTCCAGCGCAACCCCGCCCGTCATCGACGACATCAGGGTGAGGACGGTGGCGAACACCAGCACGCCCACGCCGATGCTGAGCAGGTTCTGCGGATCGGTGATGAAGCGGATGAAGCTTTCCATGACCCCGGCCTCAGAACTTGAACGAGATCATGCGCTTCATCACGAAGATGCCGGTCGACATCAGGACGGCCGCGATCAGCAGGAGGAAGTTGCCGCGGAAGTCGGTGAACAGCGGCATCATGTAGCCAGGCGTCGTGAACATGACCATCGTCATGACCGCAGGCGGCAGGGAGGCGATGATGCCCGCCGAGGCCAGGGCTTCGGACGACAACGCCTTGATCTTTTCGCCCATCATCCGACGGGCGCGCAGCACGGCAGACAGATTGCCCAGCGCCTCGGCCAGGTTGCCGCCGGTCTTCTGCTGGATGGCGATGACGATGGTGAAGAAGCGCAATTCCGAGGTCGGCATCCGGCCGTACATCTTCTCCAACGCCTGCTCCAGGGTCAGGCCGACGCCCAGGCCCTCGACCAATGTCTGGAATTCGGGCCCAAGCGGAGCCGGACTCTCGCGGGCGATGATCTTGAAACATTCGTGGACCGGCAGGCCCGACTTGATGCCGCGCACGATCACATCGACGGCGTTGGGAAACTCCAGCGAGAACTTCTTCATCCGCGACTTGCCGAGGAAGCCCACGACCCAACGCGGCAGGCCAAGACCGAAGATCAGCGCGATACCGACGACCACCAGGATCGGCAAACCGAAGATCAGCGCGCCCAGGCCGGTCAGCAGCCCGACCACCGCCGAGATGATGTAGAAAGTCGTCACGCTCAGGCTCAGCCCCGCCTGCTTCAGCCGCGACGCCAGGGTCGTGCGCGCCTTGCGCTCGCGGCGGTCGGCATCCTGAAGCTGAACCAGAATCTGCTTGCGACGCGCCTCGGGCGTATTGGCGGCGGCCGCCTTGCGGGCAAGCGCAGGGTTCTTCTTGCCCTCGCCCATGCTCTGGGCGCGCTTGACGGCCTGGGCCGACGAATCGTCTCCGCCGACGAAGACCCAGCCCAGTCCGCCGATGGTGATGAAGGCCAGAACGGCGGCGAGTATCGGAAGCATCGCCCTACTCCGCCGCGTCCAGAGCGTCGGCCAGTTCGCGCTCCAGCCCGTAATAGCGCGCCCGGTCCCAGAAGCGGGGACGGGCGATGCCGGTCGAGCGATGACGGCCGATGATCTTGCCGTTCTCGTCCTCGCCAGTGATGTCGTAGACGAACAGGTCCTGCGTCACGATCACATCGCCTTCCAGGCCCACGACCTCGGTGATGTGAGTGATGCGGCGCGAACCGTCGCGCAGGCGGGCAGCCTGGATAATGACGTCGACCGAGCCGACGATCATCTCGCGGATCGTCTTGGACGGCAGGCCGTAGCCGCCCATGGTGATCATGGACTCCATCCGGCTGATGGCCTCGCGCGGGCTGTTGGCGTGCAGCGTGCCCATCGAGCCGTCGTGGCCCGTGTTCATGGCCTGCAACAGGTCGAACGCCTCGGGTCCGCGCACCTCACCGACGATGATCCGCTCGGGACGCATCCGCAGACAGTTCTTGACCAGATCCCGCATCGTGATCGTGCCCTGGCCTTCCAGGTTCGGCGGGCGGGTTTCCAGACGCACGACGTGCGGCTGCTGCAGTTGCAGTTCGGCGGCGTCCTCGCAGGTGATGACCCGCTCGGTCGGGTCGATGAAGGCCGTCAGGGTGTTCAGCAGCGTCGTCTTGCCCGAGCCGGTGCCGCCCGAGATGACGAGATTGCATCGCGACGCGCCGATGACGCCAAGGACGCGCGCGCCCTCGGGACTGATGGAGGCGTACTCCACCAGATTCTTCATCGTCAGCTTGTCTTTCTTGAACTTCCGGATCGTCAGCGTCGGGCCGTCGATGGCCAGCGGTGGAGCGATGACGTTGACGCGCGAACCGTCCGGCAAGCGGGCGTCGCAGATGGGGCTCGACTCATCCACGCGGCGCCCGACCTGGCTCACGATCCGCTGGCAGATGTTCATCAGCTGGGTGTTGTCGCGGAAACGGACGTTGGTCAGCTGGACCTTGCCCGCGACCTCGATGAAGACGCGGCCTGCGCCATTGACCATGATGTCGGCGATGTCGTCGCGGCTCAGCAGCGGCTCCAGCGGACCATAGCCCAGAACATCGTTGACGATGTCCTGAACCAGATGCTCCTGCTCGGCGACCGACATGGAGACGTTCTTGATCGCCACCAATTCGGCGACGATGTCGCGGATCTCTTCCGACGCCGCCTTCTGGTCCAGATGCGCCAGCTGGGCCAGGTCAATGGTGTTCATCAACGCGTTGAAGATCGTCGTCTTCGTGGCGTGATAGTAGTCGCTCTGTTCCCGGACGATCTCGGCGACCGCCTGGGCCTTTTTCAGCTGCTCGAGACCCGCCGTGGCCTTCGGGCCCGTACCGGCGACATTGCCGGTGGGACGCGGAGCCTCAGGCGCCGGCTTGGGCTTGGGACGCGAGGCCAGAGCGTCCAGACGATCGGCCGGCGCGGGCTGGGTCGGCGCAGACGCCCGATCGAAGGCGTCGGCCGCGGGCTCCAAATCCTCGTCGGCATAGGCAAAGGCCGATGCGTTGGTCGTCGCCGCCATCGGCGCGGCGGCCGTCTGCATGCTGAACACGGACACAGGTTCGCCGCCGGGCGCAGACGCCGGCGCGGGGGCCGGAGCCGGCCGCAGGGGCGCAGGGGCGGCGCCGGGCTGACCTGTGCGTTTGCCGAACATCCGTCAGCGCTTCTTGAACATATTGGCGAACAGGGATTTCGACGCCCCATCGGCCGGCTTTGTCTTCTCGGCCGTGCCAGCCTTTGCCGGCTTGGCCTTGGGTCCCGCCACCATCGGCAGTTCGCGGCGCGACACGATCTGGGCCAGGGTCTGGAAGGCTTCGGCCGACTTGGTCTTGGCGCCGGCGTCCAGGATCATCTGGCCGTTGTTGGCCGCGGCGCCGAAGGTCTTGGCGTCGAACGGAATGATCAGGCTGGGGTGCACGCCAAGCGCCGCGCCGAAGTCCTTGGCCGGGATCTCGGGGCGTCCCGGCACGCCGACCTGGTTCAACACCAGGCGCGGCGGCGCGTCATTGGGGCGGCCCTGACGGATCAGGTCGATCATGTTCTTGGCGTTGCGCAGGGACGCCAGGTCCGGCGTCGCCACGACCACCACCTCGTCGGCGCTGATCAGGGTGCGGCGCATCCACGGCGACCACAGGTGCGGAAGGTCCAGCACGACGAAGGGCGCCGTGGCCCGGATCTGGTTGGTGACCTCCTCGAACGCCTCGGTCGAGATGTCCCAGTCCGTATCCAGGCTGGCGGGCGCCGCAAACAGGCTCAGCTTGTCGGTGCAGCGGACCATCATCCGGTCCAGCAGCGTCGAATCCAGCCGATCGGGCTGGCCCAGGGCGTCGGCGACGCCGTTCAGCGGGTCCTGGTTGAAATCCAGGCCGGCGGTGCCGAACGGCAGGTCATAGTCAACGATCACCGTATTGGCGCCGATCCGCTCGGAAATCGCATAGGCGGTGTTGTGCGCCACGGCCGAGGCCCCCGCCCCGCCCCGCGCCCCGACGAAGGCGATGGTGCGACCCACGAAGGGCTGGGCCGGGTCGTTGAACAGGCCGCCGATAGCCGCGATCAGTTGCAGCGGCTGCAAGGGCGCCACCAGATATTCACTGACCCCGCGCCGCATCAGTTCGCGGAACAGGATGATGTCGTTCGTCGCGCCGATCACCACGACCTTGGTGCCGGCGTCGCAGACCTCGGCCAACTGATCGACTTCCCACAGCAGGGTCTGGGGGTCTTTCAGGCACTCGACGATGATCAGCGGCGGTGTCGGCTCATGCTGATAGGTCTCGACTGCCGCAGCGACGCCGCCGACTCGGATCTGAGTCGTGGCGCGCGACAGGCGACGGTCCTGCGCCGCACGTTCGGCCGAGGCGAGTGTGTCCTGGCGCTCGGCGAAGACATGGATGGCGATGCGCGGCACCGACACTTCACCGATGTTGCTGGCCGGGGCCAAACCGGTGAAGGCCAGCCCCGTATCCATCAGGCTGGCTTGCGCCTGGGCGACCACGTCACCGACCGGATTGAAGCCTGCGGCGTCGGGCGCATAGGCCGGGGCGGCCGGGACCGGCGCCAGGGGCGCGGCCTGAAGCGGCGATTGGGGCTGAGGCGCCCCCCCGGCCGGCATCGCCGAGGCCGCAGGCGTGAACTGAAGCGGGCTGCGCGGCGCGGCGACGTCGTCAACCGGAGGCGCGAACTCCATATCGACATCGAACGCGTCGTCGAAGCTGTCGAACTCGCGAGGGGCTGGGGCTGTGCTCATGATCAGTTCACCGCACGGGACACGGCGGTATCCCGGATCAGTTCTTCGCGCTCCGCCGATGTCGGCTTGCCGCCGCGATAGGCATCGAACACTACGGTTCGCCGCCCGGCGTCCGCCGGCGTCATGGCGCGTGGCCGCTGGATGTCGCGAGGATCCTCGATCTGGGCCGCCAGATTGGCCGTCACGGCGCATCCGAAGTTGGATGACGACCGATTGTCTCCGGTGCGGCCGAGATTGCCCCAGGCGGTTCCGCACTGCGGCACGGCGGCGCGGATCGTCTGATAGCCGACGACTACGGGCGCGCGCGGATCCGGCGCGGCGTAGCTGACCAAGGTGATGCGCTCCGGCGCGACGCCGTAGGCCGCCAATGCCGATTGAACGTCATAGGCGATCTTCAGGGCCACCGGATCGTTTCCGGCGGGGGCTTCGATGACCATCGGCACGGCGTCGACGTAGCGATAGCGCCTGACCAACTCTTGCAGCGCGCCGTTCTGCGCTGGCGACAGGCCGCTGTCGTGAACCGCGAGGGCGATCCGGTCCAGATTCGGCTCGACTTGGAGCTGATAACGCGAGGTCGGCGTCAGCGGCGGCTCGCCGCCCAAGCTGGCGGGGCCGCCGACACAGGCGCCGAGCGCCAGGGCTGTGGTCGTCAGAAGTGTGGCAATCAGGGTGCGAGTCATGGATGTGCTCACTCGATCACATAGCCGACCGAACCGGCCGGGGGCGCATTCGGCAGCCCATAGACCTGGTTCAACTGGCCAAAGAGGATGGTCTGGCTGTCGCTGGCCATGCGCAGGCCGTCCGCCGGCGTCTGCATCCGATCGGGCGACGTCGGGCTGACGATATAGGGCTCGACGATGACCACCAGTTCGGTCTCGCCCATCAGATAGTCGCGCGAGCGGAACAGGGATCCCAACACCGGCAGGTTGGTGACACCCGGCAAAGAGTCCACCGTCTGGCGCGTCGTTTCCTGAAGCAGGCCAGCGATCATCATCGATCCGCCCGATGGCAGTTCCACGGTGTTCTCGCTGCGCCGGACCGTCAGACCCGGCAGAGTGATCGACGAGGGCGTACCAGCGCCGATGGTGAAGCCACCCTGCGCCGTCAGTTCTGAAACCTCGACCTTCACCTGCAAGGAGATGCGACCGCCGGACATCACCACCGGTCGGAAGGCCAGGCCCACGCCATAGGGCTTGTAGATCACGGTGATGTTGCCATCCCGGTCACGTCCTGTGGGCAGCGGAAACTCGCCGCCGGCCAGGAAGTTCGCCGCTTCGCCATTCACAGACGTCAGGTTGGGTTCGGCCAGCGTCCGAGCCAATCCAACGCGTTCGAACGCCTCAAGACAGCCGCTCGCATTCGTACCCGTCAACGTTTGGAAGGCGGTCGACGCAATGTTGGAGATGGCGTTAGTGATCGTGTTGCTAGAGCCAGAGGACACGGTCGACTGGCCGATAGCTGTGGCGGGAATCTGGACCACGTTGCCATTGATATCTGTAACGGTGACGGTCGAGGGGAAGGAACCGCTCGTCGCCTGTTGACCACTTGCCGACGCCCCACCGGAACTGGTCTGGCTGGTGCTGCTGTTCGAGTTGGACACGTTCGTGGTCCGGCCGCCATTTTGACCGTAGCACAGACCCGTTCCGCCGGCCGCTGATCCATTGACGCCATAGGTATTGGGGCGGCTGAAGCCATACGAATGGATGCCCGCGCCCTTTAAAATGTCGGAGCTGAAGCCAAGCTGTTTCAGCGCGTTGCGTTGCACCTCCACCACGCGCACTCGCAGCGTCACCTGGTCGGAACCGGCGACGCTGATCATGTTGATCACCTTCTCCGGCGCAGAGACAAAGGCGGCGGCGACGCGCGCCGCCTGAGCCGCCTGAGCGGGATTATCTGCAACGCCCGTTAAGATGACGCTGTCATTGACGGCTTCCGCGTGGATTTGTCCTCCCGGAGCGATGCGGCTCAGCGTGTCCTGAAGCGCGCTGGTGCCGGCGTCCACGCGAACCCGCAGGCTCAGGATGGTGCGGCCCGCCGCGTCCAGGAAGACGGCGTCGGTCTCACCCGGCGCGATGCCGATGACGGTGATGCGGCGCGGCGAGTGCAGCATGGCTTCGGCCACCTGCGGATTGGAGACGATGACGTCGCGGGCGTCGGCCGGCAGATCCACCGCGAACGAGGTGCCGCGCGGCAGGTTGATCAGGCGCTGTGCTGCGCCCGTCGCGACGGCCGCACGGGTCTGAGCGACGCCGGCAGGCGCAGCGGCCAGGGTAGCAAGTAGGGCGCAGGCTGCGGCGGCGGCGGCGTTGCGCATCGTGGGTCGGCGCATCGGTTGAGTCCTCATGGCACGGCCACCACTTCGGGCGCGCCGCCGCGATAGATGCGCACGGCCTGGGGTTGGGAAACAGCCGCCGATGGACGGCGCGTGGCGCCGGATGGTCCGGCGGTGTCGGCATAGGATCGCAGCGACAGCGACAGTTCGCCCTCCGACTTGGCCTGGGCCAGCAGAACCGAGTCCTGCGGTCGGACTTCCAGGGTCGCGGTGGCGCCCACGACGGCCTGAGCGTCGTCGCCGACGCGGGTCGCCTGGTCGATGGCCAGGACCTTGATGTTCTGCAGCACGACGCCCGAGGCGAACTTGGACTTGGTTGCGCCCTCGACGGCGCCGTCGCGATTGGTTTCCGCGGTCAGCACCACATCGACGCGGTCACCCGGAAGGATAAAGCCGCCGGCCGCGGATTCGACCGTCACGGCGATGGCCATGGCCCGCATGCCCGGTTCCAGATAGGCGGCCAGATAGCCGCTGTCGCCGGCGCGTACGATCTTGCGCGACACAATCGGCTCGCCAGCCAGAATGGGTTCACGGACCACGGAGCCGATGTAGTCGGACTTGGCGCCGGTCGTAGCCAGCGCCGTCGCCGCCTTGGCGACGCGGTTCACGGCGTCCGTCGCCTTCGCCGTCGCGCTTTCCGCAGCGGGCTTGGCGGGAACCGGCGTGGAGCCGTCGGTGATGAAGACGGGATTGACCTCGTCTACGGGCCAATCTTTCCATTCGAGGTCGGCTTCAACCAGACGCTTACCGGGTTCCAGGTCCTTGGCGGCGACCAGAACCTTGGCCATCGGACGGACTTCGACGGGAGCGGCGGCGGCGGGTGTCGTGGGTTCGTTCGACGATGACCCCATGGCCCGGACCACCAGGGCCAGACCGATGGCCGAGACGGCGGCGATGCAGATGACGACGATGCGGGCGGGCTTCATCCAGGATGTCTCCAGCAGGCGCTGTGTTTCGGATTCATCCCCCGACGCCTACTGTTAACGATCATGGGCCTTGCGGGTTAACGCTTCCTAAGCGCCGCGAACGCCGGTCAACGGGGTGTCAGCGACCCGAGGCGAAGGTCAGCAGCAGCCCGCTCTCGGGCAGGGCCAGCAGAGCCCCGATGGCGATGGCGACGCCGTAAGGAATGTCGCCCTTGGGCTGCATCAGATTGATGACCCAGCCTTGCGACACCGAAGGCGCGACCATCGGAAAATACTGACGCGCAGTCATCAGCAGCAGGCAGAAGGCGCCGCCCGCGATGCCGGTGTAGATCAAAAAGGGCGCGACGCCGCTCATCCCCATCCAGAGACAACTGGCGGCCAGCAGCTTGGCGTCGCCTCCACCGATCCAGCCGGCGGCGAACATGCCCATGCCGACCAGCAAGGCCGCGAACCCGATGCCGACATGGATGGCGACATCCATCGGCGCGGCGCCGATCAGAAAGGCGATAGGGAAGAAGGCGCCGATCAGGGCCAGCGAGATCCAGTTCGGGATCTTCATCGTGATCAGGTCGTGCAGACCCCCGATGATGACTAGGGCCGGAAAGACGCCGAGCAGGGTGAGCAGCAGAGTATCCATGACCGGCATCTTGTTCGACAGGACTTAAGGTTGGGTTTCCACCATGCAAAAAGGGCCGGAACTTGCGTCCCGGCCCTTTCCGTAAAGCTCTGACGAGATTTACTTGCTGGCGTTGTCCAGCGAGGTCGAAACCTTCGTGAAGGTCTGGCTGAGCTTGCCGCTCATCGTGGTCAGCACGGTGATCAGGGCGACGGCGACCAGAGCAGCGATCAGGCCGTATTCGATGGCGGTGGCGCCCGATTCGTCTTTGGCGAAGCGCGAGATGAACTTGGTCATGGGTAGTTCCTTTTTCAAATGGTCTAGCGAGCAACTTGGCGGGGGGAGCCGGTAGCCCGCTTGACCCCCAAACGCAGGATCAAAATGCACGAGGCCCGTTAAATCTGAGTCACGAGGTTTGGTTACGCGCAGATTTACCAAAGAAAATTCTCATATCTGCGCTTCAGCCTTTATTGAGGATCACGGCTGCATGATGCGCGCGTCCGCGTTTGCACGCGCCACTATCAAGAGCCGCCGATGTCTTGCATCTCGTCCCTTCTCCTCGCCGCCGCCCTTGTTGCCGCCCCCGTCGTCGCCAGCGCCCAAGACGGCGCGCTGAATGTCGAGATCGATCGCTCGGCGCGTGTTCAGCTTCGGGGAGCCGCCGCCTCGATCATCGTCGGCAACCCTCAGATCGCCGATGTCTCGCTGGTGGACGCCAACACCATGTTCATCGTCGGCAAAGGGTATGGCGTCACCGAGGTTGTCGCCGTTGATGGCGTCGGGCGCACCCTGTTTCAGCGTGAAGTGGTCGTGACCGGCGGCTCCACCGGTTCGGTCCGCGTCTGGCGCGGCGCACAGGCGACGGAGATGACCTGCGGCGCATCTTGCTCGGCGAGCACGCGGTCATCCTCGACGACGACCGCGCCGACCGCGCCCTGATCCGACGCCATGGCCCTGTGGACATCATCGAAGTCGCGACGGCGTCGGTCGAGACGAACTCGCGAAGGCGCGGCCGCCGTCGAGTTCGCCATGGTCGCCATCCCGTTCTTCCTGATGATCTTCTCGATCTTGGAACTGGGCGTGGTCTTCGTGCTGGATTCGGTCCTGGAGACGGCGACCATGGAAAGCGGTCGCCTCATCCGTACAGGCCAGGGAAACACGCAGAAGCTGGATCAGGACAAGTTCAAGGCCCAGATCTGCGACCGGATGGTGGTGTTCAAGTCGGACTGCGCCAATCGCGTGACCGTGGACGTCCGGGTCGTGCCCAAGTTCTCGGCGCCGAACGTGCCGGACCCGATCTCCAACAATGCGATGGACCCGAGCAAGACCACCTACGACGGCGGCAAGGCCGGCGACCTGATTCTGGTTCGCGTCTGGTACGTCCACCCTTTGGTGACGCCGCTCCTGAGCCAGGCCGTATCGCGGGCGGGCAATGGCAAGGTCTTGCTCAGCGCCGCCACCGCCTTCCGCAACGAGCCATGGCAATGAAGCGGTTCACCGTGATGCCATGGCTGCGGCTCCTGGGGCGTGACACGCGCGGCGTCGCCGCCGTGGAATTCGCCTTCCTCGCGCCGATCCTGATCCTGTTCTACTTCAGCATGGTGGAATTCTGTCAGGGCTACATGGCCCTGAAGCGCACCGGCCACGTCTCCTCGATGGTGGCCGATCTCGTTTCCCAGAGCGACAGCATCACCAAGACCGACCTGTCCGACGTCTTCGCCATCGGCGATCTGATCATGGCGCCGTTTTCTGCAACATCGTTGACCCAGCGGGTCAGCAGCGTCACGCGCGTAAACGCCACGACCTACAGGGTCGATTGGAGCATCGGAAAAGGCGTGACGTCCAAGCTCACTGTCGCTGACGCGAAGATTCCGTCCGACATGCTGGAAGAGGGCGAGTCCGTGATCGTCGCCGAGGCTTTCTACGACTATCGCTCGCCCTTCGATCAGGTCGCGCCCTATGTGACCAAGTTCAGCCGCATGTCCTATCTGCGACCGCGCACGGTGGACGTCATCAACTGCACCGGCTGCTGATCTCACGGTCCGATCAGGGCTTGCCGCATCGCTGAAATCTTGGCCTCCGTCTCCGCCTCTTCAGCGGCCGGATCGCTGTCCGCGACGATCCCGGCGCCGGCAAGGGTGCGATAGCGCCAGACGTCGTGTGTCAGCTCGAAACCAGCCGTTCGGATGAGAACGGAGGCGGTCAGAGCGCCGTCGTCGCTGATCAGGAACAATGAACCGCACCAGGGACCGCGCGGCGGCTCGTGCGCCGCGATCACCTTCATCGCCTGGTGTTTGGGCGCGCCAGTGATCGAACCGGGGGGAAAGGTCGCCTCCAGCAGCTCGGCCGGGCCGGAGCCGGCTCGAACCGTCGATGTCACGGTGGAGACCAGGTGATGCACCGTTGGATGGCGTTCGACTTCGAAAAGCGCCTCGACCTTGACCGACCCGGGCTGCGACACGCGAGCCAGATCGTTACGCATGAGGTCCACGATCATCAGGTTCTCGGCGCGATCCTTGGCGCTGCCACTGAGTTCATCCGCCATGGCCGCATCCTCTCGAGGCTCGTCCGCACGCGGTCGGGTGCCCTTGATCGGTCGCGCCTTGATAAGGCGGCTGGCGGGATCAAACGCGAGGAATAGTTCGGGGGAGTTCGACACCAGCGCCCGATCCCCAACCCGCCAATAGGCCCCAAACGGCGATGCTTGCTCCTTTTGCAGCCGCAGGAAGACCTCGAACGGATCGCGGCCGGGGCTCAGCTCCCCGGACCAAGCCCGGGCGATATTAGCCTGGAACAGCTCCCCCGCCCCGATGCGCTGCACCACATCCGCGACCGCGTCGCGGTAGGCGCTCGCCGGCGCCTCGGCCTCGAACCGCTCGGCCGGCGCGGAGGGCGTCACGACCGGCGCTGCCGTCGCCAGCCAAGTCAGAGCGCGGTCGGCCGCCGCCGTCGCCTTCTCCGCCGTCTCGCCTCTTCCCGTGGCGCACACTGAGCGCTCAAGATGATCGAAACTCAGCATGGCGGGATAGCGCGCCAGCATCAGATCGGGCCAGACCGTCTCGCGCGGTCCAGTGGCCGGCCGGGCGCCCGCGTCATAGGCGGCCAGACCCACGACCCCCGCGGCAAACAGCGGATCCCGCAACGCCTCGAACGGCGCAGCGTCATCCATCGGGCCGACCCGCACCACGTCCGGCGCCTGGGCGACGTGGGACCAGCGGCCGCCCGGCCCGCCGTCCGACAGCAGGGCCAGCGCGCCGTCGCCGCCGCCGAGACCCGCCGCTACCTCGACAGGATCGACCCAAGGCGCGTCGCGCGTGACGGTGTGGCTGACAACCTCGCTCACGCGGTCAGCCGCTCCACGATCCGACCACGCCGCGCCGCATCGACGCCCAGCGCCTCCTTGAGATAGGCGTCCACAGATCCATGCCGCGCCTCGACCTCGGCGAAGGCAGCTTCCAGATAGGCGGCCTCGACTCCCAGGAAGGCCACGATCGCGTCGTCCGAGGCCACCCGACCCGTCATCTTGTGCAGCTGTTTGGCGATGCCGGGTGACCGGCCCGCCAGATCGACGGCGGTGTTGGTCAGCAGATAGTCCTCGACCATGTCGTCGCGCGACACACCCAGCAGATGGTGGGTCAGGGCGGCGAGAAAACCCGTCCGGTCCTTGCCCGCCGCGCAATGGATCACCACGGGCTGGTCTTCATCCGCCAGGGCCTGAAAATAGCGGCCGAACACGTCCTGATGCGAGGCGTCGAACGGCAGGCTGCGATAGGTCTGGGTCATGAAGCGCCGCCCGGAGTCCGGCGTCAGGTCGGCGGTTTTCAGAAAGGTGATGTGCGGCGCCTCCGCGCCGTCGTCCACGCCGCCTTCGATGATCTGCCCGCTGAAGCCTTCAGGCCGACGCGACGGCTGGTCGCGGCGCTCGCTGGGTCGGCGCAGATCGACCACGGTCCCGATGTCCAGCGCCTTCAGCCGCTCAAGGTCCGCCTCGCTGGCCCGGGCGTGGTGGGCCGAACGCAGCAGTCGGCCGTGCTTCACGCGCCGCCCGGCCGCCGTGGCGTAGTCGCCATAGTCGCGAAAGTTGTCGATGGCCTCGAAGGCGTGAAGGCGGTCGGTCATGACCGCGCTTCTAGCCTATGTTCACCGCTCTGGCAGCAGGCCCGCCATTGCATCCAGATAGGCGACGAAGGCGTCGCGTCCCTGATCGGTCAAACTGGCCTCCGTCAGCGGCTTGCGCCCGTTGAAGCTCTTGGAGACGGCGACGAACCCCGCCTCTTCCAGCTTCCGCAGATGGACCGACAGATTGCCGTCCGTGGTCTGCAACCGGGTCTTCAGGGTGGTGAAGTCGGCCGATCCGGCCCCGGACAGATAGGCCATGATCCCCAGCCGGATGCGCCCGTGAATGACGTCGTCGATCCGGCTGATGTCGAAGTCGTCGGCCATGCTCAGACCACCTCCGACGGTTCCTGGCGCATCAGGACGATGCCCGGCACCAAAGCCACGGCCAACAGGATCACGGCGAAGACCGGATAGATCTTGGCGCTGCCCATGAACCAGGCGACGGCGACGGCGCCTACGTAGGAAGCCAAGGCCGTAAAGGACATCCAGCGCGTCCGCGTCATCGCCGCTCCGATCATCCAGGCCGAACCATAGGCGACCAGGACCACCGTCGGCATCACCGCCATCCAGGACCACTGGCCGGTCTTGAAGGACAGAGCGACGAGCGCCAGCCAGGTGACGAAGATCCCGTAGCCCACGCCTTCCCAGGCCGCGCTGACCGCCTTGTTGCCGGCGGAGTTGACGCCGGGCTTGGTCTTGATGCGGCCGATCAGGACGGTCAGGGCGACGGCGAACACGACGGCTGCGACGATCCACACCCACAGCTGGGACCAAGGGTTCAGCCGAACGAGGCCCGACTGGATGGCCCATTGGATCAGACTGGTGGTTCCGAACACGATGCCGGCTGTCACCAGAATCGGGCCGGCCAGAAGCGGCGCATGCCGCCCCTCGTGGGCCAGGCTGCGCATATAGGCGATGTCGTCCCGAATGGCTTGGGTCTCGCGGGTCATGATGCTCTCCTCCTGGAACCGTTGAGACAACATCACCCATTTGCTTTGTGTTGTAAAGTTCTTTCTTACTGAGCCGCGCTGCGCATGAAAAAGGGGCGAAGCCTTCGGCTCCGCCCCTCGTTCGACTTGGCGTCTTCAGCTTAAAGTCGTGGCGCGCCGCGTCCACGCAGTCCGCCAGCCACCAGGGCGATGACGAACAAGATGATGGCCACAACGGCGACGAACTTGGCGATCTCGAACGAGAAGTTCGCAATGCCGCCGAAGCCAAGAACAGCCGCGACCAGGGCCACGACGAGGAAGATAATTGCCCAGCGCATCATGGGGTTAGCTCTCCTAAGTTGATGTTGCCGTCGGCGACCCGGGAGCCGTTCGTCGGTCTGCATCATCAACGCCAGGGTCGCCCGGCCGTTCCATCGCCTATCGACGGCGACGACGCGAATAGCCGCCCTGATCCATCTTGCGATCCGCGACCATGCTGGCGACGATCGCCGCCAGGGCCGGGTTGCGCAGCAGCAGGAAGGCGGCGCCCAGACCGCCCACGGCGCCGACGACCGGACGCTCGCGCACGATGTGGATGATCTTGCCCACCAGGCCTTCAGGCTCATCTTCCTCTTCCGCGTCGTCGTGCTTGTCACCCTTCAGGAAGACCAGGGTCACGATCAGGGCGACCAGGGCGAACAGACCAAAGGTCACAGCGGCCGCGCCGAGCGGCGTCAGCGTCAGGCTGAGCGCATAGAAGATCGCCACGCCCAGGAAGACGACGGCCAGGAACGCACTGGCGGCGACGACAGCCGTCGCCACCAGTTTTTTGACGATGCCCTTGAACATCAGCGACGGCGGCCGGCCAGCAGCATGCCGAGGATGACGCCGACGCCGAGCGCCACGGCGGTCGATTGCAGCGGACGCTCCTGCACACGCTCGACGACATAGCGTTGCGCCTCATCGAAGCGTTCGGCCGCGTCGTCATAATATTCGCGACCCTTCACGCGGGCCTCGTCGTAATAGCTGCGGGCCTGCTCGCGGACTTCGTCGCTCTTGGCGCGCAGCTTGGCTTCAGCCTCGGCGGCCTTGTCGCGCAGGCGTTGGGTCTCTTCGCGGGCGCCGGTCTTCAGATCCTCCTTGAGGGTCTTCAGGTCGGCCTTGATGTCTTCTCGGGCCTTGGTGGTGGCCATGGTGCGCGCTCCGTTGAAAGCTTGGCGGTAGAATAGAGAACCCCGTGTTGCAACGCCACATGCGCAACGAGGTTCCTTTAGGTGGGTCGGGCATGCAGCTCTCGCCACGGGCTTTTCGCCGCACTAGAACGGTGGCCATGACCCAATGGCTGTTCTCGCCCCGCCCCGCACCGTCCTTGCCGATCGTCGGATCGGACCAGCGGTTCCCCGTTCGCCGCATCCTGTGCGTGGGCCAGAACTACGCCGCCCATGCGCGCGAAATGGGGTCGGACCCCGACAAGCAGACGCCCTTCTTCTTCACCAAGCCAGGCGACGCCATCGTCTCGGACGGCGCAAACCCGTCCTATCCGTCGGCGACCGCAAACCTGCACTACGAAGCCGAACTGGTCGCCGCGATCGGCCCGGGTAAGGACGGCGGGGTCGAAATCATCGGCTGGGCCGTCGGCTGCGACCTGACCCGCCGCGATCTTCAGGCCGAGGCCAAGAAGGCCGGTCGCCCCTGGGACGCCGCCAAGGGGTTCGATCAATCCGCGCCTTGCGGGCCCATCACCCTGGGCGACCTGCCTTCGCCCGACGGCGCCATCCGCCTCAGCGTCAATGGCGAAACCAGACAAGACAGCGTGCTGAACGACATGATCCTGAACCCCGACCGGATCGTCGCGGCCGCCGCCGCCCTGTGGTCGCTGCAACCCGGGGACCTGATCTTCACCGGCACCCCGTCCGGCGTCGGCCCTGTCAAGCCAGGCGACCGCGTCGTCGTCACCATCGACGGTCTGGAGACGCTCAGCTTCGAGGTGCAGTCATGACCCTGCACGGCTACTGGCGCTCGGGCGCCAGCTACCGCGTTCGCATCGCCCTGAACTTGAAGGGGCTGGCCTACGACAACGCCGCGCACGACCTGCGCAAGGGCGAACAGAAGACGCCCGACTATGTGGCGCTGAACCCGCAGGGCATGGTCCCCGCCCTTCGGGACGGCGACGTGGTCCTGACCCAGAGCCCGGCCATTCTGGAATGGCTGGAGGAGACCCACCCTGACCCCGCCCTGTTGCCGAAGGGGGCGAACGACCGGGCGACCGTGCGCGCCATGGCCGCGCTGATCGGCTGCGACATTCATCCGCTGAACAATCTGCGCGTGCTGAAGGCCATACGGTCTGAATTCAACGCCGATCAGGCCGCTGTGGACGCTTGGGCCGCAGGGTGGATCGCGCCGGGCTTCGACGCGCTGGAGGCTCTGGTCGCCCGCCACGGCGCCGGCTGGAGCTTCGGCGATGCCCCGACCGTGGTGGATTGCTATCTGATTCCACAGATGTATTCGGCGCGGCGCTTCAACATGGACCTGTCGCCCTGGCCGCGCCTGCTGGCGGTCGAACAGGCCGCCCTGGCCCACCCCGCCTTCGCCTCGGCCCACCCGGATCTGCAGCCTGACGCCGACGCCTGATTTTCGCCTCAGTGCGCATATCGGCGGTGGATAAGTAGGGTTCGCTTAAGGTCTCGCTCAGCGTCCCTTAAGCATTGGCGATCATAGTGTCGGGCGTGTCGTATTCCCCCGCCACACCTTCGGCGTCGTCGCCCATCCATCGCCTGGCCCTCGCCGTGGTGACCGAGCCCGAGCGCGCGCCCGGCGCCTTCATGAGCGCGCCCTCCGGCGCCCGCGAAGAAGCCATGCGTTTTCTGCTGCAAACCGGAGCCGACGCTGGCGTCAAGCTGATCGCCACCCGGCCCGAGGGCGACGGCGAACGCCTGCTGGGTCAGGCCTGGCCCTTCCCCTCGCCTTTCCAGGTTACGGTCCGCACCGTGCCGCTCAGTGAAGGTCTGGACCGGGTCGAGGCCCGCGCTCGCCGCTCGCTGGAGCGGATGGGCCTGCCGCGCGGCGATGTTCTGCTGATTTCCAACGCCGCCGATCTGGCCGGCGCCGAGGGCCGCGCCCTGTGGGATCGCGCCCGCAGCCTGAAGGACCGCGGCCTGTTCCGCCGCATCGGTTTCTGCGCCACGATCGAGGACGGCCCCGCGCTTCTGGCGCGCCGTCTGGAAGCCGATGTGGTCCAGGTGCCGTGCAGCCTGCTGGATCAGCGCGCGGCCCAGGACGGCGTGCTGGAAGCCATCGCCGACACGGGCGCCTCGGTTCATCTGTCTTCGGTCTTCGCCGGCGGCCTGCTGTTCGCGGGCGGCGACGATCTTCCGGCCGAACTGGCCAGTCATGCCCAGGCCCTTTCGCGCACACGTCGGCGTCTGGCCGAGCAGCGTTGCGATCCGATGCAGGCGGCCTTGGGTTACGCCCTGGCCCTGCCCGGCGTCGACAAGGTCGTGGCCAGCGTCGCCTCCGCCGCCGAACTGCGCGCCATCCTGGCCGCCGCCCACGCCCCCTGTCCCAATCTGGACTGGGCGGCCCTGGCGCTCGAGGCGCCGGCGGCCTTCACCGCCGACGCCCGCGCCCGGATCAGTAGCGCAGCCTGATCCCGACATAGCCGGACCGTCCCGGCTCGCCGTATCCGAACACCTGCTGATACTGTTCATCGCCCAGGTTCTCGATCCGCGCCGTCAGCGTGACCTGGTCGGTCAGTTCATAGGCCGCGTTCAGATTGGCGGTGACGAAACCGTCGCGCGCCACGGTCGAGAAGCCACCGCTGTCGTCCTGATCGCCTTCCGCCCGCACCGTCAGCGCGCCGGACAAACGGTCGCCCGTCCAGCCCAGGGTCGCCGAACCGGCGTGTTCCGGCACGCGCAGCAGGCGCGCGCCCGTCGTGCGGTCCGTCGCGTCGGTCCAGGCATAGGCCAGGGTCAGGTCGAAGCCGCCGCCCAGCAGAGCGCGGCCTTCCAGCTCGAACCCGTCCGAACGCGTCCTGGCGACGTTGATGTAGCGACCGGCCGTATAGGTGATCTGGTCCTCGACGTTCAGGCGATAAAGCGTTGCGCGACCGTCGAACCGACCGTCGGCAGAGGCCCAACCCAAGGCGATCTCGACGCTGTCGGCCGTTTCCGGCTTCAGCTCGGGATAGGGCCGCGGCGCAAAGCAGAAGTCGCAGACCGCCTGGCTGACCGTCGGCGACTTGAAGCCCGTGCCGTAGGCGCCCGACAGGATGAAGCCGCCGGCCAGATCATAGGCCGCCGACACCCGCCCCGTCGTCTTGGAGCCGAAATCGTCGGTGTCGTCGTAACGCAGTCCGCCGGTCAGGTTCAGCGCGCCGACCTCGTATTGCGCCACGCCGAACACCGAGGTGATCGACAGGTCGCGCGACAGGCCCGACGACAGGGCCGCCGAGGCTTCGTTCCGCTCGACGCCGAACGCATAGTCGATGTCCTGCGCCTGGCCGTTCGCCTGCCAGCGATAGGCCTGACGGTCGCCGGTGAAGGTCGAGCCGAAGCCGCCGCTGACCGAGCTGCGATCCAGGTCCGACGCCGAGACGCTGAACTGATGCGTCAGGCCCAACGCCTTGGCCGTCACCCGGCCAAAGCCCGACCATTGCTCGCTTTCCTGGGTGTCGTCGGTGTCGGCCAGCGCATAGTTCGGCGCCGGGAAGCCGTCGATGTCGGCTTTGGATTTGTTCCAGCGCACCGATCCATCGACCTTGACCGCATCGGACAGGACATATCGCCCCTTGGCGCCGAGCGTCGTGCTGCGGAAGCCGTCGGCTTCCGTGTTGCCATCAGCCTCGTCCGCCGCCGAAATGCCGTCGGTGTCGAAGCGCGAGGCATAGGCGCTGAAGGCGTAGGTCTCGTTGGCGACACCCGCCGACACCCGCCCCCGCACGGTGTCGAAGCTGCCGGCCTCGGCCTCGGCGCGCAGGCCGTCGATCTCTTGCGTCGTGAACGAAATCACCCCGCCGATGGCGTCGGATCCCCACAGCGACGACTGCGGGCCGCTGAGCACTTCGATGCGCGCAATATCGGCCAGTTCGAAGCTGGAGAAGTCATAGGCTCCGTTCGGCTCGGCCGCATCGTTGACCGGCGCGCCGTCGACCAGGACCAGGGTCTTGCCGGGCGTCGCGCCGCGCATCCGCACCTGGGCGACGCCGCCGAACGCGCCCGAACGCGTCACCGACAGACCCGGCACATCGGCCAGGATGTCGGCGGCGAAGATCGCGCCGCGCTGCGCGATGGTCTTGCCGTCGATGACGCGGGCGCCGGGCGTGTCGGCGACGATGGCCGGGATGCGGGTGGCGGTGACGATCACCTCGTCCAGCTGGGTCGCGTCCTCGGCAAAGGCAGGCGCGGCGAAGGCGGTCGCGATCGCGGCCGTCGAAAGAAGAATGGAACGCTTCATTGAGCGATACCCCCGTGTTCGGTCCCGCGAATGCGCGCGAGAGACCGTCATGAGCGAACCGACCCGCCAGACCGCTTAAGGGTCTGGACGGCGCAAGGTCGGGTCGCTTCCACGGAGAAACCGCGCTGCTGTCTGGTCCCGGACAGGAGCGAGCGACGTCGGCGGCCAGGTCTCCTGGCTTGCGGGTCGTAAACCGCCGTCCTCGCCTTCCCAGTTTCCCAGTGGCGCCGGGATCGAAACCCCGGACGGACGACGCTCTCGCCGCCTACAGTTGCGGGCACAGCCACGGCGTCACACCGTGTTCCCTTAACCGCCTGACGTGGCCTATCGCAGGGCCGACAAGCCTGTGCAAGAGCCGGTCAACGGCCTTGAGCCGCCGGGCGCGATCCGTCACCCTGTGGCCACATGAACGCCCCCGTCTCCCATCCCCCGGAAATCGCCGCCTCGCTGGAAGGCGCGACGCCGTTCATGGCGCAATATCTGACGGCCAAGGCGGGCCAGCCGGACGCCATCCTGTTCTTCCGCATGGGCGATTTCTACGAGCTGTTCTTCAAGGACGCCGAGGTCGCGGCGGCGGCGCTCGGCATCACCCTGACCAAGCGGGGCAAGCATCAGGGCGAGGACATTCCGATGGCCGGCGTGCCGGTCCATGCGATGGAGGGCTACCTCGCCCGGCTGATCCGCATCGGCCACAAGGTCGCCATCTGCGAACAGCTGGAAGACCCCGCCGAGGCCAAGAAGCGGGGCGGCAAGGCGGTGGTGCATCGCGGCGTGGTCCGGGTCGTCACCCCCGGCACCCTGACCGAAGACAGCCTGCTCGACGCGCGCGGCGCCAATCGTCTGGCGGCGGTCGCGGTGCGTAAAGGTCGGGCGGCCGTCGCCGTGGTCGAACTGTCGTCCGGCGCGGTCGACAGCGTCGCCTGTTCTATCGAAGACCTGGGCGCGGCCCTGGCCGCCTTCCGCCCGTCCGAAGTCCTGGTCACCGACCGGATGTATTCGGACGAGACCACCCGCGACGCCCTCGACGGCTCGGGCGGCGTGGTCCAGGCGCTGGCCGGCGCCATCGCCGAACCCCAGGCCGCGCGCGCCCGCGTCGAACGCCTGTACGGCGTCTCGGCGCTCGACGGTTTCGGCGCCTTTGAGGAGGCCGAGGTCTCGGCGCTGGGTCTGATCGCCGCCTATCTGGAGACGACCCAAGCCGGCAAGGTCCCCGCCCTGGCCCCGCCCCGCCGTCTGGGCGAAAGCGGCTTTCTGGCCATCGACCCGGCGACCCGCGCCAGCCTTGAGATCGACCGCACCCAGCGCGGCGAGCGCGAGGGCAGCCTGCTGGCCTGCATCGATCGCACCGTCACCTCGGGCGGCGCCCGGGCCCTGGCCGAACGCATCGCGCGGCCCCTGCGCGATCCCCTGGCCATCAACGAGCAGCTCGACGCCGTCGAATGGCTCTTGGAGCGGCGCGATCTGCGTCGCGATCTGCGCGACGCGCTGAAGGCCTCCTCCGACATCGCCCGCGCCGTCGGACGATTGGCGCTGGGTCGGGGCGGCCCGCGCGACCTGGCCGCCGTGCGCACCGGCCTGTCGATCGCCGAGGGCGTCGCCGGCCTGTTCGTGGGCCAGGTCGATCCCCTGACCGGTCAGCCGCGCCGCATCGCCTCGGCGCTGGACCGCCTGACCCTGTCGCCCGACGTCTCGCGGCTGAAGGCCGATCTGATCGACGGCCTGGTGGACGAGCCGTCCCATCTGGCGCGCGACGGCGGCTATGTGCGCCCCGACTATCGCCCCGAACTGGACGCCGCCCGCACCCTGCGCGACGACAGCCGCCGCGTCGTCGCCGATCTGGAGGCCCGCGCCGTCGCCGAGTCCGGCGTGCCATTCAAGATCAAGCACAACGCCGTCCTGGGCTATTTCCTCGAAACCAGCGCCAAGGCCGCCGAAGCCTTGCTCCGCGCCGGGCCCGACAGCCCCTTCATCCATCGCCAGACCCTGGCGGCCCAGGTCCGCTTCACCACCGTCGAACTGTCGGAGCTGGACGCCAAGATCAGCCAGGCCGGCCACCGCGCCCTGGCCATCGAGGGCGAGACCTTCGAAGGCTGGCGACGCGAGGCCGCCCGCCTGGCCCAGCCGCTGCAGGCCGTCGCCGAGGCCCTCGCCGAACTGGACGCCCACGCCGCCCTCGCCGAATGGGCCCAGGAAGTCGGCGCGACCCGCCCCATCGTGGACGACACCTTGATCTTCTGCGTCGAGGCCGGCCGCCACCCCGTCGTGGAGGCGGCGGTCAAGGCGGGCGGCGATCCCTACACCCCCAACAATGCCCGGCTGGACGGGTCGGGACAGGATGGATCGCGTCTGGCCATCGTCACCGGGCCGAACATGGCCGGTAAATCGACCTTCCTGCGCCAGAACGCGCTTCTGGTGATCCTGGCCCAGGCCGGCGCCTTCGTGCCTGCCCGCTCGATGCGGCTGGGCGTGGTGGACCGGCTGTTCAGCCGTGTCGGCGCCGGCGACGACTTGGCCCGCGGCCGCTCCACCTTCATGATGGAGATGGTCGAGACCGCCGCCATCCTGACCCAGGCCACGCCGCACAGCTTCGTCGTTCTGGACGAGATCGGGCGCGGCACCGCCACCTATGACGGTCTGGCCATCGCCTGGGCCACGGCCGAGGCCCTGCACGAAACCAACCGGGCGCGCACCCTGTTCGCCACCCATTATCACGAGCTGGCCCAGCTGGAGACGCGGCTCGACCACGTCTGCAACCTTTCCATGGTCGCGCGCGAATGGAACGGCGAACTGGTCTTCCTGCACGAAGCGGCGCCCGGCGCGGCCGACCGCTCCTATGGCGTCCAGGTCGCGAAACTGGCCGGCGTCCCCGCCTCCGTCGTCGCCCGCGCCCGCTCGGTGCTGAACCGGCTGGAAGGCGAAAAGGCCGCCGCCGCCCGCCTGGACGACCTGCCCCTGTTCGCCGTCGCCGAGCCGGAACCGATGCGCGGCCCCTCGCCCGTGGAACTGGCCCTGCGTGACGTGGACCCCGACGAACTGACCCCGCGCGAAGCGCTGGAGGCGCTTTATCGGCTGAAGGGCCTGGCCTGAAAATCCTCCCCCGAGCAGCGCAGCGAAACGGGGGAGGGGGACCATGCGCAGCATGGTGGAGGGGGCGGATGCCGCACCCATCGCTTAGGTAGCGACGGCAAACCTTACATCGACAACGGAGACGCGGTCCCCCTCCCCCGCCTAGGCGGGGGAGGATCATCAAAATCAGGCCTGCATCATCCAGCCTTCGACATCCATGGCCGCCTGACGGACGGCTTCCGAACGGGTCGGGTGGGCGTGGCAGGTGCGGGCGATGTCTTCCGACGCGCCGCCGAAGCTCATGGTGATGGCCGCCTCGTGGATCATTTCGCCGGCCTGCGGGCCCATGATGTGGACGCCCAGCACCTTATCGGTCGCCGCGTCGGCCAGAACCTTCACGAAGCCGTCGGTCTCGTGATTGATCTTGGCGCGGCTGTTGGCGGTGAAGGGGAATTTGCCCTTCTTGTACTGAACGCCGGCGGCCTTCAGCTGGTCCTCGGTCTGACCGACCCAGGCCACTTCGGGGAAGGTGTAGACGACGCTGGGCACCAGGGCATAGTCTACGTGGCCATACTTGCCGGCGATGGTGTCGATCACGGCGACCGCGTCTTCTTCCGCCTTGTGCGCCAACATCGGACCGTGGGTCACGTCGCCGATCACCCAGACGCCGTCAGCCACCTTGAAGTGGTCATGATCGATGAAGCCGCGCTTGTCCGGCGTCACGCCGACGCTCTCCAGGCCCAGACCGTCCGTGTACGGACGACGGCCGATGGCGACCAGCACCACGTCGCCCTTGATCGTCTCGGCGGCGCCGCCGGCGGACGGCTCGACAGTCAGTTCCACCCCGTCCTTGCCCGACTTGGCGCCGGTGACTTTGGCGCCCAGTTTGAAGCTCATGCCCTGTTTGGTCAGGGTGCGCTGGAAGGCGGTGGCGACCTCGGTGTCCATGCCGGGCGTGATCCGGTCCAGGAACTCTACCACGGTGACCTCGGCGCCCAGACGACGCCAGACGGAACCCAGCTCCAGGCCGATGATGCCGGCGCCGACCACGATCAGCTTCTTGGGCACGGCCGGCAGCGACAGGGCGCCGGTGGAATCGATCACCTTGCCGTCTTCGAAGGCGACGCCCGGCAGCGGGGTCGGCTCGGAGCCGGTGGCGATGACGATGTTCTTGGCGTCCAGCGTCTGGACCGAGCCGTCGGCGGCGATCACCTCGACCTTGCCCTTTCCGACGATCTTGCCCTTGCCCTTGATCCAGTCGGCCTTGTTCTTCTTGAACAGGAACTCGATCCCCTTGGTCAGGGCGGTGACGCTGTCGTCCTTGGCCTTGTGCATCTGGTCTAGGTGCAGCTTGGGCTGGACCTCGATGCCGATCTTGGCGAATTCGGTATTGGCGGCGTTCCACAGTTCCGAGGCATGCAGCAGAGCCTTGGATGGCATGCAGCCCACGTTCAGGCAGGTGCCACCCAGCGTCGAACGCATTTCCACGCAGGCGACCTTCAGGCCCAGCTGGCCCGCCCGGATCGCGGCGTTATAGCCGCCAGGGCCTCCGCCGATAATGACGACGTCGTAGGCGGCGGTGGCTTCGGCCATGGTATCCTCTGGTCTTCTGGCGCGCGGGGAAAGGCGCACGGACACTAGCGCCGACCCCGCACGGGTCAACCGCTGGACCCCATATGGGGCCGCGTTTCGAGCAATTGCAGAGGCGGAAACCATGAAAAAGGGCCGGACGTCGCCGCCCGCCCCCTTCGATCATGTCTGAACCGCGCGCTCAGAGCTTGAAGCGCACGCCCAGGAAGACGTTGTAGCCGAACTTCTCGTACTCGTAGGTCCGCTCTTTGACGCCGTAGTAGCGGACGCCCGCGCTGTCGGTCAGGTTCTTGGCCTCGCCGAACACTTCCACGCCGTTGTCGAAGTCGTAGCTGGCGGTGAAGTCCAGCTGGCCGCGACCCTCGACATAGAGGTCTTTGCCGGGGTTGGTCGCGTCGATCGCCTCCAGGAAGTCGCTGCGGTGCGTGTAGGAGACGCGCGCGCTGAAGCCGTACCGTTCGTAGAACAGGGCGGCGTTATAGGTCTCGTCCGACTGACCCGGCAGCACGAAAGTGTCGCGACCGGCGAAGGCGCGGCTGGTTTTGATCTCCGCATCCGTCAGCGTGTAGTTGGCGAAGACGCCGAAGCCCGAAGCCCAGCCCGGCAGGAAGTCGAACGTCTGCTGCCAGTTGAACTCGATGCCGGCGATATGGCCGTCAGGGGCGTTGCGGGCCTCGGTGACCTGGGCGACCGTGGTGGTCGGGGTGACATAGGGCACGCCGTCCGTCACCAGAGTGAAGCGGTAGTTCGACAGGTCCTTGTAGAAGGCGTTGGCCGAAATCACGCCCAGCGGACGCAGATAGTATTCCAGTCCCGCATCGATGTTGTTCGACAGGGTCGGCTTCAGATCGGGATTGCCGCGCGTGACCGTCGTGCGGCCGCTGTCAGTGGTTTCCAGAACGCGCGGAACGATGTCGGTATAGTCCGGGCGCGAAATGGCGCGGGTCAGGGCGAAACGACCGACCAGCTGATCGCTGAAGCTGTGGCGCAGCGTCAGGTTCGGGAAGAAATCGGTTTGGTCGCGCTCAACCTTGACCGGAGTCTGCCCACCGGACAGGGCCACGCTGGTCGCCGACCCTTCGAAGTCGGTCTTCTCGACACGCAGGCCGATCAGCACATTGGTCGCGCCGATATCGAACCGAGCCTGGCCGTAACCCGCCAGAATATCTTCCTGCGCAGTATAGTCGGCGGTGATCGACTGCGGAATGCGGCGAACGCCGGCGGCCGGGTCGGGATTGGTCGAGCCGGCCCGGACGCGATCGAAATAGTCGGTTACCAAGCCCGCATCGAACTTGAAGCCCAGATTGTAGTCGTAGTTCTGCGACGGACGATCGCTCAGCAGCGGGGCCAGCGTGCCGGGGCTGGCGGCCGCGCTCCGGTCGCGGAACCGCTCTTCATCGGCCGTGACGTCGCGGGTGCTATATTTGGCGCCAAATTTCATCTCGACCTCTCGGCCGCCGATGACGGTGGGCAGCGACAGATTGGTCTTGAACGCCACATCGTCCTGCTCGGTCGTGTTCGAGCGGAAGGTGTTTTCGCGGAAGCTGTAGTTGTTGGCGTTCAGATAGAAGCCGGTCGGCTCGCTGAAGGCCGAATAGGTCGGATGATAGTGGTCGGCCGTGTTGTACGACAGGGTCGTCGCGCTGGAGCGATAGACCAGCTCGTCGCGGTGCGGATAGGTCTGTTTGCTGTTGGCGAACGACAGGGCGCCGTCCCAGACCGCCCCATTGCCGAACGTCTGCTCGCCGCCCAGCACCAGGGTGGAGATGTCGTTCTCCTGGGTGCGGTGACGCAGCTGCTTGTAGATGCGGGCGTTGGTGAAGGTCGCGCTTGTGTCGGTCGAGCCCGGCTGCAGCGTGCCGTCGCTGTAGGTGAAGTTCAGCGTGTTGCGGAATTCGTCGTCGCGGAACTGCGCGTAGGAGCCCTTAACCCACAGACGGATCGCGTCGCTGGGCCGCCATTCAAGCGCGCCGGTCACGGCCTTGCGGGTCCGTTCGGTCTCGTAATCCTTGAACAGGGTGTTCTCCAGACCCCAGATCTGGCCGCCGCCCTGCGCGGCGTTGCGGTTGATCAGAACCCAGCCGTTTTCGACGTTGTCCGGCCGGCGGTTGGTCTCGGAATAGCTGACCGACACCAAGGCGCCGAAGGTCTGATCCGGGCCGAAGACGTTGGACGCCGTGGCGCCCGCGCGCGTGTCCGAACCGCCGTAGTCGTTGTAGCTGCCGCCCGCATAGCCGCTGACGGCCAGGCGGCGCTTGTCGAAGGGCGAGCGGGTCTTGATGTCCACGGCGCCGGCGATGGAATCGGCGTCCTGGGCCGGCGTCAGGGTCTTGGACACCTCGACGCTGGAGACGATGTCCGAGGGCAGGGTGTCCAGATCGACCGCGCGGGTCGTGGGCGACACGGCCGGAATGGCGACCCCGTCCACCGACACGGCGGTGAAGGCGGCCGGCGCGCCGCGCACGTTGATGTAGCGGCCTTCGCCCTGGTCGCGCTGGATGGCGATGCCCTGAACGCGCTGCAGCGATTCCGCCACGTTGGGGTCGGGATAGCGGCCGATGGCGTCGGCCGACAGGACGTTGACCGTGCCGTCGGCGTTCTTCTGCTGGTTCAGCGAGCGGGCGACGCCGTCGGTGATGACGCCGGTCACGATCACATCGGCCACGTCCGTCGCAGCCATTCCTCCTGAAGATTGCGCGCCCAGGACGATGGCGACATTGGCGTCTTCGCCCGGCGTCGTCACGACCGTCTGGCTGGTCGAGGGCAGGCCCAGATAGTTGACCTCCAGCACCATGGAGCCGCTGGCGGTCGGCAGGGTGAACTCGCCCTGGGTGTTGGTCACGGCCCGCTGGCCGGTGCCGCGCACCAGAACCTCGGCGCCCGGCAGGGGCGCGCCGGCGGCGTTAGTCACCCGGCCGTAGATCACGTCGCCGGCGACCGCAGCTGACGCCGAGGCCACGGCGTCGACATCGGCGTGGGCGGGCATGGCCAGCGGCGCCAGGATCATCGGCGCGATCGCGGCGCCCATCAGCAGGTTCAGTTTCATGTCAAATCCCCTTCGGCGAGCGACGTTTCGCTTCAGCCGATGGAGGGGCCGCTTAACCCTTGGCGGCGACGCGAAAGCGACGATTCCACGACGCCCCGTTCGCGGTTTTCCGACGGAACGGCGACGCTTGATCCCTCGACGGAACATCAGTCATCGAACCGACGCCGAACCGTCACGCCCGCGCCGTTGACGCGCAGACGGCTTGGCCACAGGGACGCGTCCAGATCGCCCGGAGACCGACATGCGCCCTTCCCTCGCCCGCTCGCTGACCGCCTGCGCCGCCCTGGCCCTGCTCGCCGCCTGCGCCACGCACGAGGTCGATTATCAGGGCGAGGGCGCGGGCTTGGTCGGTCCGGCCGCCCCGGTTATGGCCGTGCTGGAAACCCCGTCGGTCGGCACGGCGGGTCAGGACGCGGCCGACGACCCCGCCGTATGGGCCAGCGCTTCGCCGGTCACGATCATGGGTCAATCCACGCCCGGCTTCGTCGCCGGCACGGACAAGAAATCCGGCCTCTACATCTACGGCTTCGACGGCAAGATCCTGCAGTTCCTGCCCGAGGGCCTGCTGAACAACGTCGATGTGGTCGAGGGCCTGTCGGTCGGCGGCCGTCCGCAGGTGGTGCTGGGCGCAAGCGACCGCACGCCGGGCAAGACCGGCATTTCCCTCTACACCTTCGACCTGGCTGGGACCGGTCAGAACGGCGTGCGCTATTGGGGCGCGGTCGCCACCGACGTGGTCGAACCCTACGGCTTCTGCTTTGCGCGGCGCGGCGCCGAGGTTCACGCCATCCTGGTCGGGCACGAGGGCGAGCTGCGCCAGTTCATCCTGGGCGTGGACGCCGCCGGCCAGCCCACGGCGCGCCTGGTCCGCACCGCCGAGATCGGAACCATCTCCGAAGGCTGCGCCGCCGACGAAGCCACCGACGCCCTCTATATCAACGAGGAGAACGTCGGCCTGTGGCGCTATAGCCTGAACCCGGCCTCGGGCGCGGCCCGCACCCTGATCCAGCCCATCGCCAAGGGCATCCTGGTCGCCGACGCGGAAGGCCTGACCACGATCACCGACCCCTCGGGCCGCTATCTGATCGCCTCCAGCCAAGGCGATTCCACCTTCCCCGTCTGGCGCATCGACGGCCCGGCGCCGGAATACAAGGGCCGGTTCAAGGTCGTGGACGGCGCGGTCGACGGCGTCACCGGCACCGACGGCCTGGCGGCCGCCAGCGGTCAGGTCGGCCCCTTCCCCGAAGGCCTCGTCGTCATCCAGGACGACGTCAACGACGTGGGCACGCAGAACTTCAAATACGTCGACTGGCGCGACGTGCGTCGGACGCTGGGGCTTTAGCGGCTGCAGCGCTCGCAACCGAATGGGCGCCAGCGCCGCCAGACGTCTCGATCGGACCATCCGAAAGCTGATGCTGCGCTAACCGCCGGCTTATCGAAGGCGGCCACGCTCGCCGCACAGCGCCCATGAACTTCTATTAGTCGTTCTTTGCAGATGACACACACGGGACTTCGCTGGCCATCCAATCAAAGTCGTAGGTGGCTGGCACAGTTTCCCCACTGCCAACGGACGCACTTCGTCTCGAGGGATTGAACGTGATGGAACCCATAGTGTTGTCGAACCCAGCAATGCGTTCGTTATCGCGTCGGGCGGCGCTCGCATCAATTTCGGGCTGTTCGATGCGCGATCCACGGATCATGCGGATGGATCCATCGCGCAGTTCCCATGCACGGTAATAGTTTCGTCCGAACAGACGCGTATCGAAGCTTTTCGTAGATGACCAGTTTTTCGCCTCTGTGAGCTCCGGCAGTCGCACCGTGGTTACATGGCAGGTGTACGTCGGCTCGGTGTAGAAGGGCGCCGTTTGGTCCTGATTTGCCGCCCGGACCCGTCGCTCGGGCGGACTGAATCCGCCGCCTGGAAGGGCAAGGGACTTCGCGCCTTCGCCATCGTCGTCCCAGTCAATCGTTCTTGTCCCGGTGATCGTGAGGATACTGGCGCCCGCTTCTTGATCATAGCGCCACTTGACGTCGTCGATTGTCTGCCAAGCATCACCGATGGCGCTCTGACGAAAAATATCCAACAATTGTCCAGGCGACACTGCGGAAAACTGGACCTGCTTTTGCAAGCCAGCGATGCCACGAACGATTTCCGTCGAAACGATCCGCGCCGGCTCGTCAAAGCCAGCGCGTGCGTCGATCTCATACAGGTTTAGCTCGTCAGGCGCGGTCGCAGGTCGCCATTCAAGCTTCTCGAGCTCGCTGCCTTGCTGAGTTACCGGCAAAACCCAGTTCACCGGGAACACCGGCCGCTCGCCCGCCCGGGCCACTGGCGGGAGTGTGCCGTCGAGCCAATAGACGTTGCCTTCGATATGCGCCCGTACAAGCACGTGATCGAAATATTGCGGGATCGGCAAGCGCTGATCGAGTCCATCGTCAGCGCCACCTGAATTCACCAGCACAGGCTCAGCATTTATGTCTAGCTCGCGAAGCAGGGCCAACAGCAGAGCGGTCTTGCCCTTGCAATCACCGTAGCGGCGCTGCCAAGTCTCATCAGCCGGGGCCGGGGTAAGATTTCCGCCGTTAAGGCCCACGTAGATGTATCTGACGTCTTGCTGAACCAACTTCAGCGCGGCGTTCGCGCGATCCAGAGGTCTCGTGTGCGCCCTAGCGATCCGGGTGGATTCACGCTTGATGTCTGAGCTTGCGTCAAGCGTTGATGCTTTTTCGTATTGGGGGGCGAAGCGCCGAGAAAGAGCAGCCCAGTCGGCAAAATCTGTATATTCCACAGCGCGTTGCCACTGGTAGCGCGCCGGTGCATCCTTCGGCGGCGAAAGGCTAGCTGGATTGTCGAAGCTAAAATCAATCGCTTGATCGACGATTGTCATCGCCGCCATGATGTCGTCGGTGATTTTTAAGATTGGCTTGTGACCCTGATCCCAGCTTAATCCCAGGCGGTAACGACCGGGCGACGGATTCGGAGTGAGCACTATAAGCCCTGCTTCGTTATGCCCCAGCGTAGGATCGTTATTGAAGGTGGTGAAACCAACCTCCAACTCGTCGCCTACTCGCAAATCAGGAACGCGAAGGATTGCAGTCAGCGTTCCGTCGAGTATTGCCATTTCGAGTTGGTTTTCGCGACGCAGTATTTCGAACGATGAATCTTTCAGGACATCGATGACCTGATCACCGCGAAACAACTTAATTTCGTGAACAATAGGAGCATCCGAGCTGGGCATCCATGAAATGGATATGTTTCCAAGCTGGAGAGCACTCGATTGTAGTATTTTGACCCGATAACCGAAGTACTGAGCCTGTCCTTGGTCACTCAGGTGGATGCTCATGTCTTGTCGACGAATAAACAGCGGGCCGCTGACGTCTTCCGGCATCACGATTGGCGTCGAGGGTGTCACCCAAGCAGGAGCTGGACCTCGAACGACTTGTTCGGCCTGCGCGTAGGCAGCACTTGCGACGAACATAGACGCCAGAATCGTTGCTGAAACACGCACCATTTTACCCCCACTCCGCTCCGCGCCATTGTGGCGCTAGCGTCACCACTTGCAAGTGAAGCTTGCATTCTGAGCAAGCAAAAGTGGGTGCGTATTTACGATGAGACGCCGATCATTCGTGATGTCCGCGCTCCAGCCGATGGTCCAACAACCTGTTTCGATCGGTAGCCGAACGCTGCACAAAGCCTCATTCCCCGCCAAGTACAGCAGCGACGGCGTCGCCCTACTGATCCTCGTCGAACTTGCGCGCGACTAGGTCGGTCAGGGCTTCCATCGCCTCTTCCGCATCGGCCCCTTCGGCGGAGACGTCGATGCTGCAGCCGATGCCGGCGCCCAGCATCAGCAGGCCCATGATCGAGCGGGCGTCCACCGTCACGCCGTCGCGGGTGACGTGGATCTCGCTTTCGAAGCTGGAGGCCAGTTTGACGAACTTGGCCGAGGCGCGGGCGTGCAGGCCGCGCGTGTTGCAGATGTTCAGGGTCGCGGTGACGGTCATTTTTCGCCTGCGAGCACCCAGGACGCGACGGAAATGTATTTGCGACCCGCGTCCTGCGCATGGGCCACGCAGGATTCCAGCGTCTCGCGCCCGCGCACGCTGGCCAGTTTGATCAGCATGGGCAGGTTCAGCCCGGCGATGACCTCGGCGCGGGTCTGTTCCATCACCGAGATGGCCAGGTTCGACGGCGTGCCGCCGAACATGTCGGTCAGCAGGATGACCCCTTCGCCGTCATCCACGGCCGCGGCCGCATCGACGATGTCGCGACGCCGCCGCTCCATGTCGTCGTCGGGGCCAATGCAGATGGCCGCGACGCCGCGCTGCGGGCCGACCACATGCTCCATGGCGGAGAGAAACTCGGACGCCAACCCGCCGTGGGTGACGATCACCAGACCGATCATGAGGACTTCACTCGCATCCCGCCCCGAACCGTCCCAGGCATTCCCCCGCCCGGCAAGGGAGGCCGGACGCCGCCCTCTATGGACCGCAAGGGGCGTGTCATAGACCCGTCGTTCGGGGTTTCAAAGCGTCTCCAACGCCGCTGCGACCACATCGACGGCGGAAGCTGGTCGGGGATCCAGCGCCAGCAGGGGCAGATCGATCCCCGCGAAAGCCCGTGTCTGCGGCTCCGGAAGCCGTTCGACACCTTCCGCGATACAGGCCACGGCCAGCGCCACGCGACAGACCGGCCGTGTTCTGGCGGCCACGATTCCGAGGCCGCGCACCTCGATCCGACCGGCGATGGAGGCTGGCGCCGACGCATGAACGGCCCCGTCCGAGGCCCAGACCTGGGTGTAGTCGTCGCTGACCAGCCGCCAGCCGCGCGCGATCAGCCGCAGCGCCAGATCGCTCTTGCCCGCGCCCGACGGTCCCAGGATCATCACCCCCTGCCAGGCCCCGCGCCGGCGCACGGCGACGGTGGTGGCGTGGACTGGCTGGCCCGGGGTCACGACCAGCGGCCGACCGCCGGGAAGACGATCTCGAACCGCGCCCCGCCTTCGGTCTTGTTTTCGGCGTGGACGCGACCGCCATGCGCCTCGACGATCTGACGCACGATGGACAGGCCCAGGCCCGAGTTGGAGCCGAACACCGCCCCCTTGGGCCGCGAGGTGTAGAACCGCTCGAACACCGTCTCCAGGTTCTCGGCCGGGATGCCTGGCCCCTGGTCCTCGACCCGCACGCGGATCGGCAGATCGTCCCCGATGTCCTCCAGCGTCACCCGCACCACGCCGCCTGCGGGGCTGAACGAGCGGGCGTTGTCGATCAGGTTGCGGAACACCTGCCCCAGCGGCCCGTCGCGCCCCATGACCCGCAGGGCCTGTTCGGGCGCCGTGAGCACGACCGGAATGTCGCCCGGCTTGGCCGTGGTCTCATAGACGCCGACGATATCGACCAGCAGACGGTTCAGATCGACCGGCCGCGGTCGATCGCGCGACAGCTCCGCATCCAGCCGCGAGGCGTTGGAGATGTCGGTGATCAGCCGGTCCAGCCGACGCACGTCCTGCTGCAACAGCGCCGTCAGCTTCTCGCGGTGCGCATCGGTCTTGACCAGCGGCAGGGTCTCCAGCGCCGAACGGATCGAGGTCAGGGGGTTCTTGATCTCGTGCGACACATCGGCCGCGAACCGTTCGATGGCGTCCATCCGCGTCGACAGGGTGTCGGTCATGGACTCCAAGGACCGCGCCAGATCGCCGATCTCGTCCTTGCGATCCTCAAGGTCCGGCAAGGAGATGGCCCGCGCGCGTTGCAGCTTCACCTGATCCGCCGCCGCCGACAGCCGCATGATCGGCCGCGCCACGAACAGATGCAGCAGCAGCGATCCCAAGAGATTGACCCCGAGCGCCACTAGGGCGAACGGGAACAGCGCCTGTCGCTGGGCGCCCAGGATTTCGTCCACGTCCCCGGATTCGACGGTCAGCACGCCCAGCACCTGACGCACATGGCGCACGGGAATGGAGACGGAGACGACGCGGTCGCCGGATTCGTTGCGACGCAGGGTCGATTGGGGCGAGCCGTCCAGCGCCGCCGCCACCTCCGCCGCCAGTTCGCTGTCGGCGCGCGCGACCCGGCGTTCGGACAGCAGATTAGCCTTGGCCGCGTCCTCGGTCGCCGTCCCCGCCGGTTGCGCGTCGGGCAGGGGCCGCCCCCCGATGGCCTCGGTCACCTGATAGCTGTCGACCAGCAACAGGCCGTTCACGTCATACAGTCGCACCCGCTGGCCTGCCGGGATGAATCGGTCGGTCAGCCAGATCGACGCGCGGATGGGGTCCAGTTCAGGCGTCGGCTCGCCCCGCGTCACGCCTTCTTCGCGCAACACATTGGCCAGCAGCTCGGCCTGGACCGTCAGCGATTCCTGACGCGCCTCGATCAGGCCCGGACGCCATTCATTGATCGCTAGCGCCCCGCCGAACAGGATCAGCAGGCTGAGCAGATTGAGCACGAGGATGAAGCCGCCCAGCCGCGATCCGCCGAAGCGGAACAACGGCCGGCGCTGGGGCTCCTCGTCGGGCTCGCGCCCGCCCGGTTCAGCTCTCGCGGTAGCGGTAGCCGACGCCATACAGGGTCTCGATCGCGTCGAACTCATTGTCCACGGCGCGGAACTTCTTGCGCATCCGCTTCACGTGGCTGTCGATGGTGCGGTCGTCGACATAGACCTGATCGTCGTAGGCGGCGTCCATCAGGTTGTCGCGGCTCTTCACGAAGCCCGGACGCTGCGCCAGGGCCTGCAGCAGCAGGAACTCGGTCACGGTCAGCTTGACGGGCTTGCCGTCCCAAGTCGACTCGTGGCGCGCCGGGTCCATCGACAGCTTGCCGCGCTTGATCGCCCGGCCCGAGACTTCGGCGGCCGATTCCGGTTCGCCGCCATCGGCGCCCGTGCGCCGCAGCAGCGCCTTGACCCGCTCGATCAGCAGACGCTGGCTGAAGGGTTTGTGGATATAGTCGTCGGCGCCCAGGTTGAAGCCCAGGATCTCGTCGATCTCCTCGTCCTTGGACGTCAGCATGATCACCGGGATCTGCGAGGTCTGGCGCAGGCGACGCAGCACCTCCATCCCGTCCATGCGCGGCATCTTCACGTCCAGGATCGCCAGATCGGGCGGCGAGGACTCCAGCGCGGCCAGACCCGAGGCCCCGTCATGATAGGCGGTGATCTTGTGGCCATGGCTTTCCAGCGCCAGCGAAACGGACGCCACGATGTTCTCGTCGTCATCGACCAGAGTGATGTTGGCCAAGGGTGTCTTCTCCTGAACTTTACGTTCCCGCGAGCAAGAACGCACAGCAAGCGTAACCGTTCGATCTCGGTCACATTAGGGCTAGAGCGTTTCGGGTCGAATGAAAATCGCCTGCAACCCGAAAGCGGTTCGGTGACAGTCAGATGGTCACGGCGCCGCCTCGATTCAACGCGCTCGCACCGTCGCTCCGGCGTGCGCAGAAACATTCCGCCTTCGAAAACCTCGCCTTAAAGGCTTGGGATGCAGGATCGCCCCATGGCGGGTCCGATCCATTACGAAGTCTATGTCCGCAAGAGCGCCCCGTCGTCGTGGACGCTGCTGATCGCGACCGAAGACCGCAAACACGCCATCGAGACCGCCGAAGAACAGCTTCGGGATCGTCTCGCCATCGCCTCGCGCGTGACCAAGGAGACGCTGGACCCCGAGACGATGGAGTTCAGCTCCCTGACCATCCTGACGTTGGGCGCGCCTGAGGAGCGAAAGAAGAAGGTCGCCGACAAGGCTGTCCCGCCGGCCTGCAGCAGTCCGGCCGAACTCTATTCGCCCCATGCCCGCGCCCTGATCGGCCGGGTGCTGGAAGACTGGCTGAAACGCGAGGGCGTGACCGCCTTCGAACTGCTGCATCGTCCCGATGTGGCCGAACGGCTGGAGGCGGCCGGGGTCGAGCTCCAGCACGCCATCCAGAAGGTCGCGGTCCCCGAAAGCCAGGCCACGGGCCAGGAGGTGCACGGGGTCGTGCGCCACTATCAAAAGCTGATCGAACAGGCGATGGCCCGCCTGCGCAAGGCCGGACGCGACGGCCTGTTCCCCGCTCTGGACGACCGCTCCATCGCCGATCTGGCGCATCGTCTGACCGGCGCGCCGGATCGGGCGCTGCGCATGGGCGGGGTGGTCGCCGGCGCGCTGAAGGATCGGCGCGGCGCCCGCGATCGCCTGACCGTGCTGATGGATTTGATGGACGCCGCGCCCGCCGACGGCCCGCCGCGCGCCCTGGTCGTGGTGGTGGTCGAGCAGATTGTCGCCGAAATGCTGGCCGTGCGCACCAACCTGACCGAGATTTTGGGCCCGTCGCTGGATCAGGGCGCCAATCTGGCGGCCATCGTGCGCATGGTCGCGCCGGACGAGATGGACGCCCTGTTACGGATGGACCCGCGCCTCGCCCTGATGATGCCCCAGGTCGAGGGACCGGCCGCGCGCCTGGGCCTGCATCTGGCCTCGGGTGAGTTTCCGCTTCTCGCCGCGTCCTTGGCTCGCCTTGTCACCCGCGAACTGACCAGCCAGCGCCGCCTCCGCCCCCATGATCCGGTCGGAGAGATCGACATCCTGCGTCTGCTGGCCATGGCCCTGACGGCCTCGGCCGGGCGACTGCTGACGCTGGAAGAGGTTCAGACCGCCTTCGTCGAACGCTCCAAGAGCCTGGTCACGGCCGATTTCGTCGGCGCCTACGTCAACCCCTGCCCGACGGTCTTGGCCGAGGCCGAGCAGCTGACCCGCCTTTGCGAGAACGTGACCGGCGGGGCCAACAAACGCGCCGCCGCGCGGTGGCTCAGCGCCTGCATCGGCTCGCTGCGTTTCGAAACCGAGATCCGCCAGTCCGTCCCGGGCGGCCCCAGCGCCTCGCACAAACTCGCGACCCTGGCCCGGCTTCAACGCTCGGTTCAGGCCGCGCATCTGGCCGATCACGACCAGGCCCAGATCATGGACGCCATAGGAGCGGTCGGGGCCAATCTGGAGGCCGACGCCCATCTGGTCGCCCAGATCGTCCGCGCCCAGGCGGCTGCGCCTCAAAAGCTGACGGCCCTGCTGAAACTGGCCACCGGTGAAGCCGGCCCGCTGGGCCCCGTGGCCGACCGCGCCCGCGCCGAGGCCATCAAGCTGCTGCGTTCGCCCGACGTCCGCACCGCCCTGACCGCCGCGCCGCAAAACGTGGCGGCGTTGAGAGGCCTGATGCAGCAGGCGGGCCTGGCGGCCTAGCCGACCTCAGTCGAAGATGTCGAAGATGCTGTCGCGCTTCTTTTTCTTGTAGCGATAGTCGTCGTCGCGATGCCGGTCGTCGCGATATTTGTCGCTTCGGTAGCCTCGATCGTCGCCGCGATACGGCTGTGACGCCCCGCCGCCCCAGGGTTGGGCTGGGGGCTGGGCATAGGGCTGAGGCGGCGGCGCATAGGCCTGCGGCGCGGGCGCGACCGGGGCTGTGGCGCGGCCCTCCTCGACGGCGGCGGCCATCAGCTTTTCCAGCTCGCCGCGATCCAGCCAGACGCCCCGGCAGTCGGGGCACATGTCGAACTGGACGCCGTTGCGCTCCAGCGTTTGCATGGCGGCGTTGTCGTTGGGGCACATCAGAAGGGGCATGTCGGGCTCCGATCGAAAAAGAATGGGCGGTCGATGCGACAGGCCAGGAGGGGAAAGCTTCGCCGCATCGACACGCCCTTGCGGTCCGACATCGCGTCGCACGATCCGGCGCAAGGAAGGGGGACGCCAGACCGCGAGAACGCCAGAGGGGCCCGTTCCGCCTCTTCAAGCTAGGCGCCGTCGCCGCCCGCCGCCATGCGTCGCGGGGCCGCAGGGGGCGTCGGCCGTCCCTGCCATCCTATCAGCGACAACGATCGCGAGATTTTACCACGGCTTACGACCGACCAGCGACCCTTCGCCTGTCATGGCCCTGGACCGGGTTAAAATGGCGCCCCGATCTTTGACATCGTCGCGCGCCGCCAGAACGCGCGCCGAAATAGACAGATTAGACGAATTAGACGGTGTTTTTGTCAGCGGACCCGCCGGCTAAAGTGCACAGATTGCACCTCAAAAACTCTAGCAGACCTGCCCGGCGGCCCAGCCCGACGACCAGGCCCATTGGAAATTATAGCCGCCCAGCCAGCCGGTCACGTCCACCGCCTCGCCGATGAAATACAGACCCGGGATCGCCTTGGCCTGCATCGTTTGCTGGTCCAGCGCGGCCGTATCGACCCCGCCCAGCGTCACCTCGGCGGTCCTGTAACCTTCGGACCCCACCGGCTTGACCGCCCAGGCGTTGACCGCCTGATCCAGCCGGCGCAGCACCTTGTCCGACAGGTCCGCCAGATTGCCCGACGCCCCTTCGCGCTGGCACAGGCTCTCGGCCAGACGGCGCGGCACGATATGGCCCAGCGCCGTATGCACGGCCTGTTTGCCGTTCGACGCCTTCGCCGCCTTCAACTCCTCGAACACGTCGCGGCCGGGCGCCATCGAGGCCACCACCGCCTCGCCCTCGCGCCAGAAGGAGCTGATCTGAAGAATGGCCGGACCCGACAGGCCGCGGTGGGTGAACAGCATCGCCTCGCTGAAGCTGGCCTTGCGCGCCTTGGCCCCTTCCGGCGCCGAGGCGACCGAGGCGTCCACCGCCACGCCCGCCAGCGGCGTCAGCGTCTCCAGCAGCCCGGCCTCGAACGTCAGCGGCACCAGCGCCGGCCGCGTCTCGGTGACGCGAATGTCGAACTGGCGCGCGACCTCATAGGCCCAGCCGGTCGCCCCCATCTTGGGGATCGACTTGCCGCCGGTCGCGACGACCAGCGACGCCGCCGTGACCTGTGATCCGTCCGACAGGATCACCGTGAAGCCCTCGCCGGATCGTTCGATCCGCGTCACGCCGGTCTTCAGGCTCAGGACGACGCCCGCCGCCGCCATGTCGTCGGTCAGCATACGGACGATCTGCTTGGCGCTGTCGTCGCAGAACAGCTGGCCCAGAGAGCGCCCGTTTTGGGTCTTCTCGTGCCAGGCGATCCCGGCCCCATCGATGCGCTTGACGAAGTCGTGCTGGGTGTAGCGGCGCAGGGCCGAGGTCGCGAACCGGGGGTTCTCGCCCAGGAAGTTCGCCGGTCCGCAGCCCAGATTGGTGAAATTGCAGCGCCCGCCGCCCGAGATGCGGATCTTTTCGCCGGGCCGGTCGGCATGGTCCACAACCCTGACCCGCCGCCCGCGTCGCCCGGCCTCGATGGCGGCCATCATCCCGGCCGCGCCGGCCCCGACCACCAGGACGTCGACGAGGGCGTCCGAAGACGCCCTCGTCACTTGGAACCTCGCGGTTCCAGCCTCGGGGAGAGCTTAGTAACGGTAGTGATCCGCCTTGAACGGGCCTTCGACCGGCACGTTGATGTAATCGGCCTGGTCCTTGGTCAGGACGGTCAGCTTGGCGCCCAGCTTGGCCAGGTGCAGCATGGCGACCTTCTCGTCCAGGTGCTTGGGCAGGGTGTAGACCTTGTTCTCGTACTTGTCGGCGTTGGTCCACAGTTCGATCTGGGCCAGCGTCTGGTTGGTGAAGGACGCCGACATCACGAAGGACGGGTGGCCCGTGGCGTTGCCCAGGTTCACCAGGCGGCCTTCCGACAGCAGGATGATCTTCTTGCCGTCCGGGAACTCGACGTGGTGGACCTGCGGCTTGATCTCGTCCCACTTGAAGTTCTTCAGGCCGGCGACCTGAATCTCCGAGTCGAAGTGGCCGATGTTGCAGACGATGGCGTTGTTCTTCATCTGCCGCATGTGATCGACGGTGATGACGTCCTTGTTGCCGGTCGTCGTCACATAGATGTCGGCGCGGCCGGCGGTGTCGTCCAGCGTCTGGACCTCATAGCCTTCCATCGCGGCCTGCAGGGCGCAGATCGGGTCGATCTCGGTCACGATCACGCGGGCGCCGCCCTGGCGCAGCGAAGCGGCCGAGCCCTTGCCCACGTCGCCGTAGCCGCAGACCACCGCGACCTTGCCTGACAGCATGACGTCGGTGCCGCGACGGATCGCGTCGACCAGCGATTCCCGGCAGCCGTACAGGTTGTCGAACTTAGACTTGGTGACGCTGTCGTTGACGTTGATGGCGGGGAAGGGCAGCTCGCCCTTTTCGGCCATCTGATACAGGCGGTGAACGCCCGTGGTCGTCTCTTCCGACACGCCGCCGATGGCGTCGCGGATGGCCGAATAGAAGCCGGGCTTCTCAGCCAGATAGCGCTTCATGACCTTGAAGAGGGCCTCTTCCTCTTCGTTCTGGGGATTGGCCAGGACCGAGATGTCCTTCTCGGCCTTCGGACCCAGCACGCACAGCAGGGTCGCGTCGCCGCCGTCGTCGAGGATCAGGTTCGGATAGCCGCCATCGGCCCATTCGAAGATCTTGTGGGCGTAGTCCCAGTATTCTTCCAGCGTCTCGCCCTTGGTGGCGAAGACCGGCGTGCCGTTGGCGGCGATGGCGGCGGCGGCGTGGTCCTGCGTCGAGAAAATGTTGCACGAGGCCCAGCGCACTTCAGCGCCCAAGGCTTCCAGCGTCTGGATCAGGACCGCCGTCTGGATGGTCATGTGCAGGCTGCCGGCGATCCGGGCGCCCTTCAGCGGCTGGCTGGCGCCGAACTCGTCACGAAGGGACATCAGGCCCGGCATTTCGGTTTCAGCGATCTCGATTTCCTTGTTGCCCCAATCGGCCAGGGTGATGTCGCGAACGATGTAGTCGGTCATGGCTTGGGCTCCTGGCCGCAATGAGTTTGGGCCCTCATAGCCCGGCGCGCGCCGAGTATCAACAAACACATAAAGATATCCTTATGCGATCCGCGCTCAGCATTTTCTTAAATCCTGGCCGGTAGAGACCTCACCATGGAACGCCGCGCTCTTCTCGGTCTCGCCGTCGTCGCGACGGCCGCCTCAACCTCCGCCCGCGCTTCGAGCGGCGGCGCGGCGCCGTCGGCCGACACCTATATCCGGCTGCCAGTCATCACCGCCTCGATCCTTCAGGCGAACGGTCGTCGGGGCGTGCTGACCATCGAAACCGGCGTCGATGTGCCCGATGCGACCCTTCGCACCCGCGCCCAGCAGTCCGCGCCGCGCCTCCGCGCCGCCTACAACACCGCCGCCCAGCGCTTTGCCAACGGCCTGCGTCCCGGCGTCGTGCCCGACATCGACCAGCTGTCGGCCCAGCTTCAGGCGGCGACCAACGCGACCTTGGGCCGCCCCGGCGCCCGCCTGTTGCTCGGCACCGTCATGGCGGTCTGACTTCCGCCTCTAGAGGAACGAGTAGGGGTCCACGTCCACCGTCAGGCGGACGGAGCCCGGCACCTTCACCCGCTGCAGCCAGGCCCGCAGGAAGGCCTGGAGGTTCACGTCCCGGTCGGCTCGCACCAGCAGCCGCTTGCGCCGCCTCCCCCGCACCAGGGCGAGCGGCGCATCGGCTGGGCCATAGACCTCCAGCCGCTCGGCGTTGGGAATGGCTTGGGCCAGGTCGTTCGCCGTCTTCTCGACGGCGGCCGCATTCTCGCTGGACAGGATGATCGCCGCCAGCCGGCCATAGGGCGGCAGGGACGCCGCCTCGCGCTCGGCCATTTCCGCCTCGACGAAGGCGTCGCGGTCGCCCGCCGCCAGCGCCATCAGCACCGGGTGCTCGGGCGTCCAGGTCTGAAGCAGCGCCCGCCCCGGCCGATCCGCCCGCCCCGCTCGCCCGGTCGCCTGGGCCAAAAGCTGATAGGTCCGCTCGGCCGCACGCAGGTCGCCGCCCCGCAGGCCCAGATCCGCATCCACCACGCCCACCAGCGTCAGACGCGGGAAGTTGTGGCCCTTGGCCGCGGCCTGCGTCGCGACCAGAATGTCGATCTCCCCGTCCGTCATCTTCTGGATCAAGGCGCGGGCCGACCGCGCGTCCGGCGCGGTGTCAGAACTGAAGACCGCAGTGCGCGCCTCGGGGAACAGCTGGCGCACCTCTTCCTCGACCCGCTCGACCCCCGGCCCGACCGAGACCAACGAATCCTCAGCACCGCACGAGGGACACAGCTTGGGCCGAGCCATCGAAAAGCCGGTCAGGTGACAGACCAGCCGCCCGGTATACCGATGCTCGACCAGCCAGCTGTCGGTGTCCGGCGCCGTCAGCCGATGGCCGCAGGCGCGGCACAGGACCACGGGCGCATAGCCGCGCCGGTTCAGGAAGAGCAGGGTCTGCTCACCTCGCAGCAAGGTTTCGCCGATGGCCAGGCGCAGAGGCTGCGACAGCCAGGTCTGCGGATCGGGCGTGTTCTGACGGAGGTCAAGCAGGGCAATGTCCGGCAGGACCGCCGTTCCGTGCCGCGCGCCCAGCTTCAGCCAGTCGTAGCGCCCGCTCTGCGCGTTCCACAGCGTCTCCAGCGACGGCGTCGCCGAGGCCAGGACCACCGCCGCCCCCTCGATCCGCGCCCGCGCCACGGCCAGGTCGCGGCCGTGATAGACCAGCCCCTCTTCTTGCTTGAACGAGCCGTCGTGCTCCTCGTCCACCACGATCAGGCGCAGGTTGACGAAGGGCAGGAACAGGGCCGAGCGCGCCCCGACCACGATGTTGCAGCGCCCGGCGACGACCGCCTCCCACACCTGGCGGCGGCGCGGCGGGGCGACGCCGGAATGCCATTCGCCCGGGGCGGCGCCGAAGCGCGCCGTGATCCGCTCGATCAGGGCCTGGGTCAGGGCGATCTCGGGCAACAGGATGAGGATCTGCGCAGCCGGATCAGACCGCAGCACCCGCGCGATCGCCTCCAGATAGGCTTCGGTCTTGCCCGACCCCGTGACCCCGTCCAGCAGGAAGGGCCGGAAACCGCCGCCGGTCACACCCGCCGCCAGGGCTGTTGCCGCCGCCGCCTGATCGCCGTTCAGCGATGCGGGCGCGTGGTCGGGATCGGGTCGGTCGAACGCCGCCTCGGCCGCGATCTCGATGATCTCCAGCACGCCCTCATCGATCAGGCCCTTGACCACGCCCGACGACACGCCCGCCGCCCGCGCCAGATCGGCCGGCGGCATGGCGCGATCGCCCAGGGCCTCCAGCACGCCCGTCCGCGCCGGGGTGGCGCGCGACGGCGACCGCTCGCCCAAGCGTCGCACCCGGCGTTCCGGCCGGGGCCGAGGCGCGCGCAAGCCCTTCAGCGCCGTCGCCGCCATCTCGCCGGGCGCCGACAGGGTCCAGCGTCCGGCCCATTCGACGAAATCCATCACGCCCGCCGGCAGGGGCGGATCATCCAGGCGGCTGTCGATCGCCTTCAGTCGCCGGTTTGAGCCTGTGGTTTCGAACACCTCGGACACCACGCCACGGATCAGGCGCGGCCCCAGCGGCACGGCGACCTGATCGCCCCGCGCCAAATCTCCGTGGGCCAGGCTCAGCGCCTCGGGAACCTCGTAGTCGAAGGCCTCCGGCACCGGCAGGGGAATGAGGACCGAGGCGACTTTCACCGAACTGCGCCCTCGGCTATGAAGCCGCCCATGAAACTCTTTCTCGATACCGCCGACGTCGCCGTCATCAAGGACATGGTCCCCACCGGAATGGTGGATGGCGTCACCACCAATCCGTCGCTGATCGCCAAGTCGGGTCGGAACATCGCCGAGGTCATCGCCGAAATCTGCGCCCTGGTCGAGGGGCCGATTTCCGCCGAGGCCGTCTCGCTCGATTTCGAGACCATGGTCAAGGAAGGTGACAAGCTGACCGCTATCGCCCCGAACGTGGTGGTGAAACTGCCCCTGACGTGGGATGGCCTGCGCGCCTGCCGCGTCTTCACCGACAAGGGCATCAAGACCAACGTCACCCTGTGCTTCTCGGCTGCCCAGGCCCTGCTGGCCGCCAAGGCCGGCGCGACCTTCGTCTCGCCGTTCGTCGGACGTCTGGAAGACAACGGCGCCGACGGCATCGGCCTGCTGGAAGAAATCCGCGTCCTGTATGACGTGCACGGTTTCGAGACCCAGATCCTGGCCGCGTCCCTGCGCAATGTGGGCCACGTGGCCGCCGCCGCCGTCGCAGGATCGGACGCCGCCACCTTCGGCGCCGACACATTCAAGGCCTTGGTGAACCACCCGTTAACCGACAAGGGTCTTGATGCCTTCGTGGCAGACTGGGCCAAGACGGGTCAGTCTATTCTGTAGCATTGCGGTTTCCGGAGAGGTCTGTTTGAGCGGCTCATTGGACCTTTTCGAAACGTCGGTATCGGACGCAACGCCCCATATCGGCGACGGCTTGCATTGGCCCGACGTGCGCGGCTGGCTGCAGACCCACCCTCAGACCCTGCTGGACGACCGCTCTCTGCTTGAAGAGATCGGTCTGCGGCCGCACGGCCGCAACGTGGTCGAGTTCGGCGCCGCCGCCCTGACGCGACTGGAAGCCGTGGTCGAGCGCGAGACCGGCGCTCGGCGCGAGATCGAACTGATCGCCCGCGCCAACTTCGCCGCCCAGACCCAGACGCATGTCGCGACCCTGGACCTGATGGAGGCCAAGAACCATTCCGACCTGGCACGGCGGCTGGATGCGGCGGCGCAGGGGCGGTTCGGCTTGGCCGGCGCCGCCATCGCTCTGGAAAAACCCGGCGGCGTGCCTTTCGGCTGGCGCGCGCTGGAAGAAGGCGATGTCGACAATCTGCTGGGCGAGCACGGCCTGACCTGGCTCGGCCCGATGATCTCGGGACTAAATTTCTTCGGCGCGGCCGAGGATCAGGTGAGGTCCATCGCCCTAGTCCGCATGGCCCCGCACCTGACGCCGGGTGGCCCGCCCCGCCCCTGCATCTGCGCCTTCGGCTCGCCCGAGCCCGAAGGTTTCACCCCGAACATGGGCTGCGAACTGGCCGCCTTCCTGGCGCGGGTGACGGAGCGGATGGCCGAGCGATGGCCGGTATTGAACTGACCGCCTCGGACGCCCTGCGCGCCTGGCTCGATCACTTGGCGCACGAACGTCGGCTGTCGCCGCGCACGCTGGAGGCCTATGGCCATATCGGCCAGCTCTATGTCGCCTTCCTCGAACACCATCGCGGCGAGACCCTGTCGCTAAAGGACATGGGGACGATCACCGCCGCCGAGGTCCGCGCCCACATGGCCGAGCGGCGCTCAGGCGATCACCCGCTGGCAGCCCGGTCGCTGAGCCAGAGCCTGTCGGCCATTCGCGGTTTTCACGCCTTCCTCGACCGGCGGTTGGACACGCCCGCCCCGCAGCTGGCCCTGGTGCGCGGTCCCAAGGTCAAGCCGTCCCTGCCCCGGCCGGTGACCGAGGATCAGGCGCGCGGCCTGCTGGCCGAACCGGACGCCGATCCCGACGCCGAACCGTGGGAGGCCGCGCGCGATCGGGCGGTGCTGACCCTGCTCTACGGCTGCGGCCTGCGGATCTCCGAGGCCATGTCCCTGACCTGCGCCGATGCGCCGCTGGGCGAAACCCTGCGTATCGTCGGCAAGGGGTCCAAAACGCGGATCGCGCCGATCCTGCCCGCCGTGCGCACCGCAGTGGACGCCTATCTGGCCCTGCTGCCCTTCCCGCTCCAGCCCGCCGACGCTCTGTTCCGCGCGCGCCGCGGCGGCCCGCTCAGCCCCCGTCATGTCCAGGCCTCGGTCCAGCGGCTGCGCGGCCGGCTAGGTCTGCCGGAGCGCACTACGCCTCACGCCCTACGCCACAGTTTCGCGACCCACCTGCTGGGCGCCGGGGCCGACCTGCGGTCGATCCAGGAACTGCTGGGCCACGCCAGCCTGTCGACGACCCAGAAATACACCGGCGTCGATGCGGATCGTCTTTTGAACGCCTATGCGGCCGCCCATCCCCGCGCCTAGGGACGCGGCGCGGGCGGAGCCGGTGGCACGCCGACATCGGGCTGCGCCGGCATCAGGTTTCGACCCAGCGCCCGTTGATCCGGCACGGCGTAGCTGATCGGCAGGGGGCAGTTGTTCTGATCGCGCCGGTCCAGCAGCAGATAGCGCCGGACCTGTCCGTCATCGAGCGATCGATCCAGCGTCATGGCGCCGACGCCGCTTTGCCGAGCCTGCATCAGCGGATCGCCACAACGCTGCGTGGCCTCCCTTGGTGCGGAAACAACGACAAGATCACGGCTGGTAATCGCGCTGGAAGACGCCGCCGCGGGGTCGGACAGGGCCAGCACAAGCAAGGTCAGCATCGCATCCTCCTGTTTCGGCTGGGACGATACGTCGACAACCCCCGATTGGCCAGACGGCGCCGAACGCTGGGTGAGAAGGCGCAGCCGCGCTGAGACACGACGGACAAGAATATGTCTCAGGCTCTTCGCCAAAAGCGCGTAGCCTGCCCTGCCCTGACGAAGGCCCGAGGAGGACAGGCAATTGCGGCCAGGGTTTGGCGAAGGATCGAGCGTGAAAACGTCGCGGCGCAAGACGCTGGGCCTGCTGGCGGCTGTTCCGTTTGTGTCCGTCCAGACCGCCATCCCAGCAGACCCGCCCGATCAGGTGCGGCTCTTGCAAAATCTGTTGACGCGGATGGGCGTCGGCGTGCGTCTGAACGGAAGCGTCCATCAGGTCTTCGTCATCGACACCGGCGCCGAGCGCAGCGCGGTTTCGGCCGAGTTGGCCCAGGCCTTGGCCCTGCCGCCCGGCCGCCCGGTCGTGGTGCACGGGATCACGGCGGCTGAGGTCACGCCGACCGTTGAACTGGCGCAGATCGAGATCGGGCGGCGGCGCTTCAGCGACCTGACCCTGCCGGTCTTCCCGCGCGACGCCCTGGGCGCCGACGGCCTGCTCGGTCTGGACCTGCTGTCCCGCTTTCGCCTGACGCTGGACGTCAACGCCCGCCAGGTCGCCCTGTCGCCATCGGGGTCGACCAGCATCGCTTTGACGACCAGCGCTGACGCCACGCGGCTTCGTCAGCAGGACGTGCTGGTCGCCGGTCGTCGCGGCCGATTTGGTCAGTTACTCCTGACCCGGATCAATGTCGCCGGCGTGGAGGTCGCCGCCTTCATCGACAGCGGCGCGCAATATTCGATCGGCAATCTAACCCTGATGCAGGCGATCGACATCGGTCAGGCCCCCGCCTCATCCGAGCCGGTGCGCATGGTTGGCATCGTCGGCGGGGCGGTGACGGCCCGCACCGGCACGACGCCCGCCCTGCACATCGCGGGACGATCGCTGGGACCGACCCCGCTGCTGTTCGCTGACCTGCATGTGTTTCAGGTCATGGACCTGATCGACAAGCCCGCGCTGCTGCTGGGCGCCGATATCCTAAGCCGGTTCAGCCGCATCACCCTGGATTACGGCCGCAGCCGCGTGGCCTTCGGCGGCGTGCTTCGCCGTCGCGCGCCTGGCTGATCAGATCGCCTTGATCACCCCGCCGTCCAGCCGGATCAGCGAGCCGGTGACATAGGCCGCCAGCGGACTGGCCAGGAAGGCGGCGGTGGCGCCGAACTCCTCGGTCGTGCCGATACGGCCGACCGGGATCGATTTGACGGATTCAGCTCGCGCCTCTTGCGGCGTCGTGCCGGTGCGCTCAGCGGTCGCCTGGTCCAGCCTTTCGATCCGCGGCGTATCGATCCGCCCCGGCAGCAGGGTGTTGACCGTCACCCCGTCCGGTCCGACCTCATTGGCCAGGGTCTTGGCCCAGGCCGCGACCGAGGCCCGCAGGGTGTTGGACACGCCCAACGCCGCCGACGGCTCGACTACTGTGATCGAGGCGACGTTCAGGATGCGCCCCCAGCCGGCCGCCCGCATGGCCGGCAGCACCCGGTCCGTCAGGCGGAAGATCGACAGCACCATCGACTCGAAATGATCGCGCCACACCGCCGGCTCAAGCCCCGACACGCCCGACGGCGGCGGCCCCCCGGTGTTGTTCAACAGGATTTCGATGTGCCCGCCCAGCAGATCCTCGGCCCGGTCCGTCGCCTTCAACAGCGCCTCATGGTCCGCCAGGTCCGCTGTTACCACGACCGCCCGGCCAGGCCCGGCCGCATTCAACGCATCCGCCACGGCCTGAAGCTTGCCTTCATCGCGCGACAGCAGGGCGACGTGCGCACCCTCCGCGACCAGGGCCGTCGCCACGGCGCGGCCAAGGCCGGATGAGCCGCCGCAGATCAGGGCGCGCTTGCCGTCGAGTTTCAGGTCCATGGTCTTCTCCGATCCTGTGTGGCCCCGATATCGGATGCGTGGGTCCCAAGCGCAACGCGGCGTTAACCGAGACGGCGCACCTTCTTTGTCGAGCGGCCGCCGAGACCGCCAGGACAGGCCGGGGAGGGCTCGCCCATGTCGACCAAGATGACGTCCAGCACCCGCCGCCACAGCGACCATTTCGAGCCGCAGGACACCGATCCGCACGAACAGCGTCGCCTGCGCGGGCAGCTTGAGCAGATCGACTACGCCGCCTACGTCGCCAACAAGGAGGTGATCGGGCACGCCCTGACCGGCGTGGACGCCGGCTCGCTGCAAAAGCTGGCGGTCATGACCGCCACGGCCCGCGCTAAATGGGTCGCGGAATCGCTGCGCCTGGCCCACTCCGGCTCGGCTGTCACGCCGGACCAAGTCGCCCGCCTGACCGCCGCCCGCACCGCCTACGACGAACTGGCCGAAGCCTATGAGGCTCTGCGCCGGGTCATCGAACGGGGCTACGTCGCGCTGCGGTGATCTGCCGAGACCGAGTGTCCGGAACCGGGCGCCCTCATCGTCGTTCTGCGGCCATGAAAATCGCTCGGATCGCTTCCATCGCCCTGATCGCCGGCGCCGCGCTGGCGCTGGGCGCCTGCGCCACCCTGCAACGCGGTCCCGTCGGCAACGCCGCCGTGCCCCAACCCGCCAAGCCGGTCGATCTGAACCGCTACGCCGGCTTGTGGTATGAAATCGGGCGCTACGAGAACGGGTTCGAGCGCGGCTGCGAAGCGGTGACCGCTCAAAATACGGTGCGCGATGACGGTCTGGTGGGGGTGCTGAACACTTGCCGACAGGGTACGGTCGATGGTCCGGAAAAAACCTCTGAGGGCAAGGCGAAGATCGTCGAGGGCAGCGACAACGCCAAGCTGAAAGTATCCTTCTTCGGCCCCTTCTACGTTGGCGACTATTGGGTGCTGGACCACGCCGACGACTATTCCTGGTCCATCGTCGGCGAGCCGTCGGGTCGCTACCTTTGGCTGCTCAGCCGCACCGCGCAACCTTCACCCCAGACCCGCGAGACCATCCTGAACCGCACCCGCGCCCTGGGCTATGACCTGACCTTGGTCCGGCCGACCCAGCACTGATCACCCGGCTCACGCCGCCCCGAAGCCAACCCGTCTTCAAGGATCTTCCATGCGTATTGCAGCGCTTGCCGCCCTATCTGCCTTTCTGATCTCTGCAGGATCGGCCTCGGCCGAGACGATTTCGACCCACGTCCTGGATTTGGCGCGCGGCGTCGGCGGCCGCGATGTGCCCGTCACCCTGGCGATCAAGGACGGCGACGGCGGCTGGCGACAACTGGCGACGGCGCGCACCGACGAGAACGGCCGCGTCCGCTCGTTCGGCGATCAGGTCACGACCCAGGTCGCCACCTACAAGCTGACGTTCGACATGTCGCAATACGGCGACAAGGACGCCCAGCCCTTCTTCCCCGAGATCGACGTGGTGTTTCAGGTGCGCGACCCGAGCATCCACTACCACGTCCCCGTCGTCGTCAGCCCCTACGGCTACAGCAACTACCGCGGCAACTGAGCGGGTGTCCGAACGCGGCTTGTCGTTGAGGATATGATCAGGAGCGCCTGGTGGAGCCGAGGGGAGTCGAACCCCTGACCTCGTCATTGCGAACGACGCGCTCTACCAACTGAGCTACGGCCCCGTTTCCAGCGTGGGATCGGGTTTCACAGGCGTGGCGGACATAGAAGGCGGGCAGGCGTGGTGTCAACGGGCTTGTGCGCGCAAAGCGCGCAGGTCGGATACGGCCGTTGTCGGAGCAGGGGCGAACAGGCTAGAAGCGCCGATCCAAGCAGGAGTTACCGTTCATGGGCTATGCGCTCGTCTGGTTGATCAACACCATCATCAGTTTGATGATCTGGTTCATCATCGCCCAGGCCATTCTGAGCTGGTTGGTGGCGTTCGACGTCGTCAACTATCGCAACCGCTTTGTCTATTCGGTCGGAACCTTCCTGGACCGGGTCACCGCGCCCCTGCTGGAGCCGTTCCGTCGCATCATTCCGAACCTGGGCGGCATCGACATCTCGCCCATCGTGGTGATCCTGCTGCTGCAGTTCATCAGCGTGCTGTTCAACCGCACGGCGGCGCCGGCCCTGATCCAGTTGCTCGGCTGAGGCGACACGGCGGGCGGAAATCTGATGCGAGAGGGTTGATCCGCTCTTGCGCCGCGCGCCTTCCTTTCTAAAGGTGCCCGCCCGACCACTTTCGACCACGGTTCATGACCTCGATCACCACAGTCGCCATTCTGGGCGCCGGACAGATGGGCGCAGGCATCGCGCAGGCGGTCGCGCTTGGGGGCTATTCGGTTCGCCTTTATGACGTCGTCGCCGACCGGCTGCCGCTGGCGCAGGGCGAGATCGCGGCCAGCCTGGCGCGTCATGTCGGACGCGGTCTGGTCGACCAGGCCGCGGCCGACGCAGCCCTGACCCGCATCACGACAAGCGACGGAATGGCCGAGGCCGTCGCCGGCGCCAATCTGGTCATCGAGGCAGCGCTGGAAGACGAGGCCGTCAAGAAGGCCATCTATGCGCAGGTGGTGCCGCACCTGGGGCCGCAAACCCTGTTGGCGTCCAATACCTCGTCGATCTCGATCACGCGCTTGGCGTCTTCGACGGACAGGCCGGACCGATTCGTCGGCCTGCACTTCATGAAGCCGGCGCCGGTGATGAAGCTGGTGGAGATCATTCGCGGCATCGCCACCTCGGCCGAGACCCATTCCGCCGCCGTCGCCTTCGCCGAAAGCCTGGGCAAGACGACCACGGACGCCGAGGATTTTCCCGCCTTCATCGTCAACCGCATCCTGGTGCCGATGATGAACGAGGCCATCTTCGCCCTGTACGAAGGGGTCGGCAATGTCGCCTCGATCGACAAGGCGCTGCGCCTGGGCGCCAATCATCCGATGGGCCCGCTGGAACTGGCGGACTTCATGGGTCTGGACGTCGTCCTGGCCATTATGAACGTGCTGTATGACGGCCTGGCCGACAGCAAGTACCGCCCCTGCCCGCTGCTGGTGAAATATGTCGAGGCCGGCTGGCTGGGCAGGAAGAGCGGCCGCGGCTTCTATGACTATTCCGGCGCGGCGCCGGCGCCGACGCGATGAGCCGGTTCGAGAGCTATTCCGACCTGCCGGGTCAGGCGACCATCGCTGCGCGGCCTGGGCGGACGCCTCGGATTCTGGCCTGCCTGGCCGGCGCGGCCTGGCCCCCCCTTTGGTTGACCCTGCCCTTCTGGCGGCCGCACGCCTATCTGCCGGGTCGCGACATGGACTGGCGGCTGGTGGTGATGCTGATCGGCCTGATCACCGTGCCGCTGGCGCTGTATCGCGTGCTGAACGAGCGCAAGCGAGACGGCCGGCCGGGCACGCGGCTGGGCGTCGTCTGGCGCTTCATGATGTACGGCGGCCTGGCGGCGGCCCTGGTCCAGATCGTCGTCGCCCTGGGCATGAGCGTGATGGGCTGGTTCGAGGCCGGCGATGTGATGCAGGCCCTGGGCGCGACCGAGACCACCCTGCTGATCTTCGGCGTCGGCGGCCTGCCCATCGCCATGATCGTGGGCGTCAGCTACGCCCTGTGGGCCGGGTTGTGCGCCGCCTTCATCGCCTTCGAGGCGCGGCCGGCGGTCAAGGACAGACTGGGCCTGATGCCCAAAGGCTGAGAAGCAGGGTTGGCATTCGCGCCTGACGCCTGAGTTCGAGGATTGGGGGATCCGAGAATGACCATGGACGACACGGACAAGGATGCGGCGGAGATCCTGTCGCCCGTCGCGGCGACCTCGCGCATCGCCAGCCTGGACGTCATGCGGGGGCTGGCGGTGCTGGGCATCCTAGCCGTCAATGTCGTCTCCTTCGGCCTGCCGGTCATGGTCTATCAGGACGCGAGCCTGAGCCCGTTCCCGGTCACCGGCGCCAACGCCGTGGCGCGCTGGACGATGGACGTCTTCTTCCATCAGAAGTTCATCACGCTGTTTTCGATGCTGTTCGGGGCTTCGATCTATCTGGTCGGGGGCGAGCGGGACGATGCGGCGCGTGGCAAACTGCTGCGGCGCCGCCTGTTCTGGCTGGCCGTCATCGCCCTGATCCACGGCCTGGCCTTCTGGTATGGCGACGTGCTGCTGCTCTACGCCTGGTCGGGCCTGTTCGTGATGCTGATGCGGTCGATGCGGGCCGGGACGTTGATCGGGATCGGCCTGGGCGTGACCCTGTTGCTGGGCGCGATGCAGGCGGGTGCGACCTGGCTGATGGTCGCCGGGCCGCCGGCGATAACCGAGGCGATGAACCATGGCGGGCCGCATTACACCGCCGCCATGGTGACGGAGTCGATCGCCGCCTATCGCAGCGGCTGGACCGGGGCGATGGGCCAGAACCTGCAGAACTGGCTGCTGCTGCAGGGCGCCAGCCTGACGATGTTCGTCTTCTCGACCGTGGCCCTGATGATGCTGGGTCTGGGCCTGTTCAAGGCCGGCGTGTTCAGCGGCCGGGCGCCCAACGGGGTCTATGTCGCCTTGATCGCCGTCGGCGGCGCCGTACTGGCCCTGCTGGGCGTGCTGGAATGGCGCGAGGCCTTGGCCCCGGCCGGAACCCACCCGACGCGCGGCCTGGCGGAGGTCGTCGCCTCCTTCCCCGTCTTCGTCACCCTGGCCTATGTCAGCCTGATCGTGCTGGCGACGACCCGGGGGCTGGCGTGGATCACGGCGGCGCTGCGGCCGGTAGGTCAGATGGCCTTCACCAACTATCTGACCCAGACTTTGATCATGACGTCGATCTTCTACATGCCGTGGGGGCCGCGCCTGTTCGGGCGGGCCGACTATGTGCAGATGTGGGGCCTGGTTTTGGCGGTCTGGGCGCTGCAGCTGATCTGGTCGCCGCTGTGGTTGTCGCGGTTCAGCATGGGGCCGCTGGAGTGGGTTTGGCGCTGTCTGACCTATTGCCGGCGGGTGCCGATTTCAAAAGGCGGCTGACGGCGCTTTTATCGCAGGCGCGAAGCGATTAACTGAGGGCCATGGCCGCCCCGGATACTCCCGCCGAAACCTTCAAGCGCGCGCTGGGTCATGCCGCGCGGGCGCTGGCCGAACAGCCCGAGCTGGAAGTGGTGTTCGGGTCCGACGGGCCCAAGCTGTCGAACGGCGTCCTGACCCTGCCCCATCCGCCGCGCGATCCATCGGGGCCCGAGAGCGCGTCTTTGCGCGGCCAGGCCGACCGGCTGGCGCTGCGTCTGGCCAATCACGATGCGGCGGTGAACAGCCGGATGCGGCCAGCGGACGCCAAGGCGGCCGAGGTGTTCGATGCGGTCGAACAGGCGCGCGTCGAGGCCTTCGGTTCGGAACATCTGGCCGGGGTGCGCGACAATCTGGGCGCCGCCCTGATCACGCGACTGGAAAAGACCGGCGCCCTGCGCATCAGCGACGCCGATCGCGTGCCCGTGTCCGAGGCCGTGGCCCTGCTGGTGCGCGAGCGGCTGACCGGGCGCCCCGCCCCCGACGGCGCCCGCGCCATGCTGGATCTCGTGCGCGCCAACATCGAGGCCAAGGCCGGCGACAAGCTGGACGCCCTGGCCGGCACGGCGGGCGATCAGGAAGGTTTTGCGCTGAAGATGCGCGAGGTGCTGCGCGCGCTGGACCTCGACCCCGGTGACGGGCGCGGCGAAGATTCGTCCGAAGATCCCGGCGACGAGGAACCCGACCCCCAAGACCCCGCGGCTGACGACGATCAGGACGAGGAGGAAGAGCAGGACGGTGGCGAAGGCTCCCAGTCGATGGAGGGCGACGCCGACGATCAGTCTTCCGAGCAGGAGCGCGAAAGTCGCCCCGAAGGCGCGCCCGCCGATCCCGACGGCGAAGGCGCCGACGATGGCCCGGAACTTCAGGAAGGCCAGCAGCCGAACCGTCAGCAGACGGCCGACGACGGCCGCGCGGTCGATTTCTACCGCGTCTTCACCACCGCCTTCGACGAGGTGGTGGACGCCGCCGACCTGTGCGACCCCATCGAGCTGGACCGGCTGCGCGCCCTGCTGGACGGCCAGCTGGCGATCCTGTCCAGCGTCGTGTCGCGCCTGGCCAACAAGCTGCAACGTCGCCTGCTGGCGCAGCAGAACCGCTCCTGGGTCTTCGATCTGGAAGAGGGGATGCTGGACACGGCGCGGCTGACCCGGATCGTCACCGACCCGACCGCCCCCCTGTCGTTCAAGGCCGAGAGCGAAAGCCCGTTCCGCGACACGGTCGTGACCCTGCTGCTGGACAACTCCGGCTCGATGCGCGGGCGGCCGATCATGGTGGCGGCGGTCTGCGCCGACATCCTGGCGCGGACGCTGGAACGCTGTGGCGTGAAGGTCGAGATCCTGGGCTTCACCACCCGCGCGTGGAAAGGCGGGCAGAGCCGCGAGGCCTGGATCACCGCCGGCAAACTGCAAAATCCGGGCCGCCTGAACGACCTGCGCCACATCATCTACAAGGCCGCCGACGCGCCCTGGCGCCGGGCCAAGAAGAACCTGGGCCTGATGATGCGCGAAGGGCTGCTGAAGGAAAACATCGACGGCGAGGCCCTGCAATGGGCCCACGGTCGCCTGCTGGCCCGCACCGAACAGCGCCGCATCCTGATGGTCATTTCCGACGGTTCGCCGGTCGACGATTCGACCCAGTCGGCGAATGCGGCCCTCTATCTGGACAAGCACCTGCGCCAGGTGATCGCCGAGATCGAGGATCGGTCGCCGGTCGAACTGCTGGCCATCGGCATCGGCCATGACGTGACCCGCTGGTATCGCAAGGCCCTGACCATCGTGGACGTGGAACAGCTGGCGGGCGCCATGACTGAGAAGCTGGCCGAACTGTTCGAGAACGAGGGCGCAGCCGGTTCCACCCGTCGCACCAAGCGAAAGCTGGCGGCATGAGCCGTTTCGGCCGGCTGGCCTCCATCTGGATCGCCCTGTCGCTGTCGGCCTGCGCCGCCTCGCTGGGCGCGCCGCGTCCCTATCCGTTGTCGTCGGACGGCTGGACGCCCCAGGTCGCGGAACTGCGAAGCGTCAGCCTGGGCCTGCCCGGCGGCACGCAGTTGGCTGACGGTGTGACGTTCGCCGGCGGCCTGCAGGTCAACGCCGCGCCAACCTCGCCGCTGCACAGCCTATCGGACCTGAAGCTGACCGGCGACGGCGGCTTCATCACGGTATCGGACACCGGTGATCTGGTGCGCGGCGACATTCGCCTGGACGCCCGGGGGCGGCTGGTCGGCCTGGATCATTTCCGCTCGCGTCGGCTGACGCTTCAGGACGGCGCCGCGATTTCCGACAAGTCGGACGGCGACGCCGAGGGCCTGGCCATCACCTCCTCCGGTGATCTGCTGGTCAGTTTCGAGCGGCGTCACCGCATCTGGAACTACGGTCCCCTGTCGGCGCTGAAGACCCAGCCGTCGCCGGTGCGGTCGCCCGACTTCGCCTTCACCGAGAACGACGGGATGGAGGGGTTGGCCGTTGCCCCCGGCGGCTGGCGCGTCTCTGGCGAGGCGGGCGGCGTCTGGGATTGCGCGGCGGCGAGATGCACGGTCGTCAGCGCGCCGCCGACAACCCCCATCCCCGACAGCGAATACCGCATCACCGGCCTGGATCGCGACCCGTCCGGCCTCGGATGGTTCGTGGTCCAGCGTCTGTATAGGGCGCCCATCGACATGCGCGCGCGCGTGCGCCGCATGGCCCCCGACGGAACGCTGGGGCCGGTGTTGATCGAGCTGAAACTGCCGGGCACGACCGACAACTTCGAGGGGATCGCCGCAGAGACGCGCAACGGCAGGACCCGCCTCTACATCCTGTCCGACGACAACTTCAATCCGGCCCAGCGCACCCTGATGCTGGCCTTCGACCTGCGCTAGGCGTCAGGCCGCGCCGGCCCACTGCGTCGGTTGCGAGGTCGATTCATCGGCATGCAGGGCGCGCACGAAATCATCGCGCCAGATGCCGACGTCGGTGGCGCGAACCACGTCCATCAGGGCTTCCCATTTCCGTATCCGCTCGGCCAGCGGCATGGTCAGCGCCTTCTGAATGGCGTCCGACAGCTCTTCGCGACTGTAGGGATTGACCAGCAGCGCTTCGCCCATCTGTTCGGCCGCCCCGGCGAAGCGCGACAGGATCAGCACGCCGGGATCGTCCGGATTCTGGGCGCAGACATATTCCTTGGCCACCAGGTTCATGCCGTCGCGCAGCGGCGTCACCAGACCGACCCGCGCCGCGCGGTAAATGCCCGCCAGCTGATCCCGGCGATAGGTGCGGTTCAGATAACGGATCGGCTGCCAGTCCATGTCGGCGAAGGCGCCGTTGATCCGTCCTGCCAAGGCGTCCAGCCGCGAACGAATGTCCTGATAGCTGTCCACGTCGTCGCGCGAGATGGGCGTGACCTGCAACAGGAAGACCTCGCCCCGCATCGAGGCGTTGTCATGCAGGAACTGTTCGTAGCCCAGCAGCCGCTCTTCCAGCCCCTTCGAATAGTCCAGCCGGTCCACCCCCACGATCATCGAGCGGAAGGCAGAAGACGCCGCCATCCGGTCATAGGTTCGCGCTCCCAGGGTTGAGTTCCGCGCCGCCAGGAAGCCGTCCACGTCGATGCCGATTGGGAAAACGCCGGTCTGGACCTTGCGCCCGAAACACTCCAGCCCGCCGACGCCATCCAGCTCGCCCTGTGCCTCCGACACCACATAGTCGGTGAACAGATCGCTCCATTCTTGGGTGTGGAAACCGATCAGGTCGAAGTCGAACATAGACTCCACCAGCCGCCGGTGATGCGGCAAAGTCACCAGCAACTGTCGCGCCGGCCAGGGCGTGTGCAGGAAGAAGCCGATCCGGTTGCGAATGCCCAGGCGGCGCAGATCCCGCGCCATCGGGATCATGTGGTAGTCGTGGATCCAGATCATGTCGTCCGGCTGGATCAGCGGCGCCAGCGCCTCGGCGAAACGCCGGTTCACCCGCTCATAGCCCTCGCCATAGGACCGCTCGTATTGGGCCAGGTCGATGCGGTGATGGAACAGCGGCCACAGCGTCTTGTTGGCGTAGCCGTTGTAGTATTCGTCTACGTCTTGCCCCTCCAGATCGACGAGCCCTACGGTGACGCCGGCCCGGTCCTCGATCTTCACCTCGCCAGTGTAGTGGTCCACCCGCTCGCCCGACCAACCGAACCACAGGCCGTCGTATTTTCTGAGGGCGGCGGACAGGGCCATGGCCAAGCCGCCGGCAGACCCGGCGGCGGGGTCGGTCGGGGCCGAAACCCGGTTCGAAACAACGATCAGGCGGCTCATGACTTCACTTCACACGGCGACCCCAGCCCCGGGGTCCAGACATTAACGCACATCGGTCCAGGAACGGCTCAACAGCACGGCGCAATTGATGATGCCGACCAGGGAATAGGTCTGCGGATAGTTGCCCCAAAGCTCGCCATCATCGATCGAGATATCCTCGCTCAACAACCCTGCAGCCGTTCGCCGGCTCAGCATCTCCTGGAAGATGGTGCGGGCTTCTTCGATGCGGCCGTTCTGGTGCAGGGCCTCGATGAACCAGAAGGTGCAGAAGTTGAACGCCGTCTCCGGCTCGCCGAAGTCATCCGGCTCCACATAGCGGAACAGGTGGCTGCCCTTCTTCAGGTCGCGCTCGATGGCGTCGAAGGTGGCGACCTGACGCGGATCGTGGGCGTCGAGGAAGCCAAGATCGGTCATCTGCAGCAGGGAGGCGTCCAGCTCGCGGCCGCCAAAGCTGGCGGCGAACCGGCCCTCGTCGGGCAGATAGGCCTCCGCTTCGATCCGCTGACGGATGATTTGCGCCCGCTCACGCCAGAAGGCGGCCCGATCCGGCAGATGCAGATGGTCGGCCGCCTTGGCCAGACGATCGCAGGCGGCCCAGCACATGACGGACGAATAGGTGTGGACCCGCGCAATCGTGCGGAACTCCCACAGGCCCGCGTCGGTCTGATCGTGCATGGCGAAGGCCCGCTCGCCGATCGCTTCCAGAGCGTGAAAATCCTCCAGCGTGCCCGGACGCAGCAGCCGTGCGTCATAGAAGGCCTGGACCAGAGGCAGCACGATCTGTCCGTAGACGTCGTGTTGCAGATGTTCGTGCGCCTGATTGCCGATCCGCACCGGCTTCATGCCGCGATAGCCCTCGACGCTGTCGATGATGCTCTCGCCGATTCCGGGTTCCAGGCCGACACCATAGACCGGCTGGACGTGGCCGCCGGCGGAATCGTCGACCAAGTTTCTCAGATAGACGAGATAGTTCTCCAGGATATCGACCGCGCCCAGCCGGTTCAGCGCCCGCACCGTATAATAGGCGTCACGAATCCAGCAGTAGCGATAGTCCCAGTTACGCCCGCTCTCCTTGAACTCGGGCACCGAAGTCGTCATGGCGGCGACGATGGCGCCGGTCTCTTCGTAGGCGCACAGCTTCAGCGTGATCGCCGCGCGGATCACCGCCTCCTGATAGTCGAGCGGCAGATAGAGTTTGCGCACCCAGTCCTGCCAATAGGCGATCGTGCGATCCAGCGCGCCCTGCACGCCGTGGCCGACATCCTGATCGTAGCCCTCGTCCGGGCCCAGGAAGAAGGCGTGCGACCGCTCCAGCCGGAACACGCGCTCCTCCAGCACGTGCGACACGGGGCAATCGGTCGTCAGCCGGAAGGTGACGTCGGCGCACATATAGCGGATGTGGTTGGATCCAGAGGTGTGCGGCGCCGGGCGCGCGCCCCAGTCCGTCGAGGGCCGCAACCGCACACGGATGCGCGGCGTACCCGACAGGGGCCGCACGATGCGGGCGAAGGCCAGCGGCCGATAGGTGCGCGAATGTTTCGGGTGACGCGGAGCGAAGTCGATGATCTCGGCCGACGATCCGTCCTCGGCGGTCATGACCGTGCGCAAAACTGGCGTGTTGCGGACATAGGCCTGATCGATCGACTTCACGTCGTCCATCTCGATAGCCCAGAAGCCGTGCTCGGGCTCCATGCCGTCCATCAGCGCGGAAAAGACCGGGTCGCCGTCCACACGCGGCGCGCAGGCCCAGACGAAGCGGCCCTGACGGTCGATCAGGGCGCTGACGCCGCAGTTGCCGATGGGAAACAGGTCCAGATTGGGCTTCATCGGTTCAGGCCTTCGCTACGGCTTCAAGCCAGGTGAGCACAGCGTCCACATCGTCCAGCCGGTATCGCGCCGCCGTCTCGCGCTCTGGGCCGACCAGCACACCGTATCCGCCCAGCGCCGCCGCAGCCTCGAACCCGTATTCGTCGGTTAGATCGTCGCCCAGCATGACCGGGACGGTGCCCTTGAACGGCGCCTCCTGCATGAAGGCCGTGACGGCCGTGCCCTTGTCGGCGCCCGGCGTCTTCAGCTCCAGCACCATATGACCGGGTTGGAGCGTCAGTCCCGTTTCGGCCTGAAGCTCGGCCGCCAGCCCCTTGGCGGCGCCGGCTTCATCCGGCGCCTGACGATAGTGCAGACCGACGGAGACGCCCTTGTCCTCGACGATCACGCCGGGGCGATCGGCGGCGAATTCCTCGAACGCGTCCAGTGCCTGAGCGACGCCGGCGTCTGGCGTCTTGCGTTCAATGGAGCCGTCCTTCAGACGCCGCTCCAGGCCATGCACGCCCGAGCCCGAAACAAGGGCATGATCGGAAATGCGGTCGATCTCGGCGAGGGTGCGGCCGCTTACGATAGCGACGCGGCCCGCAAGGCGCGCCTCGACAGCCTTCAGCGCCGCCGTACGACGGGCGGTCGGCACCACCGCATCGGGGGTCGGCGCCATCGGGGCCAACACGCCGTCCATGTCCAGGAACAGCGCGATCCCGTCGGCGACCACGGGCGGTGTCGGGAGCAATAGCGAAGCGGCTCCGGCATGAGACGGCATTGACGATCAAACTCTTTGTTTTAGTTCCCCGGTCGGCGTAACGCGCCAGAGCGGCAAAGGTTGACCAGAAACCGACAAAGTCGTCTGAAAGGGAGGCGGCGCGCGAAACGCACTCATGGCGGATCGCGCTCGTCAAAGAAGGAGAGCCCGGCTGCGGGCCAGAACACTATGACCGAGATCGCTCACTCGACCCCCGACGACATCGCCGTGATGACCGACCGCGCCCGTGAGGTCGTGCGCCTGAACATCGAAGCGCTGGAGGCGCTGGAACGCTCGATCGACGTTTCGCTGGCCCGCGCGGTGGATGTCATCATGAGCCGGCCGGGCTATGTCGTCGTCACCGGCATGGGCAAGTCGGGCCATATCGGCGGCAAGATCGCCGCCACCCTGGCCTCGACCGGCACCAATGCCTTTTTCGTCCACCCGGCCGAGATGAGCCACGGCGACCTGGGGATGCTGCGTCCCGACGTGACGGTGCTGGCCATCTCCAACTCGGGCGAGAGCCGCGAACTGCGCGATCCGCTGATCTATTGCCAACGCAACGGCATTCCCGTGATCGCCATCACCCAGCGGCCGGCCAGCTTCCTCGGCCGAAACGCGGCGGTCTGCCTAACCATGCCCAAAGTCGCCGAGGCCTGCCCCAACGGCTTGGCGCCCACCACCTCGACCCTGATGACCCTGGCCCTTGGCGACGCCTTGGCCATGGTGCTGATGGATCGCCGCGAGTTCACGGCCATGGACTTCGGCTTGCACCACCCCGGCGGCGCCTTGGGCATGAGTTTGCAAAGCGTACGCGAATGGATGGGCGACAATGCCGCCGTCCCGGCCAGCGTGCCGCTGGACGCCAGCTTCGGCGACGTGGTCTCGGCCATCACCGAAGGCCGAAAGGGCGCGGTGGCCGTCCTCGACGCCGATGGCGCGCTCGCGGGCATCGTCACCGACGGCGACCTGCGCCGAGCCTTCCAGCGCGACACCACCCATCTGACGGCGGCCGATATCATGGGCGCCAATCCCATCACCGTGGATCCGGATGCGCGCATGAGCGACGTCGTCGATCTGTTGACCGCCAACAAGATCGCCAATCTGTTCGTGGTCGAGGACGGCAAGCCCACAGCCATCGTCCATATCGCCGAACTGATGCAGGCCGGCTACGTCGCCTAGTATGCGCATTCTCTACGACGCCAGCCGGCTGATGAGCCGGGCCGAACGGTCGGCGCCGACGGGTGTAGACCGGGTGTGTTTGGCCTATGCCGAGTGGCTGTTGGCCTCGCCCGATGTCACGACCATCCCGGTGCGTGGCCGCAAGAATCGCCTCGTGTCTGTCGAGATCGGCTGGTTCCGGCGGTTCGTGGCTGACCTGCGCGCCAAGTGGAACGGCGCCGCCAGCACGGCCGCAGATCTGGCGCACGAAAAGCGGCTGCTCGCTGCCCTGACTGCGGACCGACGGCCGATCGCCTCGGTGGTGTGCCCGGCGCCCGCTCCCGAGAAGGAGAAGCCCGCCGACAAGACGCGGGTGTTCAAACAGTTCTTCCGTTCGCGACACGTCGCCCCGCTGCCGGCGGCGGACCTGTATCTGACCGTCGGTCATACTACCCTGTATGAGCCGACGGCGCTCGAAGATCTGAAGGCCGCGGGGATCGAACGCGTCGTGCTGCTGCACGATCTGATCCCGGTCACTCACCCTGAATTCTGCCGGCCCGGCGACGGCGACAAACACCATGCGCGCGTGTCAAACACCCTGCGCCTGGCCAGCCGGATCATCGTCAACTCCGCCTACACGGGCGATGAACTCCGCTCCTTCGCCGAGCGAGAGGGCCTGCCTCTGCCGCCGGTCCACGTCGCCCACCTTGGGTTGGAGCCGGCCTTCGTCGCCGGCGACGCCATCGCGGCTCCGCGTCCCTATTTCGTCCACGTCGGCACGATCGAGGCGCGCAAGAATCTGGCATTGCTCTTGACCCTTTGGCGACGCCTTGAAGAACGGATGGGCGATCAGACGCCGTCCCTGGTGCTTGTCGGTCGTTACGGATGGGAGAACGAGGCGGTGCTGGATCACCTGCAACGCTCACCTAATCTGCAAGGAGTGGTCCACCAGGCTTCCAACCTGTCCGACGCCATGTTGGCGCGGCTGATGCGCGGCGCGCGCGCCGTTCTTGCCCCGTCGTCTGTCGAAGGCTTCGATCTTCCGGCTGTCGAGGCCTGCGCGATGGGCCTGTCGCTGATCGCCTCCGACATCCCGCCCCACCGCGAGCTGACGCCGAACGCTCAACTTATCGATCCACTCGATGGCTTGGGTTGGCTGAGCGCCATCGAGCAGGCGACGCTTATGCCTCCGCCGAAGCCGCCTTCCTACCATGCGCCGTCCTGGTCGGAGCATTTCTGCATCGTCGCCGACGCCGTTGGCCTTCAGCCGGTTTCGCCACTGGCGAGAGCGCCCAAAGGCTTGTAATCAATCCGCGAACAAGGGCTATCCAGCTTCATGACGCGCACCATTCTGCCGCTTGCCATTGTCGCCATTCTCGGCGGCTGCTCCACCCTGCCGCGCGACGGGCCGTCAGGCGCCTCTGTCAACGCAGGGGCCACGACCGCCTCGGCTTTGGGCAGCTATGCGCTGGTGCCGCTGACCTTCGAGGCGACCGAGCGGATGAAGCAGATTCCGCCGCAGTTCTTCGGCAGCCTCGCCGCTGGATCGAGCGATCAGCCCGCTGACGTGATCGGCGAAGGCGACACCCTGGCGATCTCGATCTTCGATCCGTCAGGCGCGCTGTTCGGTGGAAGCCTGGGCTCCAGCTCTGCGTCGGGCCGTAACGCCGCAACCATGTCCGGCGGCAACCAGGCCCTTCCCGGCGCGACGGTCGATCGGTCGGGCTCGGTGACCATTCCTTTCGGGGGGCAGGTTCGCGTTCAGGGCCTGACCTCAACTCAGGCGGCGGCCGCGATCCGGCGCGCCCTGGTCGGCAAAGTCGCCAATCCGCAGGTGCTAGTGTCCATCGCCGGCAACGCCTCCAACACGGTCAACGTGCTGGGCGACGTGCGCCAGCCGGGTCGCGCGCCGCTGGGCGTCAACAGCGACCGTATCCTGGACGTGATCGCTGCGGCCGGCGGCTCCGCCCGCACGACCGACGACCTGACCATCTCGATCCAACGCGAGGGCCGCACCTACACCGCGCCCCTGTCGGCCGTGACGACAGAGTTCGGCGAGAACGTGCGTCTGCAGCGCGGCGACGTGGTCAATGTTCAGTACAAGCCCCGTCGTTTCTCGACCTTCGGCGGCCTGAACGCCGTGGCCCAGGTCGATATGCCGGCCGGTCCCGTGACCCTGACCGGCGCCCTGTCCAAGGTCGGCGGCCTAAACACCAATACGGCCAATGCGCGTCGCGTTCTGATCTTCCGTTTCGAACGTCCCGAGGTGGCCCAGGCGCTGGGCATCAACCAGCCGGCCACCCCGCGCGGCGTGCCGGTCGTCTATGAGCTGGACTTTAGCGACGCCGCCAATGTCTTCGCCGCCACCAACATGGAGGTCATGCCCGAAGACGTGATCTATGTGCCCCTGGCCGGCGCTGCGGAGATGCGCAAGTTCTTCGAGGTCGTTCAGAGCCTGACCCGCGTCGTCTATGACGTGTCGGTGACCAGCACGCTCAATAACAACTGACGTCATGGCCAGACGGCGGGCGCTGCTTTCGGGACTGTTTTCACGCAAGTCACCGGCTGCGCCCGCCGAGGACACGTCCGACCCGTTCGAGCGGCCGACCGAGCTGGCGCCGGAAGAATCCGACGCCTTGAGCCTAGCCTTGGCTGAAGTCGAAGCCGGGGCGCTGGAAATCTATGCGCAGGCCGGCCTTCCCACCCAGCCAGGCCATTATCGCCGCGATCCCGACACAGGGGACTGGATTTTTATCGCCCGCCAGATCGAGCCGTCCGAACGCTTCGCCTTGGCCCTGCGCTATCCGCCCGAACAGGGCTGGCGCTTCGCCCGGCTGGAGGATTTGGGCGCGCGGTCGGGCCGTGAAGATGTTCAGGCCGCAGCGCGTCTCATGGCCGATGTCGCGACCTTGCGGGCGTCTCGGCGCGGCGTGTTGACCCACGATCATCTCCTGACCGCCATGGAACTGGGCGCCGCCTGGCGCGCCTTGCGCGATGCGCAGGCTTTTCGCACTTCCCGTCTGACCCTGTCCGTCCCAGAGCCCGCCCGTCCCAAGGCGCTGAAGGGCGACAAGCCGTCAAGGCCGCGCTAGAGAGCCCGCCTCCCCGAACAGCAGGCTCCTTCCATGTCCGACGCCCCCGAATATCCGCCCGAAGATCAGCCCGTCGGTCGTATCATCGCCATGCCCGCCGACACCAACCCCGAGGGCGACATCTTCGGCGGCTGGCTGCTGGCGCAGATGGACCTTGCGGGCGCGACCCCGGCGTTCGAACTGGCCTGCGGTCGCTGCGCCACCGTGGCGCTGGACGGCATGGTCTTTCACCAGCCGGTCTCGGTCGGCGACGAGGTCAGCATCTACGCCCACGTCATCGGCTCGGGCCGCACCTCCATCCGCGTCCAGGTCGAGGCCTGGAAGCGGGCGCGGGGACAGCCCCAGGCCGCTTCGGTACGCGTGACCCAGGGCGTCTTCACCTATGTGGCCATCGACGAAAACCGCAAACCCCGCGCTCTGCCCGGCAAGGCGTAAAGCGCTGCAAGAGGCGCAAATCTTGACCTTGCGCCGGGGCGGGCCTACGTCCCGGCCATGGCCATTCGACGTATCCTCACCATCGACAACGCCGCCGACCTGGCGATCCTGAAGCAGGTGTCCAAGCCCGTCGCGGCCGTGGACGACGCCGTCCGCGCCCTGATGGATGATATGCTGGAGACGATGTACGACGCGCCGGGCATCGGCCTGGCCGCCGTGCAGATCGGCGCACTGGACCGGGTCATCGTCATGGATCTGGGCGACAAGGACGGCGTGGTCTGCGAGACCGAGGAAGAGGCGGCCGAGAACGCCGAGGCGCGCAAGAACCCGCGTTTCTTCGCCAACCCGGAAATCCTGTGGACCTCGGACGAGCTCTACACCTACGAAGAAGGCTGCCTGTCGATCCCCGAGTATTTCGACAAGGTGGAACGCCCGGCCCGCGTCCGCATTCGCTATCTGAACCGTGACGGTCAGTCGGTGGAGGAAGAGGCCGAGGGTCTCTACGCCGTCTGCATTCAGCACGAGATGGACCACCTTAACGGCGTGCTCTTCATCGACCATCTGTCGCGTCTCAAGCGGGACCGCGCCGTGACCAAGGTCAAGAAGGCCGCCCGCGACAGGATCGCCGCCTGATGACCAAGATCGTCCGCCCCGAACGTATCGAACGCGCCGCACGTCGTATCGCGCCGTCCATCCCGCGCGGCCGATCGATGATCATCGACTCCTCGGGTCGTCGTCGCCTGACGCGCAGCCAGAAGGTCGGCGTCGCCGGCGTCGCGACGCTGGCCGGTGTGGCCTTGCTGGGCGTCGTGGCGGGTCTGCTGCTGGATCGCCTGCTCGACTTCGACGACGCCTTGGATGCGGGCGGCGAATGGGACGAGGGCGGCGGCGTCTTCACCCGCTGGCAGTAAACCTCTAAAGGCGTGCCCATGCGCCTTGCCTTTATGGGAACTCCCGACTTCGCCGTGCCGTCCCTGGCCGAGCTGATCGCCTCGGGTCACGAGATCGTCGCCGTCTATTCGCAGCCGCCACGCCCCAAGGGCCGGGGCCAGAAGCTGACGCCGTCGCCCATCCACGCCTTCGCCGAGACCATGGGTCTGCCCGTCTTCACGCCGGAAAGCATGAAGGACGCCGAGGCGATCGACACCTTCAGAAGCCTGGATCTCGATGCGGCCTGCGTCGTCGCCTACGGCCAAATCCTGAAGACCGAGGTGCTGGAGGCGCCGAGCCTGGGCTGTCTGAACCTGCATGGCTCGCTGCTGCCGCGCTGGCGCGGGGCCGCTCCGATCCAGCGGGCCATCATGGCTGGCGACAAACAGACCGGCGTGCAGATCATGCAGATGAGCCTGGGTTTGGACGAAGGCCCCATCCTGCTCAGCGAACTGATGGACATTCTACCCGACGACACGGCCGCCAGCCTGTCCGAACGGATGGCCCATGTCGGCGCGGGTCTCTGGCCCCGCGCGCTGGCGGCCATCGACCGGGGCGGCGTCACCCCGTCGGAACAGGTCGGAGCGCCGACCTACGCCAAGAAGATTACCCCGGCCGATGCCAGGATCGACTGGACCCGCCCCGCCGCCGAGGTGGACGCCCACATCCGCGGCCTGTCGCCCTTCCCCGGCGCCTGGTTCGAAGCGCCGTCCGAGGCTGGCCCGGTGCGGATCAAGGCCCTGCTGTCGGGTCTGGCGGACGGATCGGGCGCGGCCGGAACCGTGCTGGATGACGCCCTGACGGTGGCCTGCGGCGACGGTGCCGTGCATCTGATCCGTGTTCAGCGCGAAGGCAGGGCGGCGCAATCGGCCGAGGAGATGTTGCGCGGCTTTCCCCTGCCGGCCGGGACCGTGCTCGGCTGATGCCGCGCTACAAGCTGACGATCGAATACGACGGCACGGCCTACAACGGCTTCCAGGCGCAGGATGGCCAACCGACGGTGCAGGGCGCGCTGGAGGCGGCCATTCACGGCTTCTCCGGCGAACGAATCCGCATCGCCGCCGCCGGCCGCACCGACACCGGGGTCCATGCTACGGCCCAGGTCATCCATGCCGATCTGGAACGCGACTGGCCCGTCGATACGGTGCTGAACGCCATGAACGCGCATCTGGTGCGCCAGGACGTCTGCGTCCTGTCGGCCGAATATCCACCCGATCCCGACTGGCACGCCCGGTTCTCGGCCACCAGCCGCGGCTATCTGTACCGCATCCTGAACCGCCGCCCCCAGCCCGTGCTGGAGCGGGACCGGGTCTGGCACGTCAAGAAGACGCTGGACGCCGAGGCCATGCATCACGCGGCCCAGGTCCTGGTCGGCCATCACGACTTCACCACCTTCCGCGACGTCGGTTGCCAGTCCAAATCGCCGATCAAATCGCTGGACGTAGCGCGAGTGTCCCGCTTCGGCGAGGAGGTGCATCTGGTGTTTCAGGCGCGCAGCTTCCTGCATCGCCAGGTCCGGTCGATGGCCGGCACCCTGGTCGAGGTGGGTCTGGGCCGCTGGAGCGCCCACGACGTCAAGGCCGCGCTGGAGGCGAAGGACCGCGCGCGGTGCGGCCCCGTCGCCCCCTCGGCAGGGCTCTATCTCAGCGGCGTGCGCTACGATTGACTTCGCCGGTCAGCCGCGCTGCTGGACCAGCACCTCGGCGATCTGGACCGCGTTTAGGGCCGCGCCCTTCCTCAGATTGTCGTTCGAGACGAATAGGGCGAGACCATGCTCGACCGTCGGATCGGGGCGCACGCGCCCGACGAAGACCGGATCCTGACCCGACGCCGCCAAAGGATTCGGTACGGCCGTCACCACTACGCCGGGCGCCTGTGCAAGCAGGTCCAGCGCCGTCTCGACCGAAATCGCGCGCTCGAACTCGACGTTGATCGACAGGGAGTGGCCGGTGAAAACCGGCACCCGCACGCAGGTGCCCGACACCGGCAGGCCGGGGATATCCAGGATCTTGCGGCTCTCGTCGCGCAGCTTCAGTTCCTCGTCGGTATAGCCGTCCTCGCCCGGCGTGTAGTTCAGGGCCACGACGTTCGCGGCGATCGGCACCACCCACTTTTCGGGCGCGCCGAAGTCCACGGACCCGCCGTCGCGGGCCAGGGCCGCGCCCTGCCCCACGGCCGCACGCGACTGATCCTCCAGCACACGGATCCCCTCGACCCCGCCGCCCGACACCGCCTGATAGGTCGAGACCGTCAGCCGCTTCAGGCCCGCCGCGTCATGCAGGGGCTTCAGCACCGGCATGGCGGCCATGGTGGTGCAGTTGGGGTTGGCGATGATCCCCTTGGGCAGGTGGGCCAGGGCGTGGGGGTTCACCTCGGCGACCACCAGCGGCACATCGGGGTCGCTGCGCCAGGCCGAGGAGTTGTCGATCACCACCGCCCCGGCCGCCGCCACCTTGGGCGCCAGGGCCTTGGACGTATCCCCGCCGGCCGAGAAAAAGACGATGTCCAGACCGGCGTAGTCGGCGCTCGCCGCATCCTCGACCACGATCTCGGTCTCGCCGAAGCGGACCGTCTTGCCCGCCGACCGGGCCGAGGCGAACAGTCGCAGCGAGGCCAGCGGGAAGTTCCGCTCGGCCAGCAGGCCGCGCATCATCTCGCCGACGAGGCCGGTGGCGCCGACAATGCCGACATGAGGCGGATTGGACGGGGAAAAGGACATGTAGGCGTCTCCAGGAAAGATGGAGGCGCGGGGTTCAGCCGGTTCGACCGCCCCGCGCATCGGCAGGGCTTGGGATCGGGTTGTCGCTAGACCGCGCGCGCACCCGAAACCGCCCCGCCGAAGCCGGTGGTTTTCAGGGTCATCGCTTTGGTCAGGCGCTGCGTCACGGCGACACTCTCTAAGGGTGAGAACCGGTCGTGTAAACGGCCGATCTCGAAAAAATCGACGGCGCAAGCCTGATAGCTGACTTGCACGCGCAATAAAGCCGTCGATTTCACTTCCGTCCCGTCATCCTCAGGCTTGACCCTCGGATGACGGAGCCGAACGGTCTCGTATTAGACCTTCGACAGGATCAGCGTGCCATTGGTGCCGCCGAAGCCGAAGCTGTTGGACATGACGTGGGTCAGTTCGCCGTCGTGGCGCTGGCGCAGGATCGGCATACCTTCGAACGCCGGATCGAGATTTTCGATATGAGCGCTTTCGGCGGCGAAGCCGTTCTGCATCATCAGCAGGCAGTAGATGGCTTCCTGGGCGCCGGCCGCGCCGAGCGAGTGGCCGGTCAGCGACTTGGTCGAGGAGATCATCGGCATCTGGTCGCCGAAGACGGCGCGCACGGCCTCCATCTCCTTGGCGTCGCCCACGGGCGTCGAGGTCCCGTGCGGGTTTAGATAGTCGATCTTCGGATTGCCGGCCTGTTCCAGCGCGATCTTCATGCAGCGCTGGGCGCCCTCGCCCGAGGGGGCGACCATGTCATAGCCGTCGGCGTTGGCTCCATAGCCGGTGACTTCGGCGTAGATGGTCGCGCCGCGCGCCTTGGCCCGCTCGTACTCTTCCAGCACCACGATGCCGGCGCCGCCGGCGATGACGAAACCGTCGCGGTTGGCGTCATAGGCTCTGGAGGCGACCGACGGATTGTCGTTGAAGTCCGACGACATGGCGCCCATGGCGTCGAACATGTTGGACATGGACCAGTCGATGTCCTCGCAGCCGCCGGCGAAGACCACGTCCTGCTTGCCCCACTGGATCTGTTCGACACCGGCGCCGATGCAGTGGGCCGACGTCGCGCAGGCCGAGCTGATCGAATAGTTGATGCCGCGCATCTGGAACCAGGTCGACAGCACCGCCGACGGGCCCGACGCCATCGCCTTGGGCACCGCGAACGGGCCGATGCGCTTGGGCGCGCCCTTTTCGACCGTGGTCGCGGCCGCCTGCAGGATCACCTGGGTCGAGGGACCGCCCTCGCCGACGATCAGGCCGATCCGGTCGTCCTTGATCTCGTCCGCCGTCATGCCCGACGACTTCAGCGCCTCTTCGAAGGCGATGTGGCCCCAAGCAGTGCCGTTGGCCAGGAAGCGCGCGGCGCGACGGTCGACCAGCTCTTCCCACGGACCGATCTTGGGCGGCGCCCAGACCTGGCTGCGGAAGCCGTATTTGGCGTGGTCGGGAGCATGAACGACGCCCGAACGGGCTTCGCGCAGGGACTGGGTGACCTCCTCGGCGCCGTGGCCGATGGAAGAGACGATGCCCAGGCCGGTGACGACGACACGACGCATGGTGTTTCCTTCTTGATGCTTCCTGGTCCGAGGACCGTCCGCCTTGTTCGCGGTTATATAGGGGCGTTAACCGCCCGCCGCCTCATCCTTGGCGCCGAACAGGCCGACCCGCATGTCGTTGCAGGTGTAGATGACCTGGCCGTCGGCCTCCAGCACGCCGTCGGCGATGCCCATGACCAGCTTGCGGTTGATGACGCGCTTCAGGTTGATCTTATAGACCACCTTCTTGATGTCCGGGGTGACCTGGCCGGTGAACTTGACCTCGCCGACGCCCAGGGCGCGGCCGCGGCCGGGACCGCCGATCCAGCCCAGATAGAAGCCGACCAGCTGCCACATGGCGTCAAGGCCCAGGCAGCCCGGCATGACGGGGTCGCCGATGAAGTGGCACTGGAAGAACCAGAGGTCGGGATGGATGTCAAGTTCGGCCTCGACATAGCCCTTGCCGTGCTCTCCGCCGTCCGCATTGATCGTGGTGATGCGGTCGAACATCAGCATCGGCGGGGCGGGCAGCTGAGCGTTGCCGGGACCGAACAGCTCGCCGCGGCCCGAGGCCAGCAGGGCCTCATGATCGAAGGACGAAGGATATTGGGACTGGGTCAAGGCGCTTCCGTTTCTTGATACGTTGCGCGCGGGTTACACGACCGCGCCGCTTCGCTCAACAGCGTGCGGTCAGTTGCGACCCGTGCCCGCAGGGCGATTGGCGTTGCACAGCGCCCGCTCCTGCGTGCCGAACACGGCCCGCTGGGCCACAAAACCCTCCAGTCGTCGCGCCCGGACCTTGCACCAGCCCTCTTCACATTCGTCCAGCATCACCAGGGCGCGTGGCGACAGGCGCGCGCGCACCGACGCCGTCTCGGATCGGCCCGAGCGGATCGGTACTTCCTCGGCGGTCGTGTTGAAGACATAGCGCCGGCCCGACGACACCGTGCGGTGGATCCAGGCCACGGCGCCGTCGGGATCGCAGATCTTGCGCCATTCCGTCGTCTCGGCAATCACCTGAACCGGCAGGCCGGCGGCCCGGTATTCCCACAGGATCGGATAATCCAGGCCCGGCCCCTGGCGCGCGCGGACGTGCGAGGACTTCAGCGAAATCCAGCGCGGCACCTCAAGCCCCGTGGGCGTCGGGCGGCCGTCGGGCATGGTCGCGCCGGCGCTGGCCATCACGCCGAGGCCGAGAATGGCTCCAACGATGGCGATGCGGCGTCGCAGGCTTTGGAAGATGGCGGCGGCTTTGCTAGACACTGATTGGAACGACCCGTCGCGCGGGCTTTGATCCGTCTGAATCGCCGCCCGCTAACCAAGGCCGAGAATGTCCCCCCGCAAGCTTAAGGTCGTATTAACCAGACGCCTGCCCGACGCGGTCGAGACGCGGATGCGCGAGTTGTTCGACGCCGAGCTGAACCTGAAGGATCAGCCGATGGACCGCGCCGCGTTGCAGGCCGCCGTCCAGCGGGCCGAGGTTCTGGTGCCCACCATCACAGACGTCATCGACGCCGACCTGATCAATGGCGCAGGCGAGCAGTTGAAGATGATCGCCAACTTCGGCGCCGGTGTGGACCATATCGACGTCGATGCGGCCGTGGCGCGCGGCATCATCGTCACCAACACCCCCGGCGTCCTGACCGAGGACACCGCCGATCTGGCCATGAGTCTGATCCTGGCCGTCAGCCGCCGCATCGTCGAGGGCGCCCAGGTGGTGGCCGAAGGCCGGTTCGAGGGCTGGACCCCGACCTGGATGTGCGGACGCAAGCTTTGGGGCAAGCGGCTGGGCATCGTCGGCATGGGCCGGATCGGCCAGGCCCTGGCCCGGCGCGCCAAGGCCTTTGGGCTTCAAGTCCACTATCACAATCGCAAGCCCGTCCCGGCCTTGATTGAGGAAGAGCTGGGCGCAACCTACTGGGACGACCTGGACCAGATGCTGGCGCGGATGGACATCGTCTCGCTGAACTGTCCGGCGACGAAGGACACCCACCATCTGCTGTCGGCCGAACGCCTGGCCCGGCTTCAGCCCCACGCCATCCTGATCAACACCGCCCGCGGCGAGCTGATCGACGAGGCGGCCCTGGCCCAGGCGGTGGCCATGCGCGCCCTCTCCGGCGTCGGCCTGGACGTGTTCGAGAACGAGCCCGCGATCCATCATGGCCTGTTGGGCCAGTCCAATGTCGTACTGCTGCCCCACCTGGGTTCCGCCACCCTGGAAGCGCGCCAGGACATGGGCGACCGCGTCATCGCCAACGTCATGACCTATCAGAACGGCCACCGCCCGCCCGATCGCGTCATCCCGGCAATGCTCTAGGCCGGCGATGCTTTAGGGCGCAGCCAGCAACCGCTCGGCCGCATCGGGATATTTCTGCGCCAGCCGCGCCGCCCAGTCGGCCTTAAGCGGCAGCGGCGCGCGTACCTCGCGAATGCGGCGTTCGACCAGGGCGGCGGCCTCGCGGTGTGCGGGCCAGTCCATCAGAAACCCCAGCGCCGTCTCAACGTCGGCATAGGTCGCGGCATGGGCCAGGGCGCGGTCCAGCGCCTCCACATCTTCGAAGTCCGGCAGGCGCGCCAGATAGGCCCGCAGCACCGGCGCGGACAGGTCGCGCTCGAACATCGCCCAGCGCAGATCCTGCGCCTCGTCCTTGCGGCCCTCGGCTTCCAAGAGGTCGATCGAGGTCGCCTCCCATGCCGGCGTCAGGACCGGCGGTCCGGCCTGCGGCGACCGGCCGAAGGTCCATCTCCGATTGCCCGCCGACGGTTTCAGCGCCGCCTCCAGCGCCTGACGCGCTTCTGGAATGCGATCAGCGACCAGCAGCCGCTTGGCCATCACCGCCGCGAAATCCGGTGAGCCCCGTTCCTCCGGCGTCGTCATCGACAGCCACAGGTCCAGATCGCCCGCCCGGTCGGCCAGCCGTCGAACGACCGTCCGCATACCGCGCGCGGTGGATGCAGTATCGAGACGATCCAGCAGCCTCTTGGCCATGTCCGCGGTCAGATCTTCGCCGCCGGCCCCAATCCACCGGGCGTATTCGAGCGGTTGCCGCGCCACCGCCTCCGCCATCAGACCCACTGTGCTGTCGTCCGTCCGAACCGCGTCCTCCGCCATCCGCCACAGGTCCAAAGCCGCCGTTTCGAACGCGTCGGCCAATTCGCCCTTCTGATCGTTGACCCGCGTCGCAAGGCCGCGAAACAGGTCGAACCAGCCGATCAATCGCTCCAACCCCATCGCCGGGGCGACCTCGGCCAGGTCGTCGACGATTGCAGCCCGCAGAATCTCCAGATCGCGCAGCAGGTCCGGCCGCTTTCGCCATGACACCCGCGCGCGGCTGGCCGCGATGGTCGTCAAGCGCTTGTCGATTTCCAGGGCCAGCAGGTCCGGCCCCGCCTCGGCCGCCATCACCAGCCTGAGCCGCCGCTTCAGGATCGCATCCGCATCCGCCGCCTGCATCAGCAATTCGCCCAGACGCTCAGCCCCTAAGCCACTGAGATTAGCGGCGTTCAGGCGTTTGGGCGAGGCGGGACGTCGGGCCATCAGGCCTCCTTTTCACAAGTCTGTCAGACCGAACTCACACGGCTGTCGAAAACCGCTGGCAGGGGAGGAACCGTCGTAAACGCGCTTCGTTTCCGGCGTCCTGATCGAGGAAGTGTGCGTTGGACTCCTACTACTGCATCGTCAACCTGCCCGGCGTTCCGGTGCGGGACATCTGCGTCCTCGACGCGATCAGCGACACGGCGGCCAATCAGGCGCTGGAGGCGATCGCCCGCAACTGGGTCGGGTTCGAGACCCTGTATCTTTATTGCGGCGAGCGTCTCGTGACGGTGCTCAGCAACCCGGCGCTGGGCTTCGCTCCGCCGCTGCCTGACTTGGATCTGGCCGACATCCGTTTCGCGACGGCCGCCTGAGCGTCAGCCGCAGACCGGGCATTCCGGATCAGCGGCGACCCGCACGGTCCGCGCCGAGCCCGCCAGTCCATCATATAGCATCAGCCGGCCCGTCAGGGCCTCGCCCGCGCCGGTGATCAGCTTGATGACCTCCAGCGCCGCCATCGATCCGATCACGCCGGTCAGGGCGCCCACGACGCCGACGCGCGCACAGGTTTCGGCATCCGGCGGGATTTCGGAGACCAGGCATTGATAGCAGGGCTGGCCCAAAAACACCCCGATCTGCCCGTTCCAGCGGCCAAGCGCGCCCGACACCAGCGGCTTGCCCGCCGCAACGCAGGCCGCATTGACCCACAGCCGGGTCTGAAAATCGTCGGTCCCGTCCAACACGATGTCGAAGGCTTCGATCCGCGCCGCCGCATTGTTGGCGGTGATCCGCTCGGCGAAGGTTTCGACCGCGATATGCGGATTGAGGCCGACCAGCCGTTCCGCCGCTGCCTCGACCTTCGACCGGCCGACCTGCGCCGTCGAAAAGGCGATCTGCCGCTGAAGGTTGGACAGGCCCACAACGTCGTCGTCGATCAGGCCCAGCGTACCCACGCCCGCCGCCGCCAGGTAAAGCGCCGTCGGCGATCCCACGCCGCCCGCGCCGACGATCAGCACCCGCGCGCGATTCAGCGCCTGCTGCCCCGGTCCGCCTACTTCGGACAGGACCAGATGGCGCGCATAGCGTTCGACTTCATCTTCGGAAAAGATCACCGCCCTATCTAGCGCCGCAGAGGTTCCGGCGCGAGGGGCCTATCGTCTGTCGTCTGTCGCCTATCGCCTCAGGCGGCCATCCGCACGTGTTCGCACGACAGCAGCTTTTCCAGACCAGCGCTGGACAGATCGCTCAGGCGCCGTCCGCGCAGAATGTCGGCGGCCTGCTGGGTGCTGAGGGCGCACAGCCGCGCGGGTTCGCGCATCCGCCGCTGCATGACGGGCCGATCATCCAGGACGCGGATGTTATGATGACGCGGGTCTTTCCAGAGGCGCGACATCAAGCGGTCCAGGTCCGCACGAGCGCCTTCGATGACCTGGGCCGCCTCGCCCTCGTGGAACAGCATGGCGCTGCCGATCTCGTCGCGGCGATTGTTTCGCTCCGACGCGCCGAGGATTTCGGCAAGCGATCGGGTCGTGTGGGTCGCACCACCGATCATTTCGCTCACGAAAACGACACGATAAAGCAAAACCTGGCCCTCGATTTCAAAGAACCGCGAAAGCGGATTGCGCCTTCTAGCCAATATTGGGGTCAAAATAAGACGGCGTCATACAGAGACGCGACAGACTTGATGCGGGCGCCCGGCCGCGCCATCTGATCGTCATGACCCAGACCGCATCCAACTTCCCCGACTGGCACGGCACCACCATTCTGGCGGTGCGCAAGAACGGACGCACCGTGATCGCCGGCGACGGCCAGGTTTCGATGGGTCCTACCATCGTCAAGGGCGCCGCCCGCAAGGTGCGCATCCTGGCCGGCGGCAAGGTGCTGGCGGGCTTTGCCGGCGCCACGGCCGACGCCTTTACGCTGATCGAACGGCTTGAGGCCAAGCTGGAGCAGTATCCGGATCAACTGGCGCGCGCCTGCGTCGACTTGGCCAAGGACTGGCGCACCGACCGCTATCTGCGCCGGCTGGAGGCCATGCTGCTGGTGGCGGACAAGTCGTCCATCTTCACCGTGACGGGCGTCGGCGATGTGCTGGAGCCGGAATATGGCGTCGCCGCCGTCGGTTCGGGCGGCAACTACGCCCTGTCGGCTGCGCGCGCCCTGATCGAGGAAACCGATCTGGACGCCGAACAGGTCGCCCGCAAGGCCATGAAAATCGCGGCCGAAATCTGCGTCTACACCAACGGCAATCTGACTGTGGAAACGCTGCAGGCCTGATCCGGTGGGAGGGTCAGATCACTTCGGCGATCAGACCGCGAGCCTTTGCCTCCTGGGCCTCGATGTACCAGTTGGCAGGGGCGCGTTTCAGCACCTCCTCCATCGTCACCGACGATCCGCGCACCAGGTTCTCGAAACCCTCGTTCTGGATGGCGATGGAGTGTTCCAACTCGTTCAGCATGGCGCGAACCGAGGCGATGCAGGTCGTCAGCGGCCCCGTGACGTGCAGTTGCGTGTCCATCTTGCGCTCGTGGATCATCACCCGGGCGCCGCGCGTCAGATAGCGGTTCTCCACCGCAAAGAAGCTCATGAAGGTGGCACCGGCGGAATAGATCGCCGCCTTGCCCAGAAAGACCAGCCGGCGGGACGGATTGATGTCGCTTTGAAAGCGCACATCCTCGCCCATCATGCGCGCCACCTCCGGATCACCGCCCAGGGTCGACAGTTCGATGACGGTCAGCCCGGTGTCGGGCGCCTCCGCCATCTGCTGGCGAAAGCGTTCGTACATGGCGTAATCGACCGCGCCGGCGAGCAGGATACGTGGTGTATCGAAAGCTTGGGCGGTCAGAATGCCGCTCGGCGCAGCGTCGGACATTAAAGCTCAGCCGCGGCGGCGGCGTCGTCGCTCACTGGATAGCCCTGCGCCGACGCCCAGGACCGCGCTTCACGGACCGAGAAGAAGGCCTGGTTCTGCAAGCGGCGCGATCCGGCGTCATCGATCAGTTCGCACTCCCACCACCGGATCGTGCGTCGATCGGAGGTGTTGCAGGTGCGCGGAACGAGAAGGGCGTGAGGCGTCATGCGCCATCAACGAAAAATCCGCACAGCGGTTCCGCCGAGATCAGGATTTCGTCTTTAGGAACAGACCATTGCATGGCGCCGACGGACGCTGTCTTTACGTCAGCCGCAGTGCAGAATTTGCGATCAAGGGCGCCTTGGCTTAAGCGCGCGCCATGACCGACGCCGCGCCTCCCCGCCCCCTCGCCCGCAATCCGCGCGGCTTCGCCGACAAGCGCGGCCGTGACCTGACCGCCGAGCGGCGCATCGTCGCGCGCGTGTCAGAGGTTTACGAGCGCTGGGGCTTCGAGCCGCTGGAAACGCCAGCCTTCGAATATGCCGATGCACTGGGCAAGTTCCTGCCCGACGCCGACCGGCCGAATGAGGGCGTCTTCGCACTACAGGACGACGCCGGATCGGACGAGCCGGGCGAATGGATGGCCTTGCGCTACGACCACACCGCGCCCCTGGCCCGGTTCGCGGCCCAGACTTGGGAGACCCTGCCCAAGCCGTTCCGGCGTTACGCCTATGGCCCGGTGTGGCGGAACGAGAAGCCCGGCCCCGGCCGCTTCCGCGAGTTCTGGCAGTGTGACGCCGACACCGTCGGCTCGGACCGGCCTCAGGCCGACGCCGAGATCATCGCCATGGGCTGCGAAGGCCTGCGCGCCGCCGGGCTGGACGCCGGCCAGGCCCAGATCCGCGTTTCGAACCGCAAGCTGTTCGACGGCCTGTTCGACGCCGGCGGGGTGACCGAGGCCGGTCAGCGACTGACCGCCCTGCGCGCTATCGACAAGTTCGACCGCCTGGGCTGGGAGGGCGTGATCCAGCTGCTGGGCGAAGGGCGTCTGGACGACTCGGGCGACTACACCAAGGGCGCCCAGCTGCCCGCCCAGGTCACGGCCGCCATCGAGGCGTTTCTGGCCTCGGCCAATACCCCCGGCCTGTCGCGGGCCGAGACGCTGAACGCCGTCGCGCGCTCCGGCGACCTCGGCGCGGCGGGCGAGGCGGCGCTGAACGAACTGGCCGCCATCGACCGTGCGCTGGCCGCCATGTCGGTCGGTCAGGACGCCGTAAAGTTCGATCCGACCATCGTGCGCGGCCTGGAATATTACACCGGCGCCGTCTTTGAGGCCGAGCTGCTGCTCGACACGGTTGACGACAAGGGTCGTCCCGTCCGCTTCGGCTCCATCGGCGGCGGCGGCCGCTATGACGATCTGGTCGCCCGCTTCACCGGTCAGAGCACGCCGGCGACCGGCTTCTCCTTCGGCGTCTCGCGCCTGGCCTCGGCCCTGCGCGCGGCGGGACGGGGCGCCGAGGACGCCGTGCGCGGGCCCGTGGTCGTCATCGTCTTCTCCGAGGACGACATGTCTCATTATCTGACCGCCGTCGCCGAACTGCGCGCCGCCGGGATCGCCGCCGAGCTTTATCTGGGTCGCGCCGGCATGAAGGCGCAGATGAAATACGCCGACCGGCGCGGCGCCCCGGCTGTCGTCATTCTAGGCGGAGACGAGATCGCCGCCGGCGAGGTCACGATCAAGGATCTGGACGCCGGCCGCGCCGCCGCTGCCGCTATCACGGACAACGACGCCTGGAAGGCCGAACGCCCCGGCCAGATGAAGATCCCCCGCGAAGGCTTGGTCGCCGCCATCAAGTCCATTATCGAATAACCTTCGATAATGACCCGCCTCTAAAATGGGTTATCAGTGATAAGTCGAAGAAAGTTCGACTCTTGCGAAACGGGTCGTTGACGACCCACCGGCCCTTGCGTCAAATGATCTCACTCGAGGGCAAGCGTTGCTCAAGCGCGCAGCACTCGAAGGCGTTTCGGGGAGGAAACGTCCGCTCTTTAAAGAGCGCGAAAGCCCGCTGCGATGTATCCCCCGCAGCGGGCTTTTTCGCGTCTGGCGCCCAGACAAACTCCCATGAAACCTCGACAAATTCTCGATACGGCGTCGAAATCGAGCAGCCCGGTCTCGATATGAAAAAGGCCGGGGCGAACCCCGGCCTTTCCATTCTCGAACAAGCGTCGCCTTACCAGAGGCGGACGCGTTCCTCGGGCGTCAGATAGTATTTCGTGCCCGGCTGGACATCGAAGGCGTCGTACCAGGCGTCGACGTTGCGCAGCGGGCCGATGACGCGGAACTGGGCGGCCGAGTGCGGGTCGGTAGCGACCTGCTGCTTCAGCGCTTCGTCGCGATACTTCGACTGCCAGACCTGAGCCCAGCCATAGAAGAAACGTTGGTCGCCGGTCGCGCCGTCCAGAACCGGCGCCGGCTGGCCGTTCAGCGACAGATGATAGGCCTCAAGACCGACGGCTACGCCAGACGCGTCACCGATGTTCTCGCCCATCGTTAGGCCAGGGTTGATGTGATAGCCGGCGATCGGCTCATAGGTCCCATATTGCGCGCCCAGACGCGCCGTCAGGGCCTCGAAGTTGGCCTTGTCTTCCGGCGTCCACCAGTTGCGCAACACGCCGTCGCCGTCGGACTTGGAGCCCTGGTCGTCGAAGCCGTGGCCGATCTCGTGACCGATCACGCCGCCGATGCCGCCATAGTTGACCGCCGCGTCGCCATTCGGATCGAAGAAGGGCGGCTGCAGGATCGCCGCCGGGAAGACGATCTCGTTGTTGGCCGAGTTGTAGTAGGCGTTGACGGTCTGCGGGGTCATGCCCCACTCTGACTTGTCGACCGGCTCGTCAAGACGGGCCAGGTCATAGTTCCACTCGAACAGGCCGCGGCGTTCGGCGTTGCCAACCAGGTCGTTCGCGCGGATGTCCAGGCCAGAGTAGTCGCGCCACTTGTCGGGATAGCCGATCTTGACGGTGAACTTGCGCAGCTTTTCCTGCGCCGCCGCCTTGGTCTCGGTCCCCATCCAGGTCAGGTTGTCGATCCGGTGCGACAGGGCGGTGCGCAGATTGGCGACCAGCTCTTCCATCTTGGCCTTGGATTCGGCCGGGAAATACTGGGCGACGTAGAGCCGGCCCGTAGCTTCGCCCAGCGATCCTTCGGCGAAGGAGATGGCGCGCTTTTCGCGGGTGCGCTGCTCGGGCTGACCCGACAGATCGCGCGAACGGAACTCCCACTGGGCGTCGGCGAAGCGTTTGGACATCAGCGGCGCCATGTCATCGGCGGTGTGGAAGGCCTGCCAGGCCTGCAGCAGTTCGACCGGCGTCTCGGCGTAGATGGCCGCGATCTTGGGCATGGCCGTATCCTGCCGCACAATCAGGCGCGGCACGCCGCCCAGCTTGGCCGCATCGTAGTAGGCCTGCCAGGCGAAGCCCGGCGCGTCCTCGGCCAGTTTGGCGATGGTGAACTCGTTGTAGGTCCGGTCGCGGTTGCGGTTCTCCACCGGGGTCCAGTGGGCCTCGGCGACCTTGGTCTCCAGCGCGACAATCTGGGCCGCAGTATCGGTCGGGTTGGTCCAGCCGATCATCTCCAGCATCCGGCCGACATAGGCCTGATACTTCTCTTTCTTGTCGGCGAAACGGGCGTCCAGATAATAGTCGCGGTTCGGCAGGCCGATGCCCGACTGGCCCGTCGAGACGACGTAGCGTGTCGGTTGCTTGGAATCGATCGTGATGCCGGTGCCGAAGAAGGACGAGCCGAAGCGGCCGGCCGTCTGACCCATATAGACGGCCATCTTGTCGTGGCTGTCGGCAGCGCGGATCGCGGCCAGATAGGGTTGCAGCGGCTGGGCGTCCAACTGCTCGATGCGCGCCTCGTCGATGTAGGAGCGATAGGCGTCAGCGACCTTGGCCTCGTCCGAACCGGGCGCCAGATCGGTGCGGTTGGCCAGGCCCAGCACCATTTCCTTCATGCGGTTGTCCGACAGTTCGCGCAGCAGGGCGAACGAGCCGTAGCTGGTGCGGTCCGACGGAATGACCAGCTTTTCCAGCGCCTTGCCGTTGGCGTATTGGAAGAAGTCGTCGCCCGGCTTCACCGAGGTGTCGCGGCCGGCCATGTCGAAGCCCCAGGTTCCGTAGCGGGGAGCGTCGACGCCCTGCCAACCGGCTGCCGTCTCTTCGCCCGAGAACAGCGAAACGATGGTGCAGGCGTCGTCGATGCAGGCGTGGTCGTGACCGATATCCTGAGCCAGAACCGTGCTGGCGGGCAGAAGAAGGGCGCCGACGGCGGCCCCGATAAGCAGACGTTTCATCACTATGTCCCTGTTCCCACCCGGCATTTGGATGGTTCGGCGCCGACCCTAGTCCGGCGAGGGGGGGTGTCGCCTTAAAAAAAGTTCATGATTCCGATGCGGCCTCTCGCCACAGCGCCGGGATCAGGGTCAGATACGCCGACGCGAGGAGGGCGGATGCACGGTCAGGGCGGCGACTATAAGGATCTGGTGGTCTTTCTGGCGGCCGCCGGCGTCATCGTGCCCCTGGTCAATCGGCTCAAGGTCAGCCCCGTCCTGGGCTTCCTCGCTGCGGGCGTTTTGCTGGGGCCGGACGGCCTGGGTCGGTTCGCGCAAAGCCTGCCCTGGCTGTCGTGGCTGACCATCGGCGATCCGGGCCAGTTGGCGCAGCTGTCGGAACTGGGCGTCGCCTTCCTGTTGTTCATGATCGGTCTGGAGCTGTCGTGGGAGCGGCTGCGCGCCATGCGTCGGCTCGTGTTCGGCCTGGGGCTGATGCAGGTCGTCGTCTGCACCGCCGTGCTGGCGGGCGGCTTCATGCTGATGGGACAGACCTTGGCCAGCGCCGTGGTGCTGGGCATGGGTCTCGCCCTGTCCTCGACGGCCGTGGTCATGCCCGTACTGGCCGAGCGGGGGCGGCTGAAAGGGACGGTCGGCCGGTCCACCTTCGCCATTCTGCTGGCACAGGATCTGTCGGTCGCCCCGATCCTGATCACCGTCACCGTCCTGGCGGCGCTAGCCCAGCAGGGCGGCGCGCTGGATCCGGCCATTCTGGGGCGCGCCCTGTTCACCCTGGTTCCGGCCGCCATCGGCCTGGGTCTGATGGTGCTGCTGGGACGCGTGGTGCTGCGGCCGATGTTCCGATCGGTGGCCAAGGCGCGCAAGGCCGACCAAGGCGGCGAACTGTTCGTCGCCGCCTCGCTGCTGGTGGTGGTCGGCGCCGGTCTGGCCGCCCAGGCCAGCGGCCTGTCGATGAGCATCGGCGCGCTTTTAGCCGGCGTGCTGCTGGCCGAGACCGAGTTCCGGCGCGAAGTCGAGGTTTCCATCGAACCGTTCAAGGGGCTTCTGCTGGGCGTCTTCTTCGTCGGCGTCGGCCTGGGTCTGGACCTGGACGCCATCGCCGCCGATCCGATCGGCGTCTTCGGTCTGGCCCTGGCTCTGACGGTCGTGAAGACCGGCGTCATTTTCAGCCTGGCGCGTTTCTGGGGCCTGGGCGTCCGACCGGCGTTGGAGACGGCGCTCGTTCTGGCGCCGGCGGGCGAGTTCGCCTTCGTGGTCTTCGCCACCGGCCTGGTAGAGGGGCTTGCGCCGCCGCAGCTGACCAACACCGTGGCCCTGTCGGCGACCGTCAGCATCTTTTCGATCCCCCTGCTCGCCCTGATGGGTCAGACGTTGGCGCGCAAGTCGGCAGCCGCAGGCCATCCCGTCGAGCTTCCAAAGCTGGAGGCGGCCGACGGCGCGGTCATCATCGTCGGCTTCGGGCGCGTCGGCCGTTTGATCGGGGAAATGCTGAAGGCGCACGATCAGCCCTTCATCGCCCTGGACACCGATGCGGGCGCCGTCGCTGCGGGCCGACGTGACGGATTCGATGTCTTCTATGGCGATGCGGGGCGGCGCGAGATGCTCCAGCACTGCGGCGTTCAATCCACCCGCGCCCTGATCGTCACCATGGACGCGCCGACGAAAGTGGACGAGGTGGTCACTACGGCGCGGTCGATGCGCGACGACCTGATCCTGATCGCCCGCGCTCGCGACGACCAGCACGCCATTCGGCTTTATGGACTGGGCGTCACCGACGCCGTGCCGGAGACGACCGAGGCCAGTCTGCAGCTCGCCGAAAACACCCTGGTCGACTTGGGCGTGCCCATGGGCCTGGTGCTCGTCTCGGTCCACGAACGTCGCGATCAGTTTCGCAAGGCCTTCCAGTCGGCCATCCCGATCGAGCGTCGCAATCGCCCCAGCCGCGCACTGCGCCGCACGCTGCGCCCGGCGCGGGTCGACCCCGCGCCGGAGTAAGGGAAGCCCCTTACAGACTGTCGCCGGACCCATTTTCGTCATGGTTCCGTGATGCAAGCGCGCCTCTCCATGACTGCATCTGCGGAGCAGAAGCGCCCTTTCGGTTCGATCCAAGGGCTCAGACATTCATTCGAGGTCGCTGCCGGGCCCGCCCCGACCAGAGACCGAAAGTAGAGTAAAAGCCTGATTATATGACAGATACCGTCGCCTCCCTCGCTGTCGAGCCCCGCTTGAACCGCCGCCAGGCCGCCAAGATCCGCACGCGACAAAAGGTTCTGGACGCCGCCCGCTCGCTCTTCGCCGAGCGCGGCTATGAGCCCGCCACGATCCGCGACATCGCCAAGGGCGCGGGCATGTCGACCGGCGCGGTCTTCGCCAACTTCCAGGACAAGGCCGAGCTGTTCGAAGCCGTCCTGACCGAAGACATGACGCGTCTGGCCGAGGTGGTCGAGGCCGCGGCGCCTGAAGGCGAACCCGTCCGCCAGCGTCTCGTCAGCGCGCTGAGCGCCGGGTATCACTCGTCGCTGGACCAACTGCCGCTGTTCCAGGCCATCGTGGCGCGCTCGTGGTTCCAGCCCCTGGCCGCCGAAATGCGCGCCCGCGCCGCGACCAAGAACCTGCTGCTCGCCATCAGCAACATCCTTCAGGATGCGGTGGCCAAGGGCGAACTGTCCAAGGACGCCGACAGCCGTCTGCTGGTCGAGCTGATCTGGGACGCCTATCTGTCGAACTACCGCCGCGCCGCCTATGACGAATGGGACGCGCAGGCCCTGTCGGACCATATGGGCAAGCAGATCGACGTGATCCTGGCCGGCGCCATCGCCGCCAAATAGGCCAGAGCAAAGACGCTTTTCGAAAGGCCGGGTCCGCCAGCGCGGGCCCGGCCTTTTTCGTGAGCGTCAGGTTCGGCGTTTCAAGGTGACGTAGAAGGCGCCGTTTCCGCCGTGCTTCTGGTGGGCGATAGTGAAGCCCGACACCACGCCTCGCAGTGCGGGCGAATGCATCCATTCCGCAAAGGCCGAACGGATCACCCCGCCGCCCATCCGACCCTGACCGGTGATGACCAGCACCGCCCGCATTCCGCGCGCCTGGCACGATGTGAGGAAGCCTCGAAGCTGATCCTCAGCCTCGAACCGGCCGAAGCCATGCAGGTCGATGCGCGCCTCGATGGGATCGCGTTCGCGCGACAGCCGCTGCTTGCGGCGCGGCTCCAGATCCTCGGGCGCGGGCTTGGGCTTGTTCGGCGAGGGTCGCTTTTCCGCCGGCGGCGCGACAGCGGTGCGTTTGGGAGACGCCTTGACCAGGGGGCGCGGGCGCTCGATCGGCGTCACCACGATCTCGGGCGGCGTTTCGGCGCCGGGCGTGACGCGGGCGGCCTTTCGCGTCCTCGGCGTCACAACCGATCCGGCGACGCGAGTCCAGATGCGACGGTCTTCGGGCGTCAGTCCCTTCTCATCACGGCTCGACCCCTTTCGCCTCATGCCTCGCCGTCGTCCTCGATAGTGTCGCCGGGACCAGGCTCGTGCGCCAGCAAGTCACCGGGCTGGCAGTCCAACTCGCGGCACAGGGCGTCCAGGGTCGAGAACCGAACCGCGCGCGCCTTGCCCGTCTTCAGGATCGACAGGTTCGCCACCGTCACCCCGACCCGGTCGGCAAGTTCGGTCAACGACATGCGGCGTTCCACGAGGACGCGGTCGAGCTGGACGCGGATGGCCATGCGCAAATCCTACTTCGAAACGGCTCAGATCGTCAGTTCGGATTCGCGACGCAGGCGCGCGCCCTCGCGGAACACCTCCGCCAGCACGAAGACGATGAGCACGGAAAAGATGGGGGTCAGCAGTTCGCCAAAGCCCTGCGGATCCATGACGCCGGGCGCCAGCCGCTTGGCGACGAAGCCCTGGGCCACCCAGACGCCGCCGGTCACGACCGCCAGGATCAGGCCGATCTGGCGCAGACGGCGCACGTTATCGGGCTGGAACGGGTCGCCCATGGTCAGGGTGCGGATGATGCGGCGCAGGCTGCGCAAGATCAGCATGAACCCGCCGAAGTAAGCGGTCGCGGCGCCCAAGCCGAACAGCAGCAGGGTGCGCGTCAGCGGCAGTTGCTTGCCGCCGGAATCCCCGCTGACGGTGATATTCACATTGTCCAGGGGAATGAAGATCGCGGCGATGACCAGCAGCAGCAGCACGCCGGTGATCAACCAGAGAAGGATATAGGCGACGTCCAGAACCACCTTCAACACGCTGGACACCGAACCTGGGCCTAGCGCCTTGATCGGCGCGCCCAGCCAGTTCGGAACGCGTGCCTCGCCTCGCTTCAGCGGATTTGGCGGCAGGGGCAGGCGCATGGTCTTTTTGATCTCAAGCCGGGGAAGGCGGGGCGATGGCCACGCGGGGTCCGGCGAACCCGCGCGCGGCTCTATACATCGCGGTCTTCATGCAGGTCGTCAAAGCTCCAGTGATCGAAAAGAGAGGGATCAAAGGGCTTGGAACAGGGTGACGACCAGGGCGGTGGGCAGGGCGGCGATCAGAACGGTGCTGACAAAAGCAGCGCCGACCTTGTCGAGCCACATCGAGGTGTTCATCGTATGCATTGTGGTTCTCCGTCTTTCGTGTTTGGGCGATTATCGCCGTTTGGATTTGTTAGCCGCATGATCGTTCCCGATTTTCCGGAAGTCCTGAACGCTGCGACCTCGTTCCTGACGATCAATAGATAGGCCGTGCGGGCGAAAAAGGCACGTTACATATCGTTTAACGATATTAAACTTTGGCAATAGACTGTTTCAGGAGCGTGATCGACGATGAATCTCAAGCTTATCAAAGGGATGCGGATCGTCGTGGCGACGCATAACGCCGGTAAGGTTCCCGAAATCTCGGCGCTGCTTGGCGGAAATTACGAACTCGTCACCGCCGGCCAGCTGAACCTGCCCGAACCCGACGAAACGGAGAGCACCTTCACCGGCAACGCCATGCTGAAGGCGCGCCACGCGGCGGAACTGTCGGGCGAGGTTTCGCTGGCCGACGATTCCGGCCTGTCGGTCGCGGCGCTGGATGGCGCGCCGGGCATCTTCTCTGCGCGCTGGGCCGGGCCGGGCAAGGATTTCGCCGTCGCCATGAAGAAGGTCGAGGAGCGGCTGGAAGAGATCGGCGCGACGGACCGCACCGCCTGGTTCACCTCGGCTCTGGCGGTCGCCTGGCCGGACGGCCCCTGTGTGGTGGTGCAGGGCGAGGTTCACGGCCAGCTGACCTTCCCCCCACGCGGGGATCGGGGGTTTGGTTACGACCCGCTTTTCATTCCGACTGGCGGCGACCGGACCTTTGGCGAGATGGAGCCGGCGGCCAAGGACGCCATCAGCCACCGCACCGTCGCCTTCGCCAAGCTGAGAGCGGCCCTGATTGACTGATCCTCTTGATCCGGGATCGGACGTCGGCCTCTACGTCCACTGGCCCTATTGCGCGCGCATCTGCCCCTACTGCGACTTCAACGTCGTGCGCGATCGCGGGCGCACCGAGGAACAGGCCGGGCTGGTCGAGGCAATCCTGACCGATCTGCGCGCCCAGAGAGATTTGACAGGTCCGCGTCGCCTGGCCTCGATCTTCTTCGGCGGCGGCACGCCGTCGCTGATGGCGCCCGACGCCGTCGCGCGCATCGTGGCGGCGGCCCGCGACCTGTTCCCGCCCGCCGGCGACATCGAGATCACGCTGGAGGCCAATCCCACGGACGCCGAGGCCGGCCGTTTCGCCGCCCTGGCCGACGCCGGGATCAACCGTCTGTCGATGGGCGTCCAGGCGCTGGACGACGCCGCCCTGCGTTTTCTGGGTCGCGACCATTCGGCGGCCGAGGCCCTGCGCGCGGTCGATCTAGCTCGCCGCGCCTTCGACCGTCTGTCCATCGACCTGATCTACGCCCGCCCGGACCAGACGCCTGAAGATTGGGCCGCCGAACTGACCGCGGCGCTGGCGCTCGGGTTCGAACACGTCTCGCCCTATCAGCTGACCATAGAGCCGACGACCGCCTTTGGCCGGGCCTTCGCACGGGGAACCCTGACCCCGCCTGACGAGTACCGGGCCGCCTCCCTCTACGAAACCACCCAGGATGTCCTCTCGGCCGCCGGCTTCGAAGCCTATGAGGTGTCCAACCACGCGCGCGGTCCCGCCGCCCGGTCGTCGCACAATCTGCATGTCTGGCGCGGCGGCGACTATCTGGGACTTGGCCCCGGCGCCCATGGCCGGCTGACGCTGGACGGCGTCAGGACCGCGACCGTCGCCCACCGCCGCATCGCCGATTATGTGGCGGGCGTCTCAAGCCTCACGCCCTGGTCCGAGCGCGACGCCCAGACCCCAGTCGATGCCGCCGAAGAATGTTTGCTGCTGGCCCTGCGCACCACCGAAGGCGCGCCTGTCGCCCTGCTGTCGCCGCTCGGCCTGTCGGCAGAACGCGCGCCGGTCGCGGACCTGATCGGCGACGGGTTCCTGATGCTGAAGGCCGAGCGACTGATCGCCACCGAGCGCGGCCGCCCGGTGCTGGACGGCGTGCTGAAGGCGCTGCTGACTTAGGCCTTCTTCAGCCCCAGCATCCCCAGCCAGCCGCCGCTCGTCAGAAGAGCGACATCCAGCAGGGCCAGCGGCAGGGGCGTCGAAACCGGCGCGGCGATGAAGCGCGAACGCCAGTCCGGGCCGAACTTGGCCTTGTAGCTGCGCAAACCCTGGAAGCCGTAGAGCGCCCCGCCCTCTTCGAACACCAGGGCGCCGACGCGAGCGAAGACCGGCGCGATGCGACGATCCTCCAGCCCAGCCAGCGGCGCCATGCCCAGGTCGAAGCTGGCCAAGCCTTCCGCCTTGGCCCACTGGGCGCAGCGAATGAACAGATAGTCCATCACCCCATGCGGCGCGTCCGGCCGATGGCGCATCAGATCCACCGCCGCTTCGTCCGGCGAGGTCAGCAGATTGGCGAAGGCGACGATGCGGCCGCCCTCCTTGACCACCGCCAGCGGCGTCAGGTCCAGATAGTCGACGTCGAAGCGCCCCAAGGAGAAGGATTTCTCCGAGCCCTCGTGCATGGCCAGCCAGGCGTCCGAAATCTCGCGCAGCTCGTCCGCGATCGCTGCGGCCGAACCGGGCGGAAGAACCTCGAACGAGGAGCCTTCACGCTCGGCGCGATTGATGGCTGTGCGAAGGTTCTGCTTGCCCTTGCCCTCGATGGAGAACCGGTGGGCGTCGATCACGGCCGTCTCGCCGACCTTGCGCACCGCCAGTCCCATGGTCGCCAGATCGCCCAGCACCTCTTCGCTGACCGAATAGAAGACCGCCGCCCCGCCATAGCTGTCGGCCATCTCGGCGAAGGACCAAAGCAGCTCCAGCCGTTCGCTCTTGAGCCCCGCCGGCTCGCCCATGGCGATCCAGCGCCGCCCCCGCACGCGATAGGCCAGGAAGCTGGAACCCGACGGGCTGAACATCAGCGCCTTATCGCCCAGCATGGCCAGCCAGGCCTCGGGCGTGGCCGTATCGGCGGTCTGCAGCGCCTCGAGCGCGCGATCGATGTCGGCCTTGCTGGCCGGGCCGTGACTGTGGGCGCCGGGTGAGCTCAACAGCGAGCGGCCGGCCACCACCAGCGTCAGGATCGCCAGAACCAGCCCGGCCCGCAGGAAGCCGGACGCCTGGCGATCACTCAGGAATCGCCACCACAGCTCGTCATTATAGGCGACGTCGCGATAGGCGAAGAAGCCCAGCCACAGCATGGCCGCCACCACCGCCGTCAGCAGCAACAGCCAGCTGGGCCGCAGCGGCTCGCTGAGACGCGAGCGCCGGTTGAAGGCCGTGCGGCACGGCGCCAGGAGCGCGGCGACGACCAGCAGATCCGTCGCCTGCTGCCAGTCCAGACCCTTCAGCACCGAGAACACCGCCCCGGCCGCCAGGACGAGCAGGGCGGCCCAATAGGCGCCGCGTCGACGCCGCCATAGACCCGCCGACAAGAGCAGAAGCAGAAATCCGGCGATGCTGCCGACAAAGTGCGACAGATCGATCAGGATCGGAGAGACGACACCTGTCAGCTGACGCAGCCGGCTGTCGAACTCGGGCGTCACCGCAGAGGCCAGCATCAGCGCGCCTGCGCCAAAGGCCAGCACCGCAAAGATCTGAGGCGTCAGTTCGAAGGCCAGGCCCGCCAGTCGGCGGATCAGACCGGATGTGTGCCGGGGGCGGCTGGACAAACGTGGCCTCTCGAATCGCGGATCGCCCGAACATAGACCAAGAATCGTCCAACCGGGGCGCTGCCAAGGTCATTTCGGGGCATACGAAACAATCCGTAACAGAGCGAGTATATAGGGGTGCGGGCGTCGGGCCCGTGCAACTGGGGATGACCCATGACCATCAAGACCGCTCTTCTGGCTGGCGCCGCCGCCGCCTTCATGACCGCCGCGCCGGCTCTGGCGCAAGAAACGACGCCCGCTCCCGCCGCCGCGCCTGCCGCCGCTGCGTCCTCGCAGCAATCGCTGTCGCTGAACCCCGGATCGAGCGTTTCCGGTCCTGATGGCGAGCTGGGCAAGCTTGAGGGCGTTCAGAACAATGCCGAAGGCAAGCAGGAACTCACCGTTCGCGGCGCCGACGGCCAACTTCGCGCCGTGCCGCTGAGCGGCATCCGTCAGGAAGGAACCGGCGTCGTGGTGGCCTACACGAAGGCCGAGTTTGACGCCGCGGCTCCGATCGCCGGCGCCCCGGCGGCCCCCGCCGCTGATCCGGCCGCTGACCCGGCTGCCGCTCCCGCGCCGACTTCGGAACCGATGGCCGAACCGGCTGCTGAACCGACCGACCCGGCGACGACCGAACCGGCGACCCCGGCTCCGGACAGCGCCTCTCCGGCTCCGACCGAGCCGCAATAAGACAGTCTTCCAAGGCTGAATGATCAAGGGCGGTCGGGTTTCCCGACCGCCCTTTCGTCTGTCCGCAACTCAGCGGCGACTGAGGCGCAGCAAAAAGGGCGGCTCGTAAGAGCCGCCCTTTTCCCTATCGACCGACTGTCGGATCAAGCGCGACGCTTGACCAGTCCCAGAAGGAACAGCAGCAGGCAGGCGCCCAGGAACGCCACGATCAGGGTGACGAAGTTGAAGCCGCCAACCGGCGTGCCGAAGATGTTGTTCGAGATGAAGCCGCCGAGCAGAGCGCCGATGACGCCGACGATCAGGTTCGTCAGCAGGCCGTGATTGCGACCCATGACCTTTTCAGCCAGCCAGCCGGCGACGATGCCGATGACGAGCCAACCAATGATTCCGAGACCCATGCTGTGGTTCCTTCCTTTAAAAGCCAAGCTGTTGCAGTAAATGCGGCTCGGGCCATACGGTTGCGTCATCGTTCAAAGCTTGCCGCAATAAGGTCGAATTCGCCTCTGGCGCGATCCGGCACGGCGATTGCCGTGATCGACGTGTGTCGTCCCGCATCGGGACAGACGTTGAGACGAGGATCACCGTCATGGCCGACGACATCGACCTTCATCTGGGCCGCCGCCTGCGCCGCCGTCGCCGCCTGCTGGGCCTGACCCAGCAGCAGTTGGCCGTCCAGGTCGGCATCCGCTTTCAGCAGATCCAGAAGTACGAATGCGGCGCCAACCGCATCTCCGCCGCGCGCCTGTGGCAGTTGGCGGAGGCGCTGGAAACGCCCGTCGCCTATTTCTACGATGGCTTGGCCGAGGCGATGGAGGCCGACGCGCCGACGCCCAAGGGCGGCGAAGTCTTCTCGCGCAAGGAAACGTTGGATCTGATCCAGGCCTATTATCAGTTGGACGAACGGCCCCGCCGGCGTTTGCTGGACCTGGCCAAGTCCCTGCATGCGGGCGACGCAGCCGCCGCCTGATCTGCGCGTCTCCCCGATCTGCACGTCTCAAGGGGCGCCCATGCCGGCGAAAGCGCGGTAAGGGAACCCCATGACCGAACACGAAGCCTTCGCCATCGAACTGGCGCGCGAAGCCGCGCGCGTGACCCTGCCCTTTTTCCGCTCGGACATCGGGCATGAGGACAAGGGCGGCGCGGCCGGCTTCGATCCCGTCACAGAGGCCGACAAACAGGCCGAGGCCGCCATCCGCCGCCTGATCGCCGCCCGCTATCCCGACCACGGCGTCATCGGCGAGGAGTATGGCGAGGATCGGCCGGACGCCGAGCACGTCTGGGTGCTGGATCCCATCGACGGCACGCGCGCCTTCATCTCGGGCCTGCCGCTGTGGACCACGCTGATCGCCCTGCGCACGTGCGGAAAGCCGATCGTCGGTGTCATCGCCCAGCCCTATCTGGATGAAATCTTCATCGGCGGCCCGTCCGGCGCGCGCCTGTTGCGCGGCGATGTCGAGACGCCGCTAGCCGTGCGGTCCTGCGAGACGCTGACCGACGCCGTCATCTCGACGACGGACCCCGACATCTTCAACGGCGCCGAACTGGGCGCCTGGACCCAGGTGCGTGCGACCGCCCGCTTGGCGCGCCTGGGCTGCGACGCCTACGCCTACGCCATGGTGGCGGCGGGCAAGATGGATCTGGTCGCCGAGACCAGCCTGAAGCCCTGGGACTGGTCCGCCCTTGTGCCCGTCATCGAGGCGGCGGGCGGCAAGGTCGTCAACTGGCGCGGCGCAGCGCCGGACGACAGGGGCCAGGTCCTCGCCGTCGGCGACGCGCGCCTGATCGACCAGGCGCTGGTGACGCTGAAACGTGCGGCTGCCTAACGCTCTCACCTGGCGCATATTGACGCAGGCCGAGAGACGGCGTCAGGGTGCGAACGGTTGAGGGGACGGATTTCGATGACTGGACAGTCCAAATTGGTTGTCGGCGTCGACGTGCCCTGGGTCACGAGCTGGAGCGGCGAAGAGATTACGGGCGCCGCGCCGTGCCGAACCGTCGGCGGCCGTCTCGCCCTGATGCAGGCCAGCGCACCCGGCGCCGGCAAGCCGCAATATTCGAAGAACCATCTGGTCCGACAGCGCCTCACCGTCGCGCGCATGCTGTGTCCGATGTGCGGCGAGCCGACCCAGGAGAGCGATCGCTGGACCCAGATCGCCGCGCGACGATGCGCCGGACAGCTCAGGGCGCGCGGCGGTCAGGTTCGCGCGGACATAGCCGACGACCGGGTCATGATCGACGCCGGCTCGATCGCGCCCCTGCACCGGCGCTGCGTCGACCGCTCGATGAAATACTGCCCGCACCTGCGCGCCAGCGACGACGTGATGGTCATGCGCTTCCCGCGCGAGTGGATCGTTCTGCCGCTGCTGATCAAGGCCGAGACCGGCCCCGGCGTCGCCGTCGCCTTCCTGCAGCTATGCGGCGTCACCCAGACGATCGACCGACGCTGGCGCGCCGAAACCGCCGCCTGAACGATCAGCCCGCCGTCACGTCCGCCGTCATCGCCGACGGATCGGTGAGCGCGTCCGCCGCAGGCGCGACCAGATCGGCCATGGCGTCGAATTCGTTCAGGAAGACCGCGCGCAGGTCGTCGGCCTCCATGATGACCTCGTGCTTGGCGCCGGCGACCTCGACGTAGCGGCCGCGCGGGATACGTTTGGCGGCCCATTGGTTGGTCTGTTTCCACACCACGTCGTCGGCGCTGGCCTGGACGATCACGACCGGCGCCTTGACCGCCTTCAGGGCCTTGGGCTTCAGCGCGCGCTCGCCGGCGTCCAGCGCAAAGGCCAGCCATCCATAGGTGGGACCGCCGATGGCCAGGTGCGGACAGGCGTACAGCTGCTGACGCCACATCTCATAGCGGGTTTCGTCCGAAGTCAGGGCGTCTTCGGCGAAGTTGTGGTCGAACGGATCGTCGGGGTCGCCCAGGATATAGTCGCCCGCCTGGCCGTGGCGAATGTTCCAGCGCACCACCAGCTTGACCGACCACATCGACCGTTTGCCGGTCTTGATGCGCAGCATGGGGCTGGACAGGACCGCGCCGGCGAACCGGTCCTCGCCGCTTTCCAGCGACAACAGATTCAGGCAGGCGCCCATCGAATGGCCGACCATGATCCACGGCTTGGGGCACTGATCCTCATAGGCGTTCAGCAGACGATTGTAGTCGTCCAGAAACTCCTCGACCGCACGGGCGTGACCCTTCAGCCGGTCGGGCAGCAGGCGGGCCGACAGCCCTTGGCCGCGCCAGTCGTGGGTCAGCACGCACCAGCCGCGCGCCAGGAAGTTGCCGATCACCTCATAGTATTTTTCGATCGGCTCGGTGCGGCCGGGGCTGAGCACCACGGTGCCGCGCACCTTGTCCGCAGCGAGATGAGACGGCTTCCACAGCCCGGCGCGCAGGCGCATTCCGCCCGCGCCGCGAAACCAGTCGCCCTTTCCGCCGGGCGGCGGGGCGGCGCCGGGAACCCCCATCAAAGGGGCGTTGGCGGCGAAGGCTTGGGCGCGGTTCACTCGGGCTTCCTGAACTTCAAGGTCATGCGATCGCTCTCGCCGATCGCGTCATATTTGGATCGGTCGAAGGCGGGGTCCGCCGGTTCGCCGCGCGGCGCCGTCAGGCGCGTAGGCGCCAGGGTGTCGACGCCGAACGGGTGATCCTTGGTGTCTTCCGGATTGGCGTTGATCTCGGACGCCTCGACGAAGACGAAGCCCGCCTCAGCCGCCAACTGTCGCACGAAAGCTTCCTGGACATAGCCATTGGCCGCGACCGGATCCTGATCCTGCGCAGGCGCCAGCCGGTGCTGTTCGATGCCCAGGATGCCGCCCGGGCGAAGAGCGGCGAAGGCGTCGGCGAAGGCCTTTTCCGCAATGCCCGCCGCCATCCAGCCATGCAGGGTTCGCATGAACAGGCACATCTCGGCCGTACCCGCTGCGGTCACCGGGCCGGACCCCGCGCCGAAGACCGAAAACTGCGGCTCGCCATAAAGCTTCTTGTCGCTGGAGAAGCGCGTGCGGAAGGCGGTGTTCAGCACGGCCTGCGCCGGATCGGCGGTCGGTCCCTCGGGGAACAGGGCGGCGACATAAGTCCCCGCCCCCTTGGCCAGATAGGGCGCGAGGATTTCGGTGTACCAGCCGCTGCCGGGCCAGAACTCCACCACCGTCATCTTGGGTTGAAGTCCGAAGAACCGCAGCGTCTCCATCGGGTGACGGAAGGCGTCGCGCGCCTTGTCCTGGGCCGAGCGCCACGCCCCCTCGACCGCCCATTCGAGCGAGCCTTCCGGCGGCCCGGCAGGTGTTGGCGGCGCAGCGGGCGTCTTTGCGGCCTCGTCCTTGCGCCCGCAAGCCGCCACGCCGGTCAGCCCCAGCGCCGCAGCGCCGCTCAGCAGAAACCGACGCGACAATCCGCTCGCGCTCGCCAGACGATCAGCCATTCAAAACCTCCGCAGGACGCCGGGACCCGCGTCCGACGCACCCTGACGCCTTGGGCTTAATCGGGTTCGCAGGTCCGGTCAAAACGCAAGACGGCCTATTCGGGCTTGCGGAAACGCAGGGTCATCCGATCGCTCTCGCCGATGGCGTCGAAGGCGGCGCGTTCCTCGGGCGTCAGGGTGCGGCCGGACGGATCATTGCGCGCGGCCGACTGGCGGATCGGCGGCAGGGTCCAGACCCCGAACGGGTGATCGTGGTCGTCCTTGGGATTGGCGTTCAGCTCGCTTCGCGCCTCCAGCACGAAGCCGGCGTTGCGCGCCTCATGGATCACATAGCTCTCGGGCACGTAGCCGGTGGAGGCGACGTCAGCGACATTCAGACCCTCCGCGCTGCGGTGCTGTTCGACGGCCAGCACGCCGCCGGGCTTCAAGGCCTTGAAGAACGCCTGCAGATACGGCTGGGTCCGGTCGTTACGCGACCAGTTGTGGAAGGCGCGAGCCACCAGAATGAAGTCGGCGGTTCCGTCCGCCACGCCCATGCTTTCCAGCGGGCGATTGACCGGCACATAACGACCGCCGGTCGCCGCCGCATAGGGCTCAAGAATGTGCCGCCACCAGCTGGCGCCGCCCGGCTCGATCTCCACAACCGTCATGCCCGGCGTCAGCCCCCAGAAGGTCAGGGATTCATACGGATGACGATAGACGTCGCGCGCCCGGTCGGCGGCGGGCCGGGTCTCGGCCGCGATGGCGGTCTGCAAAGCCGTGTCGTCGGAGAAGGTCGGCATGGCGCTGGACAGGGCCGAACGCGGCGGCGTCCACGCGCCGTGGGTCTGGGGCGACTGTTGAGCCAGGGCGGGGGCGGCGGACAGCAGGACGGCGACGAGGCCGTAGACGGCGAGGCGCATGATCGAGGGCTCCAGGTTCAGGTCGTTCTCCATAGGCAGGCGGGCCGCCAGCGCAAATGAACTTCGCGAGACACAGGCGGATTTGACGCAAGCAAAATCGTGCGGGCGGCGCCCTTGACGCCGTTTCGCCGGTTCCCATCTTTGGTTCCGAGAACGCCGATTTCGGGTTCTCCAGACTGACGGCGCCGGTTTCGGGTCGTCGATCTGATCTCCCACCGTCCGGGCCAAAACGCCGGGCGGCTCAACCTTGCTGATCCTCAGGAGGATGCTGATGCGTACCTATGATTTCACCCCGCTGTACCGTTCGGCCGTCGGCTTCGATCGTCTGGCCAATCTGCTGGAAAACGCCTCGCGCGCGACCAGCCAGGACACGGGTTATCCCCCCTATAACATCGAGACCACGGGCGAGAACGCCTATCGCATCGAGATCGCCGTCGCCGGCTTCAGCCCCGACGAGCTGAATATCGAGGTGAAGGAAAACCTGCTCACCGTGACCGGCCGCAAGACCGCCAACGACGATACGGCGACGCAGAAGACCTATCTGCATCGCGGCCTGGCCGAGCGCGATTTCGAGCGCCGCTTCCAGCTGGCCGACTATGTCGTTGTCAACGACGCCAACCTAGTCAACGGTCTGCTGTCGATCTCGTTGAAGCGCGAGCTGCCCGAGGCGCTGAAGCCCCGCCGTATCGAGATCGGCGCAGACCAGCCGCTGATCGAAGGCCAGGCCGAGAAGAAGGCCGAAGCGGCCTAAGCCGTTTCAAGGCGAACTATGAAAGGGCGGCGTTCGCGCCGCCCTTTTTCTATGCCGCCAGGTGCGCAAAGGCGGCGACGACCTGTTCATAGGCCGGCCGTTTGAACGGCACGATCATGTCGCAGGCGTCCGACAGCGGCCCCCAGCGCCAGGCGTCGAACTCGACCTCGTCGTCGGCCGCCAGATCGATCTCGGCCTCGTCGCCGGTGAAGCGGAAGGCGAACCACTGCTGCTTCTGGCCTTTGAAACCGCGCCAGGCCTTGGCGTTGTTCATGGCTTCGGGCGGGAAGTCGTACAGGATCCAGTCGTCGGTCCGCGCCAGCAGTTCGATCGAGGTGACGCCGGTTTCCTCATGCAGTTCGCGGCGGGCGGCGGCTTCCAGATCCTCGCCCGCATCGACGCCGCCTTGCGGGAACTGCCAGTTATGCGGACCGAGCGTCGCGTGGCGCTGGCCGTACCAGACCAGGCCCTCGCGGTTGAACAGCACGACCCCGACATTGGGCCGATAGGCGTCGAGATCGGACACTAGCGTCCTGGCCGCATCGACATGGACGAGGCCGGCGCCAGTTGCAGGCCGCGCTGTTCCAGACCGGCGGTCCAGCGGGCGGCGGCCTCGACCGTCACTGGATAGCTGAAGCCGGCCCCCAGGGCCGAGCCGCGCAGCTTGGCCTGGGCTTCCAGACCGTTCAGGGCGGCGACGATGGCGGCGGGCGACTGTGTCCGGTCGATGACGCGGTCCGCGCTGGCCCGCGCCCAGGCACCCGGTCGACGCTGGAACGAGCCGTCGTCCAGGAAGGCGACGCCGCGCTGGCGCAGGACGCTCAGGAAGGCGTTCATGCCCGTGTCCGAGCCGGCGAACCGGTCGCCCAGATAGTTGGTCACGCCGAAATAGCCGGTGGCGCGGCTCAGCAGCCAGTCCATCTTGGCGGTCACGTCGTCGGCGCCGCCGTCGGCCAGCAGCGTATAGGGGCCGGGGTCGTTGTCGGGATAGCCGGTCGGCTCCATCGGCATTTCCAGTATGACCTCATGGCCCTGCGCGCGCGCCTGGTCGATCCAGCCCTGCAGATTGTTAGCATAGGGCACGAAGCTGAGCGTGACCTCCGGCGGCAGCCGTTCGATGGCCGCCCGCGTCGTCACCGCATTCAGCCCCAGGCCGCCGACAATCAGCGACACGCGCGGCTTGCCGTTCGGACGGAATGGGCGAGCATAGGCCTGTGCCGGCACGCGGCCGTCGGGCGCGATCATCGGCAGGGGACCGTTGGATCCGGGTTGCGAGAGGCCGGCGATGGGAGCCTTGGCCAAGGGCGAGGCGGCGTGGACCGGCGCCGTGATGGGCGCGCCCTGCCCTGAGACGCTGCCGCCGTCCGGCAGGGTGATGACGGCGTCGCCGCCTGCGGTCGGATCGGCGCCGCCCGCCAGATTTTGATACAGCCCCATCGCGCCCATGGAGAAGGCTTCGAAGCCCGTCGGGGCCGGCGCTTGCGATGCGGGCGCGTCGCGTTCCAGCGCGACATGGGCCGAGGGCGTTCCCGCCTTGGGATCGCCCAGCACCGTCAGGAACAGGGCGCTGGCGCTGAGCAGCAGCAAGCCCGCCAGACCGGCCGCGACCGGCGGCTTCTTCAAGGCGTCGACGACAGGTTTCAAGCTCGGGCCGTCCTTGGCGCGCGGGGCGGTCCCGGCGGTGGCGGCGAGTGCGGATTGGCGTTTGGCGAACATGGGCAAGAGTGGAACCGATCTGGAATCCTACGCCCGCATCATCGGGCGCCGTCGGTTAAGAAACCCTAACGGGCGGTTCACCATGATCGATGCGGTGATTTCTGGGGGCGGCTGTCACGGATCGTGCGTTGACGCGGGCGACTTCGCCCTTCCAGATGCCGACCTCCCCGCGCCGATCCCAAGCCGTCCCAGGATATTTCAGATGATGAGCCCCGCCGCCGACGACGCCCTGCGTGACGAAGTTCGACTGCTGGGCGGCATTCTGGGCGATATCATCCGCGACGAGGGCGGTCAGGCCCTGTTCGACCATGTCGAGGCGGTGCGCCAGGCCTCCATCGCCTATCACCGCGACCCGGCGTCCCATCCCGCCAAGCGCTTGGAGAAGCTGCTGACCGCCATGTCGGTGGATCAGGCGGCCGGTCTGGCCCACGGGTTCGCGCTGTTCTCCCTCTTGGCCAATATCGCCGAGGATCGCTCCACCCGCCGTCGCGCCCAGAGCCAGGCCGTGGCCGGCGCCCGCCCCGACACGCCCGAAGGCGCGCTGAAGCGTCTGGCCGACCAGGGCGTGGATCGCGAGGCTGTGCGCGCCCTACTGGATCAGTCGCTGATCTCGCCCGTCCTGACCGCCCACCCGTCCGAGGTCCGGCGCAAGAGCGTCATCGACCGTATCGCCGCCATCACCGACCTGCTGGACGCCTGCGACAAGGCCGGCGACGCCTGCACCCTGGACGCCATCGCCGAACCGCTGCGCCGTCAGATCGTCATCCTGTGGGCCACGCGTCTGGTCCGCACCCAGGGCCTGGTGGTGCAGGACGAGATCGACACGGTCGTCTCCTTCCTGGACCGCATCTTCCTGCACGTCGCGCCCAAGCAGTTGTCGGCCTGGCGGCGTCTGCTGGACGCGCCCGAGCTGAAGCCCTTCATGCGCGTCGGCACCTGGGTCGGCGGCGACCGCGACGGCAATCCCAACGTGGACGCCACGGTCATGGCCGCCGCCTTCCGCACCCAGGCGCGGGCCGTGCTGACCTTCTATCTGGACGAGGTCCACGCCCTGGGCGCCGAACTCAGCCTCGCGGCCGAACTGGCTCAGGTGTCGCCCGCGCTTCAGGCCCTGGCCGACGCCGCCCATGACCCCTCGCCCCATCGCGCGGACGAGCCCTATCGCCGCGCCCTGACCGGCGTCTATGCCCGCCTGGCCGCCACCCACGAGAAGCTGGGCGACGCCCCGCCGCCCCGTCGCCCGGCCGTTAAGGCCGAACCCTATCCCGGCCCCGACGCCTTCGAGGCCGATCTGAAGACGCTTCACGACAGCCTGGTGTCGCACCACGGCGGCGTCTTCGCCGACGACCGGCTCAGCGACCTGATCACGGCGGTCGAAGTCTTCGGCTTCCATATGGCGACCCTGGACATGCGCCAGAACGCCGACGTCCATGAACGCGTCGTCGCCGACCTGCTCAAGGTCGCGGGCGTCCAGTCCGACTATCTGGCTCTGGACGAAGAAAGCCGCCTGAAGGTGCTGGCCGCCGAACTGGCCTCGTCGCGCCTGCTGTTCAGCCCCTATGCCGACTATGAGCCGGAAACGCTGAAGGAGCGCGCCATCCTTCAGGCGGCCGCGACCGCCCTCGCCGCCTTCGGCCCCCAGGCCATTCGCACCCATATCGTGTCCAAGACGGACGCGGCGTCCGACCTGCTGGAAGTCTATCTGCTGCTCAAGGAGGTCGGTCTCTACCGACCCGAAGACCCCGCCGCCTGTCCCATCCAGGCCGCGCCCCTGTTCGAGACCATCGAGGACCTTCGCGCCGCGCGCCCCACCTTGGAGCGGCTGCTGCAGGAGCCCTCCGCTCTCGCCGTCGCCAAGGCGCGCGGGGTGCAGGAGGTGATGATCGGCTATTCGGACTCCAACAAGGACGGCTCCTACCTGACCTCGGGCTGGGAGCTGCACGAGGCCTCGCGCGCCCTGGTCGAGGTCACGCAGAAGCACGGGCTGAAGCTGCAACTGTTCCACGGGCGCGGCGGCACGGTCGGGCGCGGCGGCGGTTCGTCCTTCGCCGGCGTGCTGGCCCAGCCCGAAGGCACGGTCCAGGGCCGCATCCGCACCACCGAACAGGGCGAGGTGATCGCCAACAAATACGGCGAGCCGGAGATCGCGCTGCGCAATCTGGACGCCCTGACCTGCGGCGCCATGCTGGCCTCGCTTGGCAAGGGGACGGATCACGCCTTCACCGCCGAACACGGCGCGACCCTGTCGGACCTGTCGGCGCGTTCAATGGCGGCCTATCGCAAGCTGGTCTATGAGACCGACGGCTTCGTCGACTACTACCGCGCCGCCACCCCCATCGCCGAGATCGCCGATCTGAAGATCGGCTCGCGCCCGTCGTCGCGCACCGCCTCGACGCGGATCGAGGATCTGCGAGCTATTCCCTGGGTGTTCAGCTGGTCGCAAAGCCGGGTCATGCTGCCCGGCTGGTTCGGCTTCGGCTCGGCGGTGCAGGGCAAGGACATGGGCGAGTTGAAGGCGATGGCCGAGGCCTGGCCCTTCTTCAAGACGCTGGTCCAGAACATGGAGATGGTCATGGCCAAGTCCGACATGACCATCGCCCGCCGCTACGCAACCCTGGTCCCTGACGCCTCTCTGGCCTCGCGCATCTATGGTGAAATCCGCGAGGAGTGGCAGCGCACCCACAACGCCATCCTGGCGATCACCGGCCATGACGCCTTGCTGGGCGGCCAGCCCGAGCTGGACCGGCTGATCCGGTTGCGCATGCCCTATGTCGAGCCGCTGAACCACGTCCAGATCGAACTGATCCGCCGCCGCCGCGCGGGCGACGACGACCCCCGCGTCCGCGAGGGCATCCTTCTGGCCATCAATGGCGTGGCGGCAGGCTTGCGAAACAGCGGCTGATTACAGCCACTTCGTCCGTTTGAACGTCACATACAGCGCCGCGCAGATGGCCGCGATCACGCACAAGACCGCATAGTATCCGTATTCCCAGCGCAGCTCGGGCATGTGTTCGAAGTTCATGCCGTAGATGCCGGCGATGGCGGTCGGCACGGCCAGAATGGCGGCCCAGGCGGCGAGCTTGCGCGTGATCAGTCCCTGACGCTGCTGCTCCAGCAGATTGGCGACCTCGAACACTGACGACAGGATGTCGTTTAACCCCCCCAGCCGGCTGTTCACCCGCCGCACGTGGTCGCCCACGTCGCGGAAATACGGCCGCACGTCCGGGTCGATACAGGGCAGGTCCAGAGACTGAAGCCGTCCCAGCACCTCCTCCATCGGCCCCAGGATCCGCCGGAACTTCAGCAACTCGCGGCGCAGGGTGAACAGCCGGCGGATTTCCAGGCGCGACAGAAACGCGTCCAGCGTCCGCTGCTCCATCTCCAGAACGCTGTCCTCGACATCGTCGACGATGGGGGCATAGGCGTCGACGATGAAGTCCAGGATGCCGTGCAGGACGAAATCGGGACCCTTCTTGAGCTGCAGGGGCGAGGCTTCCAGCTGTGTGCGCAAATGGTTGTGGGCGCGGGCCGAGCCGTGACGGATGCTGACCACATGGTCGTCGCCGACGAAGACGTGCGTTTCGCCATAGGCCAGCCGGTCGTCGATCTTCATCGCCGTGCGCGCCACGACGAACAACTCATGCCCATAGACCTCGACCTTGGGCATCTGGTGCGCCGCCAGGGCGTCCTCGACCGCCAGCGGATGCAGCTTGAACCGTTCCACCAGGACGTCGATCTCGGCGTCCGTCGGATCGTACAGCCCCACCCAGACGAACTCGCCCGGCTCCAGCGCCAACCCCTCGGGCGTCAGCGGCGCCTCTCGCACGCGCTGGCCGTCACGATAGACGTAGGAGGCGACGACGGTCATGAAATCTCCAGCAGATGCCTGCCCTGACTTAGAGCGTGAGAAGCCTCAGTAGAAGAAGCATCGGATGCGCAGACGGGTCGATCCTGACCGAAATGTCATGACGTCGAATTATTGAAGCGGCGCCATTCGGCCGTAGAAGCTTCGCCGTTTCGATCGGATCCAGCTTCACCGTTAGCCACCCCGGACAACAAGGGGTTGGAAAACGGAACTCAGGATCATGCTCAAAATCGTCTCTTTCACGGCCGCCGCGGTCCTCTCGGCCGGTTCAGCAAACGCCGCGCAGTTCGAAGCCCACATCCCCTATGGCGATCTCGATCTGTCGACCCGACATGGAGCGGCTGCATTCGACTCACGCGTCAACGGCGCCGCAGATCGCTTTTGCCGTAGTGTCCGATCGATTGAGCGCCCGGTCTGTCGCAATAGTTTCAGGCAGGCAGCGTTGTCTCTGTTGCCCGACCATCGCCGAGCTGAATATGCGCGCGGGCGCTTCGCCTTCAACGCTTGAAACGCAAGACGCCGCCGGACAGATCGTCCGGCGGCGTCCGACTTATAGATAGGAGGCTTTCACCAAGGCCTCATCCGTCCCGAAGAACGGAATACCCTTGATCAGGAAACCGGGAAGCCCCGGACCTTCAGCAGGGCCGCCACGTTCGGGTCGCGACCGCGGAAGGCGCGATAGGCTTCGGCGCGATCGGTGGTGTTGCCGGGGGCCAGCATGATCGACTTGAAGCGGCCGGCGATGTCCGGATTGAACACGTCGCCCGACTCTTCGAAATAGGCCCAGGTGTCGGCGTCCATCGTCTCGGACCACAGATAGCTGTAGTAGCCCGCCGAATAGGCGTCCGACGTGAACAGGTGATTGAACTGCGGCAGGCGGTGCCGCATCACGATCTCCTTGGGCATGCCGATCCGCGCCAGGCTGGCCTTTTCGAACGCGTCGATATCGGTCGGCGGTACGGCTTGGGTGTGCAGGTCCATGTCCACGATGGCCGAGGACAGATAGCTGACCGTCGCATAGCCCTGGTTGAAGGTGGCGGCGGCCTCGATCTTGTTGACCAGTTCGGCCGGCATGGCCGCGCCCGTTTGATAGTGCTTCAGATAGCCGTCCAGGATCGGGCGGCTCAGCACCCAGTGCTCGTGCACCTGCGACGGATATTCGACGAAGTCGCGCGGCGTATTGCCGTACGACGGATAGGTTACCACCGACGACAGATAGTGCAGGGCGTGGCCGAACTCGTGGAACAAGGTCTCGGCGTCGTCCAGCGAGATCAGGACAGGCTCGCCCGGCTCCGGCTTGGTGAAGTTGTTGTTGTTCGAGGCCAGAATGACCTTGGAGCCGTCCAGCTGCGAGAACGACCGATAGGTGGTCATCCAGGCGCCCGAACGCTTGCCCGGGCGGGCGTAGTCGTCGGTGTAATACAGACCGATCAGGCGGCCATCGCGGCTCTTGTCATAGACCTCATAGGCCTCGACGTCGGGCTCGAACGTCGGCACCGATCCCTTGGGCAGCTTCTTGAACTGGAAGCCGTACAGGCGTTCGGCCATGGCGAAGGAGCCGGCGCGGACCGCGTTCAACTCGAAGTAGGGCTTCAGCTGGTTCTGATCCAGGTCGTATTTGGCCTTACGCACCTTCTCGGCGAAGTAGAGGTAGTCCCACGGCTCGATGTCGAAGCCGGCGATCGCCTTCATGTCGGCGACTTCCTCGGCGACGCGGGCCTTGGCCGGCGCCCAGACGCGGTCCATCAGGGCCTGAGCATTGGCCGGGGTCTTGGCCATCGTGTCCTGCATGCGCAGTTCGGCGTGGTTGCGATAGCCCAAGAGCTTGGCGCGCTGGTCGCGCAGTTTCACGATCTCGGCGATGGTCGAGTTGGTGTCGTTGGCGTCGCCGTTGTCGCCGCGATTGACGAACTTCTTCCAGACCTGCTCGCGCAGGGCCCGGTCGTCAGCGAAGGTCAGGAAAGGATCGACCGCCGAACGCGTGTTCAGGATCGCCCAGCCTTGCAGATTGCGGCTGCGCGCCGCGCTGGCGGCGGCCGCCTTGTTGGAGTCCGGCAGGCCCCGCACGCCGGACTCGTTGGGGATCAGCGTCCAAGAATTCTCATCGGCGACGACCTTCTGGCCGAAGCGGGTGAAGGCGTTGGACAGGGCGGTGTTGATCCGGCCCAGTTCGGCCTTGCCGGCCGCGTCCAGATTGGCGCCCGAACGGATGAAGGCGTCGCGGCGACGCTCGGCCAGACGCTTCTGCTGGGCGCTGAGGCCCGCCGCGTCCGCAGTGTCGGCGACAGTCTTGACCCGCTGGAACAGCTTCTCGTTGAAGGTGATCTCGTCCGAAGCAGCGGACAGCAGCGGCGACAGCTCGGTGTCGATCGCGTCATAGGCTTCGCCGCCGATATTGGACGTCATCACGCCATAGACGTTGGACGCCCGGTCCAGCGGCTCGCCGGCCAGCTCCAGCGCCGCCATGGTGTTGGCGAACGTCGGGGCGTCGGGGTTGTTCGCGATAGCGGCGATGTCGGCGCGTTGTAGTTCGATGCCTTCCAGCATGGCTTCGCGCAGTTTGGCCGGCGTCACCTTGTCGAAGGGCGGAACGCCATCATACTTCCCGGTCCAGGCCTGCAGCAGCTCGGCGCGCAGCGTCTGGCTGGGCAGGACGGCGCGGGCGATGCGCGCTTCCTCGGCGACGCTGGCGGCGGACGGCGCCGCAGCAGAACCGCCCGAGGTCGCGCCTGTGGAAGCGCAGGCCGACAGGGCCATCAGGCTGCCGCCCGCGATGAGAAGCTGGCGTCTATGCATGGAATGCTCCGAAACAAGATCATGGTTGCGATACACTTAGGCGCACGGATCGCCCCCGTCACCTGACGCGGGCATAAACTTGTCGCCAATCCGGTTGGATACGTCGTCGCACTGTTCTAAAGCCGGGCCATGGCTATTGGCGTTTTCGACTCCGGCGTGGGCGGTCTGACCGTCTACCGCGAACTGACCCGACGCTTCCCCCAGCGGGACTTCGTCTATCTGGCCGACCAGGCCCACGCCCCCTATGGCGGGCGAGGCGGCGAAGACATCGTCGAACTGACGAAAATCGGCTGCGAAAGGCTGTTCGACGCCGGCGCCTCCGTCGTCGTCCTGGCCTGCAACACCGCCAGCGCCATTGCGCTTCGCCGCCTGCAACAGACCTGGCTGCCGGGTCTGCGCGAGCGTCTGGGCCGTCCGGTCAACATCCTGGGCATCATCGTCCCGACCATCGAGGCGGCGACCGGCAAGCCCTGGAGCTTTGAAGCCGAGCGCCCGCAGGAGGGCGAAAAGGTCGCCTCCATCGACATCACCGGCGTCTTCTGCACCGCCGCCACGGCCATCAGCCGCGTCTATGAGATCGAGATCGACAAGCGGCGCGAGGACATCGCCGTCTTTTCCGAGCCCTGCCCCGGCCTGGCGGGTCTGATCGAGCTGGGCGCGCCGCCGGAGGAGCTGAAGGTGGTGATCGACGACCACGTCGATGCGCTGCGTCGCCGCATCGGCCGCCACCCGGACAAGGCCATCCTGGGCTGCACCCACTATGAGATCGTCGCCGAACTGTTCGCCCAGGCCCTGCCGGCCGGCACCGTTCTGATCGAACAGCCGACGGCGGTGGCGGATGCGCTGGAGCGCTATTTCAAGGCGCACCCGGAATACGATCTGGGCGACAGCGGGCGCCGCGACTTCCTGACCACCGGCCAGGCCGGGCCGCAGTCGGAACTGGTGTCCCAATTCTGGGGCGCGCCGGTGACGTTCGAACAGGCCTAAGGGCTCAGCAGTCCGGGCAATCCGGCAGCGGCTCGGTCTCCAGCTGCAAGGTCGTATGGCCGATGGCGTAGCGCTTCGCCACGGCCTGAGCCTCGCAGATCAGGGCCGCCGTGTCGGCGCGGTCGTGGACCAGGTGGGCGGTCAGGGCCGTCTCGGTCGTCGATAGTCCCCAGACGTGCAGATCATGCACGGCTCGTACGCCCGGCAAGCCGACAAGCGCCTGTTCCAAAGCCGGCACGTCCACGCCCGTCGGGGCACCGTCCATGGCCAGATTGACCGAGTCCTTCAGCAGGCCCCAGGTCGACCACAGGATCACGACGACGATCGCCAGGCTGACCAGCGGATCGACGACCGACCAGCCGGTCATCATGATCAGCCCGCCCGCCAGCACCACGCCCAGCGACACGCCTGCGTCGGCCATCATATGCAGATAGGCGCCGCGCGCATTCAGGTCGTGCTGCGATTTCATGAACAGCAGGGCCGTGCCCAGGTTGATGACGAAACCGATGCCGGCGACCGCCATGATGACGCCCGAGCCGACCGGCGCAGGCTCGTTGAACCGCCTCACGGCCTCGAACGCGATGGCCCCGCAGGCGAAGATCAGCAGCAGCGCATTGCCGAGGGCCGCCAGGACCGTCGCCTTGCCGAACCCATAGGTCCGCCGACCGCCCGCCGCCCCATGTGCGCCGCGTCGCGCCAGCCAGGCCGCTCCGCCCGCCATGGCCAGGCCCAGCACGTCCGACAGATTATGCCCGGCGTCGGCCAACAGCGCGGTCGAATCCGCGATCAGCCCCGCGCCGAACTCGCACGCCACGAACAGCAGATTGACCACCAGTCCGACGGCATAGCGCCAGTCGCCGGTGTCCACTGGGCCGTGGCTATGACCGCCGTGGCCGTGGTTGTGTCCGTGGTGACTGTGAGAATGCCCATGGCCGTGATCCGCATGATCGTGGTCATGCCGGTGGCTGGGGCTGTGGTCGTGCGCGGCGTTCATGGCTCGCCTATACGCCCTCTGGCGAAACAGCCAAGCCGCTACATGATAACGCATTGAATGTTATCATGTAATATCGCGTCAGTGTTGGTGCATGGCGACAACGAGGCCAAGACCAATCAGGGCCACGCCCAGTACCGCCCCCTCATACCGCGCCCATCGCTCCAGCCGCAGAATCGAGGCGCCGGCGCTGGCCAGGGCCGTGAAGACCGCCATGCCGGCGATGGTCCCCGCCGCGAACACCACCGTCAGCAGCGCCAGGGCCCCAAGGCCCGCCGAGGCCGACGACAGATAGATGGGCAGCAGCACTTCGCCCGGCGAGACCGCCATCATGGCGATCAGACCCAGGAAGGCGGCCTTGTCCGACACGGCCGGCTCAGGCGTCTCGACCGCAGGACCACCGGCCATGGCCGGGCGCTTCAGGGTCGCGCGCGCCAGATAGAAGGCGCCGAACAGAAACAGCAGCACCGCCGCCAGGTGAGGCAGCACGCCCTCGATCCACTGATCCAGCGCCAGACCCGCCGCTACGATCAGACCGCCGACCACCGCCGTCGTGGCGATATGGGCCAGACCCGCCGCCGTCACCGCCATCAGGATCCGCGACGGCCGCCAGCCTTGCGCCCGCCCCACCAGGGTGAAGGGCAGCCAGTGGGTCGGCAGGGCCGCATGCAGAAAGGCCGCAACGAAGCCGCCGCCCAGCAGGGAAAGCATGACGGACTGTTCGGGACCGGGGGACATGACCGGCCCTATAGCGTGTTACTTTATAACGGTCGAGAAGAATCGGCGATCAAAGCCAATCGGCGAACGGCTCGCGGTCCAACATCTCTTCATACGTCGGGCGCGGTCGGATCACGGCCCACTGATCGCCATCCACCAGCACCTCGGGAATCAGGGGCCGGCTGTTGTATTCGCTGGACATCACCGCGCCGTAAGCCCCTGCGCCGGTGAAGACGATCAGGTCCTCGGCCTCCAGCGGCGGCAGCTCGCGGTCGCGCGCGAAGGTGTCGCCCGTCTCGCACACTGGCCCGACCACGTCATAGGACGTCGCCCCGCCCTCGCGCGGATTGACCGGCTGGATGTCGTGGAAGGCGTCGTACAGGGCCGGCCGCATCAGGTCGTTCATCGCCGCGTCCAGCACCAGAAAGCGCCGTCCGTCCGAGCGTTCGTTGATTTGGATCACCTGGCTGAGCAGCACGCCGGCGTTGGCGGCCAGCAGCCGGCCCGGCTCGAACGCCGCCTCAACGTCCAGCCCGCTCAGAACCCGCGCGGCCATGGCGACATACTCGGCCGGCGACGGCGGCTCGGTCCCACCGGAATACGGCACGCCCAGCCCGCCCCCCAGATCCAGCCGAGTCACGGCATGACCCTGCGCCCGCAGTTTGCGCGTCATGTCCGCCAAGACCTCGAAGGCGTCCTCCAGCGGCTTAAGGTCAGTGATCTGGCTGCCGATATGGCAGGCCAGCCCCACCGGCGTGACATGGGGCGAAGCCGAGGCGCGGGCATAGAGGTCCATCGCCTCCTCGACCGGCACGCCGAACTTGTCGCCCTTGCCGCCCGTGGTGATCTTGGCGTGACCGCCCGCGCCCACGTTCGGATTCACCCGGACGGCGATGGCCGGCGAGGCATCCATCATGGCTGCAACGGCGATCAGCCGATCCAGCTCGGCGCCGGATTCGACGTTGATCTGACGCACGCCGACGCTGATGGCGAAGGCCATTTCCACATCGGTCTTGCCGACGCCGGAGAAGATGATCCGGTCGGACGGCACACCGGCGGCCAAGGCGCGGCGGATTTCGCCCTCGGAGACGGTGTCCGCGCCGGACCCCAGTTTCGCCAGGGTCGCCAACACCGAAAGGTTGGAGTTGGCCTTGACCGCAAAGGCGATCAGGGCCTCGCCCAAAGCGTCCCGATGCGCATCGGCGGCAGCGCGCAGCAGGCCGTAATGCCGCTTCAGGGTCGCGGTCGAATAGACATAGGCCGGCGTGCCGACCTCGTCCGCGATCAGCTCCAGCGGCACGCCCTCAGCATGAAGGGCGCCGTCCTTCAGGTCGAAATGGTGCAACTTACCGCGGGTCGTTCTGGGCGGCGCCGGCGCCAATCGGGTTGGACGGGCCGCCGTCGATCGGCACGCTGCTGGACGGACGGTTCATGGTCGCCGGCTCGGGCAGCCCCGGCGCTCGGCTGCTGCGCGGCGCACGCTCGGTCTCGCGCACCGGCGATTCCAGATCGGCCATCCGGCCGCAGGCGGAGGTCAGGAGGGCGAGCGCGCCCGCGAGGATCAGAGATTTTTTCACAGGCGGGCTCTCCAGTCGGCGATGCGCGCACGGACCTGTTCCGGCGCGGTTCCCCCATAGCTTTGGCGGCTTTGGCACGAAGCCTCGGCGGTCAGCACCTTGTAAACCGCTTCGGTGATCCCTGGCTCCAGTTTTTGCATTTCTTCCAGCGGCAGTTGCGACAGATCCACGCCCAGCCCCTCCGCTCGCTTGACCGCCGCGCCCGTCACATGGTGCGCCTTTCTGAACGGCAGGTTCAGTTCGCGCACCAGCCAGTCGGCCAGATCCGTCGCGGTGGAAAAGCCTGCGCCCGCCGCCTGGGCCATCCGCTCGGTATTCGGTTGCAGCGCCGACACCATTGCCGTCATGGCGACCAGGGCCAGGTCCAGGGCGTCGAACGCCTCAAACACCGGGGGCTTGTCCTCCTGCATATCCTTGGAATAGGCCAGCGGCAGGCCCTTCATCACCGTGGACAGGGCGACCAGAGACCCCATGATCCGGCCCGTCTTGGCCCGCACCAGTTCGGCGGCATCCGGATTGCGCTTCTGCGGCATGATCGACGAGCCGGTGGTCAGGTCGTCGGGCAGGCTGGCGAAGCCGAACATCGGCGTCATCCAGACCACAATCTCCTCGGCCAAGCGCGACAGATGCCCCGCGGTGATCGAGGCGGCGGCCAAACTCTCCAGCGCAAAATCTCGGTCCGATACGGCGTCCAGCGAGTTCGCCATCGGCCGGTCGAAACCGAGATCCGCAGCCGTCGCCTGACGATCGATGGGGAAGGGCGAACCAGCCAGGGCCGCCGCCCCTAGCGGGCTTTCATTCATCCGAGCGCGGGCGTCGGCGAAACGCCCCGCGTCACGGCCGAACATCTCGACATAAGCCATCAGATGGTGACCCAGGGTCACCGGCTGGGCGGTCTGCAAATGGGTGAAGCCGGGCATCAGGTCGCCGGCATGCTGTTCGGCGCGCGTCAGCAACGCGGCCTGCAGCGCCTTCAACTGCGCGACCGAGCGATCGCAGGCGTCGCGGACCCACAGGCGGAAATCGACCGCGACCTGATCGTTGCGGCTGCGCGCCGTGTGCAGCCGGCCCGACGGCTCGCCGATCAGTTCATTGAGGCGCGCCTCCACATTCATGTGGATGTCCTCGAACTGGTCGCGGAACGGGAAGGTCCCGGCCTCAATCTCGGACTGGATGACCTCCAGCCCGCCCAGGATCGCGTCCGCATCGGCCTGCGCGATGATGCCCTGCTTGGCCAGCATGCGGCAGTGGGCCCGCGATCCGGCCAGATCCTGACGCCACAGGCGCTGGTCCACGCCGATGGAGACGTTGATCGCCTGCATGATCTCGGCGGGGCGCGACGAAAAGCGTCCGCCCCACATGTCTTGACCCGCGGGCTTCACCGGCGCAGTCGAACCGCCGGATGGATTGGCGTCGGAAGAAGGTGTTTCGGTCATGAGCGGCTCAAGAAAGGCGATCTGGGCGGTTGTCGGCGCGGTCGTCGTCGTCAGCACCATCGCCGGCGCCGGCGGCATGGCGATGTCGCTATACGCCAATCATCGCCAGAAGGCGCAAGTCGAACAGACCACAACCGCCGCCGAGGCGCCAAAAAGCGATCTGGCGCGCTTCGCGGTCGGGTCCCTGGCCGCGTTGTCGACCCCGGCCGAGGCGAAGCCCGCGCCCGAATACGCGTTCCGCGACGGCACCGGCACAGCCGTTCGTTTCTCGGCCTTTCAGGGAAAGGTCGTGGTCGTGAACCTCTGGGCCATGTGGTGCGCGCCGTGCAAGGCGGAGATGCCCACGCTCCAGACGCTGGCGAAGGCCTATGAGGCGAACGAGGATCTGGTCGTCCTGCCGATCAACGTGGACGCCACACCCGAGGCCGCAGCCGAGGCGAAACGTTTCTTGGCCGACCATGCGCCCCTGCCGTTTTACAGTGACGCCAAATTCCAGCTGCCGTTCGAGTTTCCCGGCAAGGGCGCCATGCCGCAGACCATTATCTTGGATCGTCAGGGCCGCATCCGCGCGGTCATAAAGGGCGAGGCGGACTGGGCCAGCCAAGAAGCCCGCGCCCTGATCGATGCGATCCTGGCGGAAGGCGGCGCGCCGCCCCCCGCCTGATCGACTTTAGTTTGTGTTCGCCGGCACGCGCTGATCGGTCGCGGGATTGATCGCGCCAGGCTTGCCCTCGGCCGCCGCCTCAGCCTGTTCGGTTTCCAGCTTGTCAGCGACCTTGCCAGCCCCGCTCTCGACCGCCTGCGCCGCCTTCATCGCGCCGCCCTCGATCACTTCGCCGGCCTGAGACGCGACATCGGCCGTCTTGTCGGCCGCAGCCTCGGCATGCGCCTCGGTCTTTTCCTGCTCGGCCTGGGTGCAGGCGGCAGCACCCAGCGTCATTGCGGCGACGGCCGCCATCAGGGCTTTGGTTCGGATCGTCACGACGAAACTCCGGTCAAGGTTGAAAGCTCGACCGGAAAACGCAGCACAACGGCGCAGGTTGCAGTCAGCAAAATCAACGACAGTCAGTACGCGCAACTCACGATCGATCGCTGCGCGCGTTGTATTTGCTAGTTGGGGCGAGACATGAGACCGTAGATCATCAAGGAGACACGCATGTTCGCAACATCACTGGCCTTTGCATCCGCGCTAGCATTGCAAGCATCGGCTCAAACCCCTCGTGCCACGACAGCGCCGTCACCCCAGGTTGCCGCTGAGGACCAAGCAGCGCCAACCCCGCGCGCGCGCCGCGTCTGCGAGCGGCGAGCCCTCACAGGTCGCAGGCTTGAGCAGACCATCTGCTATACGCCTGAGCAGTATGCTGCTCTGGTCGAGGCCAAGCGCAAGGAACTTCGCGAAATTCAGAGCCGCGACGCCGTGCAATATGACCGCTCGATCGTCGGCATTCCGCCTGGACCGCTTTAAATCTGGCAACTTTGCTTAGCATAGTGGAAATGGTGACTGGAGGCGGGATCGAACCGCCGACCTGTGGGTTATGAATCCACCGCTCTAACCATCTGAGCTACCCAGTCCCGGGCCCTGCGCGAGGCCGGGGCCAGCGCGAAAGAGGCGTGCCTATATCGCCGTCGGGCGCGCGGTTCAAGTCGTCTCGGACCAGAACCTGCGGCGATAGAGCGCAAGACGCCTTGCGGCAGGAACGGTAACGCTGGCCTCGCCGTTTCGTAACGACCGCCCACAGCCCAGCCGGAGCTCGCCCTTCATGCGCCTGATCGTCGCCGCCGCCTCGACATCCCTGCTCGTTCTCGCCGCCGCCTGTGGCGCAAATAGCGAGAGCGCCGGTGCTGCGCCTCAGGCCGGGGCCCCGCTGGAAACCCGTCCGGCGAACAATCCTGATCAGCAGCCGGCCTTCGCTGGCCAGACCCGCGCGCCGGGCGTCAAGACTGAACAGGCGATGACCCACACGGTGGTCGCCTCGGGCCTTGTCCACCCCTGGGGTCTGGCGGCCCTGCCCGACGGTCGCTGGCTGGTCACCGAAAAGCCGGGCCGTCTGCGCGTCATCACCGCCCAAGGCCAGGTCGGCGAACCGGTCACGGGCCTGCCCGCCGTCGATGCGCGCGGTCAAGGCGGCTTGTTGGATGTGATCGTCGGACCGAGCTTTGCGCAGGATCGCATGATCTATTGGAGCTATGCCGAACCCCGCGAGGGCGGCAACGCCACCTCGGTCGCGCGCGGGCGTCTGTCGGACGACGGATCACGCGTCGAGAACGTCCAGGTCATCTTCCGCGCCCTGCCCGTCTATGACGGCGACAAGCATTTCGGGTCGTCCCTGGCCTTCGCGCCGGACGGCAAGTTGTTCATCACCCTGGGTGAACGCTCGGACAAGCCCATGCGGCCCCAGGCGCAGGATATGGGCTCGCACATGGGCAAGACCATCCGCATCAACGCCGACGGCACGGTCCCGCAAGACAATCCCTTCTTCGGCCGCGCCGGAGCCCTGCCGGAAATCTGGAGCCTGGGACACCGCAACGTCCAGGGCGTCGCCGTTCAGCCGGGAACCGGCGCCATCTGGACCATCGAACACGGCACACGCGGCGGCGACGAGGTCAATCTGGATAAGGCCGGCGCCAACTACGGCTGGCCGGATGCGGCCTACGGCGTCGAATATGCGGGCGGTCAGATCAACAGCGGCGCCACCCAGACTCCTGGCACCGAACAGCCCGTCTATTACTGGGATCCGGTAATCGCGCCCGGCGGCGCGACCTTCTATCAGGGCGCCATGTTCCTCGGCTGGAACGGAAACCTGCTGGTCGCCGGCCTGAAGGAAAAACACATTGCGCGTCTGGTCATCCAGAATGACCGGGTGGTGGGCGAAGAGCGCCTGCTGACGGACCTGGGCGAACGCATCCGCGATGTGGCGGTCGGCTCCGACGGGTCAGTCTGGGCCATCACCGACGAGCAGAACGGCAAGCTGGTCAGGCTGGCGGCGACGCAGTAGTCATCGAGCGCCGGGGGGCTATGCGGAGCGGTTGACGCTCCAACGGGAGCACCAAACCATGCGCATCTTCATTCTATCCGCCGCTGTTGTCCTGCCGCTGCTTTCGGGCTGCGGCACGATGGGCGCGACCAATAGCTATCAGCAGGAGCTGAACGCCCTGGAAGCCGCTTGCACGCGCGACCGAGGCATTCTGACGCCGACGGGCGTTCAGACCGGCCGTCCGCAGACTGACTACGCCTGCAAGATTACCGGCGGCGCGACCCGTATTCCGTCTCGCTGACAGCGGGCGCTCGGCCGGCGTTCCCACCCTCTCATACCGTCAGTCCGTCGAAGCATCCGCCTAAAGCGACTGCGATCACGCGGCTTATTACTTGACGTTGACGTAAACGTAGGGTTCTTGGCGTCCACGCTTGGAACCGCCCTGTCCGTCGTGCCGCGACCCGCCGCACGTTGAGGATGGGCCCAAAGATGGAGACGCACTTCCATGGCTGACGCCTATATCTACGACGCCGTCCGCACGCCGCGCGGCAAGGGCAAGAAGGACGGCTCGCTGCACGAGATCACCGGCCTCAGCCTGGCGACCCAGGTGTTGGAAGCGCTGCGCGACCGCAACGACCTGGACACCTCCAAGGTCGACGACGTCATCCTGGGCTGCGTCACGCCCGTGGGCGAACTCGGCGCCGACATCGCGCGCACGGCCGTGCTTTCGGCCGGCTGGTCGCAATATACGGCGGGCGTCCAGATCAACCGCTTCTGCGCCTCGGGTCTTGAAGCCGTGAACATGGCGACGGCAAAGGTGAAGTCCGGTGAGGCCGACTTCGCCGTCGGCGGCGGCGTCGAGGTCATGAGCCGCGTGCCCATGGGTTCGGACATGGGCGCCTGGCCGACCGACCCCTCTTCGGCCTTCCCGACCTATTTCGTGCCGCAGGGCGTGTCGGCGGACATGATCGCCACCAAATACGGCTTCAGCCGCGACGACGTGGACGCCTATTCGGTCGAGAGCCACAAACGCGCCGCCAAGGCCTGGGCCGAGGGCCGGTTCAAGAACTCGGTGATCGGCGTCAAGGACCAGCTGGGCCTAACCATCTTGGATCATGACGAGACGATCCGTCCGAACACGGACATGCAGGCGCTCGGCGGCCTGAACCCCTCCTTCGCCATGATGGGCGAAATGGCCTTCGACGGCGTGATCAACCAGCGCTATCCCGAGGTCGAGCGCGTCAATCACGTCCACACGCCGGGCAACTCGTCCGGCATCGTCGATGGTTCGGCCGGCGTGCTGATCGGTTCGCTGGAAGCCGGCCAGGCCCTGGGCCTGAAGCCCCGCGCCAAGATCCTGGGCGGCGCCTCGATCGGCTCCGAGCCGTCGATCATGCTGACCGGCCCGGAATATGTGACCCGCAAGCTGCTGAATAAGCTGGGCATGACGCCCGACGACATCGACCTGTGGGAGCTGAACGAGGCCTTCGCCGCCGTCGTCCTGCGCTATATGCAGGCGCTCGACATCGACCATGCCAAGATGAATGTGAACGGCGGCGGCATCTCGATGGGCCACCCGCTCGGCGCCACCGGCGCCATGATCACGGGCATCGCGCTGGACGAGCTGGAACGCTCGAACAAGTCGACGGCCCTGATCACCCTGTGCATCGGCGGCGGCATGGGCACCGCCACCGTCATCGAACGCGTCTGATCCAGGAGCAAATGGATATGGAAAACTTCAAGATCGACGTCGACGCCGACGGTATCGCCCTGATCACCTTCGACGTTCCGGGCCGTTCGATGAACACCCTGACCTCCTCGGTGATGAAGGAAATCCCCGAGCTGGTCGAACGCATCAAGACCGATGACGCCATCAAAGGCGCCGTCATCACCTCGGGCAAGGCCTCGGGCTTCTGCGCCGGCGCGGACCTGGGCGACATGGCCGGCGGCGTGCTGTCGGGCGGCGGCGACCTGCAGAAGGCGTTCGATGCCGGCTGGAAGCTGAACGGCGCCTTCCGCGCGCTTGAAACGTCCGGCAAGCCGGTCGCGGCCGCGATCAACGGCCTCGCTTTGGGCGGCGGGCTGGAGTTCACCCTGGCGGCCCACTACCGCGTGGTCGAGAACGACAACAAGATTCAGCTGGGCCTGCCCGAGATCAAGGTCGGTCTGTTCCCCGGCGGCGGCGGCACCCAGCGCCTGACCCGCCTGGTCGGCGTCCAGAACGCCATGATGGCGATGAGCGAGGGCAAGTCCTTCCGCCCCAACGACGCCAAAGGCGCCGGCATCGTCCACGAGGTGGTCGAAAAGGGCCAGTCGGTCGAGGCCGCCAAGACCTGGATCAAGAACGGCGGCAAGGCCGTGCAGCCTTGGGACGAGAAGTCGTTCAAACTGCCCGGCGGCGGTCCCTACCACCCGGCCGGCATCCAGAACTTCATGGTCGGCAACGCCATGCTGCGCAAGCAGTCCTACGGCAACTATCCGGCCGTGGTGAACCTGATGCAGGCCGTTTACGAAGGCGCCCAGGTGCCGATGGATGCGGCGCTGCGTATCGAGACCCGCTACTTCATCAAGACCCTGATGACGCCGCAGGCCCAGGCCATGATTCGTTCGCTGTTCCTGTCCAAGCAGGAGCTGGACAAGGGCGCCGTGCGCCCGGCCGGCGTGCCCAAGTCCGATCCGAAGAAGGTCACGGTCATCGGCGCCGGCATGATGGGCGCGGGCATCGCCTATGTGCAGGCGCTGGCCGGCATCGAGACCATCCTGATCGACCAGACGCAGGAAGCCGCCGACAAGGGCAAGGCCCACGTCGAGGAACTGCTGAAGAAGCGCCTGTCGCGCGGTCAGCTGACGCAGGAGAAGTATGACGCCCTGCTGGGTTCGGTCACGGCGACGACGGACTATGAGTTGATCAAGGGCTCGGACCTTGTCGTCGAGGCCGTGTTCGAAAACCGCGAGATCAAGGCCGACGTGACCAAGCGCGCCGAGGCGCAATTGGCTGACGGCGCCATCTTCGGGTCCAACACCTCGACCCTGCCGATCAGCGGTCTGGCCGAGGCCTCGGTGCGGCCCGAAGACTTCATAGGCATCCACTTCTTCTCGCCCGTCGACAAGATGATGCTGGTTGAGATCATCCTGGGTGAAAAGACGGGTCAGGCGGCCATCGCCAAGGCGCTGGACTATGTGCTGAAGATCAAGAAGACGCCGATCGTCGTCAACGACAGCCGTGGTTTCTACACCTCGCGCTGCTTCTCCACCTTCCTGATGGAGGGCATGGCGATGCTGGAAGAGGGCTACGGCCCCGCTCTGATCGACAACATCGGCCGCATGACCGGCATGCCGCGCGGCCCGCTGGAGATGCACGACGACGTCGCCCTGGACCTGTCCTACAAGATCGCCAAACAGACGGCGCTGGATCTGGGCGACAAATACGTCCCGTCGGAAGGGGCCGACATCGTCGCCAAGATGGTCGAGGGCGGTCGCTTCGGTCGCAAGAACGGCAAGGGCTTCTACGATTACGATCAGAAGCCCAAGACGATCTGGAAGGGTCTGGGCGAACTGGCCCCGACCACCAAGGGCATCGACCAGCCGGAAGAGCCGACTGCCTTCGCTCAGATCGACGAGCTGAAGACGCGCCTGCTGTATCGCCAGGCCGTCGAAGTGGCCCGCTGCTGGGAAGAGGGCGTCATCGACGATCCGCGCGAGGCCGATCTGGGCGCCATCCTGGGCTGGGGCTTCGCGCCCTGGACCGGCGGTCCGATCAGCATGATCGACGGCATCGGCCTGGCCAGGTTCGTCGAAACCGCAGACCGCCTGGCCGCGACGTATGGCGACCGCTTCAAGGTGCCTGGCTTGCTCCGCGACATGGCGGCGAAGAACGAGACCTTCTACGGCAAGTTCGCCCCGGAGAAGGCCGCCGCCTGATCGGCAGCGGACATCCACAGACGATGGAACGGGCGGCCTTCGGGTCGCCCGTTTTCGTTTGTGGCACCTTTGCCCTTTTATCATTCCGGGCGAAGCGTAGCGAAGACCCGGAACCCAGCGGCGCGAAAGCGCGAACCTGTCGCGGACTCGCTGCTCGACGTCGTGCGGTGGATAGATTCCGCCTTCAGCGCCGCTGGGTTCCGGGTCTTCGGGCCAAGCGGCCCTCCGCCCGGAATGACGAGGGCATAAAAAAAGACCCGCCCGACACGAGGTCGAGCGGGTCGCTCCGGCGCCCTTCGCGGGGTCGGTGGCGGGTCGCTAGGGGCGACGGAGTAGCGGTGAAAAGACCGGACCGAGACCGGGACAAACTCTGACAGTCCGCCCAGCCTCGGAGGCTGGCGTCAGCCTTCCAGATCCTGGCCTTCGTCCGGCTCGGGCGTGCCCAGCAGTTCGTCGGCGATCTTGTTGGTCGAGGCGCGCACGGCCTTTTCGATCGAGGCCGCGATGTCCGGATTCTGCTTCAGGAACTCGCGCACATTCTCGCGGCCCTGACCGATCCGGGTGGAGTCATAGCTGAACCAGCTGCCCGACTTCTCGATGATGCCAGCCTTGACGCCCAGGTCGATGACCTCGCCCAGTTTGGAAATACCCTCGCCATACATGATGTCGAAGATGACCTCGCGGAACGGCGGGGCGACCTTGTTCTTGACCACCTTGACCCGGGTGGTGTTGCCGACCACCTCGTCGCGGTTCTTGATCGCGCCGGTGCGGCGGATGTCCAGACGCACCGAGGCGTAGAACTTCAGCGCATTGCCGCCCGTCGTCGTCTCGGGCGAGCCGTACATGACGCCGATCTTGTGACGGATCTGGTTGATGAACAGCACAATGCATTTCGATTTGGAGATCGAGGCCGTCAACTTGCGCAGCGCCTGGCTCATCAAGCGCGCCTGAAGGCCCGGCAGGCTGTCGCCCATCTCGCCCTCGATCTCGGCGCGCGGCGTCAGGGCCGCGACGGAGTCGACGACCACAATATCGACGGCGCCCGACCGAACCAGCGTATCCACGATCTCCAGCGCCTGCTCGCCAGTGTCCGGCTGCGACACCAGAAGATCATCCAGATTGACGCCCAGCTTCTGGGCATAGACCGGGTCCAGCGCATGTTCGGCGTCGACGAAGGCGGCGACCCCGCCCTTCTTCTGCACTTCCGCGACGGTGTGCAGAGCCAAGGTCGTCTTGCCCGAGGATTCCGGGCCGAACACCTCGATCACCCGCCCGACCGGCAGGCCGCCGATGCCCAGCGCCATGTCCAGGCCCAGCGAACCGGTCGAAACGCTGTCGATCTCGGCGACCACGCCTGCCTTGCCCAGTTTCATCACCGAGCCCTTGCCGAAGGCGCGATCGATCTGCGCGATCGCCGCCTCCAAGGCGCGTTGCTTGTCGCCGTCGTCCTTGCCCACCAATTTGAGTGCCGCCTGTGAAGCCATTGCCTTCGTCTCCCTTGCCATGATTCCCGTCATTAAGCTTGGGAGAGACCCGCCTGGACCCGCCCCCGTTTCGTGAGGCGGACTATGTGCACGGTTTGTTCCAGTTCACAAGATGTTCTCATTGATCAAAACAAGAACATCGAAAGTCTACGACCGTTTTTGGCGTAGGCTAAAGCGGAAGGCGTAGGCTGAAGCTGGCGCCCTCGGGTTCGTAGGTCATGACCGCCGATCCTTGCAGCGAGCGGTTGATGGTCGAGTTGATCAGCACCGAACCGAAACCCTTGCGTTTGGGCGACGAGACGGTCGGACCGCCGCTTTCGACCCAATCCAGCAGCAAATGGCCTTCCGCCACGGACCAGTCCACCCGTACGCAGCCCGACGCATTCGACAGCGCCCCGTATTTCGCGGCGTTCACCGCCAGTTCGTGAAAGACCATCCCCATACCCAAGGTCTGCTGCGCGTTCAGATCGACGGCCGGACCAGTCAGGCGAACCTGTTCCTCGGCATAGGGCGCCAGTTCCTGAGCCAGCATGGCCCGCAGATCGACGCGCTCCCAATTCGCCGCCGTCAGCAAATTTTGCGTATTGGACAGCGCCAGCAGACGCGCCTCGAACAAGACGGTGAAGGTGGCGACATCCGGCGTGCGTCGCGCCGTCTGGTGGGCGATGGACTGCACCGTGGCCAGCGTGTTCTTCACCCGGTGATTCAGTTCGTTGATCAGCAATCGCTGCAAGCGTTCGCTGTCGGCCAAGGCCGCGAAGGCCTCGCGGCGATCGGTGATGTCGGTGATGACCCCTGACATCTTGATCGGGCGGCCCGAACGGCTGCGGATCAGGCGCCCGCGCAGATGGACCCAGCGACCCGAGGCCGGCAGACGCCATTCCTGATCGTATTCGCACTCCCCCGCCAGGGCGCGCTCCAGCGCCTGACGATGCAACGGCAGATCCTCGGGCGACAGACGGTCGCCGACTTCGCTCGGGCCAAGGCGGCAGGACGGATCGATGGACAGGATTTCGCGCGCGCGGCCTGACATCATCGTCGTCTTCATCGGCAGGGTCGCTTCCCAGAAGCCAACGCCGCCGGCGTCCACGGCCGCCAGAACATTGGCCCGCTGATCGACGATCGAGGCGCCCAGCGCGAGAAACAGCAGCGTGACCGCCCCGGTCGTCACCGCGACCGCCAAGACGACCGGCGACGCCCCGCCCTGCAACGGCCCCGCGTCGGCGATCGGGGTCAGGATCAGGGCCGCCATGCCGATATGGTGCATAGAGACGATGGCCAGACCCAGGATCACGGCGGCGACCGCGCGCCAGGCCAGACCCCGCTCCTGACGGGCCGCGATCAGAGCGGCGTAGGCGGCGGCGATCGCGACGATTACCGACAGGGCGACAAGCGCGGGCTGATAACTCAGGACAGCGTTCATCCGCATCGCCGCCATCCCGACATAGTGCATGGCGACGATGGACCCGCCCATCAGCAGGGCCGCCGGCGCCAGTCGCAGGGGGCTGGCCTGCGCAGTGCCCGCCGTCAGGAAGGCCGCCGCCGTGCCGGCCGTCGCCAGCAGGAAGGAGACCAGCGTCAGGCCGGGATCATAGAAGACCGGGCCTTCGCCCTCGAACCCCAGTATGGCGATGAAATGCATCGACCAAATGCTGACGCCCAGCGCCAGGGCCGAGACGCCAAGCCAGCGCAAACGCGTCGCGCCGATCTGGCTTCGGGTTCGATTGAACAGATCCAGAGCCGTCCACGCGCCCAAAATCGCGATCGCCAGCGACAGGACGGTGAACGGATTGACGTGAAGGTGGTGCAAGCGCGCCGGAGCCCCAAGAAACAGCAGCGATAGCCTTAGCCGGGTTTCATCGCTCGGACGACTGCGAAACGCATCCTGATCAAGCGACCAACCTTGCCCCCACGACGACCGCGACGGCCAGCGTCAGACTGGCGGCGGCGAAGATCGGCAAGGCCCGGCCCGAGCGAGGAGCCAGCGGGCGGACCAGCATCGCGATCATCAGGGCAATCGGCCCCACCGCGCCAGGCATGTCCATGCCGACCCCCAGGAAGACGCCATGCCCCTGAACCAGCAACCACCCGCCGACCACCGCCGTCGTTACGACGGCGGGTGCGAAGGACGCCCACGAGCCGAGGCGGGTTCCGATCACCGCCGTCGATGCGGCGGCCAAGGCGGCGATCAGACCGGGCCACAGCAGCAGGAAGGCGGCTTCCGGCGCCGCCGCCTGCACCCCGCCGCCCAGGATCAGAACCAGGATGATCAGCCCCAGCCAGCCGCCCCAGACGGCGTCTGCGTCCTGCGGTTTCGGCCGCGCCAGGCTGAGCGCCAGCGCAATCACCGTCGCCCCGAGGACCGGCAGACTGAAACCGCCCAGCGCCACTGCAATCGCGAATGCCGCCAGTATCACTCCAGATGCGCCCCATCGGCCCATCAGGCGTCGCCCTGCGGTCAGCATCAAAACCAGGGCCAGCATGGCCAGGGCCACGGCGATTTCCAGGACCGGCAGGCGGCGCAGCAAGGTGTAATAGAGGTCGGCCGAATCCACGCGACGGCCGATCGGCCCGGCCAGGACGCGCACCGCCTGTCCCACCACCACCGCGCTGGCCAACAGCCACAGACCATCCGCCGCGCCGCGCACGACCGACGTCGCCCGCATGCCCGTGGCATGGCGCGCGCCCCAGGCGGCGAGGGCCGTCACCAGCCCCCCTATGGTCAACAGCAGCCACCCGATCGCCGGCGAATGCTGCACGACGAACAGGCCGAAGACGTCGGCATAGACCGCGTTCTGCGTCGCCTGCGGCAGGGTCGGCGCCCGCATCAGGTTGTCGGCCATTTCCAGCGCCTGGGAGCCGATATGCTGCACGCTGCCCTGATCCAGCGCCTGTGGTGTCGAGGACGGAGAATGGTACTGCGCCGGACGGCCGATGAAGGCCAGATTGATCCCCGTCAGCTTGCGATCCGCCGCCACGGTGAAGTCCGTGCCGTTGGGCATCAGCCGATAGACGAAGATGGCCAGGGCGTTGCTGGACGGCCCGCCCGTCGCCCTCTGGGTCGCCTGAGCATAGCGGGCGATGGTCTGGGCGTTGCCGGGTCCGGTCTCGAACATCATGGCGCGCCCGCCGCCGCCCCGCGCCTCCAGATTGATCACCGCGCCGATGTCATCGCGCAGCGGATGTTCGCTGAAAAAGGCCCGCGCCCCGTCCAGATTCAGCTCCTCGGCGTCGGTGAACAGGACCACCAGCGTCCGCTCGGCCCCGCCCCGCGCCTTGATCGCGCGCACGGCTTCCAGAATGGCGGCCACGCCGGTCGCATCGTCGGCGGCGCCGGGCGAGTTCGGCACGCTGTCGTAATGGGCCATCAGGGCGACCGCGGGCAGGCCGGGGTCGCGCCCCGGCAGGACCCCGACGATATTGACCGCTTGGAGGCCGCCCGCGTTTCCGCCCTCCCGCTCGATCCGCGAGACGGCGGCGGGCGACAGGGCGCCGGTCTGCAAGCTGGGCTGAAGCCCCAGCGCCGTCAGTCTTTTGACGAGATAGGTCTGAACCTGCCGATGTTCAGCAGAGCCGACGGGATGCGGCGCTCGTGCGATGCGGTTCACGTCCATCATGGCGCGCGCGGCCGAGAACTGAACCGCAGGCGTCGAAGCGGGCAGGGGTTTGGGCGTCTGCGCGGTCAGCACCGCCAAGCCGATGGCCGCCACAAGGGACGCCAGAAGCAACACCCAACGCATATCCAATCCCCCGATCGCTCTGTCCTGCATTCCAGCCCCGAAGCGCCGGTATGCGCAAGGCCTCGATCAGCGGCGCACGACGTTTCGAGCCGTCAGATTGCCCGTGGCGCCGTCGCCGTCGTCCGCGCTGGACCCGAACGGCCAGCCTCGGTCATCGCCGCAATAGCGTCGTCCGCCCTCGCGCGACCCGATCACAACCGCGCGTGGCCTCAGCCAGCCCGCGCCGGTGAACAGATTGTCCGTAATCTGATTATACGACGGCGTCTGGTGGCGGATCACGCCGTCCTCGCCGCAATTGCGGTACAGAAACACCCCGCCCTTGCCGTGCAGCGCCAGCCGGTTGCCGACGATGCGGTTGGCGCCCGACCCGTCCACCGCGATCTGCTCGCGTCCGGTGCGGATATCGAAATCGTTGTCCTGGATCAGCGCGCCCGCGCTCTCGGCGTCCAGATAGACGGCGGTCGAGGTCGAACGGCCCACAAAACGGGATCGCGTCACTGTGGTGCGCGTCACTCCGGGTCCGACATACAGGGGAATGGTTCCCACGCCCTCGAACCGAACCCGGTCCAGGGTGACGCGGACCGGCGCTGCGGATTGAGCGGCCTGTGTATGTCCAGCGGTGCGTGACGAGGCCAGCAGATCGCGCATCGATCCACCCGCCCCCATGCCCCAGATCCGCACATTGCCGACAACGGTGCAGTTTCGGATCGTCACATCGACCGGCCGCGACCACCGATCGCCCTCGCGGCGGGACCAAACGGCGAGGGTTGGGGCGGCGGTCGTCGCCGGGCCCGGCGCGCGGATGGTCCCGCCGCCGCAATCCAGTGACGCGCCTGAGCCTTCCGCGCCCTCGATCAGCACGCGGCGGCGGATATCGATCCCCGAAAGGTCCGCCCGGCAGGTCAGGCGATAGGGCTGGGTCGACGGCACCGTCAGCGCCGCCACCTCTTGCGGCGTGCACGGCCGGTCGGCCGGGGCCTGAAAGGTCAGCAAGGCCAGAGCCAGCGCCGCCGTCATATCAGGGCAAGGGGATCGCCAAGGCCGCGCGCTCAGCCGCGCAGCCGGGATTGGTCAGGCCGCTACGACGCGCGGCCGCCAGCTCGGCCCTCGCCGCCGTCATGTCCGCCTGGAAGGCCGGGCTGGCGATGGCGCGGGCCGCGACGTCCCGCCCGATCCGTTCGCCGACCGCGACATCGGTCGGATAATGCATGGCGCAGACCAGGCGGCTGACCCCGATCTCGTGGCCGATTCGGCGCACGGCCTCGGCCCGGTCCGGCTCCAGCGCCGAAAAGGCCTCGCCATAGGCCGTCGCGACCGCCGCGCTGCCGGACGGATAGGAGGCGCTCCGTCTCGCCGCCGGCGTCAGGGTCTGACAGGCGCGCCGGTCGGGATCGTCGCCAACCGGCCGCAGCCGCGCCTGGCGCGCCTTGACGCGTTCGGCCGCACTGTTCGCATCACGGAAGATCCGCGCCATCACCCGGTCCAGCGCCGGCGTCTCGGCCGATCCCAGCCGCACGCCCAAAGCGCAGTCGAAATGTTGTAAGGCCAGGGGTGGACGCAACTCGGCATGGGTGGTCGCCAGCAGCCAACGATCGCCGTCCTCCAGCGCCAAAAGCCGCGCCGAGGCCGCCTTGTCCGCCAGGTCCGCGATGGATCCCGGGGTTGGAGCTGGAGGGACCGCATCCGTCAGTTGGGCGATCGCCTCATCGCCTAAAAAGCCCGTTGTCGGTATCGCTTCGCCCGGCTTGGGTGCGCCGGCGCACCCCACGGCTAGCAGCATCGCCGTCGCCGCGCCCAGGGCGGCGACCCGCTTCACTGACCGGCGCTCCAGCCCAGCTGGACCGAGGTCTCGCCGGTCTCGGTCGGCGTGGCGACGACCTGCAGCGAGGCGCCGTTCACCGCGTCCGCCGCCGCGCCATAGGCGCGCGTGTCGCCCTGGTTCATACCGGCGACGGACCGCAGGCCCGCCTTCTCGGCGCGCTCGCGATAGAAGGCGACGACATCGTCCGGCGAAGCGGTGGTGGTGAAGGTGACCAGGCCGCCCGGCCCTGCCTCGCCGCCAGCAGCCAGCGGCTGTCCGTCCACCTGTGCGCCGGGATAGAGGACCGCAAAGGACGGCGCGCCGTCGGCGGCGGCGGGCGCAGCCCCCCCTACGACGGCGGGGGCTGTGGATGCTGAAGGTGCCGCAGCAGCGACGACCGGCGCCGACGCTTCGGGCGCAGCCTTGGCCTCGATCGGTTGGGCCGAGCGATCACATCCTACGAGGCAAAACAGAACCACGACGGCGGAGGCCGCCAAGCGAAGCGTCATCGAGAGATCGTCCTTGGACCGAGAGGGTCAGAGCGCCACCGTGGCGCATGGTTGCGGCGGCGACAAGGCGCCCGCTCAGTCTGCGGCGTCGTCCTGGTCCGCCACACCTTTATCGGCCGAGCCTTCCTTCGCCAGCCGGTCGTTAATCTCGGCGGAATCGGGGTCGTCATCCGTGCCTGCAGCCGAACCGCCGCGCAGCGAACCCGCGCGCGTGTCCGATCCCGAATCGCTGCCGTCCAGCGCGTCGATCAGCGTATCGGCCTTATGACCCAGATCCGGCTTTTCGCCCATGTCGGCGGCCTCGCGGGCGTCGTCACAATCCGCTTCGGGCTTGGTGGGATCGGTGTCGGTCATGACGCAGTCTCCGTTCGTCGAGATGAGGTTAAAGCGCCTGATCCGGTTGCGGTTCCAGACCCTCGCCCTTGAACCCCGAGGGACAGACCCGATCTAGGCGTCATGATCCCGTTCTCAGTTCTCGACCTCTCCCCCATCGTCGAAGGCGGCGACGCCCGACGCGGCCTGGATGAAACCCTGGCCCTGGCCCAGGCCGCCGATCGGCTGGGCTATGAGCGCTTCTGGCTGGCCGAACATCACAACATGCCCGGCATCGCCAGCGCCGCCACCGCCATCGTCATCGGCCATGTCGCGGCGGGGACCGAGCGCATCCGCGTCGGCTCCGGCGGCGTTATGCTGCCCAACCATGCGCCCCTGGTCGTCGCCGAACAGTTCGGCACGCTGGAGACCCTGTTCCCCGGCCGCATCGACCTCGGCCTGGGCCGCGCGCCCGGCACGGACGGCGCCACCGCCCGGGCGCTGCGCCGCTATTTCGAAGGCGCCGATCAGTTTCCGCGCGACGTGGTCGAGCTGATCCAGTGGTTCGAGCCGGCGTCTGAGCACCAGCCCGTCCGCGCCGTCCCGGGCGCCGGCCTGCGCGTGCCGATCTGGCTTCTGGGCTCGAGCCTGTTCAGCGCCCAGCTCGCCGGCCAGCTCGGCCTGCCCTACGCCTTCGCCAGCCACTTCGCGCCCGAACTGCTGCTGGAGGCCCTGGCCCTGTACCGCCGCGAGTTCGTCCCCTCGGATCGCCTGGCCAAGCCCCACGCCATGGCCGCGGTCAATGTCTTCGCCGCCGACACGGACGTCGAGGGCGTGCGCCTGTCCACGTCGATGCAGCAGAGCTTCGCCCGCCTCTCGACCGGCAAGCCGGGCAAGCTGCCGCCGCCCGTCGACGACATCACCACGATCCTGGTGCCGCAGCAGATCGCGGGCGCCAAGGGTCGACTGCTCTATTCCGCTGTCGGCGGCCCGGAGACCGTCAAGCGCCTGCTGACCGACTTCATCGCCCTGACCGGCGTGGACGAACTGATGGTCACCGGCATGATGTTCGACAACACCGCCCGCATCCGCAGCCTGGAGATCGTGGCCGAGGTGCGTGATCGGATGGAGACGAAAGAGTCTGCCTAGAGGCGTTTCAGGAAATCCAGCAGCAGGCGGTTGATCTCGTCCGCCCGTTCCTGCTGGATCCAGTGTCCCGCGCCCGGCACGACGACGGATCGGATCAGGTTCGGCGCCCAGTCCTTCAGGCCCGCCTCATGCCCACCGGCGTAGTGGCGGACCGGGTCGTCCTCGCCGACGATGAACAGGGCGGGCGGGGTGATCTTCTGGTCCTGCACGAAGGCCGTCAGCGACCAGTTCAGGTCCATCGCCCGATACCAGTTCAGGGGTCCTTCGAACCCACCGACTGAGAAGGCCTGCACATATTCGTCGAAATGATCCGCGCGCATCCATGGCGGCAGGGTCGCCTCGTCGGCGATGGTGTCCAGCAGGGCCACGCCCTCGGGCATGAAGCCGGTCGACCTGCGATCGGCGGGGGTCGCGCCGTCGTAGGCGTAGAACAGTTTCCTCAGCGCCATCGCCGGATCGGCGTCCAGCGCGCGGTGCGCGTCCGGCGCCTGGAATCGGCTGATATAGAGGTCGCCCAGCCCGGCCCGTTTGGAGATGGCGGCCATGGCGGCGGTGGGCGGTCCCTTGGGTCGGCGCGGCTGGAACGGCACCGACAGGCCCGCCACCGCCGTGAACAGATCCGGCCGCAACAGGGCGCTATGCCAGGCCACCGGCGCGCCCCAGTCATGGCCGACGACGAAGCAAGACGCCTTGCCCAGCCCGCGGACCAGATCGACCATGTCGCCGACCAGGTGCAGAATGGAGTAGGCCTCAATCCCCTCCGGCTTGTCCGTCCCGCCATAGCCCCGCATGTCCGGGGCGACGACATGATAGCCCGCCTGCGAGATCGCCTCGACCTGGGCGCGCCAGCTGATCCCCAGTTCGGGAAAGCCGTGGATCAGCAGGACCAGCGGCGCGTTGTCATCCTCGAACCCGGCCTCCAGAACCTGTTGGACCAGACCGTCGGTCTTGATATGCCGGGTTCGCATCGCTTCCTCCGACGGCGTCTTCGCCGCTCATTATCGTCAGGACGGACATGACCCGCCTCGTCACCTTTGCGGACGGTACGACCGTTCCCGCCCTTGGCCAAGGCACCTGGGAGCTGGGCGACGACCCGGCCTGGCGCGATGAGGAGCAGCAGGCTCTGGCGCGCGGCATCGACCTGGGCATGACCCTGATCGACACGGCCGAACTGTACGGCGACGGTCGCTCGGAACGTCTGGTGGGCGAGGTCATCGCCGGACGCCGCGATGAGGTCTTTTTGGTCTCCAAGGTCCGGCCCGAGAATGCGTCGGAGATGAAGATGATGCTGGCCTGCGAGAAGTCACTGGAACGGCTCGGCGTTGAGCGGCTGGATCTCTATCTGCTGCACTGGGAAGGCAACGTCCCGCTGGAGGAGACCGTCGAAGCGTTCCGCGACCTGGTCGACGAAGGGATGATCGCCCGCTGGGGCGTGTCGAACCTGGATCTGCGCGCCATGGAGCAGCTGATGGAGATCGAGGGGGGCGAGGACTGCGCCGCCAACCAGCTGCTCTATAATCTCGCCTCACGCGGGGTGGAGTTCGACCTCTTCCCGTGGATGCAGGCGCGCGACATGCCGATGATGGCCTATTCGCCGCTGGGTCGCGGCGAACTGCTGGAGCAGCCCCTGATCCGCGACATCGCCAACCGCCACAGCGCCGACCCGGCCCAGGTGGCGCTGGCCGCCGTCCTGCGCCACGACGGCGTCATCGCCATCCCCAAGGCCAGTTCCGTCGAACACGTCGAGGCCAACGCCGACGCCCTGGACATCCAGTTCGACCTGGAGGATCTGGAACGGCTGGATGCAGCCTTCCCGCCCCCGAAACACGCCGTGCCGCTGGATATCATCTAGCTTCCGGCGACGATCGCCAGCCGCCGCGCCCGCTCATCGTCTGTATACGGAATAACTGGCCCGCGACCCCAGACCGGATCGGGCCACAGACCGTCGTCGCGGCGGCGGCCGACCACATGGACATGCAGTTGCGCCGTCACATTGCCGATGGCGCCGACGTTCAGCTTTTCGACCGAACCCAGCCGGCGCACCAGCGCCCCGGCCCGCACCGTCTCCTCCATCAACACGGCCCGCTGTTTGACGGTCAGATCCTCCAGCTCCAGCGCCCCTTCGACGCGCGGGATCAGGATCAGCCAGGGAAAGCGGGCGTCGTCCTGAAGCCGCACATGGCACAGCGGCCATTCGGCAGCGGCCACCGATCCTGCCTCGAAGGCCGGAGCGACCTCGAACCCCATCAGTTCAGTCCGTAGATGACGCAGGCGCTGTCGGTCAGGGTCTGCAACGGCGGTTGCAGCGCCAGCCGAGCCGCCTCGATCTGGGCCTCGCTGGGCGCCCCGCCTCCGGGCGGAGGGGGCGGGGCTGGCGGCGCGGCATATTCCATGCGCGCTTCCGATCGCGACCCCGTCACCACGATGTCGTCTACCGTCGTCTCCTGCCCGCCCCCTGCGGCGTATGAAGGCCAGCCCGCCAGGACGTCCGTCTGGCAGACCCGCCCCGACGGATCGATGATCTTGACCCGCCCGAGGGTCGCGCCGGCGTTGGTCGCCGCCGCCTCGGCCCGGCGTCGCGCATCCTTCATCGCCTCGGCCTGCAGATTGGCCTTCCAGCTGTTGTCGGGGTCTAGGTTGAAATTGACCTGTCCGATCGAGGTCGGACGCGAAGCCACGATGGTCGCATAGACCCGCTCGATCAGGCGCACATCGCGCACCGTCACATTGACCGACGCGTCGGCCTGATAGCGGGCCACGCGGTCGGCGCGGGTGTTGTCGCGCATCACCCCGTTTTCGTCGCGGTACTGGTCATAGAGCGGCCGGGTGGTGACGCTGGTCTCGACCCGAACCTTGTCCGCCCCATAGGCCGACAAGGCCTGGCTCAGCGCCCGCACCTGATCGGCGGCGGCGCGCGAGGCCTCGGCGACGCTGCGGTCCACCGACTGGAAGCTGGCCGAAACGAAGGCGCGGTTGGCTTGAATCTCCACCCGCACCTGGCCGACGGAGGCGATGACCGGATCGCGCATCCACCAGGGCGCCGGGATATAGCGGTCGCCGATGGTCGCGGGCGGCGTCTGGGCCAGCACAGGCGTGGCGACCGAGGCCAGCAGCAGGGCGAAAGCGAATGAACGGCGCATCGAAGTCCTCCGGTTGTCGCCGGACCTTCGCAAGCCTGACCAAGGCCGTAAAGCGAGGTTCTTGCGACAGCCGCGCGAGGGGTCTAGACCGCCCGCACGATTAATCCCCTTTCGCACACGCAATAAACGGAGACATCCATGGCTCGCGCGAAGATCGCCCTTATCGGCGCCGGCATGATCGGCGGAACCCTGGCCCACGTGGCCGCGCGCGAAGCCCTGGGCGACGTGATCCTGTTCGACATCGCCGAAGGCACCCCGCAGGGCAAGGCGCTGGACATCGCCGAGGCCTCGGCCGTCTTCGGCCAGGACGTAGCCCTGAAGGGCGCCAACGACTATGCCGACATCGCGGGCGCCGACGTCTGCATCGTCACCGCCGGCGTGCCGCGCAAGCCGGGCATGAGCCGCGACGACCTGATCGGCATAAACCTGAAGGTCATGAAGGCCGTCGGCGAAGGCATCAAGGCCCACGCCCCCAACGCCTTCGTCATCTGCATCACCAACCCGCTCGACGCCATGGTCTGGGCCCTGCAGAAGTTCTCAGGCCTGCCCAAGGAGAAGGTCGTCGGCATGGCCGGCGTGCTGGACTCGGCCCGCTTCGCCTACTTCCTGGCTGAAAAGACCGGCGTGTCGGTTCAGGACATCCACGCCTGGACCCTGGGTGGTCATGGCGACGACATGGTGCCGATGGTGCGCCACTCGACCGTCGGCGGCCTGCCCCTGCCGGACGCCGTCGTCGCCGGCTTCTTGTCGCAGGACGAGCTGGACGCCATCGTCGAGCGCACCCGCAAGGGCGGCGGCGAGATCGTGGCCCTGCTGAAGACTGGCTCAGCCTTCTACGCCCCGGCGGAATCCGCCATCGCCATGGCCAAGTCCTACCTGCTGGATCAGAAGCGCGTCCTGCCCTGCGCCGTCTGGCTGTCGGGCGAATACGGTCTGTCTGACCTTTACGTCGGCGTGCCCGCCCTGATCGGCGCCGGCGGCGTCGAGAAGATCGTCGAGTTCACTACCAACGACGAAGAAAAGGCGATGTTTGAAAAGTCCGTCGCCTCGGTCCAGGGCCTGCTGCAAGCCTGCAAGGACATCGATTCCTCGCTGGCGTAAGCCACGCGACGATCGAATGACGAAGGGCCTGCGGAGCGATCCGCAGGCCCTTTTTCTTTTCCCTTCTCCCGTTGGGACAGGGACATCATTGCGGCGGGACGTAGCCCATGCCTGACGCAAACTTGGGCAGCAGTTGCAGCCAAACCGTCAGCGGGTCCGCCAGTTGCGTCACGCCTTCGCCCGACAGCACGACGACATCGTACTGCACCGTCGCCGTCGGCGCTTCGGCGGCGGTGTGGAAGGCCTTCAGATAGCGGTTGTCGCGGTTCCAGGCGTTCACCTTGTCCAGCGTCGCGCCGGCGCCCGGCACCACGGCGCTGAACTGGACCTCGCCGCAGCCAGACGCTTCACAGCCGTAGAAGAAGACCGCCCAGGTCAGGCCCGCATTGGTCACGGTGAAGAAGGTCAGGCCGTTCTCGGTCTGCACCGGCCCGACCCGCCCGCTCAGCCCGGTGATCCACGTCCCGACCTCGCCCGGCGTCAGACCGCGACTGGCCGCAGCCGGCGCCGTCTGTGCGAACGCTCCTCCCGCCGTCAGCGGCGATAAGGTCAACGAAAGGGCGGCAGCGAGGGCAAGACGGCGCATGGACACACTCCGAGGGTCAGCCCTCACCCTAACCGTCAGTCGCGGACATGCGCCAGCCAGTCCTTGCTCTGCATTTCGTTGAAGCGCGACACGGTGCGCTCGAACTCGAACGCCCCCACCCCTTCGGTATAGAGGGCCTCGGGCTCGGCCGCCGCCAGCACGATCAGCTTGGTCTTGGCCTCATAGAGGGCGTCCACCAGGGTCACCAGACGCCGCGCCTCGTGGTGGTTGGCCGAACTCAGGATCGGCACGTCTTCCAGGAACAGGGTGTGGAACCGCTGGGCGATGGCCAGATAGTCCTGCGGCCCCAGCGGCCTGGCGCACAGCTCCGCGAACGTCGCCCGCGCCATCGACCCCACGGTGCGCTCCACCACCACATCGCGGCCCAGCACGGTGAGGTGCGCCGGCTCTTCTGGTTCGCCCCCCTTCAGCTCGCGCCATAACGCCTCGAACGCCGCGCGGTCGTCCGGCGTGTGCCAGACCTGGGCCGAGGTCATCCGGTCCAACCGCCAGTCGCGCGCCCCGGCCGTCTCCACGACCACGCAGCGCTCGCGGATGATGTCGATGAAGGGCAGGAAGAGCTGACGGTTGATGCCGTTCTTGTAGAGGTCCTCCGGCGCGCGGTTCGAGGTGATGGCCAGCACCACCCGATCCTCGAACAGGGCTTCGAACAACCGGCCCAGGATCATGGCGTCGGCGATGTCGGTGACCTGCAGTTCGTCGAAACACAGCAGCCGGGCTTCCGACGCGATCAGCTTTGCGATCGGCGGGATGGGGTCGTCGCCCCTATGGGTTCCGAACACGGCCTTGCGGGTCTTCGCATCCCCCTCGCGCCACTGTTTCACCAGGTCATGGATGCGGGCCATGAAGGCGTGAAAGTGCGCGCGCATCTTTCGCGGTTCGGGCGTCGCCGAATAGAACAGGTCCATCAGCATCGACTTGCCGCGTCCGGGCGGGCCGTAGAGATAGACGCCCCGCACCTCCGGCGCCCGGCCGAACAGGCCGCGTTTGGCCAGATCGACCTCCAGCCGCTCCAGCGCCGTGATCACGCTCTCCTGCGCCGGATCGGGCGTCAGCACGCCCTCTTCCACGCGGATGTCGTAGGCGTTGCGAATACGGGAGGTCATGGGAGGACTGCTTAAAGCCCGGCACAGTGAAAAGCGATTGCTTCGCGGCTGCGAACGCCTAAATGCACAGCACACACCAAACCGCGCTCAAGCAGCAAGGCTCCGCTGAGCCGAGCGGTAGCGCGTCCGAAGGACCAAGCATCATGGGTTATCGCGTCGCCATCGTCGGAGCCACGGGCAATGTGGGCCGCGAAATGCTGAACATCCTCGAGGAGCTGGAATTCCCCGTCGATGAAATCCACGCCATCGCCTCGCGCAAGTCCAAGGGCGTCGAGGTCTCCTTCGGCGACAAGACCATCAAATGCCAGGACATCGAGCAGTTCGACTTCTCCAAGGTCGATATCGTCCTGATGTCCGCCGGCGGCGCGGTGTCCAAGGAATGGTCCGAGAAGATCGGCAAGGCCGGTCCTATCGTGATCGACAACTCCTCGGCCTTCCGCAAGGACCCCGACGTGCCGCTGATCGTGCCCGAGGTGAACCCGGACGCCATCAAGGACGCGACCAAGAAGAACATCATCGCCAACCCCAATTGCTCGACCATCCAGCTGGTGACGGCGCTGAAGCCGCTGCACGATGCGGCCAAGATCAAGCGGGTCGTGGTCTCGACCTATCAATCGGTATCCGGCGCCGGCAAGGAAGGCATGGACGAGCTGTGGAACCAGACCAAGGCCATCTACGGCCTGGGCGACGCCACGCCCAAGAAGTTCCCCAAACAGATCGCCTTCAACGTCATCCCCTACATCGGCTCCTTCCTCGAGGACGGCTCCACCGACGAGGAGAAGAAGATGTCGGACGAGACGCACAAGATGCTGGACCCCGACATCAAGGTCACCGTCACCTGCGTGCGCGTGCCCGTCTTCGTGGGTCACTCCGAGGCCGTGAACGTCCAGTTCGACCGCCCCATCGAACCCGACGAGGCCCGCGCCATCCTGCGCGAGGCGCCGGGCGTGCTGGTCATCGATAAGCAGGAGCACGACGGCTACATCACCCCCGTCGACGCCGCCAGCGAACACGCCGTCTATGTCAGCCGCATCCGCAAGGACCCGACCGTCGAGAACGGCCTGAACCTTTGGGTCGTGTCCGACAACCTGCGCAAGGGCGCCGCGCTGAACGCCGTCCAGATCGCCCAGCTTCTCGACGAGACCGGCGTGATCAAGTCGTCTTCGGGATATCGTTCGATCACGGTCTAGGCGGTCTCAACCGTCATGAACGCCCACGCAGCTCCTACCGACGGCCGCGCCGTCGGCACGGCCATCGCCTGCTACACCCTGTGGGGGTTGCTGCCGCTGCTGTTCATGGCGATGGCGGCGCACGGCTTCGGCGCGCCCGAAATCCTGGCGCACCGGGCGGTCTGGTCGGTCTTCGTGGCGGGCCTGGTCCTGCTGCTGGCCGGGCAATGGGGCGAGGCGCGCCGGGTGCTGGCCACGCCGCGCACCCTGGCCTGGCTGGCCCTGTCCGCGCTGCTGATCGGCACCAACTGGAGCCTCTACGTCTTCGCCACCACGCATCACGCGACGCTGGAGGCCAGCCTCGGCTACTATATCAATCCCCTGCTCAACATGGCGGCCGGCGCCGTGCTGTTCCGCGAGAAGATCGACCGCTGGAGCGCGCTCGCCATCGGTCTGGCCGCCATCGGGGTCGTGATCCAGACGATCGCCCTCGGGCATGTGCCGATCATCGGCCTGACCCTGGCCGTCACCTTCTGCGCCTATGCGGTGATCCGAAAGCGCGTGCCCGCCTCGGCCCAGACTGGTCTGTTCGTGGAATGTCTGGTGCTGCTGCCCATCGGCGCGGTCTTCCTGGCCTGGTTGACCACCCACGGTCAGGCGGTCGGATTTGCGTCCCCCTCCGGTTTGATCTGGGCGCTGGTGAACGGGCCGGCGACCGTGATCCCGCTGGCGCTGTTCGCTTGGTCGGCGCGGCGTCTGCCCCTGTCCACGGTGGGTTTCATCCAGTTCCTGGCCCCGACGCTGCAATTCGCCTGCGGCGTCGCAACCGGCGAGCCGCTGACCCTGCTGCGGATCGTCTCCTTCGTCTTCATCTGGGCCGGCGCCGGCGTCTTCGCCCTGGCCGCCTTCAATCGCAGCCGCGCCGCACGCGAGGCGTTGAAGACCACGGCGGAACCGGCGTAGCCTTCGCCCACACGGAGGCGAGGCCATGACGACCGCCCAACCGGGCCCCTGCGAAGGCGGACACGTCCATGCCGCCGCCGAACCGGCCCATCCGCTGTCGGCGGCGCGCAAACGCTGGGTGCTGGCCGCGACGGTGCTGGGCTCCAGCCTGACCTTCATCGACGGCTCGGCCCTGGGCGTCGCCCTGCCCGCCGTGCAGCGGGATCTTGCGGCCGGCACGGCGGCGGTCCAGTGGGTGTCGAACGCCTATCTGCTGACGCTGGGCGCCCTGGTTTTGATCGGCGGCGCGGCCGGCGATCGGTTCGGACGGCGGCGGGTCTTTCTGATCGGGGTCGCGATCTTCGCCCTGGCCTCCATCGGCTGCGCCCTCGCCCCCACCGTCCAGGCCCTGGTCGCCGGCCGGGCGATCCAGGGGATCGGCGCGGCCCTGCTGACGCCCGGCGCCCTGGCGGTGATCGGCGCGACCTTCCCGCCCGAGGAGCGAGGCAAGGCCTTTGGAACCTGGGCCGGCTTCGGCGCCCTGACCGGCATGGTCGGACCGCTGATCGGCGGATGGCTGGCCGACGCCGCTGACTGGCGCGCCATCTTCTGGATCAATATCCCGCTGGCGATCCTGACCGCCGTCGTGACCCTGGCCGCCACGCCCGAGAGCCGCGATCCCGACGCGCGCGGTCTGGACGGTCCGGGCGCGGTTCTGGCCGTCGCCGGACTGGGCGCCCTGACCTGGGCCCTGACCGCCGCGCCCGATCTGGGGTTCGCATCGCCCGTGATCTTGGGGGGATTGGTCGTGGGCGCGGCGCTGCTGGCCGCCTTCGTCTGGGCCGAGGCGCGCCAGAGCCACCCGATGATGCCGCTGGGCCTGTTTTCGTCTTCGGTGTTCAGCGGGATCAATCTGCTGACCCTGCTGCTCTATTTCGCCCTGGGCGGGGCGATGTTCTTCCTGCCTTTCGATCTGATCCGGGTTCACGGCTGGAGCGCGACAGAGGCCGGCGCCGCCATGCTGCCCTTCGCCGCCGTCATGGGCCTGTTCTCCGGCTTGGCGGGACGCGTCGCCGACCGGTTCGGCGCGCGTCTTTCGCTCAGCCTCGGGCCGGCCCTGGCCGGGATCGGACTGGCGCTGCTCGCCGTGCCTGCGCCGGGCGCGGGCTATGTCGACGGACCTCTGGCGGGGATGACGGTGCTGGCGGTCGGCATGACCCTGGCGGTCGGGCCGCTGACGGCGACGGTGATGGGGGCCGTCAAGGCGGGTCACACGGGCGTGGCCTCGGGCGTCAACAATGCGGTGGCGCGCGTGGCAAGCCTTCTGGCCGTCGCCCTGTTGGGCCTGGTGCTGTCGGCGGTCTTCGCCGGGGTCGCCAACCTGAGTGACGCCCGCGCCCAGCTGGCCCAGGTCATGTCCGGCGCCGAGATCACGCCCATTGTCCGCGACGCCTTTCATGCGGCGTTTCGGGCCGTGATCCTGACCTGCGCCAGCTGCGCGGGCTTAGCCGGCCTGATCGGCCTGCTGACCGCGCCCGGCCCGATTCACAAGGCGGCGTAAAGCGCGTCCAGCAACCGTTTCGGCCGAGGGTCGCCGATCAGGTGCGGCGACTGGCGCGTCATCACATAGGCCGCCGACAGCTTCCGCGACGGATCCGCCATGGCCATCGACCCGCCCCAGCCATAATGGCCGCAGGCTTCGTTGGGCCCGAAGACCTTGAGCCCGTCATTGCGCATCAGACCGGCCGCCCAGCTGATCGTATAGGGCAGCACCTTGTCCGGCCCATGAATGCGCTCGCGCGTCAGCTGATCCAGCGTTCCCGCCGACAGCATCGAGCGGCCGTCCAGCACGCCGCCATTGGCCACCACCCCAAGCATCTTCGCCAGCCCCAGGGCCGTGCCGTGCAGATTGGCCGACGGGATCTCCATCTCGCGCCAGGCCGCCGAACCGCGCCCGCCCGGCGCCGAGCCGCGATCCAGGAAGGCCGCCTGTTTGATCGGATCGATGGCCCCCAGGCTGGGCGCCGCCGTGGGTTTGCGCATCTGCGCGACCCGTCCATGCTCGCTTTCGGGCAGGCCGATCCACAGGTCCAGATCGGGAAAGTCCTGGCGCAGCGCCTGGCCCATCGTCCGGCCGGTCGCGCGGCGATAGACCTCATTGGCCAGATAGCCGACTGTGATCGGGTGGTAGCCCGACGCTGAACCCGGCGCCCACATCGGCGACTGAGCCGCCAGACGCGCCAGCACCGCGGACACATCGAACCAGATCGTCGGATCGACCGCCTCGGAAAAGCCCGGCAGGCCCGACTGGTGGCTCATCAACTGAGCGACGGTGACCTCCGCCTTGCCCGCCGCGCCGAACTCGGGCCACAGCGAGGCGACCGTCTGATCATAGCCGATCTGACTCTCCTCGACCGCGCTCGCCATCAGGATGGCCATCACCGCCTTGCCGGTCGAAAACACCGACGTCAGGGTGGTGTCGGTGAACGGCGTCGTCCTGGCCGTATCCGCATGCCCCGCCCACAGATCGACGACCGTTTCGCCCTCGACCAGCACGGTGAACCGCGCCGCCTGCTCGTTCAGCCCCTCGGGAGCCTCGGTGAAGTTGGCGGTGAAGGCCTCGCGCACGGCCTCATAGCCGGGGGCGCAGACGCCGTGGATGTCGATGAGATCGGTCATGGGGCGGTCCTAGCGCGGCCATCGCCCACGAAAAAGGCCTCCCGCCGAAACGGGAGGCCTCAAATCGTTCGATCCTTCGACAGGATCAGGCCGCAACGACCTCGGTGGCCTGTTCGGCTAAGATGGTCAGGCCTTCGCCGTTCACGTCGGCGAAGCCGCCGTGGACGTCGTACTGGGTCTTGGCGCCGTTGTTATAGACGGTCACCAGACCCTCGCGCAGGGCGGTCATGAAGGGCGCATGATCCGGCAGAACGCCGAAGTCGCCCTCGACGCCCGGTGCATCGACCTGGTCCACGAGGCCCGAGAAGACCTCGCGTTCCGGCGAGACGAGGGAGAAATTGAGCTTGCCAGCCATGTCAGGCGCCTATCGGTTGATCTAGCGCCGTATCAAAGGCGCTCTGGGCCGCCACGAACTTGTCACGACAGCCCGGATTGCAGAAGCCCACCACCCGACCACGGTAGAGCGTGAGCGAATCGGCGCTCACCGGCTTTCCAGACCAGGGGCACGTCTTATTGACGCAGTCCTCGATCCTTAGAGCTGGCGAGCTGTTCGGCATCAGGCTTCCGACGCCATCTTCTCGGCCTTGGCGACGGCCTCTTCGATGGAGCCGACCATGTAGAAGGCGGCTTCCGGCAGGTGGTCGTAGTCGCCGGCGACGATGCCCTTGAACGAGCGGATCGTGTCTTCCAGCGAGACGAACTTGCCGGGCGAACCGGTGAACTGCTCGGCCACGAAGAAGGGCTGCGACAGGAAGCGGCTGATCTTGCGGGCGCGGGCCACGACCAGCTTGTCCTCTTCGGACAGCTCGTCCATGCCCAGGATGGCGATGATGTCCTTCAGACCCTTGTAGGACTGCAGGACTTCCTGAACCGAACGGGCGACGTTGTAGTGCTCTTCGCCGATGACCAGCGGGTCCATGATCCGCGAGGTCGAGTCCAGCGGGTCCACAGCCGGGAAGATGGCCTGGGCGGCGATGTCACGCGACAGAACGGTCTTGGCGTCCAAGTGAGCGAACGAGGCGGCGGGCGCCGGGTCGGTCAGGTCGTCGGCGGGAACGTAGATGGCCTGGATCGAGGTGATCGAGCCCTTCTTGGTCGAGGTGATGCGCTCTTGCAGGTTGCCCATCTCGGTCGCCAGCGTCGGCTGATAGCCCACGGCTGACGGGATACGACCCAGCAAAGCCGACATTTCCGAACCGGCCTGCGTGAAGCGGAAGATGTTGTCGACGAACAGCAGAACGTCCTTGCCCTCTTCGTCGCGGAAGTACTCCGCCTGGGCCAGGCCGGTCAGAGCCACGCGGGCGCGGGCGCCGGGAGGCTCGTTCATTTGGCCGTAGACGAGGGCGCACTTGGAGCCCTCGGTCGAGCCGCCGTTCTTGGTCGGGTCCACGTTCACATTGGACTCGATCATCTCGTGATACAGGTCGTTGCCTTCGCGGGTGCGCTCGCCCACGCCGGCCAGGACCGAATAACCGCCGTAAGCCTTGGCGATGTTGTTGATCAGTTCCTGCATGGTCACGGTCTTGCCGACGCCGGCGCCGCCGAACAGGCCGGTCTTGCCGCCCTTGGTGTAGGGGCACATCAGGTCGATCACCTTGATGCCCGTGACCAGGATTTCCGACGAGGTCGATTGCTCTTCGAACGACGGCGCCTCGCGGTGGATCGGGCGGTACATGTCGGTCTTGATCGGGCCCTGTTCGTCGATCGGCTGGCCGACGACGTTCATGATGCGGCCCAGGGTGCCCGGGCCGACCGGCGCCTGGATCGACGAACCCGTGTCCGACACCGGCTGGCCGCGCGTCAGGCCTTCGGTCGTGTCCATGGCGATGGTGCGGACCATGTTCTCACCCAGATGCTGGGCGACTTCCAGCACCAGGGTGAAGGGCTCGCCCGTCTTCTGGTCGACGTTCTGGGTGTGCAGGGCGTTCAGGATCGCCGGCAGCTGGCCGGTGAACTCCACGTCGACGACGGCGCCGATGACCTGGGCGATCTTGCCCGTGCCGGCGGCGTTGACGGGAGCGGCGTCCGGAGCGGCCTTCTTGGCGGCGGGCTTGCGGGCTGCGGGTTTCTTGGCGGCGACGGTGTCGGTCATGGTCAGGGTCCGTATCGGAATGTCTGTTCGGTCGGGATCAGAGGGCTTCGGCGCCGGCGATGATCTCGATCAGTTCGGTGGTGATCTGGGCTTGGCGCTTGCGGTTGTATTGCAGCGTCAGGGCGTTGATGAGGTCGCCCGCGTTGCGCGTCGCGTTGTCCATCGCCGCCATCTGCGAGCCGAAGAAGCCGGCCTGGTTCTCGTAGAGCGCGGCCAGGATCTGGGTCGTCAGCGCGCGCGGCAGCAGAGTTTCCAGGATTTCCTCTTCCGAGGGCTCGTATTCATAGACCGCGCCGTTCAGGTCGATCGGCGCCGCGTCGCCCTCGACCACGGCCGGGATCAGCTGCTTGGCCGTCGGGACCTGTTGGATCACCGATTTGAACTGGCTGTAGAACAGGGTGACCACATCGGCCTGACCCTCTTCGAACGCCGTGGCGATCATTTCGGCGACCGGCTGGGCCGACGGCAGGCCAACGGTCTTGTGCTCGCTCAGTTCGAAGGTGTGGATCACCTTGTCGCCGTACAGACGCGCCAACTGGTCGCGCGACTTCTTGCCGACGGCGATGATCTTCACGTCCTTGCCGGCGTTGATCAGGCTGTTGATCCGCTCGCGCGCGGCGCGGATGACGTTGGTCGAGAAACCGCCCGCCAGACCCTTGTCCGCTGTCGCCACCACGATCAGGTGGCGCTGGTCCTGGCCCGTGCCGGCCAGCAGCTTGGGCGCGTCGGCGCCCGAGACGCCGGCGGCCAGATTGGCGATGACCGAGGCCATCTTCTGCGCATAGGGCCGGGCGCTTTCGGCCTGGTCCTGGGCGCGCTTCAGCTTGGCCGCGGCGACCATCTGCATGGCTTTCGTGATCTTCTGCGTGGCTTTCACGCTTCCGATCCGATTGCGCATTTCCTTGAGGCTGGCCATCCGGCGCTTACTCTCTCAGCTTACCAGACGGGTTCAGGCGAAGGTCTTGACGAAGGCGGCCAGGATGTCCTTGAGCTCGGCTTCGAGGTCCGAGGTCAGGTCCTTCTTGGTGCGGATGCCTTCCAGCAAGGAGGCGTGGTTCGCATGGATGCGCGCCAGCAGCTCCTTCTCGAAACGACCCACGTCGCCGACGGCGATGCCGTCGATGTAACCGCGCGTGCCGGCGTAGACCGAGACGACCTGCTCTTCCATCGCCAGCGGCGAGTATTGCGGCTGCTTCAGCAGCTCCGTCAGACGGGCGCCGCGCGCCAGCAGCTTCTGGGTCGAGGCGTCCAGGTCCGAGCCGAACTTGGCGAAGGCGGCCATCTCGCGATACTGGGCCAGTTCGCCCTTGATGGAGCCGGCGACCTTCTTCATCGCCTTGGTCTGGGCCGACGAGCCGACGCGCGACACCGAGATGCCGACGTTCACGGCCGGACGGATGCCCTGATAGAACAGGTCCGATTCCAGGAAGATCTGGCCGTCGGTGATCGAGATCACGTTGGTGGGGATGTAGGCCGAAACGTCGTTGGCCTGGGTTTCGATGATCGGCAGGGCGGTCATCGAGCCCGAACCGTAATCCTCGTTCAGCTTGGCCGAGCGCTCCAGCAGGCGGCTGTGCAGATAGAAGACGTCGCCCGGATAGGCTTCACGACCGGGCGGACGGCGCAGCAGCAGCGACATCTGGCGATACGCAACAGCCTGCTTGGACAGGTCGTCATAGACGATCAGGGCGTGCATGCCGTTGTCGCGGAAGAACTCGCCCATGGCGGTGCCGGCGAACGGGGCCAGGAACTGCAGCGGGGCCGGCTCCGAAGCGGTGCAGGCCACGACGATGGTGTATTCCAGCGCGCCGGCCTCTTCGAGGGTCTTGACGATCTGGGCCACGGTCGAACGCTTCTGGCCGATGGCGACGTAGATGCAATAGAGCTTGGCGCTCTCGTCGTCGGTCTTGTTGACGTTCTTCTGATTCAGGATGGTGTCGATGGCGACGGCGGTCTTGCCGACCTGACGGTCGCCGATGATCAGCTCGCGCTGGCCGCGACCGACGGGGATCAGGGTGTCGATGGCCTTCAGGCCGGTCTGCATCGGCTCATGGACCGACTTGCGCGGGATGATGCCCGGCGCCTTGACGTCCACGCGGCGGCGCTCGGTGAACTCGATCGGGCCCTTGCCGTCGATCGGCTCGCCCAGCGGATTGACAACGCGGCCCAGCAGGCCGCGACCGACCGGCACGTCCACGATCTCGCCCAGGCGGCGCACGTCGTCGCCCTCGGCGATGGCGGCGTCGGCGCCGAAGATAACGGCGCCCACGTTGTCGCGCTCGAGGTTCAGGGCCATGCCCTTCACGCCGGCCTTGGTGAACTCGACCATTTCACCGGCCTGGACATTGTCCAGACCGTGGATGCGGGCGATGCCGTCGCCGACCGACAGCACGCTGCCGACGTCAGAGACATCGGCTTCGACGCCGAAGTTGGCGATCTGCGACTTGAGGATGGCCGAGATTTCAGCGGCGCGGATGTCCATGACGGGCTCTCTGTTCTTCAGTCTTCTGCGGGTGCGCCGTTCAGGCGCGCATTCTTGGTGGCGGGAGCGCGTTTAGGCGCGCTTGAGGGCGAACTTCATCTGGTCGAGCTTGGTCTTCAGCGAGGCGTCGAACAGTTTCGAGCCCACCTTGACCTTCAGGCCGCCCAGGATCGACGGATCGACGCGCGCGGTCAGTTCCGGCGCCTTGCCCAGGCTCTTGGACAGGGCGGCGGTAATGGCGGCGACCTGTTTGGCGTCCAGCGGCTGGGCCGAGACGACCTCGGCGGCGACGACGCCGGCGTGTTTGGCGTAGCGTGCCTCGAATCCGGCGATCACGGCAGGCAGATCCTTGGCGCGATGGTTCTGACCCAGCAGACCCAGGAAGTTGGTCGTGGTCTGCTCGAACCTGGCCTTGACGGCGATGGCCACCAGACCCTTGGCCTGGTCGGGCGCGGCGATGACGGGCGAGGTGGCCAGACGACGCAGGTCGGCGCTTTCGGTCCAGGCCGCCTTCAGCGACTTCAGGTCGGCGCGGACGGCGTCCAGACGGCCGGTTTCCAGCGCCAGGTCGAACAGCGCCTGTGCGTAGCGATCGCCGACTTCCGTCGTTCTGAAATCATCAGCCACTGATTAGGGTCCGAGGTCGTTGTGTCAGGGTCGCAACCGACTGCGAGGCTCGCAACGGTCAAAAGCTTGAAATGCTTACGGAAAGCACGACGGAGGCCGTATCCGTAAATACGCCCCCTTCAAGCCGGGCGCCTGATAGCACGGGGTTTCGCCGCTCGCAACATTGCGTGAAGGCGCACCGATGCCGCAGGGCGAGAGCGCGCCGCCGTTTCCTTCCACACAGCGTAGGAAGGGCGACCGCGCCCAGGGGGGTGCGACCATGACGCCGCACCCCATCGCTTGATCGGAACCAGCGTCGGCCCTAGCGCTTTCCGCTCAAGCTTTATCCTCCACCAGGAAACCCCATGCTCGACAGCATAACCCCCCTGCTCTCCGATCCGGCCGCCTGGGCCGCATTGGTGACCCTCATCGTGATGGAGGTCGTGCTCGGCATCGACAACCTGATCTTCATCTCAATTCTGTCGAACAAACTGCCCGAGCATCAGCGGCAGAAGGTGCGGCGCATCGGTATCGGCTTGGCGCTGATCATGCGTTTGGCCCTGCTGTCGATCATCGCCTGGCTGGTCGGTCTGGTGCAGCCGGTCTTCACCGTCATGGGCAATGAATTCTCGTGGAAGGACCTGATCCTGATCGCGGGTGGTCTGTTCCTGGTCTGGAAGGCGACCAAGGAAATCCACCACACGGTCGATCCCACGCCCAGCCACGATGTCATGGACAAGAAGGACGTGGTCATCGCCAATGCCGGCGCGGCCATCTTCCAGATCATCCTGTTGGACATCGTCTTCTCGATCGACTCGATCCTGACCGCCGTCGGCATGACCGAGCACCTGCCGATCATGGTCGTCGCCGTTCTGGTCGCCGTGACCGTCATGCTGCTGGCCGCCGACCCCCTGGCCAACTTCATCAACAAGAATCCCAGCGTCGTCATGCTGGCGCTCGGCTTCCTTCTGATGATCGGCATGGTGTTGATCGCCGACGGCTTCGGCTATCATGTGCCCAAGGGCTACATCTATGCGGCCATGGCCTTCTCGGCCGGTGTTGAGGCGTTGAACATGCTGGGTCGCAAATCCGCATCCAAGAAGGAAAAGGCCGAACTGGCCCGCAGCGAGGCGAACGCCGCCGAGGCCCGCGCGCAAAAGGCCGAGGCCGAAGCCGCCGCCGAGCGGGGCTGAGGGTCATGATGCGCCTGTCGTCCCGGCTCGCCGGCCTTGTCGCCGGTCTGCTGCTGACGACAGGCGTCGCCCTGCCGGTCAGGGCCGAAGTCCCGGTTCAGTCCTACGAGGTCGTGCGGGCCTATCCGCACGACACGGGGGCCTTCACCGAGGGCCTCTTCTTCCACGACGGCGACCTTTACGAGAGCACGGGCCTGTATCCGTCCTTCATCCGCAAGGTCGATCTGGAGACCGGCCGCGTGGAACGTCAGCGCGACCTGCCGACCATCTATTTCGGCGAGGGCATGACCACGCTGAACGAAAAGCTCTACAGCCTGACCTGGCGCAACCACATCGGCTTCATCTGGAAGCTGGACGACTTCTCGCCTCTGGGCGGCTTTTCCTATCCGGGAGAGGGCTGGGCCCTGACCACCGACGGCCGCCGCCTGATCATGAGCGACGGCACCGACCAGCTGCGCTTTCTGGACCCCGAAACCCTGGCCGAGACCGGACGCGTCTCCATCACCGCCGACGGCCGTCCGCTGGATCAGATCAACGAGCTGGAATGGATCGACGGCGAGATCTTCGCCAATATCTGGCAGGACAACCGCATCGCGCGCATCGATCCCGAGACCGGCGTGGTCAAGGCCTTCATTGACCTGACCGGCCTGGTCCCCAAGGGCGCGAACCTCGACCCCAACGATGACGTCCTGAACGGCATCGCCTGGGACGCGGCGGGCAAACGCCTGTTCGTCACCGGCAAACGCTGGCCGCAGCTGTTCGAGATCAAGCTGCGCTGATCCGCACGAAGAAAAGGCCGGACGCTGCGACAGCGCCCGGCCCTCTTCTTTTTCCGCCTCTGCCCCCGGCTCAGCCGTGCAGGTCGAACCGGTCCAGCTCCATCACCTTGGTCCAGGCCGCCACGAAGTCAGAGACGAACTTCCCTTCGGCGTCTGCCCCGGCATAGACCTCGGCCAGCGCGCGCAGCACGGCGTTGGAGCCGAACACCAGATCGACACGCGTGCCGGTCCACTTGGCTTCGCCCGTCTTGCGGTCGCGGCCTTCGAAGACGTCCTTGGCGTCCGAGGTCGCCGCCCACTTCACGTCCATGTCCAGCAGGTTGACGAAGACATCGTTGGACAGCACGCCCGGCCGTTCGGTCAGCACGCCGTGCGTCGCGCCGCCCGTATTGATGTTGATCGCCCGCAGGCCGCCGATCAGCACCGTCATCTCCGGCGCCGTCAGCGTCAGCCGCTGCGCCTGATCGATCAGCAGCGACTCGGCTGGCACCGCATAGCGGGCCTTCTGGAAGTTGCGGAAGCCGTCAGCGACCGGCTCCAGATAGCCGAAGGATTCTACATCCGTGTCCGCCTGGCTGGCGTCCGTCCGGCCGGGCGTGAACGGCACGCTGGCGTCGTGGCCCGCCGCCTTGGCCGCCTGCTCGACGCCGGCATTGCCGGCCAGCACGATCAGGTCGGCCAAAGAGACCTTCTTGCCGCCCGTCTGCGCCTGGTTGAACTCGGTCTGGATGCGCTGCAGCGTCCTCAGCACCCGATCAAGCTGTTCGGGCTGGTTGACGGCCCAATCCTTCTGCGGCGCCAGGCGGATGCGGGCGCCGTTGGCCCCGCCCCGCTTGTCCCCGCCCCGGAAGGTCGAGGCCGAGGCCCAGGCCGTGCCCACCAGTTCGGCGGCGCTCAGGCCCGAGTCCAGCACCTTGGCCTTCAGAGCCGCCGCGTCCGTGGCGTCGATCAGCGGATGATCCACCTCCGGCACCGGATCCTGCCACAACAGGACTTCGCTCGGAACTTCCGGTCCCACGTAGCGCGAACGCGGCCCAAGATCGCGGTGCGTCAGCTTGAACCAGGCCCGCGCAAAGGCGTCGGCAAAGGCCTGCGGATCGTTCAGGAACCGGCGCGAGATCTTCTCGTATTCCGGGTCAAACCGCATCGACAGGTCGGTCGTCAGCATCGTCGGCCGCTTCTTCTTGGCCGGATCGTGGGCGTCGGGGATGATCTCGCCCGCGTCCTTGGCTACCCACTGATGCGCCCCGGCGGGGGACTTCTCCAGCTCCCATTCGAAGCCGAACAGGTTCTCGAAATAGAAGTTGCTCCACTGGGCCGGCGTCTGGGTCCAGGTGACTTCCAGGCCGCTGGTGATGGCGTCGGCGCCATGTCCCGTGCCGAAGCTGGAGGTCCAGCCCAAGCCTTGCGCCTCCAGACCGTCGCCTTCCGGCTCTGCGCCGACGTGGTCGGCAGGGCCCGCGCCGTGCGTCTTGCCGAAGGTGTGGCCGCCGGCGATCAGGGCCACCGTCTCTTCATCGTCCATCGCCATCCGGGCGAAGGTGTCGCGGATGTCGCGCGCCGCCGCGATCGGATCGGGATTGCCGTCCGGCCCCTCCGGATTGACGTAGATTAGGCCCATCTGCACGGCGGCCAGCGGGTTCTCCAGATCGCGCGAATGCTTGCCGCCGTCCGCATTGTCATCGCTGACCAGCACGGCCTCGTCGCCCGGCTTCACAACACCGTCCGAGCCGTGGGCATAGCGCTCGTCGCCGCCCAGCCAGGTCGTTTCGCGACCCCAATAGACGTCCTGATCCGGCTCCCAGGTATCGGCGCGGCCGCCGGAGAAGCCGAAGGTGCGGAAGCCCATGGTCTCCAGCGCGACGTTTCCGGTCAGGATCATCAGGTCGGCCCACGAGATGGCTTGGCCATACTTCTGCTTGATGGGCCACAGCAGGCGACGCGACTTGTCGATATTGACGTTGTCGGGCCAGGAGTTCAGCGGCGCGAACCGCTGCTGGCCCCGCCCGCCGCCGCCCCGACCGTCGCCGACGCGATAGGTGCCGGCGCTGTGCCAGGCCATGCGGATGAACTGCGGGCCGTAATGGCCGAAGTCGGCCGGCCACCAATCCTTGGAGTCCGTCATCAGCGCGCGCAGATCCGCCTTCAGCGCCTCATAGTCCAGCTTGGAAAAGGCCTCGCGGTAGTCGAACGACTCCCCCAGCGGGTCGGACTTGGTCGAGTGCTGGTTCAGCAGATCGACCCGCAGCTGATTGGGCCACCAATCGCGGTTCTGAACGCCGCCGCCTGCGACCGACCGGGGCGTCCGGCCGGAAAAGGGGCATTTGGCTTCGTCGGTCATGGTGTTTTCTCCCTGCTGCTCTGGCGCACGACGGCGAGCGATTTTTGCATCGCCCTGTAGATGATGGGGTCATACGACACGGGTCAAACGGATAAAGCCAATCGATTATCCTTGGCGTCAGCATAGGACAGGCCTATTTCCCTTCCATGCTCCCCACGTTGCGTCAGCTCCAGTATCTCAAGCTCCTGGCCGAACACGGCAGCTTCTCACGCGCCGCCGAGGCCGCCCACGTCAGCCAACCCGCCCTCAGCGCCGGTGTGCAGGAGCTTGAGCGCATCCTGGGCGCGCCGGTGGTCGAACGCGCGCGAGGCGCCGTGATCATGACCGCCGTTGGAGCCGAGGCCGTTCGCCGCGCCGAGGACGTCCTGGCCCGCACCGAGGATCTGGTCGAGGCGGCCAAAAACGCCGGGCGGCTGCTGTCCGGCCGTTTCCGCCTGGGCGTCATCCCCACCGTCGCCCCCTTCCTGCTGCCCGCCAAGCTCCCGTCGGTGAAGGCCGCCTATCCAAGCCTGAAGCTGTTCATCCGCGAGGATCTGACACCCCGGCTGATCGCGGCGCTGAAGGCGGGTCAGATCGACGCGGCGGTCATCGCCCTGCCCTATGACGCGCCGGGCATCGCCCACGCGCGCATCGGCGATGACGAAATCATGGCCGCCGCCCCCGCCGACCATGCCTTGGCCGCGCCCGGCCCCATCCGTCCCGGCTCGCTGCGGGCCGAGGATCTGATCCTGCTGGAAGACGGCCATTGCCTGCGCGACCACGCCCTGGCGGCCTTGGACATCGAGGCCCCGCGCGGCGACGACGTCTTTGCGGCCACCAGCCTGCACACCTTGGTTCAGATGGTCGGCTCGGGCCTCGGCGTTTCCTTCCTGCCGAAGATGGCGGTGCAGGCCGGTCTGGCCGACAACCCCTCCGTCGCCATTCGCGCCTTCGAGAACCAGGCCGACGGCGCCCCGCCGCACCGCGAGATCGTCGTCGCCTGGCGCGCCGGCTCCAGCCGCGCCGCCGAGGCCCGGCTGCTGGCCGAGGCCCTGAAGCTAGAGTGAAGCTGGAGCGAAAACGGACTGAGGCTCGATTGATCGATTGACCTGAGCGCCGAACAGGCCGCTTGGAAACGGATGGCAACCGAAACCGTCTATATCGTCCAGGCCTACATCCAGGGCCGGGGCAAGGCCCTGCGCGCAGAACCCCAGGTCGGCTGCAAAGACGCCGAAGAGGCGCGGCGCAAGGCCGAACGGCTGGCGCCGTTGCGTCTTGGCGTCGTCGCCTTCGCCGTCTCGGCCGACACCGAAATGGGCGATTACGACGAAGAGCCGACCATCCTCTTCAAGTCCGGCCAACTCCCGCCGCCGTTCAGCGATCCGGACTGAGGGCCAGGCAACCCGCCCCGACAGGTCGCGTTTGCTTTCCTGACAACGGATCGGCGTCGCCCCGGGCGTCCGACCGAAGCTTCAGGACGCCCCATGGCCTATCGCACCCTCAATCCCTTCACCGAACAACTGGTCGAGGACTATCCGGAACACACCGACGACGCCGTCGAGGCCGCCCTGGCCAAGGCCGACGGCCTTTTCCATTCGGATTGGTCCAAGGGCGACATCCAGCCGCGCCTCGCCGTGCTGAAATCCCTGTCGGGCCTGCTGACCGAAAACCGCGACGACCTGGCCCGCACCATGGCCGAGGAGATGGGCAAGCCCTTGGCTCAGGGGCAGGGCGAGATTGATCTGTGCGCCGGCATCGCCGCCTACTACGCCGAGAATGCCACCGATTTCCTCAAGCCTGAAAAGATTGACAGCGAACTGGGCGAGGCCTGGGTCGAGTTTCACCCGATCGGCGTACTGCTGGCGGTCGAGCCGTGGAACTTCCCGATCTATCAGCTGATCCGCGTGGTGGCTCCCGCCATCGCGGTCGGCAATCCCGTGCTCTACAAGCACGCGGGCATCGTGCCGCGCTGCGCCGCCCGGTTCGCCGAACTGGTGCGTGAGGCCGGCGCACCCGAGGGCTTCGTCGCCAACCTCTACATCTCCTCGGAAAAGGTCGCCGAACTGATCGGCGACGACCGCATTCAGGGCGTGGCCCTGACCGGGTCGGAAGGCGCCGGCGCTAAGGTCTCGGCCCGTGCATCGGAAATGCTGAAGAAGTCCACGCTGGAACTGGGCGGCAGCGACGTCTTCGTGGTGCTGGACGACGCCGACATCGAAAAGGCGGTCGCGGCGGGCGTCGAAGGCCGCCTGTCCAACGCCGGACAGGTCTGCACCGGCTCCAAACGCTTCATCGTCCAGAAGTCCGTCGCCGACGCCTTCACCACCGGTTTCGTCGAGGGGATGAAGAGCGCCGTCATGGGCGACCCGCTGGACGAGGCCACAGTCCTGGGTCCGCTGTCGTCCGAGGATGCGCTGAAGACATTGACCAAACAGGTGGAAGAGGCGATCCAGCACGGCGCCAAGGCGATGACCGGCGGAAAGCCCGCCGACCGCACCGGCTTCTTCTACGAGCCGACCGTCTTGACTGACGTCGCGCGCGACAACCCGGCCTTTTATCAGGAGTTCTTCGGCCCCGTGGCCCAGGTCTTCGTGGTCGAGGACGACGATGCGGTGGTGGCCTTGGCCAACGATTCCCATTTCGGCTTGGGCGGCTCGATCTTCTCGGGCGACACCGACCGCGCCCGCGAACTGGCCTCTCGGATCGAGACCGGCATGGTATTCATCAACACCACCACGACCTCCATGCCGGAACTGCCGTTCGGCGGCGTCAAACGCTCTGGGTTCGGCCGCGAGTTGGGCGATGTGGGTATCAAGGAGTTCGTGAATCGCAAGCTGGTGGTCGTCAGCGCCGACTGACCACCGCCTTTCGGCAAACAGAAAAGGGCCGGCGGATCGCTCCGCCGGCCCTCTTTTCTTGTCTGGGCGAACCGCGACCTATTCGGCGGCGATCGGCGCTTCGGTTTCCGGGCCGCGCGCCAGGTTGCGCAGCACATAGGGCATGACGCCGCCGGCCAGCAGATAGTCCAGCTCGGTCTGGTTATCGATGCGGCAGCGGACCGGGAAGCGGGCCATCTTGCCGTCCGACGGGCGGAACAACTCGACCCACAGGTCCTGACGCGGCTTCAGCTTGCCAATGTTGGCGTCCGACAAGCCGCGGATCGTGACGATCTCTTCGCCCGTCAGGCCCAGCTTCAGCCAACCGTCCTGCTTGAACTGCAGCGGCACGACGCCCATTCCGACCAGGTTGGAGCGGTGGATGCGCTCGAAGCTTTCGGCGATGACGGCGCGAACGCCCAGCAGGCGCGTGCCCTTGGCCGCCCAGTCGCGCGACGAGCCGGTGCCGTATTCCTTGCCGGCGAAGACGACCAGCGGACGGCCTTCCGACTGATACCGCATGGCCGCGTCATAGATCGACATGGTGTCGCCCGACGGGAAGTGCTTGGTCACGCCGCCTTCGATTTCGGGCGTGATGCGGTTCTTGATGCGGATGTTGGCGAAGGTGCCGCGCATCATGACTTCGTGGTTGCCGCGACGGGCGCCGTAGCTGTTGAACTCGGCCGCCTCGACGCCGTGGTTGGTCAGATAGACGCCGGCGGGAGAGGTCTTCTTGATCGAACCGGCTGGGCTGATGTGGTCGGTGGTGATCGAGTCGCCGAAGATGGCCAGAACGCGGGCCTCGACCACGTCCTGAACCGGGGTCAGGTCCATCGACAGACCGTCGAAATAGGGCGGGTTGGCGACGTAGGTCGAGCTGTCGTCCCACTCATAGGTCTGACCGCCGGTGACCTTGATGGCCTGCCAGTGCTTATCGCCCTTGAACACGTCCTTGTAGCGTTTGGCGAACATGGCCGGGGTGACGGACTTGCGCTGGATGTCGGCGATTTCCTGCGTGGTCGGCCAGACGTCCTTCAGGAAGACGTCGTTGCCCTTCTTGTCCTGACCGATCGGATCCTTGGTGATGTCGATCCGCATCGAGCCGGCGATGGCGTAGGCCACGACCAGCGGCGGCGAGGCCAGATAGTTGGCTTGGACGTCGGGGTTCACGCGACCTTCGAAGTTGCGGTTGCCGGACAGGACCGAGGTGGCGACCAGGGCGTTGTCGTTGATCGCCTTGGAGATGGCCGGGTCCAGCGGACCCGAGTTGCCGATGCAGGTGGTGCAGCCATAGCCGACCAGGTTGAAGCCCAGGGCGTCCAGGTCCTTTTGCAGGCCGGCGTCGGTCAGATAGTCGGTCACGACCTGAGAGCCGGGGGCTAGCGAAGTCTTGACCCAGGGCTTGGCCTTCAGGCCCAGCGCATTGGCCTTGCGCGCCACCAGACCGGCGGCGATCAGCACCGACGGGTTGGAGGTGTTGGTGCAGGAGGTGATGGCCGCGATGACCACGTCGCCGTCGCCGACGGTGAACTTCTGGCCATCGACCGAGACACGCTCGGCGTCGGACGGACGGGCGAAGACGTCGGTCAGGGCGGTTTCGAACGCCGGGGCGGCGGTGGTCAGTTCGACGCGGTCCTGCGGACGCTTCGGACCCGCCAGCGACGGCACGACGGTCGAGATGTCCAGTTCCAGCACGTCGGTGAAGACCGGATCTTCAGAATTCTCGTCGATCCACAGGCCTTGCGCCTTGGCGTAGGCTTCAACCAGGGCGACGCGCGCCTTGTCGCGGCCCGTGGCGGTCAGATAGCCGATGGTGGCGGCCGAGACGGGGAAGAAGCCGCAGGTGGCGCCGTATTCCGGGGCCATGTTGGCGATGGTCGCTTGGTCCTCGATGGTCATGTTCGGCAGGGCGTCGCCGAAGAACTCGACGAACTTGCCGACCACGCCCTTCTTGCGCAGCATCTGGGTGACGGTCAGCACCAGGTCGGTCGCCGTCGTGCCCTCGGGCATCGAACCCGTCAGCTTGAAGCCGATGACCTCGGGGATCAGCATCGGGATCGGCTGGCCCAGCATGGCCGCCTCGGCCTCGATGCCGCCGACGCCCCAGCCCAGAACGGCCAGGCCGTTGATCATGGTGGTGTGGCTGTCGGTGCCGACGACGGTGTCGGGGTAGGCGACGGTCTTCTTGCCCTCTTCCAAGGTCCAGACGGTCTGGGCCAGGTTTTCGAGGTTCACCTGGTGGCAGATGCCGGTGCCGGGCGGCACGACGCGGAAGTTGTTGAAGGCCGACGAACCCCAGCGCAGGAAGTTGTAGCGCTCGATGTTGCGCTCATATTCACGCTCGACGTTCTGGCCGAAGGCTTTCGACGTGCCGAAGTTGTCGACCATGACCGAGTGGTCGATGACCAGATCGACCGGCACCAGCGGGTTGATCTTGGCGGCGTCGGCGCCCAGGGCGCTCATGGCGTCGCGCATGGCGGCCAGATCGACCACGGCGGGCACGCCGGTGAAGTCCTGCATCAGCACGCGGGCCGGACGGAAGGCGATCTCGTGCTCGACCGAGCCCTTGTTCTCAACCCAGGCGGCGACGGCCTTCAGGTCGTCTTCGGTGACGGAGACGCCGTCCTCGTTGCGCAGCAGGTTCTCCAGCAGCACCTTCATCGAGCGCGGCAGGCGGGAAATCCCGGTCAGACCGGCTTCCTCGGCGGCGGGAAGGCTGTAATAGGCGTATTTCTTACGCCCGACGGAAAGATCCTGGCGGGTCTTGAAGCTGTCGATCGACGGCATGGAGAGTTCCTCTGGTCAGCGCCGCCCGACAATCCGGTTGCGCCTTCGCGCGGCAGACGCAGGGGCTCACAGGGCCCCTGCGCGCGCGGCGAAAGCCTGCTGCGGCGACCGTGCCTATAGCCCCGCCGCGCCGCACCGTCCATGTGTCCACACCCCTGACGTGGACATTGAGAAGGGTTCGCAGATTTAGCGCGGCGGGTGAAACGCGATGATCCACACCCTCGCCCTAGCCGGCCTGACCGTCTCGCGCGGCGAGCGCCGACTGTTCGACGGTCTGAACCTGACCTTGCGCGCCGGCGAGGTGCTGACCCTGACGGGCGCAAACGGGGCGGGCAAGACCAGCCTGCTGCGCGCGATCGCGGGCCTGTTGCGCCCCGATGCCGGGACGGTCGCCTTCCAGGACGGCGACGGCAATCGGCTGGACGAACGACAGGCGCGTGGACGCGAAACTCATTTTCTCGGCCATCTGGACGGGCTGAAGGGCGGCCGCACCGCGCGCGAAGAGCTGGGGTTTCAGTGCGATTGGTTGGGCCACACCCAGTACGGCGTCGACCACGCCGTCGAGGCCTTCGGCTTGAAGCCACTTCTGGACTTGGAGGTCCGGCGTCTGTCCGCCGGTCAGCGCCGTCGCCTCGCCATGGGCCGGCTAATCGGATCGCCGCGCGCCCTGTGGCTGCTGGACGAACCGATGGCGCCGCTGGACACGCGTTGGCGCGAAGCCTTTGCCGAGCAGATGCAGCGTCATCTGGACGCCGATGGCCTGATCGTCGCCGCCGTCCACGACCCCCTGCCGCTGCCGACCCGCTCTCTCGATCTGGGGGCGCTGAAGTGAGCCGCCACGATGTCGAGCAGGAACCCCGTCCGCCCGGCCTGCGCGGCGCGACGCGCGTTCTGCTGGAGCGCGAGCTGGATCTGGCCTGGGGCGGGGGCGGCGGCCCCTTGCTGGCATGCGGCTTCTTCGCCTGTCTGACCGCCATACTGCCGCTGGCGGCCGGCGGCGATCCGCGCACGCTCGGCCCGGTCGCCGGCGGCGTCGCCTGGTTGGCGCTCGCCCTGGCGTCCCTGCTGTCGCTGGAACGGCTGTTTGAGCGTGACATGGAGGACGGGGCGCTGGATCTGCTGGCCCTTGGCCATCTGGCGCTGGAGCAGGTCGTCTTGATCAAGGCCCTGGCGCAGTGGATCGCCGTTGGTCTGCCGCTCGCCCTGACCGCCCCCGTCGCAGCCCTGGCGCTTGGCCTGCCCGCGTCGCTGACGCCCCTGGTCGCACTGACCGCCCTGATCGGCGGCGCCGGCTTCGCCTTCACCGGGGCGCTCGGCGCCGCCCTTGCGCTGGGCGCAAAACGTGGCGGACTGCTGATCGCCGTCGTCGTCCTGCCGCTCTTTATTCCCCCCGTCGTCTTCGGCGCCGGCGCCCTGGAGCGCGCCGGATCAGGCCAGCCGGTCGGCCCGGCGTTGGCGTTGCTGTGCGCTTACGTGCTATTCGCCGCCATCGTCGCGCCCTTCGCCGGGGCCGCCGCCGTTCGCAACGCGCAAGGGTGAGCTTGCCCGCCGTCCATTCGTTGCGTAAGCGCTGAACCGATGTTCGGCCTGTCCAATCCGCAGCGCTTCATGGCCTTTACCGGCCCGTTGACGCCCGTTCTGTGGGGGCTCGCCGCCGTGCTGCTGGGCGTCGGCGCCTGGCTCAGCTTCACCGTTCCGGCCGATTATCAGCAGGGCGACACGGTGCGGATCATGTTCGTCCATGTCCCCGCCGCTACCCTGGGCCTGGGCGCCTATGCGGCGCTGGGCGTGTCCAGCTTCTTTGCGCTGATCTTCCGTCACGCCCTGGCCGACGCCGCCGCCCGCGCCGCCGCCCTGCCGGGCGCGGCCTTCACGGCCCTGGCCCTGTTCACCGGCTCGCTGTGGGGCCAGCCGATGTGGGGGACCTGGTGGGTGTGGGACGCGCGCCTGACCAGCGTGCTGGTGCTGTTTCTCTTCTACCTCGGCTATATGGCGCTGAGAGCCTCGATCGACGACGAGCAGAAGGCCGGGCGCGCCGCCGCCGTCCTGGGTTTGGTCGGCCTCATCAATCTGCCGATCGTGAAATTCTCGGTCGATTGGTGGAACACCCTGCATCAGCCCGCCAGCTTCCTGACGCCTGGCTCCTCGGGCCTCGACCCCGTCTATCTGCCGCCCTTCCTGACCATGCTGGCGGCCTACGGGATGCTGTTCGCGGCCCTGTGGCTGACCGCCATCCGCACCGAGATCCGCCGGCGCCGCGTCATGACCCTGCGCGCCCGTCTGGCTCAGGAGGCCTGAAGCCATGCTCGACCTCGACATGACCCCCTACGCCGCCTTTGTCTGGGCCGCCTGGGGCGTCAGCGCCCTGGTGCTGATCGTCCTGACCATCCGCGCCGTCGTCGCCTCCCGCAAATGGAAGCACGAACTGGCTCGACTTGAGGCAGACCGAGACACACACCCAGAAGCAGCGGACACCCACCGCCCTCAAGTAGCGCGAAGCGCGATAGGGCCAAAAGAAACAGGGCTTCGCCCATGAACCGCTGGCTGGCCCTGATCCCGCTGGCGGTCCTCGCGGCGCTGGCGGCCTTGTTCGTCGGCTGGTCGCTGAAGCGCGACCCGGCATTCAAGCCCGACGCCCTGGTCGGTCAGACGATCCCCGAGACGGTCCTGCCCCTGCTGTCAGGCGACCAGGCGGGACCGGGCAATCTGGACCTGAAGACCGCCGGCGTCGGCCGGCCCATGCTGGTCAATGTGTTTGCCTCCTGGTGCGCGCCTTGCCGGATCGAACACCCCAAGCTGCTGGCGCTGAAGGCGCGCGGCGTCGCCGTGGTCGGCATCGCCTACAAGGACGAGCCGGTCGCTGCGCGCGCCTTCCTCGACGAACTGGGCGATCCCTATTCGATGGTGCTGGTGGACCGCGAGGGTCGTGCGGGCCTCGACCTCGGCATCTCCGGCGTGCCCGAGACCTTCGCCGTCGACGCCATGGGGCGCATCACCGCCAAACAGTCCGGCCCCCTGCTAGACGACGCTGACATCGACCGACTTGTCGCCTCCATGCAGGCCCCGCCCCGTCCCGCGCCGACAAAGCGGTGAGGCGGCGTTAACCCTTTTTCGAGGGTTTCCGTTAACCATGTCGGCATGAGTGCGATTCGTCCCGGCCTGCCTCTGAACACGCCCGCCCAGGGCCTTGATCTGCCAAGCGCCCGCAGCGCTCAGGCGGCCTTCTTCCGCGCTGCCCTGAACCAGAACGCGGTGGAGCAGACTGCGGCGCCCAAGCCGCCGGTCCCGGCCGCCGCCGTCATGTCCACGATCCGAACCGCCAACCCGGCCCGGCCGGTCGAGGCGCCCCCCGCCCCGGCCCAGCGCGAGGAGCCGCGGATCATGCGCCCCGGCTCCTATCTCGACATCCGGGTCTGATCAGTTCCAGCCGCGGCTGGCGATATATTGCTGCAACGCCTCGATCCGGGTCGCATCCGAAGGGTGGGTCGAAGCGAACTGCGGCGTCTGGGTCTGACGCTGAGCCGCCATCAGTCGCCATAGCGCCACCGCCTGCGACGGCTTGAACCCGGCCCCGGCCATATAGTCCACGCCCAGACGGTCGGCCTCCAGCTCGTCGCGCCGCGAATAGGGCAGCAGAAGGCCGTATTGGGCGGCCAGACCGCCATAGGCGTTGACCGCATCTCCATAGCGACCCGCAGCCCCGCCGACGGCCGCCAGACCGACGCTGGTCACCGTCTGGTTCGAGGCGCGCTCGGCCGCATGGTTGGCGACGACGTGTCCGATTTCGTGACCGATCACGCTGGCCAGCTGGTCGTCGTTCTGGACCAGGACCAACAGGCTGGTCGTCACGCCGATCTGGCCGGACGGCAGGACGAAGGCGTTGGGGCTGGCCTCCGTGAACACCGCATAGTCCCAAGTCCGACCGCCCAGACCCGCCGCCTGGACCAGACGGTCGCCGACGCGCCGGATCCGGTCGACCTGGGCGCCGGTCGTCATCACGCCTGGCTTGGCGATAGCCTCGCGCCAGGCCGCCGTCGACTGCTGCGACAGGGCGGCGTTATCCACCAGCAGCAGCTGATTGCGGCCCAGGGCCTCGTTATAGGCACAGGCGGACAGCGCCGAGGCCGCGACGGCGGCGGCCAGGACAAGGGCGGAACGGCGGGGCAGGATCACGGGGCGGCCTCTCGAGCAGGACGAAACAGCAAAGCAAATGGTCGCGCTGGGCCTGAGGTTCCACCGTCAATCGATCGGCGTCGCGCCCAGCAGGGTCCGGCACGCCTCCGCCTCGGCCGCCAGGGCCTTGCGCTTGGCCTCCCCGAACTTCTCCAGCGTGCGGTAGGGCATGGCCAGCCGCACATTGTCCCGCAGCCGGCCGCGATTGCGCTCCAGAAAGCCCCAGTACAGCCGGTTGAACGGACAGGCCGCATCGCCGCTCTTGCTTTTCACGTCATAGCGACACGCCCCGCAATAGTCGCTCATCCGGTCGATATAGGCCCCCGACGCGGCATAGGGTTTGGACCCCACGATGCCGCCGTCGGCGAACAGGGCCATGCCGCGCGTATTGGGCATTTCCACCCATTCATAGGCGTCGGCATAGACGCACATGTACCAGTCATCGACCTGATCGGGATGCACGCCCAGCAGCAAGGCCAGATTGCCGGTCACCATCAGCCGCTGGATATGGTGGGCGTAGGCGTTGTCGCGCGTGGTCTCCAACACGTCGGCGAAACAGGCCATGTCGGTCTCACCGGACCAGTAGAACCAGGGCAGCTTGCGGTCCGCATCCAGAAAGTTGCGCGCCCGATACTCCGGCGCCTTCAGCCAGTAGATGCCGCGCACGAACTCGCGCCATCCCAGGATTTGCCGGATGAAGCCTTCGACCGCATTCAGCGGCGCCTTGCCCGTCCGATAGACCGCCTCGGCGCGCTTGCAGACGTCTAGCGGGTCCAGCAGGCCCAGGTTGATCGACGTCGAGATCAGCCCATGCCACATCCACGGCTGACCCTCCGCCATCGCGTCCTGCCAGTCCCCGAACGACGGCAGGACGTCCTTCAGGAAATGCTTCAGCGAGGCTTCCGCCTCCTGCGCCGTCGTGGCCCAGCCGAACCCGTCCAGCGATCCGAAATGGTCGCCGAACAGCCGCTCGACATCCGCCATCGCCTCGCGCGCCACGGGGTTGGCCGGAATGCGCATGCGATAGGGCGGCGTCACGCCCTTGGCCAGCTTCTTGCGGTTCTCGGCGTCATAGTTCCAGCGCCCGCCCTCCGGCTGATCGCCGTCCATCAGTATGCCCGTCGCGCGGCGCATCTCGCGATAGAAGAACTCCATGCGCAGCTGCGACTTGCCCGAGGCCCAGCGACGAAAACGGTCGTGGCTGCTGATGAAGCGGCGATCCTCGCGAATCTCGACCGGCAGCTCCGCCCCTTCCGCAAAGGCGGCCAGATGCTCGGCCAGCCGCCATTCGCCGCATTCGGTCATCACCACCGCCTCATGGGCGCCCTTGTCCAGCGCCCGGGCCAGTTCCCCGGTGATCGAGCCGCTGTTGTCCGCATCGTCGATCCGCACATAGCGCACATTGACGCCCCGCTCCTTCAGCCGCTCGGCGTGATTGCGCATGGCGGCGAAGACTAGGGCCAGCTTCTGCTTGTGATGCCGGACATAGGTCGCCTCGTCGCGAACCTCGACCATCAGAACCGTATCGACGTCCGGGTTCAGATCCTTCAGCGCCGACAGGTCGTCCGACAACTGATCGCCCAGCACCAGCCTAAGCACGGACATGCGTTACTCCCATCACCGGGCCCATTTGCGAGCGAGAGACTGAAGTCGAGGACGCAGGCGCAGAAACACCCGGTATGCTCTCTCCAACGCCGCTAGAACCCAGGGGATGCGTGCGGCCAGACCCAGTGGTCGCAACAGCGGGATGGCCCGCCACATCGCCGCAAAGGCCGCCGCGCCCGACAGCAGCCTTCCGTTCTCCGTCGCGTGGAATCGCGCCAGCAGCGTCTCGCGATCCAGCGGGCAGCTCGTCTGACCGTCCGACACATCGACGAAGCGGATCGCGTCGCGTCGATCCAGCCGGCGCATCAGGGCGATCTCGCGTCGGCACAGGGGACAGCCGCCATCGTACCAGACAAGCAAGGGGGTCATGAAGGTCCAAGGCTCTCGGCGACGGCGAACGGGCTCGCCATCCTATACGGGCGTCCTCTACAGTCTGGATCGCAACCCGCCTCGACAGGTGTCCGATGACGATTGAACCCACCGGCCGACATCGCTTGCCGCCGCTCGCCCGCGTTCTGGGTTTCGCCGGCCTGCTGCCCCAGGCGGCGGCGGTCGTCGTCCTCCTTGCAGGCGATGCTGACCTGCAGACCGTCGCCCTCGGCCTGGCCTACGCCTACGCCGCCCTAATCTTCAGCTTCCTAGGCGGCGTCTGGTGGGGACTGGCGGCTGCGACGGGCCTGAAGGCGCCCAAATGGGTCTGGATCGCCTCTGTGGCGCCCTCGCTTCTCGCGCTGGCGACCAGCGTCGTCTGGGCGGCGGGTTCCGATCCGGCCGTGTCGCTGGTCATGCTGGGCGTCTTCATCGCCGCCAGCGTCCTGATCGATCTGAAGCTGAAGGCGGCCGGTCTGACGCCCGAGGGCTGGCTCGCGCTGCGCGCGCCGCTGTCGATCGGCCTGGGCGCGCTGACGCTCGTCGCCGGACTGATCTGAAAACATCTCAGGCAGCGGTCAAAAAATCGGGGCCTGCCGCAACCGACAGGCCCCTGATTTTATTTGTCTCGACTTGGAGCGGGCGAAGAGATTCGAACTCTCGACCCCAACCTTGGCAAGGTTGTGCTCTACCACTGAGCTACGCCCGCACTCCGTAGGAGCTAGGTGCGCTCCCCGTCGAGGAGGGGGCGTATAGCGGAGGGTTGATCGGTCCTGCAAGAGAGAATTTGCAAAAAGCGATCAAGTCCCGCTTACGCCCCCCGCGCCTCAGCGCGGCGCCAAACGAATGGCGCCGTCCAGACGGATGCATTCGCCATTGATGTAGACGTTTCTAGCCAGCTCCAGCACCAGCGACGCATAGTCGGCCGGCGTGCCCAGACGGCTGGGGAAGGGGATGGCGGCGGCCAGGGCGTCCTGGATCTTCTGATCCATCCCCGCCATCATCGGCGTCCACATGATGCCGGGCAGGATGGTGTTGCAGCGCACCCCTTCCTGAGCCAGATCGCGCGCGATCGGCAGGGTCATCGCATAGACGCCGCCCTTGGACGCCGAATAGGCCGCCTGGCCGATCTGGCCGTCCTGAGCCGCGACGGAGGCGGTGTTGACGATCAGGCCGCGCTCGCCGTCCGCCATCGGCTCCAGCGTCACCATGCCCGCCGCCGACTGCGACAGGACGCGGAAGGTGCCGAACAGATTGACCCGCACGGTCCGTTCGAACTGGGCCATGTCGTGGGCCTTGATCTCGCCGGTGTCCTTCTTGCGCGAGACGGTCTTCTGGCCCGTGGCGATGCCAGCGCAGTTGACGGTCAGGCGCTCCTGGCCATGGGCGGCGCGGGCCTTTTCGAAGGCGGCGGCGACCGAGGCGTCGTCGGTCACGTCCACCTGACAGAAGACGCCGCCGATCTCGGCCGCAATGGCCTCGCCCTTTTCGGCGTTCAGGTCGAACAGGGCGACCTTGGCCCCCGTCGCCGCGATGGCGCGCGCGGTGCCTTCGCCCAGGCCCGAGGCGCCGCCGGTGACCACTGCGGCGATGGTGTTGTCGAGTTTCATCCTGATCGTTCCTATATTGTCGTGAACCTGAGTTTCGTTTGAGGATTTAGCGGCCATGACCGCCAAAGCCAAACCCGCTGATCCGGCGGATGTCCTGGACCCGAAAAAGGCGCTCGTGCCGTCGGTGGTGAAGATCAACGAGGCGCGCGTGACCAAGGGCTTCTGGCCCAAGATTCAGCGCACGGCGGCCCGCATCCCCTTTGCGGACCAGGCCCTTGCCGCCTGGTACGCCGCGCGCGATCCGCAGACGCCGATGGCGGCCAAGGGCATGATCTTCGCGGGCCTGGCCTATTTCGTCATGCCGGTGGACGCCATTCCCGACATCTTCGCCGGCATCGGCTATACCGACGACGCGGCCGTCATCACCGCCCTGCTGGCCCTGGTCGGCGCCAACATCAAACGCCGCCACCGCGACCAGGCCGAGGATGCGGTGCAGCGGCTGAAGGCGAAATAGCTCAGCTTACCGATTATTCAGTTGTCTGGTGACCAGGCGAGACTCAATCTTGGGCCATGTCCTTGTTGAAGCGCCTGGCGCCGTTCGTCGCCCTCACCGCATTCGGCCTGCCGCTTGCCGCCCTGGCCCAAACAAGCGCGCCGACAGCCGAAGACTTCAGGAGCGATGCCCGGTCCATCGAGGCGTTGGTCGCGGCCAACTACGCCTATCTGGATCGTTTTCCGCTTGGCCAGGCGCCCATGACTGAACGTCTGCGCGGCGAAGCTGATGTGGTTCACGACCGCACCACCCTGCTGCGCTATGCCGAACGGCGACTGGCGTTGCTGGCGGACGCCCATGTCATCACCGGCAGTTCGTTTTCCGATAGCTGGGCCATCGTGCCCAGCTACGCCGACCTCTGGGTCGAGCCGGAGGGCGACGCCTATCGCGTGACCGCCGTGCGGGAGGGATCGCCGGCCCGGGCCGCCGACGTGGCGCCGGGCGACCGGCTGGTTCGGATCGACGGCGTCCCGGTCGCCGAGGCCGTCGCCGCCTATTGGCGTGATCTGGGCCTGGAGTCGGTCGCCGACGCCGGCTACGCCGTGCGCGTCCTGGCGGCGGGACGCCGCGACCGCCCGCGCCGCCTGACGGTCCAGCGCGGCGACGGTCCGCAAAGGGAGCTGGCGCTGCCCAACCTTTATGCGGCGCCGCGCCCCGACACCGGGCCGATCACGACCACGCGCGGACGTGACGGCCTGACCATAACCTTCAACGATTCCTTGGGCGACGACCGCACCATCGCCGCCTTCGACGCCGCCATGACCCAAGCCCGCCGCAACGAGACGATCATCCTGGATTTGACCGACACCCCCAGCGGCGGCAACACGGTCGTCGCGCGCGCGGTCATGGGCTGGTTCGTGAGCGAAGCCCGCCCCTATCAGGTGCACCGCCTGATGGCGGAAGAGCGCGAGACCGGCGTGCCGCGCCAGTGGATCGAAGAAGTGCTGCCCCGCCCCGGCCGCCATCACGCCGGCGCGGTTCGGGTCAAGGTCGGGCGCTGGACCGGAAGCATGGGCGAGGGCCTCGCCCTGGGTCTAGATGCCCAAGGCGCACAGGTCACAGGTTGCCCGATGGCCGGCCTTTTGGGCGCCATCTATGACTTCCGGCTCGAGCACTCAGGCCTGACCATCAAGCTGCCCGCCGAGCGGCTGTCGTCCGTATCGGGCGTCCCGCGCGAAGATTTCCGGTGCCCGGCGTCCTGATGTCTCAGCTCTCGACCGTCACCACGATCTTGCCCAGCGCCTGACGGTCGCCCAAGGCCTTGATCGCCTCTCCGGCCTTTTCCAACGGGAAGGTCTTTGACACGCGCGGCCTGATCTTGCCGTCGGCATACATCTGCATCAGTTCGGCCATGTTGGCGGCGTGGGCCTTGGGATCGCGCATCACCGCCGCGCCCCAGAAGACGCCGATCACCGACACCGACTTCAGCAGCGTCAGGTTCAGCGGCAGGGACGGAATGCCCGCCGGGAAGCCGACCACCAGATAGCGCCCGTTCCAGTCCATGGCCCTCAGCGCCGGATCGGCGTAGTCGCCGCCGACCGCGTCATAGACCACGTCCGCCCCGTCGCGGCCGGTCGCCAGCTTGAACTCGCCGGACAGTTCTTTCTGCGCCGCCTTGTCCATCGGTCCCGACGGATAGATCAGGCCGTTGTCGGCGCCCAATTCGAGCGCGAACTCGACCTTGTCGTTGGTCGAGGCGGCGGCGACCACTCGCGCGCCCATAGCCTTGCCCAGTTCGACGGCGGCGGCGCCGACGCCCCCGGCCGCACCCAGCACCAAGAGGGTTTCGCCCGCCTTCAGCTGCGCCCGGTCCTTCAGCGCATAGTAGCTGGTGCCATAGGTCATGATCAGGGCCGCCGCCTCTTCGAAGCTCATGGCGTCGGGGATGGGGATGACCGTCTCGGCCCGCACCGCCAGCCGCTCGACCAGCCCGCCCCAGCCCGGCACGGCGATGACCCGGTCGCCCTTGCGCACGCCCTTGACGCCCTCGCCCACCGCCTCGACCACGCCGGCGACCTCGGCGCCCGGCGAGAAGGGCCGCTCGGGCCGGAACTGGTATTTGTCCTCGATGATCAGGGTGTCGGGATAGTTGATCCCAACCGCCTTGACCTCGATGATCACCTCGCCCGCCTTGGGCGTCGGGTCGAGCACGTCCTCCACGACCAGGGTTTCGGGGCCACCAGGCGTCTTGGACAGAACAGCGCGCATCTTTCCTCCTTGGCCGACATGGCGCGGCCTTCATCGCGACGCTAAAGAGCGCCACGCCCGATTGAAAGAGGCGACCGAACAGGCTCAGGAAGACGACATGACCGCCCTCATACTTCACGGCGGCGCCGGCGCCCGGCGCGAACGCAACTACGACGCCGATGTCGTGCATATGCGCGAGGTGGTCGAGGCCATGAAGGTCCGGCTGGATGCGGGCGACAGCGCCCTGGACGTCGCCACGGCCGCCGTCGTCATGCTGGAGGATTCCGGCCTTTACGTCGCCGGCAAGGGCGCCTCGCCCAATCTGGCCGGCGCCTATGAACTGGACGCCAGCATCATGGACGGATCGACGAAACGCGCCGGCGCCGTCGCCGCCCTGCAAGGCTTCCGTAATCCCGTCATCGCCGCCCGCGCAGTGATGGAGAAGACGCCGCATATCATGCTGGCGGGCGAAGGCGCTGGCCTGTTCGCCCACGACCAGGGGCTGGAGCCCATCGCTGACGAGGCCGCCTGGTTCACCGGCGCGGGCAAGGGTGAGGACAACCATCCGCCCGGAACCCTCAGCCACGGCACCGTCGGCGCCTGCGTGCTGGACAGCCAGGGCCGTCTCGCCGCCGCCACCTCGACCGCCGGCGTCTTCGGCAAGATGCCGGGCCGCGTCGGCGACACTCCGATCCCCGCCGCCGGAACCTGGGCCGACGCCCACGCCGCAACGTCCTGCACCGGCCAGGGGGAATATTTCATCCGCGTCGCCGCCTCCGCCCAAGTCGCCTGGCGCGTCGCCGCCGGCCAGACCTTGGCCCAAGCGACCCAGGCCGTGATCGACGAAATCGGATACATGGGCGGCAACGGCGGCATGATCGCCCTGGACGCCGCCGGAAACATCGCCGCCCCCTACAACAGCCAGGGCATGAAGCACGCCTGGCTGACGCCCGCCGGCGAGATCGGCGTCCAGGTCTTCCGCGACTAGGTCTTTGCGGACATCACGTCGGAAATGGTGGTCAGCAGCAGTTTCAGATCGACGGGCTTGCTGACCACCGCATCCATGCCCGCCGCCAGATAGCTCTCCACCTGCTCCACCATCGCATTGGCCGTCAGGGCAATGATCGGCGTGCGGACCAGCCCTTGGTCGGCCTCGCGTTGCCGGATCGTCCGTGTCGCCGTCGGACCGTCCATGTTCGGCATCTGCACATCCATCAGGATCAGGTCCCAGTCGCGCGTTCTCGTCGCTTCGACCGCCTGAAGGCCGTCGTCGACGATCTCGACCTCGATCCCGACCTGGCCCAGAAGGCCGCGGATCACCTGCTGATTGACCGGGTGATCCTCGGCGACCAGCACCCGCAGCGCCCTCTCCGGCTCGGCGTCCGGCGCATCCTCGCTGGCCTTCACAGGTTGCGCCGGTGTCAGCGGCAGCGTGACGACGAAGATCGCCCCTTCGCCCGCCTCGCTCTCCACCTCGATCCGGCCGCCCATCAGCTCCACCAGCCTCGCCACGATCGACAGGCCCAACCCGGCCCCGTCACGCCGGTCGACGGCCGCCGCCTCGATCTGGGCGAAGCGCGTAAAGAGCTGCCCGATCTGGTCCGTCGGTATGCCCCGCCCGGTGTCCGACACTTTGAACACCACTCCGGCGTCCGTGCGCGCGACATCCAACGCCACCTGCCCCTCCGCCGTGAACTTGATGGCGTTGGACAGCAGGTTGAACAGGATCTGACGCAGCCGGACCGTATCGGCGCTGACCCAGCCCAGGCCCGGCGACACCACGTGGACGGCCAAGCCCTTGCTTTCGGCCAAGGGCCGCAGCGTCTCAGTCACCTCGTGCACCAGGGCGTCCACATCGATGGGCTGCGGCACGATCTCCAGTTGCCCCTCTTCGATCCGCGACAGGTCCAAAATCTGGTTGATCAGGTTCAGCAGCGTGTGGGCCGACCGATCCAATATCTCCAGTCGCGTCTTCTGCCGATCCTCCAGCGCGTCGCCCGCCATGATCTGCGCCATGCCGATGACGCCGTTCAGAGGGGTGCGGATTTCATGGCTCATATTGGCCAGGAAGCGGGACTTGGCGGCATTGGCCTCGTCCGCCTCCTGACGCGCGCATCGGGCGGCGTCGCGGTCCAGCACGGCCGCCTCATGCGCCGCCTGCACGTCCATCAGCAACGCCTTGTTGCGCTGGTCCGCCGCGAACAGGTCGCACCACAGGGCGTGGGTCGCGTGCGAGATGATGAACAGGATCGTCGCCAGCATGACGAAGGCCGCCGCCACCGCCAGACCGTGCGGCCCCATCAGCGAGGGATAGATCACGACCAGCACGGTCGCGCAGATCGGCGCCGCCGCCAGCGCCAATAGCCGAGGCGCCGCGCCGAACTGAACGAAAGCCACACCGATTGACCAGACCTGGATCAGCACCACCACCAGCATCACATCGGCGCGCGGGTTTATCAGCCAAGCGATCAGCGGCCCGGACACCCCAAGGGCGAACCGGATCGCCACGATGGCCATCAGCAGCGTCGGCCAGCCCGCAACGGGCGCGTCGGTCTTCTGGTATCGCCTGACCCGCCCTTGCGCCCAAGCGTCAAACGCCATGCCGACCAGGGCGAACCCCAGCCCCACCCACGGCTGCCCGAGGGCCGCCAGGATCAGCCCGGCGGCCGCCCAACTGCCGTAAAGTACGGCGGGCGGAGTAACCATATTTTGCAGGACGAAGGCCCAGACCGCGATCTTTTCGTCGGAGACAGAAGTCGCTTTCGCTCGTCTCGGCACGCATCCTCGGCAGGGGGTCGCCGCTGACATGCGACATTGGGCGAATAGATCGCCGCCGGAGATTTGTCCATGAACGACCTGCGCTCCTTGCGCTTCATTACATCTCGGTAAGGTGCAAGACGCCCAATCGCTGATACGGTCTCGGCGCCCGGCGTTCCGGGCTTCGGAGCCTCTCATGAAATCCCGTCTGATCGCCACAGCTGCCGCCTCGGCCCTCCTTCTCGGTCTCGCCGCCCCCGCCTTCGCACAGGGCGCCGCGCCCGCCGCAGCCGCCGTTCAATCGACGGAGCAGGCGCCGCAGGGCGTGACCGTGCCCCCACTGGGCTTCACCAAGCGCGTTCTGGCGAACGGGCTGGAGGTCTATTCGGCACGTGACGCCGACACTTCAAACGTGACGGTCCAGGTCTGGTACAAGGTCGGCTCCAAGGACGATCCAGCCGGCCGTTCGGGCTTCGCCCACCTGTTCGAACACCTGATGTTCAAGTCCACCACCAACCTGCCGCCCGAGACCTTCGACCGGCTGACCGAGGACGTGGGCGGCTCCAACAACGCCTTCACCGCCGACGACACCACCGCCTATTTCGAGACCGTGCCCGCAAACCATCTGGAGCGGATGCTGTTCGCCGAGGCCGACCGCATGGGGTCCCTGGTCGTGGACGAGCCGACCTTCGTCGCCGAGCGCGACGTGGTGAAGGAGGAATACCGCCAGCGGATTCTCGCCAACCCCTACGGCCGCCTGTTCGGCCTGTTCGTGCCCGAGACCATCTATCAGGACAGCCCCTATCGCCGCCCCGGCATCGGCTCGATCGAGGAGCTTGAGGCGTCTTCGCTCGACGACGTTCGCCGCTTCCACGCCACCTATTACCGGCCCGACGCCGCCTATCTGATCGTGGCCGGCAACTTCGACCAGGCCCAGCTGGATCGCTGGATCGACCAGTATTTCGGCCCGCTGAAGAACCCGACCACGCCGGTCCCCACCAACAATGTCGTCGAGCCCGAGCCGACGGGCCCGCGCAACGTCACCTACTATGCGCCGAACGTGCCTCTGCCCGCCGCCGTCGTCGCCTGGCCGACGGTCAAATACGCCGACGCCGACCGCGCCGCCCTGACCGTTCTGGACGGTATCCTGTCCACCGGCGAAAGCAGCCGTCTGTATCGCTCGCTGGTCTATGACAAGCAGATCGCCGCCCAGATCGGCTCGACCCCCGACTTCTCGCAGCAGGCCGGCAATCTGTCCGCCCTCGCCATCATGGCCCAGGGCCACACGGCCGAGGAGGGCGTCGCCGCCCTGAACCAAGAGATCAGCAAGCTGCGCGACACGCCCGTCAGCGCCGCCGAACTGGCCGAGGCCAAGAACGAGATCATCGCCAATACGCTGCGCAGCCGCGAGACGGTGGACGACCGCGCCACCGCCCTGGGCTTCTCGCTGATCAACACCGGCTCGGCCGCCGCCGCAGACGAGGAAGTGGCCCAGATCCAGGCCGTCACCACGGCCGACATCCAGCGCGTGGCTCGCAAATATCTGACGCCGCAACGCCAGTCGACGATCACCTTCCTGGCCGCCGACGACCAGAACCCCGCCTCGGTTCAGAAGATGAACGTGGACGCCCCCGTGAAGGTCGCCGACCTTGCCCCCGCCGGTCCGCCCGCCGTCCTGCTGCCCGAGGCGGAGCGCAAGCCCCTGCCCCAGCCGGGCGCCGAGGTCGCACCCGTGACGCCGACCGTCGCCGATTTCCGCTTGGACAACGGCCTGCGCGTCCTGGTCGCCCCGACCGACGGCGTGCCGCTGGTCTCGGCCCGCCTGAGCTTCGACGCCGGTTCGTCCGATGATCCGACGGGCAAGGCCGGCGTCGCCGCCATGACCGCCGCGCTTTTGACCCAGGGCACCAAGACCAGGACCGCCCCCGAGATCGCCACCCAGATCGAGCAACTGGGCGCCAGCGTCGGCGCATCGGCCGGGGTCGATTTCTCCAACGTCTACGCCAACGCGCCGTCGAACGCCTTCCCGGCGACCGTGGCCCTGATGGCGGATCTGGTGAAGAACCCGACCTTCGCCGGCGAAGAGCTTGAACGTCAGCAGGCCCAGACCCTGGATGGCCTGCGCGTCGCCCTCAGCCAGCCGGCGTCCATCGCCGGCATGACGGTCGGCCGCGTCATCTACGGCGACGCTCCGTACGGCGCGACGATCACTCAGCAGACGGTTCCGGCCATCACGGCGGCCGACGTCGCCGCCTTCCACGCCGCCCGCTACCGGCCGTCGGACGCGACCCTGGTCTTCTCGGGCGACATCACGCCGGCCGCCGCCCGCGCCCTGGCGCAACAAGCGTTCGGCGATTGGCGCCCCGCCGGCGCAGCCCCGGCCGCTGCGACCAACCCGGCCGGCGCAGCCCCGGCCGCTGCGACCAACCCGGCCGGTCAGCCCCTGGCGCCGCGCATCGTCGTGGTGAACCAGCCCGGCGCCGGTCAGGCCGCGGTCGTCGCCGCCGTTCGCGGCGTGTCGCGCACCGATGCGGACTTCTTCCCGCTGACGGTCGGCAACACCCTGCTGGGCGGCGGCTTCTCGTCGCGCCTGAACCAGGAAATCCGCATCAAGCGCGGTCTGTCCTACGGCGCCTCGTCGTCGCTGGGCGCACGGGCGGATGCGGGCCTGTTTACCGCCTCGACCCAGACCAAGAACGAGACCGCCGACGAGGTCGCCGATCTGATCCTGGCCGAGATCGCCAAGCTGGGAACCGAAACCCCGACCCAGGCCGATCTGGCCCCGCGCCGCGCCACCCTGATCGGCGGCTTCGGCCGCTCGCTGGAGACGGTGGACGGCCTAGGCGCCCTGGTCGCCAACCTGGCGCTCTATGATCTGCCGATGAGCGACCTCGCCGACTACGCCGGCCGGGTTCGCGCCGTCACGCCGGAACAGGTCGAGGCCGCCTTCGCCGAACACCTGCCGGTCAACCGCGCCAGCCTGGTCATCGTCGGCGACGGCTCGAAGTTCCTGGACGATCTGCGCGCCAAACACCCCAACCTCGAAGTCATCGAGGCGGGCGCCCTGAACCTGAACAACGGCTCGCTGAAGTAAGGCCGGATCGGCAAGCCCCCTCCTTCCCCTTGCGGCGAAGGAGGGGGTCGGCCGCCAGCCGTCCTATTTTAAGGACCGAAGTCGTCTCTTTTCAGGGACTTTTGGGCGACCGTCGACAATCATCCATACAGGCTTCGAACGGGGATATGATCCATCCCCGTTCTTTGACATCGCGATCCGCCACGCCGCGACCTTGGGTCTCACGGCCGCGCCCGACCCGCCTCGACAATTGCACACGTCCAATTGGAGCTAAGATTTCCCCGAACGATTTCTATGTCTTGCCGCCGAATTGCACGCCATTGCACGCTTTTCGCCGCGTGCAATTTCCGTCCGCTAGACCGACAGGCAAACCACTTGGGCCACGCGCAGATCGCGCCTCAGGCGGTTAGACACCTGGCCGTAATCCTCGGTCGTGATAGCTTGGCCGCGCGCGTCGTCGGCCGGCGTCTGTTCGCCGCGAATGGCCGGACCGAAGGTTTCGGGCGCCGTCGTATAGATCCGGCCCCGCCTCGGCGCCTCGGCGATGGTGACGCCCACGACGCGGCCCTGCGCATCCAGCGCTGGCGCGCCCGACAGGCCCGACAATGTGCCCTCAAGCCCGTTGGTGCGCCCGACCTCGGCCCAGGACAGCACCGGCTCGTCGCGCGCACCGCGCCCGAAGACCTTCAAGGTCTCGCGCCCCAGCAGGCGAGACGTAACCTCGCCGGGACGCCCTTGAGGAAAGCCCGGATGAAAGGCGCGCTGGCCCTTGCGCAGCGGCGCCTCGACCGCAACCGGCAGCGCGGCGGGACCGCCGTCGGTGATCAGCAAGGCGACGTCGGCGCGCGGCGCCAGTCGGACATCGGCCGCGACCGCCCGCCCCTCGCCGACCACCAGCGCCGGCTTGCGGCACCCTTCGACGACATGGCGCGCCGTCACCCAACGCCCCCGTCCTGCGATGGAGAAGGCCGTGCCCGACGACGGCTTGAACGGCGCCTCGCCCGCATCGACGGTTACGGCGGCGTCAAAGGGGGTGATGGGGCCCAACAGCGCGCCCTCGGCCACATCGGCGTCGGCCTCCGCGACCGGCGGCGCATCGGCGTTCTCGCGTCGCCCCAGGGACACCGCCAAAAACACGGCCGCCACCGCTCCATAGATGGCCCAGTCCGGCAGGCGGGGAAACTGCATCGCTCCGGCCGATCAGCCGGTCAGCGCGGCGGACAGGATCACGGCCGTCGCCAGCTTGGCGCCCAGCAGCACCACCGCCGCCGAAATCTCGCCGTGGCGGATCCGCTCCGGCAGGCCCGTCAGCAGCAGATCCACGACCCGGAAGGCCAGAAGCTGCAGCACCACGGTCGCCACGCCCCAGATGGCGATGTCGCGCACCGAGGTCGACACCGACAGCGATACCGCCAGAGGCACGGCCAACCCCACCAGAATGCCGGCGAAGGCGATGGCGGCGGCGACATTGCCCTGACGGATCAGGGCGACCTCCTTCCACGGCGTCAGCAGCGCATAGACCGTCGCCCCCGCCGCGAGCAGCAGCAGGGTCACGATCAGGTGCATCACCATGACCGGGAAGCCCGAGGCGAAAGCCTGAACCTCGGCGCTGGAAAGGACGTTCGACAAGGAGGGGTCCATGCCCAGACGCCTTGCCCGATTGTCGCCCCAATCCGCAAGCGCGCCAGGGACACACTGCGTGACATTATGTGTCCAAGGGTTGTGTCCTCTCATCAAGAGAGGACATCAGGCTCAGGCCGCCGCTTGCTCCGCCTTCCGCAGAGCAGAAGCCCTGATCTTCTCGCTTTCCGACTTCAACTGACCGCAGGCGGCTAGGATGTCGCGACCGCGGGGGGTGCGGATGGGCGAGGCATAGCCGGCCTTGTTCAGGATGGCGGCGAAGCGTTCGATCGTCTTCCAGTCCGAGCATTCGTATTCGACGCCGGGCCAGGGGTTGAACGGGATCAGATTGATCTTGGCCGGAATGCCCTCGATCAGCTTCAGCAGGGCGCGCGCCTCTTCGGGGCTGTCGTTGACGCCCTTCAGCATGACGTATTCGAACGTCACCCGCCGCGCGTTCGACAGCCCCGGATAGGCCCGGATCGCCGTCATCAGCTGGTCCAGCGGGTACTTCTTGTTCAGCGGAACCAGCACGTCGCGAAGCGCGTCGTTGGTGGCGTGCAGACTGATGGCCAGCATGGCCGCCGTGCGGTCGCCCAAGGCCTGCAGCTGCGGCACGACGCCCGAGGTCGACACGGTGATCCGACGGCGCGACAGGGCGATGCCCTCGTTGTCCGAGATGATGTCGATCGCGTCGGCGACGTGGTCCAGATTGTAGAGCGGCTCGCCCATGCCCATGAAGACGATGTTGGACAGGCGCCGGTCTTCCTTGGGCGACGGCCATTCCTCCAGGTCGTCGCGCGCGACCTGGACCTGGGCCACGATCTCGGCGGCGGTCAGGTTGCGCACCAGCTTTTGCGTGCCGGTGTGGCAGAAGGTGCAGTTCAGCGTGCAGCCGACCTGGCTGGACACGCACAGGGCGCCGGCCCGGCCCACGTCGGGGATGTAGACGGTCTCGATCTCGATGCCCGGCGCGGTGCGGATCAGCCATTTGCGCGTGCCGTCCTTGGACACCTGGCGCTCGACGACCTCGGGACGGGCCAGGGTGAAATGCTCGGCCAGCTTGGCCTGCATGTCCTTGGCGACATTGCTCATGGCCGAAAACTCGGTCACGCCATAGTGGTGGATCCAGCTCCACACCTGGCTGGCGCGCATCTTGGCCTTCTCGGGCGGACAGACGTTCGCGTCGATCAGGCCCTGGCGCAGGCCGGCGCGCGTCAGACCGCTGAGGTTGACGGGCGCCTTGACGGCGGGCGCGTTAGAGACGCGCGAAAGATCGAGCGTGATGCTCAAGGCGGCGATCCTGCGTGAGGTTGAGCCGACCTATATAGCACGGATCCCGGCGATTGCATGGCCGGGGCGGATTTGACCGCCCTTAGAGGCCCACGTCCCAGACGCCGGCGTCGCGCATCCGGGTCTCGCGCGCCTCCTCGGCCCGGCCGCCCATGTCCTTGGCCATGCTGCGGATCGCGGTCGAGACGGTGGTCTTGTGCACGCCCGGCACGATCGCGTGGGCGAAGGCGGCGCCCGCCAGACCCAGCAGCTTGAAGCCGAAACCGGCCGAGGCGACCATATGCTGCAGATAGGTCTCGTCGACCTCGCGCGGATGGTCGCGGAACAGGCGGTCGAAGGCGGTCGAACCCGAACGGCGGCGGTCGATCGTCGTCTGACTCATGGCGGCGGCCTTCCCTGTTTTCTTAACATCCATGGTCACGCCGGACGGCCGACGACGCAACCCCCATCGCAATCTGTTCATTGGACGTGACCGACGCGCGACCCGCTCGCTTCAGACCCATCGTCAGAAACGAAAACTCGGTCTAGGGTCGGCGTTCGATCAAGGAAATGCCCATGCCGATCCGCCTTTCGCCCGCCTCTTCCATGGCCGTCGCCCTGGCCCTGCTGGCCTCAGCGACGCCGGTGCTGGCGCAATCGGGCGCGGCAGGCCTGCCCTATGACGCCCGGCGCGGGGTCTTCAGCTTCTCGTCGGGGCTCGAGGGCTCGCTGCCGGCTGTGGTGCAGGTCACGACTCTGGGCCAGTCGCGCGGTCCCAGTTCGGACGCGGCCGATCCCAAACCCTACTCCTCCGGCTCCGGCGTCATCGTCGATGCGGCCGAGGGGTTGGTGATCACCAACAATCACGTGGTCGAGGGCGGGCGAAAGTTCACCGTCGATCTGACGGACGGCCGACTGTTCGACGCCGTGTTAGTCGGGGCGGACAAGGCGACCGACATCGCCGTGCTGCGCATCACGCCCGACGGTCGGCCGCTGAACCTGAAACAGGTCCAGACGGTGGATTCCGACACCCTGCGCACCGGCGACCTGGCCTTCGCGGTCGGCTATCCGCTGGGCCTGGACCAGACCCTGACCATGGGCGTCATCTCGGGCCTGAACCGCTCAGGGCTCGGCGACGCGGTCGAGGACTATATCCAGACCGACGCGGCCGTGAACTCGGGCAACTCCGGCGGGCCGCTGCTCGACAGCCGGGGCCGGCTGATCGGCATCAACACCTCGATCCTGTCGGGGGGTCTCGGCGGCGGCAACGACGGCATCGCCTTCGCCGTGCCGACGCGGATCATGCTCTACGTCGCCGACCAGCTGAAGAAGAACGGCGAGGTCAAGCGCGGCGCGACCGGGGCCATCTTCGGCTCGCTGAACGCCGAACGCGCGCGCGACCTGCATCTGGGCATCGTGCGTGGGGCCGTTGTGGCCGATGTCGCGCCGGGATCGCCGGCCGAACGCGCGGGCCTGCGCCACAACGACGTCATTACCCGGATCCAGGGCCGCCCCGTCGCCAACGCCGGCTCGGTCAACGCCACCATCGGCATCGCCGCGCCGGGCTCGGATCTCAGCGTGTCCTATCTGCGCGGCGGCCGCGAGGCGACCACGTCGCTGGCGGTCGAGACTCCCGCTGAACAGCCCGTGATTGTCGGCGCCCAGTCGGTGCTGGCCTATGGGGCGACGCTGCGTGACCAGGACGGCGGCGCCCAAGTCACGGCCGTCGCGGCCGGCTCGCCCGCCGCCCAGGCCGAACTGACGGCCGGCGATGTGATCACCGCCATCGCAGGCGTGCCCGTCGCCGACGCTCGCGCGGCCGCCACCGCCCTGCAGGGCGCATCGGGATCGGTCGAAGCGACCGCGCTCAGAAACGGAGAGACCCTGAACCTGACCCTGTCGCTCTAGGCGGGATCAGACGCCGACGTTTCGCTGCTGGCAGGCTCCAGACAGCGAAACGCCCGCCTTGCCAGGGAGGGGGAGGGGAAAGGCAGGGCGGGCGCTCGCTTGGAGGAAGCATCGGCCGCCGGAGCCCGTAAACTGGAAACATCCAGGGGGGCTGGGGGGGGCTGTTCAGGATCCGGGACGCTTCCGAACTCCGACGAGCCGATGGTCGATATTTCGTTGCGCATACGGGCGGGCGAAGGACCGAAACGGGGCCATTTCGTGTCTGCGTCGATTTCCTGGCCGCCTCTGGCGTCGGGCCGCCAGCGGCCTAAGTTGAGCCTATGAGCCTGAACCCTCACGACACGACGCCGGCGCCCGGCCCCGTCTTCTTCGACCGCCGCGAACTGGACCCGATCCTCAGGGTCTATGGCCGCATGGTCGCGCAGGGCGAATGGCGCGACTACGCCATGGTCGGGCATAAGGACTTCGCCGAGTTCGCCGTCTTTCGCCGCAGCGGCGACGCCCCGCTCTACCGGATCGAAAAGCGACCTGCCCTCCAGACCCGCCAGGGCCAGTGGGCCGTCATCGGCGAAGGCGGCCAGATCCTGAAACGCGGCCGCGACCTGGCCCAGGTGCTGCGCGTCTTTGATGGCCGCAAGTTCCAAGTGGTGGAGTAGAACAAAAAGGGCCCCGCGAGGGGCCCTTTCCGTATCCGTCTTTCGACAGACCTCAGTTCCGGTTGCCGCCCATGAAGGCCAGCAGGAATTGGAACAGGTTCACGAAGTTGATAAACAGGCTCAGAGCGCCGAAGCCGGTCGCCACGCCCATCGCGTTCTGGTCGCCGCCCAAGGCGTAGTAGGTCATCTTCAGACGCTGGGTGTCGTAGGCGATCAGGCCCGAGAAGATCAGCACGCCCAGGCCCGAGATGATCAGATAGAAGGTCCCGGACTGCAGAAACATGTTCACGATCGAGGCGATGATCAGGCCGATCACGCCCATGATCAGGAAGGTGCCCATGCCGGTCAGGTCCTTCTTGGTCGTATAGCCCACCAGGCTCAGACCGCCGAAGGCCGCCGCCGTCACCAGGAAGGTGGTGGCCAGCGAACCGCCCGTATAGCGCAGGAACAGGATACCCAGGCCCGCGCCGATCGTGGCGACCACGGCCCAGTAGAGCATGTTCACGCCGCTGGCCGTCGGGTTCTTCATGAAGAACATCGAGCCGAACAGCATCACCAGCGGCGAAAACTGGACGATCATGCCCAGGATCGTCAGGCCGATCCGGCCGTCCGCCGTCTGGACGAACAGCAGCTGCTGCACCGCCGGCACATTGCCGGTGACATAGGCCAAGGCGCCGGCGACCACGAGGCCCAGAGCCAGCTTGTTGTAGACGCCCAGCATGAAGCTGCGCAGGCCGGCGTCCACCGACATGTCGGCCGTCTGCGGCAGAGGACGGGCGTAACCGTTGTTGAAATCGCTCATGGCGACGAACTTTCTCCGATTGGCCGGAGAGGCTTCTCCGGTCACAGGCTTTGAATATCGTGAGCCGAGGCCCGCGCTGCAAGGAAAACCGGACTTGGAGGCTTGTGTTCCGGCCGCTACTTTCGGTCGCATGCTTCGTCTGTTCACCGCCCTGACCCTGCCGCCCGACGTCGCAGAGACGCTGAAACGACGGCAATCGGGCCTGCCCGGCGCACGGTGGCGGCCGCTGGACGCCCTGCACGTCACGCTCGCCTTCTATGGCGAGATCGACGAACGCCGCGCCGACGACCTGGCGTCGGAGCTGACGCGCGTGACGGGCGGTCCGTTCGAGATCGCGCTGAAGGGCGTCGGCTGTTTCGGCGACGATCACCGCAGCCATACGCTGTGGGCTGGGGTCGAAACGCCCAATGAACGCCTGTCGGTTCTCGCCGGGCGCTGCAAGGCCGCCGGAGAACGCGCCGGGATCGCCATGGAGGCGCGCACCTACAAACCGCATGTGACCCTGGCCTATCTGAAGACGCAGACCAATCCCGACCGGCTCGGCGCCTGGGTGTCGGGGCACAACCTGCTGCATTCGCCGCCGATCCGCATCGATCGCTTCGGCCTGTATTCCAGCGTTTTGACCGACAGCGGCAGCCATTACGAACTGGAGCGGGAGTATCTGCTGTGAGCACTGCCGCCTACGCCCTGCCGCCCCATGTCGCTCTGGGGCCGACGCTGGAGACCGAGCGGCTGATCCTGCGTCCGCCGGCGGTTGAGGACTTTCCGCGCTGGGCTGAGTTCATGGCCGATCCCGAGACCGCCCGCTTCATCGGCGGGGTCCAGCCCGCACCCCAGGTCTGGCGCCTGATCTGCACCGTAGCGGGCATGTGGGCCCTGACGGGAGAGGGCATGTTCTCCATCCTGGAAAAAGAGACCGGCCAGTGGATCGGCCGCATCGGGCCGCTGCACCCCTATGGCTGGCCCGGCCGCGAGGTGGGCTGGAGCCTGCATCGCGACGCCACCGGCAAGGGTTATGCGGTCGAAGCGGCCGCAGCCACGATGGATTACGCCTTCGACGTGCTCGGCTGGGAAGAGGTGATCCACTGCATCGCGCCCGAGAACCTTCCCTCGGCTGCGGTCGCGACACGGCTGGGATCACGCAATCGCGGGCCGGGCGCCCTGCCCGAACCGCTCCAGGACATCGCCATCGATCTGTGGGGCCAGACCCGCGACGAATGGGCGATCAATCGGACGCGCCTGACGCGCTGATCACAACCGAACGCGTCGGCGCGTCGTATCCCTTCCAAACCGAACGAGGATACGCCCATGTTCCGCGCCAGCCTGATCGCCGCCACCATCTCCCTCGCCGCTCTGCCGTCATTCGCGTTTGCCCAAGCGTCGAACGTCGATCTGAACCGCTTCGACGGCCGGTGGTTCGAGATCGAGCGCAATCACAACAATGTCCAGAAGGACTGCAGCCGGGCTCAGATCGACTTCACGCCGCAGGGCGCAGCCGACCGCTACGCCATCACCGTCACGTGCGTCCGGCGCGCCGATGGCAAGGTCGAGACGTTGCGCGCTAACGCCCGCGTCACCGACACCGCGACCAATGCGAAGTTCCGATTCAGCCTGACCGGCCTGCTCAGCTTCGGCGGGCTGGCCGGCCAGAACTACTGGGTCTATGACCACGCGCCCGACTACAGTTGGGCCATCATGGGTCTGCCGGACAAGTCGAACTGGTGGATCTGGCACCGCAACCAGAATGCCTCGCAGGCTGATCGCGACCGCATTCTGAGCCGCGTCCGCGCCTTGGGCTTCAGCACCGGCCGCCTGGTCCACACCGGCCACTAAGGCGCCGCTTGCGATAGGAACGTAGGCGGAACATAAGCTGTCGGCATGTCCGCCGTCGCCCATCTCGAACTCGTCTTCAGCCGTCCTGAGACCACCCTTTCGGTCACGCGCGGCGCGGCGCGGCTGATGATGGACATGGGCTATGCGCCGCTCTTGGAAGTCTGTCTGCCCAACGGCCGCCGCGCCGATGTCATGGCGATCGGGCGCAAGGGCGACATCGTCATCTGCGAGGTCAAGTCAGGCGTCGAGGACTATCGCGTCGATCGCAAATGGCATGAGTACGGGCCGTTCTGCGACGCCTTCTTCTTCGCCGTCGCGCCCGAGTTTCCGCAGCCCATCCTGCCCGACGAACCGGGCCTGATCGTCGCAGACGGTTTCGGCGGGGCGGTCGTGCGAGACGCGCCGGTGATCGGCCTGGCGCCCGCCCGCCGCAAGGCGCTGACACTGGCCTTCGCCCGGTTGGGCGCGATGCGGACCTTGCGGGACTAGAGCCGGCGGAAGACGGCGGTCGCGAAACCCTCGGCGACCAGACGCGCCTCGACCTCAGCCAAGGTCTCGATCACGACGCCCTTGCCGCCTGTCGCGTGAATGATGCGTTCGCCATCCAGCATCAGCGCCGAATGACCCGTCCAGTCGTGATCGTCGTTCGGCGCCAGCCAGACGACGATGTCGCCGCGCTGGAGGTCCGAGGAAGACGCCGCTCGACCCAACCGGGCCTGCGCGTCCGACCGGCGGGGACCGGGCAGGCCGCAGGCCAGCAGGGCCTGCTGCACCAGGCCGGAACAGTCGGTGGAGATCGAAGACCGCGCACCAAGTTCATGCGGCCGCCCGAGCAACCGCTCGGCTACCGCGACCAGATCCGCCTCGAATACGCCGATCGGCTTCAGGTCGGCCTCCGCCACATCCGTGGCCTCGACCACCAGAGCGTTCAGCGGCAGGGCTGCATCCACGCCGGCGATCCAGTGCGTCGCCAACGGCGCGCCGGCCGACAGACTATCCAGGACGACCCAGCCGACGACGCCGTCGCGACGCGCCCGGCCCCAGGCCCGCCCGTTCGATCGATCCAAAACGTCGAAAATCTCGCCATGCAGAAGCTGATCGATCCGACCGTCGGCGTCCGACAGGATGTCCGCCACGGCGATCCGACAATGCATGGCCTCGGTCGCCCGATAGGCGTCCGCGCGCACCAGCCCTTCCAGCGCCTGTTCGGCGAGGTCAGGGCGAACGAGGCGGTCGCCGGGCGGAAGAAGGTCGAGGACGTCGGTCAACGTGAACTCGCATTGCTGAACCCACATTCTTATCCCCCGATGGCTTAGGGGCCGTTAACGCGAGACGCTTTTGCGAAAGAAAATCAACAGAACCGCGTTCTTGGTGGCGCGACGCTGTCTTGAAGCGTCACCTTGAGCGCCCATTTCGGTTTGAGGCGGCGTCGCGCCGGGAGGTCCCTATGCTGCTGCTGAGCATTCTGATCATTTTTGGCCTGACCCTCGCTGACGAAGGCGTCGTCGGCACGGCCCTTAGACAATGGCTGATCGAGATGCCTGCGCGATTCCTGGCGGGCCTGTCACGCGGCCGAACATTCGGGTTGGGCCTCGTCGCTCTGGTGGGCGTCGCGGCCGTGATGCTGTTCGAGACGGAAGGCGTCCGACTATTCTCGGTGGCCGCCCCCGACATGGTGGCCTGGGTTCTGATGTTCGACGTGACCATCATCTTCGACCTCGTCGTTCTGGCGGTTAGTTTACGCGCGGTCGCCGGTTGGCGAGGGCTGATCCGGCGCCGCGACATGATGCATGGCCTCGCTCGAAGACTCATTGTCCGAATTAGAGGCGTGCGGTCGCGGGGCCGACGCGTCAGTAAGCCTCGACCGCCGCGATCTCCTTCGGGCGATCCCGAACCAGATCCCGCCTACGCCTTCGCTTAACTACGTCGCGTAGCGCGCCTTCAGCATAGCGTAGCAGGCTCTCAGCGCCTGGGCCTCGCCGCCTTCCGGATAGCCGGGGCGGGCGCGGGGGTTCCAGGCGAAGATGTCCATATGCGCCCAAGCCCCCGTGGTCGGAGCGAACTTCTGCAGGAACAGGGCGGCCGTCACCGATCCGGCCTGGGCCCAGCCGGCCGGGTCGTTCCGGAGATCCGCGATCTCGGCGTCCAGGGCGCCGCGATAGCCGGGCCACAGCGGCATCCGCCACAGGGGATCGCGCACCTGACTTGCCGCAGCAAGCAGCCCGGCGGCCAGGGCTTCGTCGTCAGTATAAAGCGGCGGCAGTTCCGGTCCCAAGGCGATCCGCGCAGCGCCGGTCAGGGTGGCGAAGTCCAGCGTCAGGTCCGGCTCATGCTCGCCCGCCCGTGTCAGGGCGTCAGCCAGGATCAGCCGGCCTTCGGCGTCGGTATTGCCGATCTCGATGGTCAGTCCCTTGCGGCTGTTCAGGATGTCGCCAGGCCGGAAGGCGTCGGCCGACACGGCATTCTCGACCGCCGCGACGATGACCACCAAACGCACCGGCAGGTCGGCCTGCATCACCAGACGCCCCAGGGCCAGGGCATGGGCCGAGCCACCCATATCCTTCTTCATATTGCGCATGCCGGCGGCGGGCTTCAGGTCCAGGCCACCGGTGTCGAACACCACCCCCTTGCCGACCAGGGCGACCAGCGGCAGGTCGGTCCGGTCCAGCTTCCAGCCGATCTCGATCAGACGCGGCGCCCGGTGCGGGGCGGCGGCGCGCCCCACGGCGTGGACGGCCGGATAGTTGTCTTCCAGCAGGGCGTCGCCGGTCGTGACGGTGATCTCGGCGCCCGCGCTCTCTGCAATCTCGCGGGCGATGGTCTCGATCTGCAAAGGCCCCATGTCGGCGGCGGGCGTATCGACCATTTCGCGCGCCAGGGCGCAGGCGGCGGCGATGCGCGAGACTTCTGCGACATCCACCCCGTCCGGCGCCACCAGCCGCACGGGCGCCCGGTCCGGCCGAGCCTTGTAGCGGTCGAAGACATAGGCCCCCAGCAGGAAGGCCAGGGTCGCCAGTTCCGCGTCCTGCACGGCGACCTCAAGCCGATACAGGCCGCCCGGCAACCGCGCCGACAGTCCCCGCACGCTCATCGGGTCGAAGGTCGCGCCCGCGCCGACGACCACCTGGCCGATCTCGCCGTCCGCGTCCGGCACGACCAACAGCAGGCCCGGCTTGCCTTCGAACCCATGGCGATCGCCCCAGCGGCGGGCCGCCCCCTCCAGCACGCCGCCCGCCTGAACGAAGCGGATTGGGATGGCGCCGTCGCCGTCTTGGGCGGAAACCAGCAGGGGATGCGAGACGGACATGAGGCCCTCGAAACGAAGTTAACCATCGGTTGACGCGAACCGGCGATTCTAGGGGCGAGACCTCTAGGACCGTCTGGACCTGACCCATGTCGCGCATGCCCGCCCTTCTCGCAACCGTCGCCCTGATCGCCCTGTCCGGCACACCGGCGCTGGCGGCCGATCCGACGGCGGCCCAGGCTCGCGCGCCGTCGTCGGCTGCGGTGCGCGCCACCTATGACCGGATGGACGCCCTGTCGCGCTCGGTGTTCTGGGCCTCGGAGCAGCAGGCCGATCCGACCGACGCCGTGGCGGGCGTGAAACTGGCCCAGGCCCTGCGTGAGCTGGGCCGCTATGACCAAGCGGCCGAAGCCGCCCAGGCGACATTGACGCTCCAGCCCAACAATCTCGACGCCCTGCTGGAGCTGGGCCGCGCCCACATCGCGCGTGGACAGGCCTTTTATGGCGTGGCGCCGCTGGAGCAGGCGCGCGACCTGGCGCCGCGCGATTGGCGCGCCTATTCCCTGCTTGGCGTCGCCTATGAGCAGGTGCGTCGCACCGACGACGCCCGCGCCGCCTGGAACCAGGCCCTGGCCCTGTCGCCCGACAACCCCGATGTCCTGACTAACGCCGCCACGGCCGCCCTGACGCATGGCGATGCGCCGGGCGCCGAGACCCTGCTGCGTCGCGCCGTGGCCCAGCCAACCGCCTCGGCCAAGGTGCGCCAGAACCTAGCCATGGTGCTGGGCCTTCAGGGCAAGATGGGCGAGGCCGAACAGATCCTGCGCCGCGAACTGCCGCCCGAACAGGCCGAGCAGAACCTGCAATGGCTGCGCTCACGCAGCACAGGCGGCGCGGCGACGTCCGGCGGCGGCGCGGCAAGTCCGTCGCCCGCGACCGACACCGCCCGCACCTGGAATTCGCTGCAAGGCGGCTGATCCGCCCGTTGCGGTCTGACCGCCCGCATGGTGGATGAGGCCATGACCGCCCTCCCCGCGTCCCGCGCCTATCAGGCCTTCCTGTTCGACATGGACGGCACCCTGATCACCTCAACCCTGGCCGCCGAGCGCGTCTGGACCCGCTGGGCCGCGCGCCACTGGCTGGATGCCGCCGCCTTCATCCCCACCATCCACGGCGTGCGCGCGATCGACACCATTCGTCGCCAGAACCTGCCCGATATCGACCTGGACGCCGAGGTCGCCTGGGTCGAACGCGGCGAGATCGAGGATGTGGTCGGCGTCGCCCCCATCCCCGGCGCCGTCGACTTCGTCAAACGCCTGCCGCCCGACCGCTGGGCCGTGGTCACCTCCGCCTCGGTCCCCCTAGCGCGCGCCCGTCTGAAGGCCGCAGGCGTGACCCCGCCCGCCGTCATGATCACCGCCGAGGACGTCGAGCGCGGCAAGCCCGACCCCGCCGGCTATCTGAAGGCCGCGGCGACCCTGGGCGTCGATATCGCCGACTGTCTGGTGTTCGAGGACGCCGAGGCCGGCATCAAGGCGGGCGAAGCCGCCGGCGCCGATGTGGTGGTCGTCACCGCCGCCTGGACCCATCCGCTGGAGACGGATCATCCCACGCTGGCGGACTATGCGGATGCGACTTTGGAAGTCCGATCCGATGGGCGTCTCGTCCTGACGCTGTAATCCTCCCCCTTTACGCCGCGCTTCACGGCGGAGGATTGAGCGCCTATCTTCATCCCATGATCGACGACCTCTACAGCGCCCGCATCCTGTCGTTGGCGGCGAACCTGCCGCATGCGGGGCGTCTGCCAACTCCCCAGGGCACCGGCGAGCGGGTGGCCAAACTGTGCGGGTCGCGCGCGACGGTCGATGTGACGCTGGACGACGCGGGCCGCATCGCCGACTTCGCCCAGGACGTGAAGGCCTGCGCCCTCGGCCAGGCCGCCGCCGGGGTGCTGGGTCAGTCTGTGATCGGCGCGTCGGTCGATGATCTCAAGGACGCCCGCGACGCCATGATCGCCATGCTGAAATTCGGCGGCGACGGCCCCGTCGGCCGGTTCGAGGATCTGCGCCTGCTGAAACAGGTCGCCGACTACCCCGCCCGCCACGCCTCGACCCTGGTCTCGCTGGAGGCGACGCTGGAGGCGGTGAACAAGGCCCTCGCCGCCCGAACTCGTCTCGCCGGCGCGGCCTGACGGGCACGACCGGTTGATCCCCCTGCTGCAACAGGGGATAAGCGCGGCGAACCTCTCAAGCCCCCGGCGAAGGGACATATGTCTCTCTATGAACGCGGCGTGCGCGCGGCCCATCGGGGCTACAAGCTGACGCTGTCCCCCCTGATCGGCCAGCAGTGCCGGTTCCTGCCGACCTGTTCGGATTACGGGCGCGACGCCCTGATCCAGCACGGACCGGTAAAGGGGGGATGGCTCACCGTGCGCAGGCTCTGTAAATGCCATCCCTTCGGCGGGTCGGGATACGACCCGGTTCCGCCAGTAAAGACGAAGCCATGATCGACTTGAAATTCCCCGATGGCGCGGTGCGTCAATACCCGGCCGGTTCGACGGCGCGCGACGTCGCGACCTCGATCTCGCCGTCGCTGGCCAAGAAGGCCGTGCTGGCCGAGCTGAACGGCGAACAGCGCGACATGGGTCGGGTGCTGGAGACGGGCGGCGACTTCCGCCTGATCATGCGCGACGATCCCGCCGCTCTCTATACCATCCGCCACGACACGGCCCACGTCCTGGCCGAGGCGGTCCAGACCCTTTTCCCCGGCACCCAGGTCACGATCGGCCCGGCGATCGAGGACGGTTTCTACTACGACTTCTTCCGCGAAGAGCCCTTTTCGACCGATGACTTCGCCGCCATCGAGAAGGAGATGGGCCGGATCGTCGACCGCGACGCGAAGTTCGAGCGCGAAGTCTGGGAGCGGGACGAGGCGATCAAATTCTTCGAGGCGCGGGGCGAGAAGTTCAAGGCCGAACTGATCCGCGACCTGCCGGGCACCGAGACCATCACCCTGTACAAACAGGGCGACTGGATTGACCTGTGCCGGGGCCCGCACTTCCCCTCGACACGCCACGTCGGCAAGGCGTTCAAACTGACCAAGCTGGCCGGCGCCTATTGGCGGGGCGATTCCAAGCGCGAGCAGCTGCAACGCATCTACGGCACCGCCTGGGCCACCAAGGAAGATCTGGACGCCCATCTGCAGCGTCTGGAAGAGGCTGAAAAGCGCGACCACCGCAAGGTCGGCAAGGCGATGGAACTCTTCCATATGCAGGAAGAGGGCCGGGGCATGGTCTTCTGGCACCCGAAGGGATGGGTCCTGTGGCGCGTGCTGGAGGCCTATATGCGCCGCCGCCTGGACGCTGCGGGCTATGTCGAGGTCAAGACGCCCCAGGTGCTGGACCGCAAATTCTGGGAGCAGAGCGGTCACTGGGATAAGTACCGCCCGAACATGTTCGTCTGCGAGACGGTCGAGGGCGAAGAGTTGTCGCTTAAGCCGATGAACTGCCCCGGCCACGTCCAAATCTTCGACCAGGGCCAGCGGTCCTATCGCGAACTGCCGCTGCGCATGGCGGAGTTCGGGGCCTGCCACCGCTACGAGCCGTCCGGATCGCTGCACGGCCTGATGCGGGTGCGCGGCTTCACGCAGGACGACGCCCACATATTCTGCCGCGAGGACCAAATCGTCGAGGAGACGGCCGAGTTCATCAAACTGGCCCGCAGCGTCCATGCCGACCTGGGCATGGAGACGGCCTACATCAGCCTGGGCACCCGCCCGGAGAACCGCGCCGGCACGGACGAGTTCTGGGACAAGGCCGAGACCCTGATGGCCGAGGCCGCCCGCGCCGCCGGGACCGAGCCGGTTGTCACCGAGGGCGACGGCGCCTTCTATGCGCCCAAGCTGGACTTCATCGTCAAGGACGCGATCGGCCGCGAATGGACCTGCGGCACGATCCAGCTGGACTATGTCCTGCCCGAACGTCTGGATGCGACCTACATCGCCGAGGACGGCCAGAAGCACCGCCCGGTCATGCTGCACCGGGCGATCCTGGGCTCGTTCGAGCGGTTCATCGGCATCATGATCGAGAACTACGCCGGCGCCTTCCCGCTGTGGCTCGCGCCTGTGCAGGCGGTGGTGGCCACCATCACCTCGGACGCCGACGACTACGCCCGCGACGTGATGGCCAGGTTCAAGGCCGCCGGCCTGCGCACCGAGATCGACCTGCGCAACGAAAAGGTCGGCTACAAGGTGCGTGAACACTCGGTCGGCAAGGTCCCAGTCATCGCCGTGGTTGGCAGGAAGGAAGCCGAAGACGGCATGGTCGCCATCCGCCGCCTCGGCTCTCAAGCCCAGACCTTGGTCACGGTCGAGGAAGCCATTCGCATCCTGACCGACGAGGCGACCCCGCCGGATCTGAAGCGCGCCGGTTGATCCGCTGCGCGCGAATTCGCGCATAGGAACACTAACGGGATGGATCGCTTGTGATGGGGCGCGCGCCTGCGCTCCGTCACAGATGCGAGACCTCACCATGGCCGACAAGACCCTGGACACCCTGTTCCACGACACGCTCAAAGACATCTATTACGCTGAGCGCAAAATCCTGAAGTCCCTGCCCAAGATGGCCCGTGCGGCTCAGTCGCCAGAGCTGAAGGCCGCATTCGAGAAGCATAAGGGTCAGACCGAGGGCCAGATTGAACGCCTGCAACAGGTCTTCGAGCTGATCGGCAAGCCCGCGCGTGGCAAGACCTGCGACGCAATCGAAGGCATCCTCGCCGAAGGCGACGAGATCATGGAAGAATACAAGGACACCCCGGCTTTGGACGCCGGCCTGTTGGCCGCCGCCCAGGCGGTCGAACATTATGAGATCACCCGCTACGGCACACTGAAACGCTGGGCTCTGGTGCTGGGTTTGAAGGACGCCGCCGCCCTTCTGGACGAGACGCTTCAGGAGGAAGCCCAGACGGACGAAGACCTGACCGGCATCGCCGACGCGGCTGTCAATGCGGACGCCATGAAGACGCCCGCCTGATACAGGGATGGGAGGCGGCTGGCGACCGCTTCCTGACTCTCCGCTCATTCCGCGCCATGTCCGACGCCGAACACTTCACGCATAAAGCTTAGCGTTCATAGTCTCTTAGTCGGATTTGGGCGACGATGCGTCATCGAACCCCGAGATCCGACGATGACCAACCACACGCCCGGCCAAGATCGCTCATTATTGCAACATCTGATTGCCGACGGTCATATGCGGTATCTGATCATCGCCAGTTGGGCGGTCGCCTTGTTCACCGTCACCGGTTTGGCGACTGCAGTGTTGTGGTTTGCAGCGGCGACCGCGTCGGGCCTGTTGCGGACGTTCGCCGAACGTGTGCTGGTAATGCGGGATGAGGGGCTTCACGGCCGGATCAAGCTGACGGCCGCCACCATTTCCTGCATCGCCTGGTCAGCAGCGCCTCTGCTCGCCTTCCTCTACGGCGGCACCTATGGCGTGCCGCTGGGCGTGGCTCTTCTGATGGCCGGCTATGTGCTGGTCTTCACCCAGATGCGCGCCGCCCCCCGCGAGGCACTGATCGCATCAGCGCCCTATTCGGTGGTCGTGGTGCTGCTCTTCGCGAAATTGTGGGGCACACCGGGCTTTTGGGTGGTCGTCAGCATGATCCCGGTTCTGGCGTTGGCCTTGTTGATCAAGGTAGCGATCACCCAGATGAAGGACAGCGATCTGGAAGCCGTCAACCGCCGCCAGGCCGAACTGATCGCCGAGTTGGAAACCGCCCGTGACACGGCCAACGCCGCCAGCGCCGCCAAATCCAACTTTCTGGGCGTCATCTCTCATGAACTTCGCACGCCGATGAACGGGGTTCTGGGGGCCGCGCAACTGTTGCAGATGTCCGATCTCAGCGATCGCCAGAAAGAATTCGTCGGGGTCATCCGCGATTCCGGCGACGGGCTTATGGTGTTGCTGAACGACATCCTCGACATCACCAAGATCGAGTCCGGCAAGATGGAACTGGACTTCGTCGATGTCGAAGCCGAGACCCTCGCCGCCCGCCTGACGGGCCCGTTCAAGGCCCAGGCCGAAGCGCGCGGCCTGACCTTCACGACCGACATCCGGGGCCCGCTGCCGCCGCTTCTCAGAATGGACCCGCTGCGCCTGGCGCAGGTGACGCATAACCTGCTGGCCAACGCCATCAAGTTCACGCCCCAGGGCGAGGTTCGCCTGATTATCGACAGCGAGCCGGCAGGCGAGGGTCGCACGACCTTGCGACTTGGTATCGTCGATTCCGGCATCGGTATCGCCGCCGACGATCTGACGCGCCTGTTCCAGCCCTTCTCTCAGGTGGACGGGTCGTCCACCCGCAAGTTCGGCGGCACCGGCCTGGGCCTCAGCATCTGCCAGCGTCTGGCCGCCCTGATGGACGGCGAGATCACGGTGACGTCGATCCCCGGCCAGGGATCGACCTTCACCCTCCACGCGACGTTCGACGCGCCTGCGATGCAGCCTGTCCGCGCCGCCGCCTGATCAGTCGCGCAGCAGTTCGTTGACGCCGGTCTTGGCCCGCGTCTGCGCGTCCACACGCTTGACGATGACGGCGCAGTACAACGACGGCCCGCCATTCGGATCCGGCAGCGAACCCGGCACGACCACCGAATAGGCCGGCACCTCGCCCCGGAATACTTCGCCGGTCGCCCGGTCCACGATCTTGGTCGAGCCCGACAGATAGACGCCCATGGCCAGGACCGCGCCCTCGCGCACGATCACGCCCTCGGCGACCTCGGCCCGGGCGCCGATGAAACAGCCGTCCTCGATGATGGTCGGATTGGCCTGCAGCGGCTCCAGCACGCCGCCGATGCCCGCGCCGCCCGACAGGTGCACATTTTTGCCGATCTGGGCGCAGGAGCCGACCGTGGCCCAGGCATCGACCATCGAGCCCTCATCGACGAAGGCGCCGATGTTCACGAACGACGGCATCAGTACCACGTTCTTGGCGATATGCGCGCCGTGACGGACGATGGAGCCGGGCACCGAGCGGAAGCCGGCCGACTGATAATCCGACGCGGTCCAGTCGCCGAACTTGTTGGGCACCTTGTCCCAGAAGGGACCGACGGCGACGGGATGATCCGCCGACAGCGGCATGACGGACGGCGCGCCCGCCCTCATGATCTGGTTGTCGTTCAGACGGAAGGACAGCAGCACCGCCTTCTTCAGCCACTGATGCGTGGTCCAGACACCATCCTGACCGCGCGAAGCCACCCGGGCCTGCCCGGAATCCAGCAGGGCCAGGGCGGTTTCGACGGCGTCGCGCACCTCGCCATGCGTGGCGGCGGACACCTCGGCGCGCTGTTCCCAGGCGGCCTCGACGACGGATTCGAGATGCGACAGATCGGTCATGCGGCGTCCTTGAAGCTCAGATCGGAAAGGAAGTCGAAAAGGTCCGGGGCCACATGGTCGATATGCGGCCCGATCGGCTTGCCATGGCCGTCGCCGATCAGGACCGTCGCCATGCCCAGCGCCTTGGCCGGCTCCAAATTCTTGGGCGTGTCCTCGAAGAAAGCGGATCGGTGCGGATCGATGCCGAACTGCTCCAGCATCCGGCGGAAGGTCGCGGGATTGGGCTTGGGCGTCAGATCCCCATCCTCGATGGCGAAGACGCCTTCGAAACAGTCGGCGACGCCGATCCGCTCCAGAACACGATGGGCGTATTCACGCGCGCCGTTGGTGAAGACATAGCAACGACCGGGCAGAGCCTTCAGCCGCTCGGCCAGACGCGGATTGGGCTCGACCCCGTCCAGCGGCACGTCGTGCACCTCGCGCAAAAACCGTTCGGTATCAACCGCATAGTTGGCCATCAACCCGGCCAGGGTCGTGCCGTGCTCGTCCAGGAACTGACGCTGCATCGCGGCTGCGGCCTCGGGCTCCAGCCCGACGGCCTCGACCACGAAGGCGTTGATGCGCGCCTGGACCAGCCGCATCAAACCCTGCTCGCGCGGATACAGGGTGTCGTCCATGTCGAACACCCAGGCGCGCACATGCCCAAGGGATGTGGAATGGGGGTCGATCAAGACGCCTTCACCAGGGTGCCAGCGCCGAACTCTGTGAATAGCTCGACCAGCATGGCGTGCGGCCGACGCCCGTCCAGAATGACTACGGCTTCGACGCCCGCACGCACGGCGGCCATGGCGGTCTCCAGCTTGGGGATCATGCCGCCGGTGGCGACGCCCGTATCGATCAGGTTTTGCGCCTCGTCTAGCGTCATCTGACGGATGATGTCGCCGTCCGCGCCTTTGACCCCCGGCACGTCGGTCAGCAGCAGCATCCGCTTGGCGTTCAGCGAACCCGCGACGGCGCCCGCCACCGTGTCGGCGTTGACATTGTAGGTTTGTCCGTCTTCGGCCACGCCGATCGGCGCGATGACCGGCACCCAGTCTTCGGTCTCGGACGCGATCAGACCCGCGATCAGTTTAGGATCCACCTTCGTCGGCTCGCCGACATAGCCCAAGTCGACCTCGTGCTCGATCATGCTGTCGGGATCGCGCTTTGTCCGACGCGTTTTCTCGACGGTCAGCAAACCGGCGTCCTTGCCCGACAGGCCGACGCCGCGCACGTCCGCCTCCTTGCCGGCCATGGTGATCCAGTGCGCGATCTCCTTGTTGACAGCTCCCGACAGCACCATCTCGGCGACTTCCATCGTCGCCGGATCGGTGACCCGCAGCCCATCGACGAAGCTGGACTTCACCCCCGCCTTGTCCAGCATGGCGCTGATCTGCGGCCCGCCGCCATGCACCACCACCGGGTTCACGCCCATCAGCTTCAGCAGCACCACATCGGCCGCAAACTGACGCGCCACCGCGCTCTCGCCCATGGCGTGACCGCCGTATTTGATGACCACAGTCTCGCGGTCATACACCTGAATATACGGCAAGGCCTCGGCGAGCGTCTTCGCCGTCTCCCAGCTGCGTTCTTCCGACTGGCGTTCTGTTTCGTTCATCACGCGCGCGAGATAGCGGGGGACGGGGGTGGTGTCACGGACTTAAGTCGTGGGCATCGCCAAGCAGTCTCGGCGTTGCATTACAGCCCCGGTTTCGCGACAAGTCGCCTGTCACGTGAGGTAAGGTATGGTTACGGTTTGCATTGATGGTTGGAACCTTGCGCTTCGCAAGGGCTCCGGGATCGCCACCTACGGCCATTCTCTTCTCTCGGCGATCAGGGGATTGGGCCTCAACGGGCAAGTTCTTTACGGTCCTTCGACCCCAAGATCCTCGGTGAACCTGCTTAACGAAATAGCGCTGGTTGATGCTGGTGCCCCGACCCGACGACGGGCAAGTCTGGGAAGAGCCGCCTCGACCTTGGCGGCGCGATTCGGCCGCTCCGCATATCCGATCACGCCTTCAGGGGATGTGATCTGGCCAACAACCGGGCCGAGACGCCCCGATGCGGAGAGTTACTGGGCATCGACGGATGTGTTTAACCTGTCCCAACGCGCATACCAGCGATACGGAATATTCACGCCTGTCCGTTTTGAGGACAGCGCCGACCGGCCCGCACCTGATGTCATGCACTGGACCTGTCCCCTTCCACTGACAGCGCCGAAGTCCATCAACATCCTTACGTTTCACGACATTATTCCCCTGCGCCTCCCCGGAACAACGGCCGACAACAAGAAGATATTTTACAATCTCTGCAAGACAGCGATCGACAGAGCCGATCACGTGATCGCGGTATCGAATTCGACGAAACAGGACCTGATCGAGATCCTGGGGGCCGCCCCCGACAAGATCACGACCACCTTTCAGGCCACGCCCTCGACACCCCAGACCGGTACCGACGAGGACTGTGCGGTAAGCCTGCAGAAACAGCTGGGCTTGGAGTGGAAAGACTATTTCCTTTTCTTTGGTGCAATCGAACCGAAAAAGAACCTCGGAAGGATTGTAGAAGCATTCCTGTCTGCAAACACGAAGGCGCGTCTTGTGGTCGTCGGAGGCCGGTCCTGGCTTTCGGAAAGCGAAACCGGGCTTCTGGAAGCTGTGCTGGAGAACGACAAATCAAAGAAGATCATCCGCTTGGACTATCTGCCTTCATCGACGCTGCGTGACCTGGTCCGTGGCGCAAAAGCGACTTTGTTCCCGTCTCTTTACGAAGGTTTCGGGCTCCCGGTGCTAGAATCCATGGAAGCCGGCACGCCTGTCCTTACCTCGGATCGAGGTGCGCTTCCCGAAGTAGCGGGCGATGCAGCGATCACCGTCAACCCCTATGATGTCACCTCTATCCGCATAGCGATCCAACTTATGGATAGTGACGACGGCTTACTGGAGAACATGGCTATGAAAGGCCGTGCCCAGGCAAAGCTCTTCACTCAAGCCAAGTATCAAGAAAAACTGACCCAGGCCTATAAAAGCGCTGGCGTATTCTGATCACGAGACACTCCACGGATCGGTCTTCGATTGACGCGTAATGTAGGCTAATATTTCCCTGATAGACAAAGCTCTCAAGCCGTCGAAGGCATTTCGATTTTCCGTGACCCAATGCGGGTTTCTTCCAGGATCAAGGACCGCATCCTCCCGCCAGATATCGTAGAACAGTCTCATTTCGACCTCGTCCCACGCCACCTGCTCGGAAGTCACGTTTTCTCCTCGTGTCTTGGACTCGTGATGAATGATGACGATCGAAGGATCGTATATGACGGGGAAGTTGGCCTTTCTGCACCTCAGACAGAAATCGAGATCGCTGTAAGCCACGGGGAGCCGCTCGTTGAATCCGCCGACCTCATGAAAGGCACGCCGCGAAACCGCCATGAAGGCGCCAGTCACGGCGGCGCAACGGCGTACTTGCGCCCAGCGACCGCCGGGCCCCGGATCGGTAGCGGGTCGATCCAATCCCTCATGTACCGCTCCGCCCTCTCGTCCTCCCAGCACGATTCCAGCATGCTGGATTCGGCCGTCGCCGTACAAAAGCTTCGCCCCGACACACCCGCCGCACGCCAATGCCACGCCTCGCCGCACAAGAGAATCCCAACCTTGTGTGACGGCCTCTACGTCGTTGTTCGCGAAGAGGAGAATATCCTCCGTAGTTGAACCGACGGCGAGGTTGTTCAGCCTGGCCCAATTGAAGGGCTCATCCACGGGGACGATATCGACTGACAGTTTCGCAAGCACTTCGAAGCACCGAAGGGTCTTTTCCTGCGAACTGCGGTTATCTATAATAATGATCCGCAAGAGATCGGGGCGTTCAGCCTTCTCGATCAGACTACTAACAGCCGCTTGAAGCAAATCTGGCTGGTCGCGAGTCGGAATAATCACAAGTAGACGCTCTTGTCCGCTTGAGCGGGGGTCATCTCTTCGCCGGGCGATCGGACTTGGCGGCCATACTGAGGGAGCTTCGTTAAAGCCGCAGAGCGTGGCTAGCAGAGCCGGTACATGGCAGATTCCTCCCCCCTTTATCTCCAGAAGGACACCCCGATGAAGATCCTGCGTGGAAACCGCATCGTCCACCCGCTCGACCAACAGGCGACCGTGCGGCGCTGAGACCAGAACGACCAGAGGAGGCTCACCGCCGGCTTCTAAGCCGATTTCGTCATATGCACCGTAGAGGACGGGATCCGAGTATGAAGTGACGCCCCGCCAATCATGCACCGCATGATCGTGGTCGCCATAGGCTGCGACCGCACCGGCTTGGGACCGTGCGACGGACAGCCAAGCCAGACATTCGGCCTCCAGGCGAATGCCAGCCGATACGCTGACAACGGCGTCATCGTGCAACACGATCTCTGCGGCGCTCGCGCAGAATCGAATACGCGGGTCCTGATGGGCTAGTGAAGCGACAGGATGACTTGCCAGAGCGGCATCCGAAACCACCGTCGCAGACCATGTCGCCAACGACTGATCCTGGAGACTGTAGAGAGTGAGCAAGACCTCTGCAGGCGACCGCGCCCGACCATCGACGATTACGTCGATCATGACGTGATCGCGGACAGTAGGAGCATCCGCGATCAGGCGATTTCTCATCTGCCCGTACGCGGCAGGAGAAAAGGCGGCTTGCTGCAGTGCGACCTCCAGCCGGTCTCTCAAACTTTCTATATTACTGGCTACGCCTTCGACGACGTCCCCAATCGCACTTCTATCGCCCGCCCCCTTCAGCCCGGCCCGGCCCGCCAAGGCCAGTATCTCAATATTTGCTCTTTCATCGCCGAATTGAAAAGCTTGTTGGTACGCCGCTAGAGCCGCTTCCTTTGCATGATTCAGTTTCAGAACATGGCCCAGATGAAGATGATAGTCGCCCGACCGGGGGCGCTCTGACAAGGCCGATCGGTATGCCGTCTCCGCCTCATTCAAGAGCCCCAACTCCTTCAGGACATGTCCCCTGCGCACTTGAAGCGAATGTCCAGCAGTCTTCAGACGAGCGGCCTTGTCATAATGGTCCAGGGCCTCCTTCCAAGCCCCTCGCGCACGGGCGGCGTCACCTGCGGCGCGGTGTTCCGCAACCCGCCCCGCCTTTAAGCCCAATGCGCGCTTCACCAAGCCGAGAAGCGAAGCCATAATCACCTCTAAATAGCCCGCCTAATTTGTAGACGCAGGATCAGACCTCGCCACCGATCGCAAACCGTCGAGCAGATCCACGCTAGGACTGAAGCCGATCTTGGACGACAGTATATCCGCCGAGCCGACAAGCACTGGCGGTTCGGAAGGCCTTGCCGGTATCGCGCCGAAACGCACGAGGTCGGTCCGTCCCAGCGCATCAGCCAGCGTGGAAACTATATGGCGCACCTCTACGGCCTTGCCGGAAGCTATATTGACCGGCCCCGAATAGTCGCTGAATAAAATCGCGACCAAAGCCTCTGCGACGTCTTCCACATGCATGAAGTCACGCCGCTGCAGACCTGAGCTCGTTTCGAAAGGCCGGCCATCCGAAAGGGTTCGCACGAGGTCCGAAACCAGCCGGCCCGGCTTCTCGTTCGGGCCGTAGAGCCAGAACACGCGTCCCCATGCGACAGAAAGACCAAGTCGCGGCGCCGCCGCAAAAGTTAGATCTGAAAGGGCCTTTTTGGCTGACCCATAGAGTGTTGATGGACGCAATAAGGTTCTGGTCTCGTCCAGCCTCCCCTCGCCTGTCCAGTCATACTCGGCGCAAGTTCCGACGCCGACCCATCGCGAACCGCCGACCTCGGCAAAACTCTTGAATAGCCCGAGGGAAGCGGACATCCAGTCAAGATTGTCCGGATCATCCCAAAATGCGCCCGGGGTCGCATTCCACCCGAGATGCAGAAAATGAGTTGGCGCGATCTCATTCATGAGACCGGCAAAGCTTGGCGTGGATAGTAGATCACAACTCACGGACCGCACACCGTGATGGTGAGAGGGAGTGCGGCCCAGAGCGACGACGTCAACGCCTCGAGCCACAAGCAGCCGCACGACATTTGAGCCGATAAACCCGGTCGCGCCGGTCACGATCACCCGCATACGAAGTCCGGATAACTGGCATCTCGTTCCGAGAGGGTCGGATTGGGCAACGGCCAGTCGATTCCAAACCGAGGATCATTCCATCGGACCCCCAGACCCGCACCAGGACAATAGGGTGGAGTGATCTGGTAAAGCACGTCCGTATTGTCCTCGAGCGTCTGAAAGCCATGCGCAAAGCCAGCCGGAATGAGCAGCGCGCGTCCGTTGTCGGCCGAAAGCATCGCCCCGAACCAGCAGCAGAACGTCTGCGAGCCAGGACGAATATCCAAGGCGACATCGAAGATTGCGCCGCGAACGCAGCGAACCACCTTCACCTCGGCATCGGGCGACGCCTGATAGTGCATGCCACGAAGTGTGCCTGCCAGAAGGTTCCGGGAAAGACTGGACTGTTCGAAACGCGACTCGATTCCCGCTTCCGAGAACTCCCTCTCGCAAAAGATGCGCGAAAACGAACCCCGCTCGTCGTAATGGGGCTCCAATTCGATGACGCGAACGCCTTCCAGAGATGCGTTAACGAATTTCACGTCAGTCGAATATCTGAATGGTCGGTATGGGCGTCACGAACTTACCGCCCCACTCCCTGACATCAGCCATCTGCTCAATGATCTCCTCACGGAGATTCCACGGCAGGATCAGTACGTAATCAGGCTTTCGCGATCGGATTTCTTCGGGCGCGCATATGGGTATATGAGTACCCGGCAACCTCTTGCCGATCTTGTGAGGACTTTTATCGACCGTGAAAGACATCATGTCCGTCTTCACGCCACAGTAGTTGAGAAGCGTGTTCCCCTTAGCGGGCGCACCATAGCCGACGACGCTCTTTCCGGCCTCGAAGGCCTCAACAAAGAACTTCAGCAAAGACACTTTTGTTTCGACGACTCGTCTTGCAAAATCCCTGTACGCGCTCAGATCGTTCAGCCCAAAGTCATCTTCCGCAGCAAGCATCATAGCGACCCGATCGGTGTCCGGTCTATCCACGCAATCGGCATGGGCGACATATATGCGTATGGAGCCACCGTGGGTCGGCAATTCTTCAACGTCGTACACGCGAAGTCCGTGCGCGGCGAAAATCTTCCGCGCTACGGTGAAGGACAGATAGCTGAAATGTTCGTGGTAGATCGTGTCGAACTGGACCTTCTCCATCATGCGAAGAAGGTGCGGGAATTCGAAGTGCGCGACACCTTTGGGTTTCAGCAAGATCGCATAGCCCGCGACGAAATCATTGATGTCAGGGACGTGCGCTAGAACATTGTTGGCGGCTATGACGTCTGGGCGTACGCCGCGCTCTCGAAGCCGTTCGGCCGTTTCTCGACCGAAGAACGCCACCTCGCTCTCTATGCCGTGGTTCTGAAGGGCGGCCGCGGCAGTGTTCGCCGTCGGCTCTACGCCCAGCACAGGAATCCCCGCCTCCTTGAAGTTCTTGAGCAGATATCCGTCGTTCGACGCCACTTCGACGACCATGGAATCGGGCCCCAAGCGTTCCTTTTCAAGTACGGTCAGCGAATACCTTCTCGCATGCTCCAACCACGACGATGAGTAAGATGAAAAATACGCATAGTCGTCAGTAAAAAGCGCGTCGGGCTTTTCATAGTCTACAAGCTGAACAAGCAGGCAGGATGCGCATACGTAAGCATGAAGAGGGTAGAACACCTCAGCCGCATTGTGATTTCGCTCAGAAACATAATCATTAGAAACTGGAGACATGCCAAGATCGGCAAAAGTCTCCGTAAGGGGAGCATTACAAAAACGGCAGTGGGCCATGTTTTCTCAGTTCGAAGATTTAGAAAGCGATTCGTATTGTTCGATTTGTTCCAGGCAAGCTTCAACCGGGGAGCGGCCATTCGCCACCTCCCGATACCAACTCGCGGACCATTCAAGAGCCTTGCGGGTATCGAGACGCGCGAACCAGCCCAGCCTGTGCGCAGCCTTGCTCGCATCCACCCTAAGCAGTCCCGCCTCGTGATATCCAGATTGATCGCCCTCGACCCGCCAGCGTGCGGACGGCCAGGCTTCAGCCAAGACTTCGACAACATCGACCACAGGCCAAGCCTGATTGTCAGCAGGCCCGAAGTTCCATCCTTCGGCTACAGGCTCCTGTTCGTAAAGGCGCTGAGCCAAAAGCAGATACCCGCTGATGGGTTCCAGCACATGCTGCCAAGGCCGCGTCGATGCAGGGTTGCGGATCACCACCTCTTGGCCCGCCTCGAACGCCCTAACGCAATCCGGAACCAGACGATCCAACGACCAATCACCGCCCCCGATTACATTGCCCGCCCGCGCAGATGCAAGTCGCGCACCCTTTTCGTCCGAGAAGAAAGAGCGTTGATAGGAGGCGGTCACCAGTTCCGCACACCCCTTGCTCGCGCTGTAAGGATCAGAGCCTCCAAAACGATCAGTCTCACGATAGGGCCAAATCTGCTCGACATTCTCGTAACATTTGTCGCTCGTCACATTCACGATCACCCTGACCGACGAAGTCTGGCGGGCGGCGTCCAACACCCGCACAAGCCCCATGACATTTGTGTCGAATGTAGCATCGGGATCCACATAGGATTGCCGGACCAAGGCTTGGGCCGCCATGTGGATTACGATTTCAGGCCGCGCCTTCTCAAACGCCTCGAAAACTCTTGCCGCGTATCGAATATCGCCGATCGAAGTCGCGCCGCCGGGCCGCCCCATTCTGGACCAAAGGCTCGGATCGCCCTCAGGCTCAAGCGAAAGTCCCGAGACGTGAGCGCCCATCTTTTCGAGCCAAAGCCAGGTCCAGCTTCCCTTGAACCCCGTATGGCCCGTCAACAGAACGCGCTTGCCTTGCCAAAAGGACATCACCACACCTTCCAGGGCGCTACGGCACGCCCCCAGAGATCCTCAAGCAGCCGCTTGTCTCGAAGCGTATCCATTGGCTGCCAGAAACCTTCGTGCAGATGGGCGTTCAACTGCCCATCTGCAGCCAGACCAGCCAACGGGGCGCCTTCCCATACCGTTGAATCGCCTTCGATGCGGCGCAGAACATCCGACTTCAGGACGAAAAAGCCCCCGTTAATCCAGCTGCCGTCGCCCAAAGGCTTTTCAACAAAACCGCGCACCTGCCCACCCGATATATCCAGCGCACCGAAACGCCCGGGCGGACGCACAGCCGTGACTGTCGCCTCAAGTCCAGAAGCCCTATGCGCCGCGATCAGGCCGCGGATATCCACGTCGGATACGCCGTCGCCGTAGGTCATGCAGAAATCATCGACTCCGATATGATCCGCGACCCGAAGCAATCTCCCGCCCGTCATGGTTTCAGCGCCGGTGTCCACAATAGTCACGCGCCATTTTTCGGCGCGGGTCCGGTGAACCTCGACAGAATTCTCACCCAAATCCACCGTAACGTCGGTCACATGCAGAAAGTAATTCGCAAAGTATTCGGCGATTACGTAGCCTTTGTATCCAGCGCAGACGATGAAATCGTTTATTCCGTGAGCAGAATAAATGCTCATTATATGCCATAATAGAGGTCGCCCGCCGACCTCCACCATGGGCTTGGGCTTTTCGCTGGTTTCTTCCGACAAGCGCGTGCCTAAACCGCCGGCCAAGATGACAGCCTTCATTAAATTTTGTCCGCCTATTAAGTCTTGGGCAATCCTACAGTCCGCCACCTAGGGCGTCCATAGCCATCCCTAGATCAACGGCTAGGGAGCAGAAATTGAACGACCATCCAACCGATCCCTCCCTCATTTCGCCACGGAACCCTCAATGACATGGAGGCAATGTATGCGACGTCTGTCCCCCGCAGGAACAAGGGAACGGAACACATCAGCCTTGTCGCTTCGCCGACAGGGGGATCGGGCGCGATCCGCCCACGACTGGTCAGCCGCCGCCCATGCCTATGGGCAGCACCTTGAAACCGATCCGAAAGATCGGGCTATCTGGATACAACTAGGTCACGCCCGCAAGGAAATGGGCGAATATGGCGCCTCCGAAGCCGCATACAGGACTGCGCTGGAGATCAGTCCGAGGGATGCGGAAACCTGGCTCCACATGGGCCATCTGATGAAGCTCTGCGGAAGAGAAGCCGAGGCTACGGACCACTTCCTCCGCAGCGCGCGACTTGATGACAATGCTGACGCCTTATCCGAATTCACCACCATGCGAGGCGCCACGATCACTCCCGACCAGCGTTTGCTGCTGGCCTCCGTCCTTGCGGAAAGGTTAGCCCGTCGATCGACGGGGGTCACGATCAGCCAACTGGTCCCCCCCCCCTCTCCGTACGAACCTCCCTCACGGCCCGACCATGGATGGGTGGATTTCGCCGGCGATGCCGATATGGGGCGCTGGGTCAGCCTGCGGCTGGTGCATCACCATCCCGATCTCACCGCGCCAGGCACCATCCTTGCTGACTATGGGCAAGGCCTGACGCCCATCACCGACGGCACCTTGCATTGGGATGAAAACAACGTTGCGCGAATATCAATATACACCACAGGCCTGAAGAAAGTTCGCTTGGTCTTTCCGTCGGATTCATTGGTTATCGACCGCCTGTCCTTGCACCTGGAACCTGAGGAGACACCGGCCTTGCCGGCAGGCGACGAAGTCGCATTCGTCAAATCGCTCTCGATGTCGGAAGCCGCTCACTCGGCCCAAGCTCCGGACATGGCCCGACATGCTATCCGCACCCAACTTCTGGCCCAGCCTTTCACGAAAGGCACAGATTCCCTCACGCGAGAGTATGGGAAGTGGATTAGACTATGGGAAGAAGCTTCAGTTCAGCCCTCCACTAGCTCTCCAAACACAAAAAACCCGCTAACTATATCTTTTATTGTTCCTGTTTACAAACCTTCTCTCGAATTTTTGCGTTCTTGCGTCGATTCCGTTCTTTCACAGACGCACGAACACATTGAACTCTGCATAGCGGTGGATGTGGATATTTCATCCGAGGCCGATGAACTCCTTTGCCGCTATGAAAAGGCCGACCCGCGGGTGCGGTTGACGCGGCGCAAACGTCGAGGACACATATCGGCCGCAACCAACACTGCAGCCGCACTGGCGCGTGGAGAGTATCTAGTGCTCCTGGATCAGGACGACACACTCAGCCCCATATGCGCCGCTGAGATTACGTCGGTCATTTCAGAATTTCCTCATGTCAAAATTGTTTATTCAGATGAAGACAAGCTTTCACCTCAGGGACAACGAACCTCTCCCCACATGAAAGGAGAATTCGACCCTCTTCTTTTACTATCCAAAAACTTCGTCTGCCATGCTCTCGCGTTAGAGCGAGAACTTTTCATCTCATTGGAAGGCCTTAGGCTGGGTTACGAAGGTGCCCAAGATCATGACTTGACTTTACGCGCCGTCGAAGCGGTTGGATCGAACGCCGTTCGCCACATACCTAAAGTGCTCTATCATTGGAGAGATACCCCAGGATCGACCGCGAGTTCCGTCAATGCGAAACCATATGCCGAGCGCGCCATGCTTGCGGCAGTCAACGCCCATTTGACACGACAGAAGGTGCCGATGCTCGCCGTACCTGGGGTTGCGCCAGGAAGAACTTCTTTGAAACCCTATTCGGAATGCAAGGCCGACGTATCCGCGATCATTCTACATTCCGAGAAGGGAAATCTACGGGATTGCCTATTATCTGTCATTGCCGCAGAAACTACTTCAATCGACATCAGTATCGTTCACCACAACGCGATATCTGATCGCGACCTTGAGTTAATTCGAAACCTACATGAAAGTACAAGAATCAGCACGACGGTGTCTCAGGCTATTCTCGAGGATGCCTCCTCTATCGGAATGACTGCGAAGAGCGACATCATTCTTTTCTGCGATACCTCAGCCTCCTTCATGGACGACTCTTTTTTGAACCGTGCACATGCCATTCTGAGCTTCCCCGAAATGGGCGTACTGGGCTGCCGCGTTCTGAAATCCTCCAATGCCATAGATAGCTTCGGCTTCGCGTTCGGAGAGGGAAAGGCCCACAATCTTTATGAAGACGCACCGACCGCCGTCGGCTGCAACTTTGATCGCAACAGATTGCTTCAGTCGTTTTCAGCCGTACAGCTTCCGCTCTTCATGAAGCGTGAAACCTTCCAGGCCCTGGGAGGATTTAACCGCAGCATGTCAGGGCTCGATGCAATTCTCGACCTGTGCATCAGGGCCAGAGCACATGGCCTCCGTGTGGCTGCAGACCCTGACATCCAAGCAAGGCGGAGCCTGACGGGATCTCCGTTTTCGACAGGTGAACAATCTCGAATCTCGAGCGATCTTCTGCAAGAAGATCCCTTCTATTCGTCCAATCTCGACCTCAGAAGGGTTGGAAAACTGGCGCACCCTCCTCGGCGCTAGGTTCGCCCTCACCCACACGTCATGCCTTTGAGATGCGGCTTAGGAATTCGCCTCGCCGTGAAGTCCGAACGCCCCAGCAGAGACTATGAACGCACCAATCGCTCGGCCTGAAGGAGTGATCACAAGTCCGGTGAAGAGGTCCTGGCGGACGGCAGCATCCTACGTTGTTGGGGCGTTACCGTTGCAAGGACATGGGGCGTGATCGTCAGCAAAACACCGGAACGCGCCGCAATAAGCGCGATCTCTCGCATGAAACGATCCGGCTCAAGTTCGCCCCCTCCCTCGTCGACGAGGCGCTGAAGAAGATCGCGTCGCAACGCCATGTTCAAAGGGGCCATAACGTCGACACAACGCTGGCAAAACAGCTGACCATAGTAGCCGCCGGAATCCATCGACGCGCCATAGTGGCGATCTCGGATCCCCCCATCCACGGCCAGCTCTCCTCCTGCCCACACCACACGGTTGCCGGAGTCGTCAGTAAGAACGCCTGAGACGCCAGCGACCCTTGCATCCCAGTGAATTGGCGCGGCAAAGGCCGAACACAGCAGCTGCGGGTCGGTGTCCGGCAGATGGAATAGAAACCAGTCAGGCTCCGATACGTCCAGCAACCTCTCGAGAACCTGCCGCCGACTGGACGGATCAAGACGCCAGAACCAATCGACGTCGATGGGTTCGGCCGGCACGGTCTCAAGCGCCTTCAGCCTCCACATTCCCGTGCCGGGACGGATGTCGTTCGGCTCAGCCGTGAGATATTTTTGCTTCTGGCGTTTTTTGATCGTGCGATCGAGCACGTAACGCTGCGATTCGACCGCAGCGGGTTTCTCGCCCGTTTCCACGGACGCGGTAGAGCCTGGACTGATCCTCCACGCGTAGAGAAGCTCCGGCACATGCACGGGAACCCGACCACTTTCGACACAGCGCATGGTGCTGTCCCAATCGTGGCACCACGTTGCTCTTTCGTCCGAGTAAGCCTTCAGACGACGCATAGTTTTGACGCGGAAACCCATCAGATGAGTTACGTAGCAACAGTTGCTTATCATAAGCGGATCAAAGTCCGGCTTTATGTAGGGCGAAAATTTGTCAGACTGGGGATTCGACTTGAATTCGTCTGAATAGAAAATATCCGCCTGTGGATTCAACTCCATATAGTGCGCCATTACAGCGAGCGCATCTATCGTCAAGAAATCATCTGCATCTACAGGAAGATAATAATCTCCACTACAAGCTGCAAGCATGGCCTTCGACGCACCGGCAATGCCTCTATTTTCTGGCAGCCGAACAACTTTAATGTCAGGACTTAAGGATGCGTGATCTAACCACGCCCTAGTTTCTTCCATAGTTGATGCATCATCTACTATAATAAGCTCTTTGTTCGCGTAGGTTTGCATCCTATACGATTCATAAAGCTCTCGCAGTTGAGCACGCGTCTGGTTAAAGACTGGAACGCAAACTGATAACTTTATGCCTCCAGAAGAAGGGTAGAGATTCGCTCTTTGACCGATTCGTCGGTCAAGCCAATTTTCGAAAGCTACAGCATCGCTGGACCGATCCGTTGCATTACCGCGCTCTTCATAATAGGGACTTCTCTGATCAAGGGCAGCGTTGAAAAATGGATCGCGGAGCTCGGGCCATTTATTAAACAACCACTCTTTCTCACATTTGAAAGTGCCTGCCTTGGTCGCACTCTCAAAGTGGAAGACCTTCACATCGGGATCGACAACTGAAGACAGGCCGATTCCTCTTAGCTTCTGGCAGAAGTCTACATCATTGTAGTTAAGGGGGAAACTCTCATCGAAGCCGCCGACAGCCTCGTACTCAGCCTTTCGGCAGAACAACATTGCGCCCGTGACGCCCATAGCCTCTCGACGGCAGAGGAGATTGCCGAAGTGCCCTCTGTATCCCGCCTGCTGAAACACGCCTGCATGTGAAGGGCCTTGCTCCAGCAAAATGACGCCGTTGTGTTGCACACGACCATCTTCAAACAGGCACAGGGGAGCGACCGCGCCGACTGAGGCGTGAGTCTCCATAAAGCCGACAATGTTCTCCCCACCGCGCTCGTCGATCGCCTCGATATCGTCATTGAGGAGGCAGATATATTGGCCTGAAGCCACCGCAACTCCGAGATTCATCTTCCTGGCCAGGTTCAGTTCCGGCTCCGGATAATAAACCAGTTTCACGTCGGACAGTTCGGCTAGGTAACCCAGATGAGCCTCTGTCAGGTCACCATTGTGAACAATGATATACTCGCAATTTCTATAGAACTGCGTTCGTCGCAAGCTTTCCAGGCAGTTCGTAATCAGATCTAGGGATTCGCCGCGGACGAGGCGACGCCCCGCTCCAGTCGGCATGACATAGGACAATAGAGGCGCTTTATTGGGAAGGGGATACCGAGCTCGCCAAAGTCCTGTCTCCTCGCCGCATTCCACACTTGCCTGGGGATGAAGACTGGTCGCGTGATCCAATACGGCGGCACGCTGTCTATCAATCGCGTATGATTTTTCGGACAAGCTTGTTGCTGTGGAGCCCGGAATGGCCCTCCAAAGGTATCCCACCACGCCCACATGCTGCGCACTTGAAACAACTCTTGAGGCGCGCAACGCCAGATCATAATCCTGAGTTCCATCGAAGTCCGAACGGAATCCACCGACCTTATCAACAACTTCTCTACTATAAACGGTCAAATGACCGATATACATCGTGTTCTCCAGAAACGAAGGAGACCAAGACGGCTTATAAAAGAAGTCATAAAGCTCTCCATCTATAGAAAGCTTACATTCATCAGTGTAAAATAAGTCGGAAGCAAAATGCTTCCATTTAAGGTGGATTTCGCTAAAAGCATTTCTGGATAAAAGGTCGTCATGATCTACAAGGGCGACATAATTGCCTTTAGCTTTACTTAATGCAACATTACTAGCGCCCGATATACCGATATTTTGTTTAGCGAAAATAACCTCAACACGCTCGTCACTAGCAAGCTCGCGAAGCTTTTCTAAGGTTTCCGGTTCATAGGAACAGTCATCGCATATGACCCATTCCCAATTCGAGTAATTTTGGTTGAGCAGGCTGACGTACAGCTCCTCCAGCAAATGCGCTGGGGTGTTATAGGCTGGCGTCAGCACTGAAATCCGGAACTCCGGGTCACTAATTTGGATAGGCCTCTCAAGCTGATATGGATTGCAGAGAGTCAACAGATGCGGCGCTTGGTTGGACGCACGTCCAATCAAGGGAGACGCACGCCCCTCTCTGTGCCCGTGCAAAAGCCAGTGCAGCAGAGGGTTCACCCCAGAGGCAGCGACATCTGCATTCCCAGCCCGATACGACGCCGCGTCGAAATAGGGAGAGGGTTGCCGACCCTCTGCAAAGCCGTGAGTAATATAATGTTGGGCCGCCAACTTTCGCGATAGCGCCGGGACGCGAGCGCTATACCAGTCTGGATCGAAAAGGCCGCTCATCTCGATCAATTTGACAGATGCGGCCAGCCGCTCTTCGGTTGTAACCGTCGATGAGCGCTGACTCTTTATTTTAGAATAGTATTTCTTTATTGTTTTAAAGAATTTACGCACCTTGGACTTAACCCTCACGACGAGCTCCTCCGTCGGATAGATGTCGAATTTCGCACCTGAGAATACTCAACTTTCCAAAAAGTGCGGCGCGTTCCAAATGTATCTCCACTCCAACAGATGCAATCATGCTGATGTTCTGGTCCATGGTCAGTTCGTAGACACCAGGACGAACCAGTTCTTCGACCAGATCCTTCGTGGCCGACTGCCCCATTAGATGAATTCTAACCACTGTGGGTTGGGTGGAACCTTTGTATTCGAGGGCGATAGAAAGCGCCCACCGCCCAGGACCAATATCCATCTTGGGACCGGCGAACAGAAGTCTGGCCTTACCCTGCAAATCCAACCGACCCTGGCTCGCGACGTCACTCGTTTGCGAAGAGAACCATTCGTGGCCAAAACTTGCGCGGGTGCGAGAGTCCACCGGTAGGCTCGAGTAGATGTCTTCCAACGGCTTAAGCCAGTGTCGCTCGTTCTTACCTTCGTCTGCAGACAGGGTCTCACTACCGATAGAAACCCTTCCTACGCCAGGAACGGTCTGTGTCGTACCGAATTCAACCGTGGCACCCACGCGGCGGCACAACATGTCCGCCGTCGCCAACCGGTTGGCTACATAGCGCGCGGCCGCGCCCTCCTCGCCGATCCAATCCAATGACGCCGAGAAGGCGTCCTCGACCGACGTACCGACCACATGCCAGGTATCTGCGTACCAGCCCATGCCCTGTTGGGGGTCTTCGCTGAGAAGCAGCGAGTCTCCCTCCACAGTATCCGCCGGCGCAGCCTCTAGATAGCTAAAGCCCGATATAGAACAGGCCTCCCGGAAGGCAGCGCGCCAAAGCTCGGCCCCGCTTGTCGGGATCAGCAGAACCGCAATGCGACGCGACATCTATGGGGCCCTCAACCAACGGTAGATATCGACGGCTTCGTCGACATCAGAAAAAACTCGAGCGACGCCACTCTCAATCAGAAGCGCACGGTCGCAGATCGAGGAAATCAGACCCAACTCGTGAGAGGCAACAATGAACGCACGGTCACCTCTATAGCTAAAGAGTTCGTCGTTACATTTGCGAGAAAACCGCGCATCTCCCACAGCCATAAGCTCATCGACAAGATAACAATCGAACTCGATTGCTAGTGAAAGGCCGAAAGCTAGTCGGGCTCGCATTCCGGAAGAGTAATGCTTTACGGGCTCTCTTAGAGAGAGCCCCAGTTCTGCAAAGTCGTCCACGCGAGCGAGTGTTTCCTTGTAATCCCGATCGTAAAGACGCGCTATAAATCTGATATTGTCATGACCGCTTAGACTACCCTGAAATCCGCCACCGAAGCCTATGGGCCAAGATGATGACATCTTCCATACTATTTCGCCACTGGTCTGCGGAAGCACGCCGCCAAGAATTTTGATCAGCGTAGATTTACCCTGGCCATTCCGTCCAAGGACAGCGAGGCGTTGGCCTCTGGTCAAGTCGAAACCCAGATTTGTAAAAACCGGCTTGTGTCCGCGACTTTCCGGATAGATTTTCGAGAGGTTGCGGACCGACAACCCCGGCTGTAGCGCAGAACTCATCTAGGCTTGCCGCGTTTCTCTTACGCCGGCAACGATAAGCCAGCCCACACCATAGAAAAGCAACGTCGTCGCGAAAACGGCAAGGATGGCCATAAATCTCTTCGGCTCCCCCGGTCGGTCCGGTCGATCGGGATTAACTACCCGATCAAGATAAAGTTTTTGGCGACGCGCTTCCTCCTTGGCCCGATCTTCGGACTGAGCCGCGCTGGCTAGGTTGCGATCAGCGAGCTCGCGCTCAAGTACCAGCCCCTCGTAAACGCCAACTTTCGGGGCCAACGCGTCCATGCCCCCCGCCAAGCGCCCCCGGGCTTGGGCGATCTGAGCCTCGAGCGCACGAATTTGCGCGTCTAACTGGGGCAACTGGGGACTTTGCGGCGCATCGGCCGCGATCTGATTCTTACGGACCTGAAGCAAAGCCAGTTCGACGGACAGCCGGCTGGCTAGATCGGATCCCTCTTCCGCTACCGTCCTCGGGTCGATGAAGCGTTCACGGTTGCGAAAAGCGGCAAGCCGGTTTTGCGCATCGACGAGCCGAGTTCTCGCTTCGCTGGTCGTAAGCCGCGCATCGCGGAGGGCGTCGGTGGAAGCGCGCTCGTTCAGCGTATTAACAAGATGCTCCCCGCCGCCGAGAAGAATGTTGGCCGCCTTCTGCGCCTCCTCCGGCGTGAAGGCTTCCACGCGAAGCGTGCTTATCCCGCTAGTGGAATCATAACCAACAGTCACAAACCTGCGATAAGCGCCAAACAGAGACTCAAATGAATTTCCTTCCCAGAAGCGAGGGTGCCTGGAAATTGGGTCCACCGTGCGCGCGCCCCACAGCGCCTCCACATCCGCCCGTGTACGAAGGAAACTCAGACCATCGCGCGAACTGATGAAGGAGTGGACGAGAAAGGCGTCGCTTTGCGTTGGGGCCAATCCTACCCCCTGCAAGGTCATTCCCAGCGCGGATGGCTGATCCTGATTCGCGCGTCGAACGACAAAGCGGGATTCCGAAACATAGCGCGGGGACGCGATGAAGCAGAAATATATGATCGCAAGCACTGTCGGCAGCGCTACGAGAATCAAAAAGGAAATCGGCACGCGCTCAGCCAGCCGGCGAACTCGATCAATTTTTTGCTTATCGTCGGGCAGAGGCCCGACGTATCGAAGCTGTGCGTCAGCCATCAGATTTCATCCAGAATACAGACATGAAGGCAAGCCTCACTCCACGTCCATGTGATGCTTGACTCTGGCAAGCAGGATCAAAGCAATGAGATTCATAACAGTACCGCACATCAATGCATAGGATGCACTATAGTGCGTCTCGACAAATTCACCAAATACACCAGCTCGTACCATTTCTATGGTGTTGGGAAATGGTATCAGAAGAAAAAGGTCACGCCACTGAGCAGGCACGACAGACGCCATGAAGAAGGCGCCAGACAATGGGATCAACGCGTATGTCATTACCGGCGTCAATCTCTCCATAATCTCAAATTCGACGCCTAAAGCAGCGATTGTCACTGCAAACCCCATAGACAACCAGGCAAGAAGCAACCAGCCGCCGTAAAGTTTCAGAACGTCGCTTGGAACCCCTACCTGCCCCATCAGAAAGAGCATTGTGTAGACAATTATGAACGCCGCCGTGGCACCGGCGAACTCAAGAACGTTTCTCGCAAAGAAGATATGATAGACCGTAATCTTCTTGTGATATAGTAATCCCGAATTTCCAATTAAGGCTCCACTGCTATACTGAATGCAGTGCCTAAGTAACAACAAACACATATACCCAGTCATTACGAAGGGGCCGATTCGTATGCCATGCTCATACGCCGGCTTGAGCGCCGTCCAAAGCACAATTACCCCAAGGCAAAAAAGCAATGGCTCCCCGATAAGCCACAGAAACCCCAGCCCTTTTCGGCCAAAACGCGTCATGATCTCGCGCATCATCAATGCGCCGATGATACGGCCTTGCCCCGCAAGGGACCGCGTCAAGCCTGATATCGCGCTAAACATGACCTAATGCAAATCCCACATCACCGCAGCCTGCCAGCGCCTTCGAACGGGACAAATCTAACTCGTTTATAAGTCAGCGCGCTCCTCCATACATGGAAGCAAGCCGAAACCAACCCGCAATATCAGGCTATTTCCTGAGAACCGCGGCGAACTCATGACGCCCAACGGGCGTGACATGAACGTTCTCGGGCCGTATGGCCGCTTCACCCAACCGACACAACATGGCCATCAGACCCTCGGGTGAACCGCCAAGCGTGCACATCGACATACCTCTTCACCTAATCAAAAACCATCAATGCCTCGGACATTCGCGCCGGCGCATCGCGGCAGCAGGCCCAACTTTCCCGCGCCCGTATGAAAGCGCGTCGTTATGGGACGTCATTATAAATGCTCAACCACGCCCTTTAGGGGATGCGTCACCACCCCTTCGCGTCGGGCACATCAGCGATAGTGGCTTCAGGGATAAAACTCCGGGCTCAGACACACTCACAAGTGCGGCCAGAAAAAGGCGCGGCTTCAAGTATAGAAGCGTTATGATGCCAAGCTATCGCAATAAAAGGCGCTCGAAGGGCGGCATGCGACCCGACACGAGCCTCGGACTCCCGTACTTCACCCAGTTATCTAGTGCTTGGGCGTCGCTGATGTTCGCCAGATAGATATGGCGAAATTGGAGGCATAAGGGAGGACTATTCCAGAAAGATCCAAGTCACGTTGCTCGCCTTCTAATTCAGACATTGCGCACGGCCGTCAGCCGCTAGACTTTCGCAATTAGCCCACGAACGTATCGACCGTAGTCGCCCCCACCCAAGGTAGTCGCCACTTCTTCTAGCTTTTCGGCGTCGATGAAGCCCTTCTCGAAGGCGACCTCTTCGGGGCAGGCGATCTTGAATCCCTGTCGTTTTTCAAGGACGCGGACGAACTCGGCCGCCTCGATCAGGCTGTCCGGCGTGCCGGTGTCCAGCCAGGCATAGCCTCGCCCCATGATTTCGACCGACAGTTTGCCACGCTCCAGATAGATGCGGTTGACGTCGGTGATCTCCAGTTCGCCGCGCGCCGAAGGCTTCAGGTCGCGGGCGATCTCGACCACGTCGCTGTCGAAAAAGTAGAGGCCGGTGACGGCCCAGTTGGACTTGGGGGCCGTGGGTTTCTCCTCGATCGACAGGGCGCACATCCGTTCGTCGAAGTCCACCACGCCATACCGCTGGGGGTCGTTGACGTGATAGGCAAACACCGTGGCTCCGTCCGGCCGGCCCATTGCGGAGGTGAACAGGTCGGTGATGCCGTGGCCGTAGAAGATGTTGTCGCCTAGGATCAGGGCTGACGGATTGTTGCCGACGAAGTCCGCGCCGATGACATAGGCCTGGGCCAGCCCGTCCGGGCTGGGCTGGACCGCATACTGGATTTCCATCCCCCATTGCGAGCCGTCGCCGAGCAGGGTCTGGAAGCTGGGCACGTCGCGCGGAGTAGAGATGATCAGCACCTCGCGGATGCCGGCCAGCATGAGGGTGGACAGCGGATAATAGATCATCGGCTTGTCGTAGACCGGCATCAGCTGCTTGGAGGTGACCAGGGTCATCGGATGCAGGCGGGTGCCCGATCCTCCGGCCAGGATGATGCCTTTCATGGAACGGTCCTTTCAGCGGCGTACAGCTCGTGGACGATCTCGGCGATGGCGGCCTGCCAGGGGCGAGGTGCGATCCCGTAGTCGCGGGTAAGTTTCTCGGTCGAGAGACGCGAATTCGACGGTCGTTTGGCGGGTGTCGGATATTCGGATCCGGGGATGGCATCGACCGTAGCCGACGGGCCGCTGGCGGCGGCGCTGAGGGCGAAAATCTCGCCGGCTAGCCCGGCCCAAGTGGTCTCACCCGCGTTGACGAACTGATAGATACCGGTGGGGGCGTTCGCGTCGGCGATCATCTTCAGAACGATGGTCTTGAGCGTCTGGGCGATGTCGCGTGCCGAGGTGGGGCAGCCGTGCTGGTCGCCCACCACCCGCAGCGCCGGCCGGTCGGCGGCGAACCGCAGCATGGTCTTGAGGAAGTTGGCGCGGTGGACGCTGAGCACCCAGGCCGTCCTCAGCACGACCGAGCGCGGATTGCCGGCCCGCACCGCGAGTTCGCCCGCCAGCTTCGAGGCGCCATAGACGCCCAGCGGCCCGACCGGATCGGTCTCGACATAGAAGCCAGCCTTGGAGCCGTCGAACACATAGTCGGTCGAGACCTGGATCAAGGGGATGCCGGCCTCGCGCGTGGCGTCGGCCAGAACCGCCGGCCCTATGGCGTTGGCGGCGAAGGCGGCGGCGACCTCGGTCTCGGCCTTGTCCACAGCCGTGTGGGCGCCCGAGTTGATCACCGCGGCAAAGGAGGTGGCGGCGAAGGCGGCCCTCACCGAGGCGGCGTCGCCCAGGTCCAGTTCCGCGCGCGTCGGCGTGTGCAGCACGACGCCTTCAGGCCAGCCGACGGCCGACAACTCGAGCCCTACCTGACCGGCACCGCCCGTGATCAGGATGTGGACGGGATCAGCCATTGACCACGCCCAGTCGCTGGGTCGAATAGCGGGCGTCGAGGATGTCCTGCCACCAGGACTGATTCTCCAGATACCAGGTTACGGTCTGTTCAATGCCCTGTTCGAAGGTCACCGATGGGGTCCAGTCCAGATCGGACCGGATTTTGGAGGCATCGATGGCGTAACGCTGATCATGGCCAGGACGGTCGGTGACATAGGTGATCTGGTCGGCGTATTTTCCGTCCGCCTTCGGCCGCAGCCGGTCCAGGATCGAGCAAATCGTCGTGACCACCTCGATGTTCTTCTTCTCAGCGTTGCCGCCTACATTGTAGGTTTCGCCAGGCGCGCCAGTCTCGAAGACGGCCTGCAGCGCGCGGGCGTGGTCGTCAACGAAGAGCCAGTCGCGCACGTTCGAGCCGTCGCCATAGACCGGCAGCGGCTCGCCATTCAGGGCGCGGATGATGATCAGCGGGATCAGCTTTTCAGGGAAGTGGTAGGGGCCGTAGTTGTTGGAGCAGTTGGTCACCAGCACCGGCAGGCCATAGGTGTGGCCCCAGGCGCGCACCAGATGGTCCGACCCGGCCTTGGACGCCGAATAGGGCGAGCGCGGATCATAGGGTGTAGTCTCGGTGAAGAAGCCGTCCTCGCCCAGAGAACCGAACACCTCGTCGGTCGAGATGTGGTGGAAGCGGAAGGCCGCCTTGGCGTCCTCGTCCAGTGCGCGCCAATAGCCCAAGGTCTGGTTCAGCATGACGAAGGTGCCGACCATATTGGTCTGGATGAACTCGCCCGGGCCATCGATCGAACGGTCGACATGGCTCTCCGCGGCAAGGTGAGCAACCACGTCCGGCTTGAGTGCATGTATGGCTTTGGACACTGCGTCAGCGTCGCATATGTCGGCTTGAACAAAAGAATAGCGGTTGCTTGAAGCGACCGGCTCAAGGGAACTGAGCACGCCGGCATAGGTCAGCTTGTCAAACACCAGAACCTCGTGGTCCGTGTGCTCAATAAGGCGCCGCACCAGCGCCGAGCCGATAAAGCCGGCGCCGCCGGTGACCAGAATACGCATTGAAGGCTTCTCCGTTAGAGCGAGGGCAGCGGCTCAAGCGGCCGACCGTCATACTCAAAGGGGCTGTCGAACTCGGCCAAGGTCGGCAGCAGTTTGTCCTTGTCAGACAACACAGCACCCGAACCCGGCAAGGGCCAGTCGATGCCGATCATGGGATCGTTCCAGATGATGCCGCCATCGCAGTCCGGCGCATAGAGGCCGGATACCTTATAGGCGATTTCTACATCCGGCTCGAGCGTGACGAAGCCGTGGGCAAACCCAACAGGCACAAACAACTGCTCGCCGCCATCGGCGGTCAACTTGGCGGCGACATACTGACCATAAGTCGGCGAACCTCGACGTATATCCACGGCGTAGTCCATGATCGAGCCGCGTACGCAGCGCACCAGCTTAGCTTGGGCGTGCGGCGGACACTGAAAGTGCAACCCACGAACCGTGCCCTCCGTCGCCGAAAACGACTGATTGTCCTGTACGAACCGAACGTCGATGCCCGCCGCCAGCGCCGCAGCCTCCGAATAGGTCTCCATGAACCACCCCCGCGCATCGCCGAAACGACGCGGGCGGAGAAGCGCTACAACTCTACTCATATCTTTTTACCGCTCCAAACGACAGGCAGTCAAAACGAGAACTGTATCAACCGCCCCCTAAACACAAGCTGAACATCGATAGGACGACGAAGCTCCGCTTTACGTCCCTCAGTTACAGGTTCAGCAGCGCCGGATCCCCGCCCTGCGCGGCGATATTGACGCTGATGGCCTTCTCGGCCGCATAACGGATCAGGCTGTTCGGCCCGCCCGCCTTGGGCCCCGTGCCAGACAGGCCTTCGCCGCCGAAAGGTTGGACGCCGACGACCGCTCCGGTGATCGAGCGGTTGACGTAGACGTTGCCGGCGGGGACCAGGTCGACGACTTCGGCGGCGAAGGCTTCGATACGGCTGTGGACGCCCAGGGTCAGGCCGTAGCCGCGGGCGGCCAGCTTGCCGGCGACCGACTTCAGGTCGGACGGGGCGTAGCGGTAGATGTGCAGGATGGGACCGAAGACCTCGCGTTCGAGGAAGTCAGGCGTCAGGATTTCAGCGATGGTAGGGGCGAACAGGTCGCCCTTTTCGGCGCCCATCGGCAGGGCGGCGCGGGCGATAATCTTCGCTTCTTTCGACAGGCGCTCGACGTGCGCTTCCAGGGCCCGACGGGATTCGGGATCGATAACGGGGCCGATGTCGGTCTTGGGATCGGCAGGGTCTGCGACGGTATGGACAGCGAGAGCGCCCTTCAGGCCCTCGATCAAGGCGTCGGCCGAATCCTTGGGCACATAGAGGACGCGAAGGGCCGAACAGCGCTGACCGGCGGAGCCGAAGGCCGACTGGATCACGTCGTCGATGACCTGCTCCTTCAGCGCCGTCGTGTCGATGAACATGCCGTTCAGGCCGCCCGTCTCGGCGATGAAGGGGATAATGGCGCCGGGCCGGGCGGCGATGGAGCGGTTGATGGCGGCGGCCGTGTCGGTGCCGCCGGTGAAGGCGACGCCGTCGATGCCCGGATGGGTGACCAGGGCCGCGCCGACCGTCTCGCCACGCCCGGGAACCAGGGCCAGCAAGTCGGGTTTCAGGCCGGCCTTGTGATACAGGCGCACGGCCTCGGCGGCGATCAGCGGCGTCTGTTCGGCGGGCTTGGCCAGCACGGCGTTGCCGGCGGCCAGAGCCGCAGCGATCTGACCGGTGAAGATGGCCAGGGGGAAGTTCCACGGCGAGATGCAGGCGAAGACGCCGCGTCCGTGCAGGAACAGCTGGTTGGTCTCGCCGGTCGGGCCCTTCAGCGTTTCCGGGGCGGTGAAGTCGCGCTCGGCCAGCAGGGCGTAATAGCGGCAGAAGTCAGCCGCCTCACGCACCTCGGCGACGCCGTCGTTCAGGGTCTTGCCCGCCTCGCGGCTGAGCAGGGCGACCAGCCGATCCAGATCGGCCTCCAGCGCATCGGCCATGGCGCGCAGGACGATGGCGCGCTTGGCGCCGCCCTGGCGGTCCCATTTGACCTGAGCCTCGGCGGCCGCCTGAACGGCGGCGTCGATGTCAGCCTTCTCGGCTTCCGACACATGGCCCAGCACCTGTGATCGATCGAAGGGATTGGTCACATCCTGGGCGGCGATGCCGGCGCGCAGCTTGCCGCCGATGATCGGACCGCTGGTCAACTTCTCGCGGTCGACCAGTTCCAGCGCCTTGGCGTGGGCTTCACGGTCGGCGGCCTGAGAGTAATCGCGGCCGAGGGAGTTCTGACGATCGCCGTACATGTCTTTCGGAACCGGAATCTTGGGGTGACGGTCGGGCGCCTGCTCGACCAGGGAAATGGGATCGGCCGCAACGGCCGAGGCGGGCACGCGCTCGTCCAGAAGAGCGTGAACGAAAGAGGAGTTGGCGCCGTTTTCAAGCAGGCGCCGCACCAGATAGGGCAGCAGTTCCTCGTGTCCGCCGACAGGGGCATAGGCGCGGACGATGACGGTTTCGTCGGCCCAGGCTTCTTGAGCGGCGTCATAAAGCGCCTCGCCCATGCCGTGCAGCCGCTGGTGCTCGACCGTGACGCCGTGATCACGCGCCATACGCCGCACGGCCGCTAGGGTGTGGGCGTTGTGACTGGCGAACTGGGAATAGATGGCCGGCGCGGCCTCGATCATGGCCTTGGCGCAGACCAGATAGTTCAGATCGGTCGCCGCCTTTGTCGTATAGACGGGATAGTCGGTGCGGCCGAACACCTGGGCGCGCTTGATCTCGGTGTCCCAATAGGCGCCCTTGACCAGGCGCACCATCAGACGACGGCCGGAGCGGCGGGCTAGGTCGGCGACGCGTTCGATCGTCTCCAGACCGCGCTTTTGATAGGCCTGAACCGCCAGACCCAGGCCCGTCCAGCCGGCAAGCGACGGCTCGTGCGCCAGCCGGTCCAGCAGCTTGAGCGACAGGGCCAAACGGTCCGCCTCCTCGGCGTCCATCGTGTAGTTGATGTCGTATTTGGCCGCGATCTGGGCCAGGCGCAGGATGCGGGGATACAGAGTCGCCCAGACGTCATCCTCATGCGTCGCCTCATAGCGGGGGGACAGGGCCGACAGTTTCACCGAAACGCCGTGGCCGTGCTCCGGTCCCTGACCTTTTGACGTCTTGCCGACCGCCTCGATGGCGTCGGCGTAGATTTTCTCGTAGCGGTCGGCGTCGGCCATGGTTCGTGCGCCCTCGCCCAGCATGTCGAAGCTGCACAGCCAGCCTTCCTTGTTCGACCGTTTGAGCGCGCCCTGGATGGTGCGGCCGACGACGAACTGCTCGCCCATGATCTTGACGGCGGTGGCCACCGCCTGGCGGATGACCGGCTCGCCCAGTCGGCCGGCGATCCGCTTCAGGAAGCCGGGCAGGTCGCTGCGCGCCTCGTCATCCACATCGACCAGCTTGCCGGTCAGCATCAGACCCCAAGTCGAGGCGTTGACGAAGAGGCTGTCGGACTGACCCAGGTGGGCGGCCCAGTCGGCCGAGCCGATCTTCTCGGCGATCAGGCGATCGCGGGTGTCCTCGTCCGGCACGCGCAGCAGGGCCTCGGCCAGACACATCAGGGCCAGACCTTCGCGGGTCCCAAGCGAGAATTGCTGCAGGAAGCTTTCGACGACGCCCTGCTTCTTCTGGCTGCGACGCGCGTGTTCGACCAGGGCCGTCGCCTCAGCGACCACATCAGCCCGTTCGGTCGCATCCAGGGGCATACGCGCCAGATTGGCGGCGACGGCCTCACGCTCGCCTCGGAACTTGTGCGCATCCAGACCGTCCCAGGCGGCCAGGCTCAAAGGCATGAAGGTGGGAGTGGTCATCGGCGACAAATCCTGTGGATTTCAGCCATATATGCCGGAGTTCATTGAAGGTGCTTCGTATGATACAAACCTGAGCCGAAGATCGTTCGGCACGCAGCCCAGATTTCCGATGATCGATATCGACGCCGTCGACCGCCGCATCCTGCGGGTGCTTCAGACCGACGCCCGCATCTCCAACGCCGAATTGGCGCGGCGCTGCAACCTGTCGCCCGCCGCCTGTTTCGAACGGGTCAAACGGCTGCGCGAAAAAAAGATCATCACCGGCTACGCCGCCATGATCGACCCGGCTCAGGTTGGTCGGGACCTGCTGATCTTCGTTGAAGTCCTGCTGGACCGCACCACCGGCGACGTCTTCGAAGCCTTCGCCGCCGCCGTTCGCAGTCAGCCGGAGGTGCTGGAATGCCACATGGTCGCCGGCGGCTTCGACTATCTGATCAAGGCCCGCGTCGGTGACATGGACGCCTACCGCGCCTTCCTGGGCGACGTTCTGGTGCGGATGCCGGGCGTCCGCGAAACCCGCACATATGCGGTGCTGGAAGAGGTGAAATCGACGACGGTGCTGCCTCTATAACGAGGCGAGGGTTACTCTTGGTTGCAGTTGAGCCACTTGGGGCTTCGCGGCAGGTGACGGATGCTCTCAGTTCCCCTAAGCCTACACGCACAACAACGAGGTACGACGCCGTCGCCAATGCCGGTTATTTTCCCTGTCATCATGTGCGGCGGTTCCGGCACGCGCTTGTGGCCCGCGTCGCGACCATCGCGCCCAAAGCAGTTCATCCCCCTGTCAGGCAATCGGTCTCTGTTTCAGGAGACCGTCGAGCGCGTCATCGATCTGGCAGGCTCAGAGGGCAGGCTGATCGTCATTGGCGGCGCTGCGCATCGACACGCAATTTGCGAACAGTTGAAAGAGCTGGGACGCGACGCAGTCGTCCTTCTGGAACCCGAAGCGCGAGAGTCCGCCGCAGCCATGGCCGCCGCCGCCATCTGGACCAGACGACAGCATCCTGATGCGGTGAATTTGTTTGTGGCGTCCGATCACCACATCCCCGACGGCGACGCGTTTCGTGCCGCAGTTCTCACAGCAAGCGAGGCCGCACACGCCGGTCGCATCGTCACGTTTGGCGTCGTGCCTTCCGGCCCATCGTCGGCCTATGGATACATCGCCCCCCGCGGCGAGGGGTTGGCGGAGGTCGAGGCCTTCGTCGAAAAGCCCGACCTCGTCACCGCGGAACGCTACATCGCCGAGGGGTATCTGTGGAACAGCGGCAACTTTGTCGTCCGCGCCGATGTCCTTCAAGACGAGCTACGCCAGGCCACCGCAGGCCTGATCGAGGCCGTTTCTGATGCGCTCGATTCTTCGCTATCGGACGGCGGCGCGATCCTCTTGGGCCGCAGATTCGGTGATGCGCCGAAGATCTCCATCGATTACGCCGTCATGGAAAAGACTCGGCGCGCCGCAGTCCTTCCGGTGGCGTTTGATTGGTCGGACCTCGGCGCCTGGGACGCCGTTCACCGGTCGGGTGAGGGCGACGTCGGCCTGCATGTGTTCGAGGACGCCGAGAACTGTCTCGTACGAGCTTGCGACGGCGTTCTTGTCGCCGCCGTCGGGGTGTCCGATCTCGCCATCGTGGTCGAACGGGACGCTGTATTGGTTACCGATCTGGCGCGAAGCCAGGACGTACGGAAGATCGTAAGTCGATTGGAAGGGCTGTCGCCGCGCCATCTCGACTTCCCGCAGACGCCTCAGGAAACGCTTGAGCAGGGCGCGACGCGCTTCGCGGCGTGGATGCGGCAAACGGCGCTGCCGACCTGGTGCACCTTGGGCCAGAACGCCGAGGGCGGCTTCGAGGAGTTGCTGGCACAGGACGGGCGGCGACTTCCGGCCTCACGACGCGCCGTCGTGCAGGCGCGCCAGCTGCAAGTCTATTCCGCAGCAGGTCGTCTCGGTTGGTCCGGGCCTTGGAGCGCTGTGGTCACATCAGGCTTGGCCTGGACTGAGCAGCGCCTCATGAAGGCTGACGGGCGGCTGCGGACCCGGCTGTCTGTCTCCGGCACGCCCGAAGACGACACGACGACCATCTATGATCAGGCCTTCCTTCTCTTCGCCCTGGCCGACATTTCGATCGCCGTGCCCGCGGCATCCGTCGAGGATCAGGCGGCCCAAATCCGCGATCAGGTGGTGGCTTCCATGGACGCTGACGGCGGTGTCGTGGAAACTGGCGACCATCCCTATCAAGCTAACGCGCATATGCATCTGCTGGAAGCGGCGCTCGCGTGGGAGGAAACAGGAGGCGACTCGTCTTGGGCCGGGCTTTCGGATCGGATCGTCGCCTTGGCGCGCAAACGGTTCATCGATGCCGACACCGGCGTGATCCGAGAATTCTTCTCTTCCGACTGGTCTCCGGCAGCCGGCGGCGACGGTTCGCTGATAGAGCCCGGTCATCAGTTTGAATGGGCCTGGCTTCTGGCTCGTTACGCCAGAGCCCGCGCCGACGCTCAGACACTCGAGGTCGCCTGGCGACTGTTCGAGGCTGGCCTGAACGGTGTCGATCCCTCGCGGGGGGTGGCGATCGATGCGATGGACATCGACGGCTCGATCCGAAGCGCGCGGGCGCGCCTGTGGCCGCAGACGGAATGGCTGAAGGCCGCCTTGATCCTGGCGTCGTCTTCAGAGGACGGTCGACGCGATCTGTGCCTGATGCAGGCCGCCAAAGCGCAGCGCGCCCTCTGGCGTTATCTGACGCCCCTCGGTTTGTGGCGTGACAAAATGCTGGAGAGCGGCGATTTCATCGACGAACCAGCGCCTGCCAGTTCCCTCTACCACATCATGGCCGCCTACAGTCAGGTCAGGGCCACGCTAGGCGCCCTGTGCCCTGATCTTGCCTCTTCGCTGGATCTGTAATCAGAGCTCTCGACATCCGTCTCGCCTTCGTGATGCGAACGGTCTAGAAGTTCCGCCCTTACTCAACGGCTCAGGGTCCGCCCGCCTCAATGCGCATCGTTCTGGCCACCGACGCCTGGGAACCTCAGGTCAACGGCGTCGTCCGCACCCTGACGCGCACCGTCGCGGAATGCCGCGGCATGGGCCATGAGGTCGAGGTCATTGAACCCAGTCTGTTCAAGACCATCCCCTGCCCCACCTATCCGGAAATCCGGCTGGCGCTGGGCGCGGAAGAAGAAATCCGCGAGATGCTGCGGGCCTTCGAGCCCGAGGCCGTCCATATCGCCACCGAAGGGCCGATCGGCATCGCCACGCGCCGCATCTGCGTGGAATGGAAGCTGCCGTTCACGACCAGCTATCACACCAAATTCCCGGAATATGTCTCGGCGCGTTTCCCCATCCCGGTTCAGGTCGGCTACGCCTATATGAAATGGTTCCACAAGCCGTCTGGACGGCTGATGGTTGCGACGCCGACCCTGCGCGACGAGCTGGTCGAGCATGGTTTCAAGAACGTCTCCCCCTGGTCGCGGGGCGTGGACACGGATGTGTTCAATCCCGACCTGGAGCGCATCTACGACGAGCTTGGCGGTAAAGACTGGCCGCGGCCCTTTTTCCTGAACGTCGGCCGTGTGGCGGTCGAGAAGAACATCGAGGCCTTCCTGCAACTCGACCTGCCCGGCACAAAGATCGTCGTGGGCGATGGCCCGGCCCGCGCCGAGCTCGAAGAAAAGTATTCGGACGCCAAATTCCTCGGCGCCAAATTCGGCGACGACCTGGCCCGCTGTTTCCGCGACGCCGACGTTTTCGTCTTCCCCAGCTGGACAGACACCTTCGGTCTGGTGATCCTCGAAGCTATGGCGGCCGGGACGCCGGTCGCCGCCTATCCGGCTCACGGCCCTATCGACATCATTCCCGGATCGAACGCAGGCGCAATCGATAAGGACCTCAAGACCGCCTGCCTGCAGTGCCTCGATCTCGACCGTAAGGCTGTGCGGGCCTATGCGGAAAAGTTCAGCTGGCGCGCTTCGGCCGAGCAGTTCGTCGAGAACCTGCAACCCTATCCCGAACCTGAGCGCGGCCGCTTCTGGCGTCGCCTGCGGCGCATCGCCCGCATCCGCAAACGCGCCGCCGCCTGATCGATCGGCCCGTCGAGCCGCCCCCCTAGGACAAGCCATGATGAAACCCTGTCAGGACCTGAAGCCGAACACGGCTGCTTACGAAACCCAGGCCTTGGTCAAGCCGACAGGCTTTCGCGAATACGACGCGCGCTGGATCCTGGAAAAAGAGATCAACCTTCTCGGCATTCAAGCGCTGGGCCTTGGCCTGGCCACCTATGTCCACGAGATCGGCGTCGCGCCCAAGATCGTCACCGGCCATGACTTTCGTGGCTACAGCCTCAGCGTCAAACAGGCCCTGATCCTGGGGCTGCTGGAAGGCGGGATGGAGGTTCTGGATGTGGGCCTGGCCTTGTCGCCGATGGCCTATTTCGGCCAGTTCGAACTGGATGCGCCGTGCGTCGCCATGGTCACCGCCAGCCACAACGAGAACGGCTGGACCGGGGTGAAGATGGGAGCCAACAAGCCCCTGACCTTCGGCCCCGAAGAAATGAGCCGTCTGAAAGAAATTGTCCTCAAAGGCGAAGGCGTGGCCCGGCCGGGCGGCAAGCTGGTGCGGGTCGAAGACTTCCGCGAAACCTATGTCGCCGATGTGGCCTCCAAGGTGCAGATCAAGCGACCGCTGAAGGTCGTCTGCGCCTGCGGTAACGGTACGGCCGGCGCCTTCGCCCCCGACGCCCTGCGCGGCATGGGCGTCGAGGTGATCGAGATGGACACCGACCTCGACTACACCTTCCCCAAATACAATCCGAACCCGGAAGATCACGCCATGCTGGTGCAGATGGCCCAGCGGGTCCGTGAGACAGGCGCCGATCTGGCGCTTGGCTTCGACGGCGACGGCGACCGCTGCGGCGTGGTGGACGACACGGGCGAGGAGATCTTCGCCGACAAGATCGGTCTAATGCTGGCTCGCGACCTGTCCAAGGTCTATCCGGACAGCACCTTTGTCGTCGATGTGAAATCGACCGGCCTCTACAAGACCGACGAAATCCTGAAGGCGAACGGCGCCGAGGTCGTTTATTGGAAGACGGGCCACTCCTACATCAAGCGCAAGACCGCCGAACTGGGGGCCCTGGCCGGGTTCGAGAAGTCGGGTCACTTCTTCATGGCCGGCGACCTGGGTCATGGCTACGACGACGGCCTGGTCGCGGCCGGCGCGGTGCTGGCCATGCTGGATCGCAATCCGGACAAGAAACTCAGTGAACTGAAGACCGCCCTGCCGGACGCCTGGACCAGTCTGACCATGTCGCCCCATTGCGACGACGAGCTGAAGTACGGGGTGCTGGAGCGGATCGTGAAGGAATACTCCGATCTGGCCGCAGCGGGCAGCGAAATCCTGGGCCGCAAGATCGTCGAGGCCATCACCGTCAACGGCGTGCGCGTGCATCTGGACGACGGCTCATGGGTCTTGGTCCGCGCCTCGTCCAACAAGCCGGAGTTGGTCGTGGTGGTCGAGAGCATGCGCTCCGAAGAGGATATGCGCGACCTGTTCCGAAAGGAGATCAAGCCGCGCTTGGCCGCCTATCCGGAAATCGGCGCCTTCAATCAGGAAATCTGAAAGATCACAGCGGACTGAACCAATCGCGCCCGTGACCGCTTCCCTCTCGACTGAGGCCAGGAGGGAAGATTGCCGCGCTACTTTTTCCATACCCAGAACGGAGATTGCATCCGCGACGATCAGGGCGAGGAACTGAGGAGCGTTGATGCGGCCCGCGAGGAGGCCGTTGCCGTGCTGGGCGAAATCCTGCGCTATCGGGGCGCATCGTTCTGGACGACCCGCGCCTTCAGCGTCATCGTCACGGACACCGAGGGTCGAACGGTCGTCAGCGTCACGGCGGCTGCGTCTGATCAGGCGCCTGAGGGCTGGACATTGGCGGGGGACGCGGAATGACGAAGGCTGGCAGCATCTCAAAGCTAACTACGCTGGTCGATAAGTTGTCGCTTCGAGACCGGCTCAATCCCGAAGAGATCGAGGCGTTAAGCGCTGTCCTCGATGCGCCCAAAACTGTCTCTGCCGGATCCGATATCGTGCGCGAGCACACCCGCCCGCTGCACAGCACCCTTTTAGTCTCGGGCTTTTCGGCACGTTACTCCACGCTGGAAGACGGGGCGCGCCAGATCACCGAAATCAATGTGTCGGGCGACTTCATCGACCTGCACAGCCTGCTGATGAAGCAGATGGATCATGGCGTCGTCGCCCTGACCGACTGCGTGATCGCAGAGGCGCCGCACAGCGGCTTGATCGACATCACCGAGCGACATCCACACCTGAGCCGACTGCTTTGGCTGGACACCATCATCGACGCCGCCATCCATCGACAATGGCTGGTGGCCATGGGCCGACGTAGCGGTCTGGGCCATCTGGCGCATCTGGTGTGCGAGCTTTATCTGCGGCTCCAGGCCGTCGGAAAGACGGGCGACCTGTCGTTCGATCTTCCGCTGACGCAGGCGACGCTGGGTGACGCGCTGGGCCTTTCGACCGTCCATGTGAGCCGCCTGATTTCCGAGCTCCGCAGCGAGGGTGTTGTCGCCTGGGCGGGCGGGCGGATCGATATCCTCGATTGGCGTCGCTTGGCCGAAATCGCCGAGTTCGACCCCACCTATCTGCGCCTGCAATCCGAGCCGGTCTGATCGCTTAACGCATGTTATCGCACCAAACGGCGATCGGCCGTCTAGACGAGGCATGTCCCAGTCGAACCTCGCGCACGCCCTATTGTCCGCCCTTGCGGTGCAGGGCCTGGACGAAGGCGACGCCTTCTTCGCCGAGGCTGGTGCGCGAACCTCAGCCACACGGAATGGCGAGGCTGTCGTCACGCTGATCTTGTCCGGTGTTCTGGCGCGGATCGGGCTCAACGGCGCCCTGTCGCATGGGCTGGCGTCCAGCGACGACGTGATCAGCTTCGACGCGGTATTGGGCGGCGGTGAGCCAGAGTCGGCCGTTTGGTTGACGGCCGGACGATACCTGACCGTCTCCGCTCGCAAGCTGGCGCAAAAGATAGATCGCGACAGTCTGGTCGAGATGGCGTTGATTGATCTTCGTCGACGCAACATCGCCCTTCAGGCTGAGCTTTCGCGCCACGCGACATTGAAAGTCAGCCAGCGTCTGGCTGCCCTATTGCTCGACGTTCACGACCGACAGGGAGGCGACGTCCTTGCTCTACGTCAAACCGAGCTGTCGCATCTGATGGCCGTGCGACGCGCCAGCATATCGACCGCCTGCACCGAACTGTGTGCCGCCGGCGCCGTGCGGCTTAGGCGCGGCGCGATCCAGATCATCGATGTGGTCGCGCTTCGCCGGATGACGGACGAGGTCTATTCGACCGTGACGGACTTGGCCAAGTTGCGGGGCTGATCGACGTCGGTGCCCTTCTGTACGGCGGTGTAGTAGGCGAGCAACTGCACCGGCACGGCATAGACCAAGGGCGCGATCAGCGGGTGACAGTCGGGCGCGTGGATGCGGCGAATGCCGGCGCCGTGCGGATCGGGGGCCTTTTCCGGGGCGATCATGATGACCGGGCCGCCCCGCGCGGCGACTTCCTGCAGGTTGGACGCGGTCTTTTCGAACACATCGTCGAGCGGAGCCAAGGCGATGGTCGGGGTCTCTTCGTCGATCAGGGCGATGGGGCCGTGTTTCAACTCTCCGGCGGCATAACCCTCGGCGTGAATATAGCTGATCTCCTTCAGCTTCAGCGCGCCCTCCATGGCCAGAGGGAACATGGCGCCCCGGCCCAGGAAAAGGACATCGTCCGCCTTTGACAGATCGTGGGTGACGGCGCGAATGCTGTCGCCCATCGTCAGGGCCTCGGCGATCAGGCGCGGGCTTTCGAACAGAGCCTTGACCAGTTCGGCCTCGGCCGCAGCATCGATCCGGCCGCGCGCCACGCCCGCCGCCACGGCCAAGGCCAGCAGGGCCGCGACCTGGGCGGTGAAGGCCTTGGTCGAGGCTACGCCGATCTCGGGCCCGGCATGGGTGGGCCACAAGACGGCGGCCTCACGCGCCATCGACGACGAGTGGACGTTGACGACGGCGGCGGTCTGCAACCCCTGCGCCTTGCACCAGGTCAGGCTGGCCAGAGTGTCGGCCGTCTCGCCCGACTGGCTGACGGCGACCGCCAGCGTCTTGGGTGAAACGGCAGGCGAGCGATAGCGGAACTCGGACGCGATCTCGACATCGCAGGGCAGGCCGGCCAGTTTCTCGAACGCATAACGGCCGATCTGGCCGGCGTAGAAGGCGGTGCCGCAGGCGACGATCTGGATGCGGTCGATGGCGGCGAAATCGACGGGATTGGTCTTGGCCTTGCCCGTCACCAGGTCGAGATATTCCGACAGGGTGTGTTGGACGCTGTCGGGCTGTTCATGGATCTCCTTTTCCATGAAGTGGCGATATTCGCCTTTCTCGACCATGGCCGATGAGGCCGAGACTTGGACGATGGCGCGTTCGACCGGCTTGCCCGCCACGTCGAACATCTGTGCGCCGGCCTTGGTCACGGCGACGTAATCGCCCTCTTCCAGATAGGAAATCTTCTGCGTGAACGGACCGACCGCGAGCGCATCCGAGCCCAGATACATCTCGTCCTCGCCCCAGCCGACCACCAGGGGGCTGCCACGCCGGGCGCCCAAGATCAGGTCGTCCGTCCCGTCGATCAGCACCGCAAGCGCATAGGCGCCGGTCAGGCGGTCCAGGGTAATCTTGAAGGCCTCCAGAGGGCTGCGGCCGGTGTTCAGTTCGGCGTCCAGCAGGTGGGCGATGACCTCGGTGTCGGTCTGGCTTTCGAAAACATGGCCCTCGGCGGCCAGTTCGGCCTTCAGCTCGGCGAAGTTCTCGATGATGCCGTTGTGGACCAGCGTCACCCGACCGGCCTTGTGCGGGTGGGCGTTGGCGGTCGTGGGCGCGCCGTGCGTGGCCCAGCGGGTATGGCCGATGCCGACCGTCGCCGTCATCGGATCCTCGGCCAGGACGGCTTCAAGATTGCGGATCTTGCCCTTGGCGCGGCGGCGCTCGACCGACCCGTTCACGACTGCGGCGACGCCGGCGGAATCATAGCCGCGGTACTCCAGCCGTTTCAGGCTGTCGATCAGCCGGGGAACGACAGGACCATTGCCGGTGACGCCGATGATGCCGCACATGAGCGAAGGCTCCGAGAAGTCAGGAAAAGGGCGCCGCTTTGCACTGGCGGCGATCCGGGGCTAAGCCACACATCAAGCCCCACCGGCCGTCTATGCAATCTTAAGGCGGGCCGCATCAAAAAAGGGGTTTCGGAACGTTACCCGAAACAAAGGACCAAGCCTTGGGCGACAGAAAATACTTCGGCACCGACGGCATTCGCGGCCGCGCCAACACCTATCCGATGACGGCCGAGGTCGCGCTGCGCGTGGGTCTGGCCGCAGGGAAACTGTTCCGCACCGACGACGACCGCCGCCATCTGGTGGTGATCGGCAAAGACACCCGCCTGTCCGGCTATACGATCGAGCCGGCCCTGGTCGCCGGGTTTGCTTCGGTCGGAATGGACGTGCGCACCTTCGGTCCCGTGCCCACGCCGGGCGTGGCCATGCTGACCCGCTCTATGCGCGCCGATCTGGGCGTGATGATCTCGGCCTCACACAACGACTATGCCGACAACGGGATCAAGCTGTTCGGGCCGGACGGATACAAGCTGTCCGATGAAATCGAACTGGAAATCGAAGCCATGATGGATCAGGGTCTCGACCAGGGCCTGGCGCCGTCGAACAAGCTGGGCCGGGTCAAGCGGATCGACGACGCCCAGGCCCGCTATATCGAGATCGCCAAACAGGCCTTCCCCAAGCGGTTGACGCTGCAGGGCCTGCGAATCGCCGTCGATTGCGCCAACGGCGCCGGCTACAAGGTCGCGCCCACCACCCTGTTCGAACTGGGCGCCGAGGTCTTCCCCGTCGGCGTGACCCCGAACGGGACCAATATCAATGCCGAGTGCGGCTCGACGCATCCGGCGACCCTGGTCGATGCGGTCAAACGCTACCGGGCCGACATCGGCATCGCCCTGGACGGCGACGCCGACCGGTTGATCATCTGCGACGAGAAGGGCCAGGTCGTGGACGGAGACCAGATCATGGCCCTGGTCGGACTGGACTGGGCCAGACGCGGCCTCCTGACCGGCAGCGGCGTGGTCGCCACCGTCATGTCCAACCTGGGGCTGGAGCGCCGGCTGACGGCCGAAGGCCTGACGCTGGAGCGGACCAAGGTCGGCGACCGCTATGTGATGGAGCGGATGCGCGAGGGCGGCTTCAACATCGGCGGCGAACAGTCGGGCCACATCATCCTGCACGACCACGCCACGACCGGCGACGGCCTGATGGCGGCGCTGCAGGTGCTGGCCGTGCTGGTCGAATCCGGCAAGCCGATGAGCGAACTGGCCCGTCAGTTCGACCCCGTGCCGCAAAAGCTGGAGAACGTCCGCTTCACCGCCGAAAAGCCGCTGGAGACCGACACGGTCAAGGCCGCCATCGCCGAGGCCGAAGCGGCCCTGAGCGGTCAGGGACGGCTGCTGGTGCGGCCGTCGGGCACCGAGAAGCTGATCCGCGTCATGGCCGAGGGCGACGACGAGGCGCTGGTGAAACGCGTGGTGGCCGAAGTTGCAGAGGCTGTGAAAACAGCAGGGTGAGACCCACAACACAATATACGCCCCTATGCGACGTGTGCATGCACCTTCACGGTTCACAACCTCTGAGTTTACGGTAGACTCTCCCTATGCGGTCTGATCTGGAACATCTGCCGGAGCGTCAGCAGCGTGAACTTCGACGCGTTCGCGACATCCTGCTTACCGGATTTGAAGCGGCCAGGACCAGCGGCGGCGGTGCCAACTCCGGTTGGAGACGCGGCGGCCAGATCCTAAAGATCATCCTGTTCGGATCGTACGCACGGATGGACTGGGTCGACGAGCCAGAGAATGGCTATCTCTCGGACTTTGACCTCCTGATCGTGGTCAACCACGAGAAGCTCACCAACATCGCCGACTACTGGTGGAGCTCTGAGGATCAAATCCTCCGCGACCCGGCCATCGGCCGCACCGTCAATCTGATCGTCCACGATCTTCAGGAGATGAACGAAGCCCTGCGGCGCGGCGAGTACTTGTGGACCGACATCGTCCGCGACGGCATCGCCCTTTAAGAAGTTCCCGGCCATCCCTCCGCGACGCCGCAGCCGATGACAGCGCAGGCCGCTACCGAAATGGCAGATCGCCATTTTAAAGCTAAGGCGGCAGACCTCAGGCGGTGGATCGATACGGCTGAATATCAAACTGAAAGGGCTGGCACGGACGAAGGCTTCCGCAAGCTAGCCGCCTTCAGCTTGCATCAGGCGGTGGAGACCGCCTACGCCTGCTTCCTCTTGGTCCACACCTTCTATTTTCCGCGCTCGCACAACATTAAGTTCCTCCGCTCGCTAGCCGAGGACGTGAACACCAGCCTGGTCGAGGCCTGGCCGCGTGAAAGCCGTTTCGATCGTCGCCGGTTCGAACTGCTGAAGAGGGCCTATGTCGAAGCGCGCTACAGCGACCAATATGATGCCTCGGCCGAAGACTTGGAGTGGCTCATGGGGCGGGCTCGGCATCTGCGCGATCGGGTCGAAGAACTCAGCAAGGCGCGCATCGAGGACCTACGGGTGAAAGCGGGGAGCGCCGGATAGGTCGTCAACCTTAGAAGACGCAGATTCAAATACGGCAGTCGAATACGAAGATCGTCTTCTGAATCGAAAGGAAGCGTCGCGTGAACTCGCGGCCTTGGGCATTCAACTCGCTCCGTCCACGCTAGCGAAAATGCTGTGTCTAGGGCTGGACGGTCCACCCTATGTTCACGTTCGAAAAAGGCCTTATTATCCCAGGCTTCAACTTCGTGATTGGGCCAGGCTTCAGACCAGCGAGGTGCGTTTCTCATCGCGCGAGCCTCGCATCCCACAGATGGGCAGAAGATAGGGATATAGCGCGGCCCTGATTATTCGCCCTTTGAAGCGGCCACATCATCCAGGCAAGATGACTAACCAGGAAATCTCTCACCACCTCGGAATCCGGCTGAAAACGGTCGAATGGCGCATGACCAAAGCTCTCGCCCAATGTTCTGCACAGTTGCGAGATTGAGGCCGCGGGTCGGAGCGTTCCGGCCGCACACTCATCCTTCGCAAGCGCGATCCGACAGCTCCAGAGTTGAGCTCACGCGCCACGCCTACCAAGAACAATAGCCTAAAGCTCCAGTCCCAAGCCACGGCCACGCTCTCCGAACCGAAACTCCACCTGCCCTGCCTGCAGAACCCCGGTGAGACCCTGGCCACGACACGCCTCCAGACCCGCTCGCCAAGGCGCCAGGGTGACCACCGTGCGGCTCTCGACAGCCGCATAGGTTCGACCGCCCATGTGAACTCTATCGTTGTAGACGCCGGAGAAGGGCTGTCCTTCCTCAGCCTTGACGACCAGTTTCTCGCCCTTTCCAAGCCTCTTGAACTGGGTCTCGATCTCCATCGTCCAGAGGGCGAGCATGTCCTTGTCGGTCAGCTTGGAGCCATCGCCATCGCCGATCCCCCACCCCTTGCGAATCTCAGCCCGTTCTTGTCCCAACCTCCTGGCTTCATCCGCCATAGCGCCCCCGCCGGGATCAGGTTCGAAGCCGCCAGCCACCCGGTCCAGCCAGGTGACGCCGCGCGCTGCGGTCTGCAGGTTGAGAGGCCTGACGTCGAGCACGCGAACTTCGACGTCGGCAGGACCGTGGCGCGCCTGATCCGCCACCAGCGCCCGCGAGACGTAGTCGGATGGAATGGCGAACCGGCCTTCGCCCAGTCGCTCAACCGCACCTTCGCGGCTCATCGCTTCGAGCCGTCGAAGGTGGCGGTCTATGAAAACAGACCGATCTTCGGGCAGGACCGCAAGATGATCGGCTTCAGAGTAAACGCCGTTTCTCAATCGCGCGACCTGGGCGATGGTCTGGTCCGAAGCCCTCTCCCTCCACGGCTTTCCCCGCAATTCGATGACGGCCCGCTCGGGCACGCGATCCAGGATCATGACGCGATCCAATGACGCCAGCCGGACATGCCCCAGACGACCATCCATGGTCTCAAGCACGAGCAACTGGGCCGCCTTCTTGTGCCACTTGAGCGGCTGAACGCCGGCGTAAGCGCCAACGATCACCTCGCCTTCCGAGAGGCTCAGGTTCAAGGCGATGCGTCTGCCCACCCCAGAAGCCGCCCCATATGGCGCGCGTTGCGGCGGCTTCACGCGCCTCCTGTTCGCCGACACTTCGCAGGATATGGCGCAGATTTTCAGGAAGAGTCCAACGGCCTTGGCTGTCTTGGGTAGCCCATCCGCTACGCTCAAGATGGACCAGGCGGCGCTGTGCGTTGGCGCGTTCTCCGCTGTCCAGACCCTCGAGGTTGATCCATCCGTCGTCATGCCGTCGCAGAAGCGTGTCGTCCATCGCCGTCAGCCGGTCCGCCGTCAGATCGCGGGAGGAAGCCGTCCGGTCGGACCTCGGGCCCAGGATTTCGGTGGCCAGGGCTTCGCACCGGCCGCGCAGCCCATGCGCCGCATAACCGCGGCTGAAGACAAGGTCGCGCCCGTCGTCACATACACCGCGTAGGATGATGTGGAGATGGGGACGTCCGGTGTCGAAGTGCGCAACGGCAAGCCATTCGAGCTGCGTGCCGGTGTCGATCTCAATCTGCTTCATCATCCGCCGTGCGAACGACCTGACGTCCGCGAGCTCTTGTCCATCCTCCGGATTTACGACAATCCGATAATGACGGCGGTCGTCGGCCCACCGATCGACCTGCGCCCTGGCGTCAGGCCGGTCCTCCAGCGGCCCGAAGAAAGCGGCTCTCGCCCCGTCCTCGCCCGCGCCCTCCCGTCCGAAATACCGCACGCAGGCTTTCAACGACGCGCGCGCTTTGGGTGTCCTCATTACGACCTTGACCCTGATGAAGACGCGTCGTGACGGCCCGGCGCCCCGGAAGGCCGGCCGGACCCGCTTGGCGACCGTCTTGGCGGCAAAGTGTCGTGTCCGCGCTCTGGAGGGCATCGACGCTGTCGCGCGTCCGGGGAGGAGACCAGTCCCGCGGGGATAGTGATCTCGGTGCGCCGTCATTGACGGACGAAATGGAAAATCGTCAGGATCGTGAGGTGTGGCCATGGAAGAACCCGTCGTCAGCGACCGGTTTTTCCGCAAACCGCCCACCCGTCGCCGAGCAGCTTTGCGAATAACATCGCGCCTGTCCCGCCCTGAGTTATTCCCTCCGATGGACGGCGTTTGATCACCTTTGATTGGCGCGCATCGCGATTCATCGTGTTCGCGCAAAAGGCCTAAGCGCTTCTGATGACCGCCCATTACATCCTCTTCGCCGCCGCACGTCAGCCCGCGAGTTCGAGCCCGTGCCCCAAAAGCTGGAGAACGTCCGCTTCACGGCCGACAAGCCGCTGGAGACCGACACGGTCAAGGCCGCCATCGCCGAGGCCGAAGCGGCCCTGAGCGGTCAGGGACGGCTGTTGGTGCGTCCCTCGGGCACGGAAAAGCTGATCCGCGTCATGGCCGAGGGCGACGACGAGGCGCTGGTCAAGCGGGTGGTAGCCGATGTCGCGGGCGCGGTGCGCTCAGCCTAGGGCTTGCACGCCGCCGGCGGGTCGCCGTCGCGTGCCCACAGTTTGCAGGAGCGGTCGATCTCCCCCTGGATGAGGTCGCAAGGATTGGCGGCGTTGCAGGGCGGGCGGGTCGCCGGGCTGACCTGGATGCAGCGCTCGACCAACCGGGCCGAGGCGGCGGCGCCGATGGCGTCGCGGCAGGGGACCTCGCTGACCGGCACCGGCTGAGCGGGCATGTCCGGTCCTTCGGGAATGCTGGCCTCGACGTCCCCGGCCGGTTTGGTCGCTTCCTTCTCCGCAGCCGCCGGCTTGGCGGGCGGGGCAGGCGGCGGAGCGTCCGGCGCCAGTGGAACCGCGTCGATGACATTGCTGCTTGCCGCCGTGTCTCCGGACGCAGGCTGATCGGCTGGATCAGCGCGCTGACATCCGGCCATCAACACAACGCAGGCGGCCATCGAAAGCCAGGGGGATCGACGCATCGACTTGTCTCCGGTCAGGACTGACCGGACGAGGATGCCCGTCCGCGCCCCGAGGTGAAACCCCCTATCGCTTCACCGCCGCCAAGGCCGCCTTCTGCAGGGTGAACAGTTCGGTGCAGCCGATCTCGGCCAGCGAGAAGAGCCGGTCGAATTCGGCGCGCGAGAAGCCGCGCTTCTCGCCCGTGGCCTGGACCTCGACGATCTGGCCCGAGCCGGTCAGGACAAAGTTCGAATCCGCCTCGGCGTCGGAATCCTCTTCGTAATCCAGGTCCAGCACCGGCACGCCGTCGCAGACGCCGCATGACACGGCCGCCACCTGATCCGTGATCGGGTCGGCCTTCAGCACGCCCTCGTCGCGCAAATAGTTCAGGGCCAGGCTCATGGCGACCCAGGCGCCGGTGATCGACGCTGTACGCGTGCCGCCGTCGGCCTGGATGACGTCGCAGTCGATCAGCACCTGACGTTCGCCGAGCGCCTTCAGGTCCACCACGGCGCGCAGGGAGCGGCCGATCAATCGCTGAATCTCTTGCGTGCGGCCCGACTGTTTTCCGGCGGCGGCTTCACGACGCCCGCGCGTGTGGGTGGCGCGGGGCAGCATGCCGTATTCAGCGGTCACCCATCCCTGACCCGAATTGCGCATCCAGCCCGGCACCTTGTCCTCGATCGAGGCGGTCACCAGCACCTTGGTGTTGCCGAAGCTGATCAAGCACGAGCCCTCAGCATAACGGTTGACGCCGGTCTCGATGGTCACGGGACGCAGTTGATCGTCGGTGCGTTGCGAATGGCGCATGGGAGGGATCCTGGAAGTCTGACCTTGGAAGCTGTGGCGGCGGTGCTTATCCTGAAACCGTGAGCCTGTATGCCCCGAAAAACCCGCCGTTCGACGCCGGCCAGTCCCTCGCTGGACTGGCGGGGCTGGATGCGCGGGCGCGCGACATCTTCCGTCGCATCGTGGAAAGCTATCTGGAGACAGGCGAGCCGGTCGGGTCGCGGACCCTGTCGCTGGGGGGCATCGCCCTGTCGCCTGCCTCGATCCGCAACACCATGCAGGATCTGACCCTCGCGGGCCTGCTGGCGGCGCCCCACACCTCGGCCGGGCGCATACCGACCCATGCAGGCCTTCGCCTGTTCGTCGACGGCCTGCTGGAAGTCGGCGACCTGACCAAGGAAGAGCGTCGCGAGATCGACGGGCGGCTCGCCGGGCGCGGCCGGAACTTCGAGTCCGCCTTGGACGAGGCCTCGAACCTGCTGTCCGGCCTGGCCGGCGGTGCGGGCGTCGTATCGAGCCCGGTCCGTGATTCCGGCGTCAAACATGTCGAGTTCGTCGCCCTGGGCGGCGATCAGGCCCTAGCGGTCATCGTCGCTGACGACGGCACAGTCGAAAACCGCATCATGACCCTGTCGGCCGGCGTCACGCCTTCGACCCTGGTCGAGGCCTCCAACTTCCTGAACGCCCGCCTGCGCGGCCGCCCCTTCGCCGTCGCCAAGCGGGAGATGACCCAGGAGTTGGAAATCGCACGGCGTGAACTGGATCAGACCGCCGCCCGCCTGGTCGAGGACGGGTTCGCTGCCTGGTCCGGCGGCCAGGATCGCGAGCGCGCCCTGATCGTGCGGGGTCGCGCCAACCTGCTTCAGGACCGGGAAGGCCTGGCCGATCTGGAGCGGGTCCGCGTCCTTTTCGATGATCTGGAGCAGAAGGAACAGCTGATCGGCCTGCTGGACGGCGTCGATGCGGCCCAGGGCGTGCGCATTTTCATCGGCGCAGAGACACGGTTGTTTTCACTTTCGGGTTCCGCCGTGATCGCGGCGCCCTATATGAGCGGCCGACAGCGGGTTCTGGGCGCCATCGGCGTCATAGGCCCCGCAAGACTGAACTACGCCCGTGTCATTCCGTTGGTGGACTATACCGCCCGGGTGCTGGGCCGGATGCTGGACGGGAACGACAAGTGAGCGACAAGCCCCTTAACGACGAACTGAACGCCGTGGACGCCGACATGGCCGAAACCAACGCCGAACACGGCCTGGACGCCCATCCGTCAGACGATCTGGCGCCGCTGGACGCCGTGATCGCCGAGCGTGACGAATGGAAGGACCGCGCCCTGCGCGTCGCCGCCGAGATGGAGAATCTGAAGCGCCGTTCGGAGACGCAGCAGAATGACGCCCGCGCCTTCGCCATCCAGCGCTTCGCCAAGGACCTGCTGGGCGTCGCCGACAATCTGGAACGCGCCCTGATGGCTGCGCCCAAGGACGCCGAGGGCGCGACCGCCGGTCTGGTGACCGGGTTGGAACTGACGCAGAAGGCCCTGCTGCAAGCCTTCGACGCCAACGGCCTGAAGCGCGTCGCGCCCCAGGCCGGCGAGGCCTTCAACCCGCATCTGCACCAGGCGATGATGGAACAGCCGTCCGAGACCGTGCCCGGCGGATCGGTGATCCAGACCATGCAGTCCGGTTTTGAACTGTTCGGCCGCACCGTGCGCCCCGCCATGGTCGTCGTCGCCGCCAAGGGATCCGGCGCCCAGGCTCCCAACCCCTATGGCGCCGCCCCCGCCGCCGACGGTCAGGCCTTCGACGGCAAGGCCTGATATGCGGTCTTCAGGCGGCGTCGGTCAGAACTGACGCCGCCAGGCTCCGATCAAGGCGAATTCCGGCGGCGCGTCTGCGACATGGCGCGGCTCGCGGCTTGCGACCGCTTGCAGCGTCATGCTTGATCCGTCCCACAGCCGACGTTCGCCACCGAGGATGAAGTCGATCTGGCGGCCGCTGGGCGTCGCCGAGAAGCTGCGCCGCGAATAGGTCAGGGGATCGAAATATTCGACAGGCACATCGGCCAGCAGCGCTGAGAAGGTGCCGCTTTCGATCCGCAACGGCTGCGACAGGGTAAAGCTGATCCGGTCGCAGATCATAGAACAGCCCGTCAGCAGCCCCAGCCGCCAGTTCGAACTGATCGCCGCCTGATCCATCGACAGGAACCGACCCTCGATCCGGGTTGACCCCATCCCCGCCTCGCCGATCAGGCGCAGGCCCGGCCGCAGGGTCCAGTCGCCGCCCAGCGCATAGAAGCTGGTCCGTGACGGCAGGGCGAAGTCGGACCCACCCGGCAGGAAGGCGCCCAACGGTCCAAGGCGTTCGTCCAAGGCGCCGACGCTGAACGACAGACCGCCCTCCGCTCCGCGCCATCCGATCGCCGCGCGACTATAGGTCGAGGCGTCCTGCTCGACACGACGCAGCGGCATCCGGCGATCGCCGCCGCCACTCTCGCCCGACACCGTCACCGGGCCGAACCGCATCGCGCCGCGTACGGCGTGATCGGCCTGGGCCAGGGCGGCGAAACCGTCGCCCGCCGCACCGTTGAACGGCGATGTCGCCCCGCCCTTTCCTTGCCAGACCGAGAAATTCATCCGACCCGTGGCGACATCCAGCATCGCCTCCTGACGCGGCTCTTCCCCCATCCAGGGCGCATCATAAAGATCGTGACGAGGCGCGATCGGGTCAGGTCGGGCGCTGGGCTGGGCCGCGATCAGGTTCAATCGGCCGCCGCCCGGAAGGGCCAGGGTGGTTGTCGCCGTGGTATTCTGCTCGAACGGCGCCGCCTGATAGGATCGGCTCGGCGCAGTCGGATAGGCGCCGCCCAGCTGGACGGCGAACATCCGATCGTAGGCGTCGTAAAGCACCGTATTCAGCGCCGTCTGCCGACCGAAAGCGTCCCCGAATGCGGCGCCGACGAAGCTGCCCGGTTCGCTCATGCTGACAATGGAACTCCCGTCAGCCATCGGCGTCGAGGTCGTCCCTGCCGGCCGGAAGGCGCGGGCCATGTCCAGCAGGCCGCGCCCATAAACGATGTCCGTGCCGGGATCGCCGGCGTCGCGTGCGGTCGTCAGCAAGATATCCAGAGCGGCACGCGCCGACAGATTGGGGAAGGCCTGCATCAGCAAAGCGAGCGCGCCGGAGACATGCGGGGCCGAGAAGGATGTGCCGTTGACGCGCCAACACGACGTGCCCTCGCACCCAGTGATCACATCCTCGCCCGGCGCAGAAATATAGCCGGCCGCCGTATCCCCTGCCCGGTTCGAGAAGCTGGACATCGCATCGGTCGCACCGTGCGATCCGACCGCGATGACGCTGCCAGCGAACCGGGGGTCGATGGCGTAACGCGCGGGCCAGCCCGGATTGGCGTTTCCGTCATTGCCCGATGAGGCCACGATCACGGCGCCCGAGTTGACCGCGCGCAACAGCGCCGACTCGAACGCCGAGCCCAGCCGCCCGTCGCCGCCCAGCGACATGTTGATGATCTTGACGCCATTGGCGACGGCATAGTCCAGTGCGCGCACCAGATCCGAACTGCTGAAACAGACCTCGGTATTCTTGTCCGTACAGTCAGAGATATCGGTGCGGATCGACAGGATGGTCGAATTGTACGCCACCCCGATCGTACCGAACCCGTTGAAGTTCGAGGCGATCACGCCCGACACGCGCGTGCCGTGGCTGCTTGACGCCACATAGGGCGTATTGCGCCCCACGACGACGTCGGTCGAGGCGCTGGAGATACGCCCCTCCAACTCTGGCAAGGTATTGGCGATGCCGGAGTCGACGACGGCGACGGTGACGCCGGCTCCAGTCGCCCCGGCCTGCCAAGCGGATTGGACCTTCATATTGGCCAGGCCGTAGTTCCGCAGATACTCGCTCGACGTGACCGAAGGAGGGGGCGGCGGCGGCGGTGGTGGGGGCGGAGGTGGGGGAGGCGGCGGGGGTGGCGGGGGCGGAGGAACGGGGGGCGTGATCGTGCCGCCGCCGCCACCGCCTCCACCACCGCCTCCGCACCCTGCGAGAGGCAGAAACAGCAGACCGATACCCAGGACGATCGCCCCACGAAGCCGCAATCCGTTCACGCCCTACCCTCCCATACTCGGGCTGCTCCCCGCAGCCTTGGCACCAGTAACGCCCTAATTCTTTAACGCTTTATCGAACGTCGCCAGCAGCTTGGACCAGCCGTCCTTGGCGTCTGCTTCCGAGTAGCTTGCGCGGTAGTCGGCGTGGAAGCCGTGCTGGGCGTCGGGATAGACGACGATCTGGCTGCCGGTCTGGCCGGCGCGGGCCAGGGCTTCGCGCATCCGTTCGACGCTGGCCAATGGGATGCCCTGATCCTTGCCGCCATACAGGCCGAGCACAGGCGCTTTCAGATCGTCAGCGATGTCGACCGGCCAAGGTTGGCCCGATGAGATCTGAACCGGCGTGGCGTCTGCGGCGGGCGCCAAGCGGCCGTACCAGGCCACACCCGCGCCGATCGCGGCGAAGCGGGCCGCCGCCTGCCACACCACCTTGCCGCCCCAGCAGTAGCCGGTGATGCCGACCTTGCCATCCTTGGACCACGACTGCTGGCTGGCCCATTCCAGCGTCGCCGACAGGTCGCCCATCACCTGCTCATAGTTCGCCGCCCCGACGATCTGCATGATCCGCTGCATGTCCGACAGCGGCGCGGGATCCTCGACCCGGACGAAGAAGGCCGGCGCAATGGCGGCGTATCCCTGCTTGGCCAGACGGCGGCAGATGTCGCGGATATATTCGTGGACGCCGAAGATCTCGGACACCACCACCACGACCGGGAACGGGCCGTCGCCCGCCGGCCGGGCGACATAGGCCGGAAGCTGGAACCCGTCCGGCGCGGCATAGGTCCCGGTCTCGGTGGACAGGCCCTCGGCGTCGGTCGTGATGGGCTTAGCTTCCTTGGCCAGGGCCGCGACCGCATAGCCGGAAAAAAGCAAGCCCCCCAAGGCGCCCAGAGTTCGACGGCTCAGTTTCAGGTCTTCGGCGGTCTGGCCTTCGGGGCGGATCAGCACGGTCATGGGACGCTCCAACGCGGGAAAGACGTCAGAGCATCACGGCTGACGGCAGTCGTCCAGTCACGATAAGGCGCGCTTTGAAACGGGAAGAAGGGCGCTCAAGCAGTGAGACCCCGCGCGTCGAGCGTTAGCGCCCTTCCTGCCAAGATTAATGCCTGAAGACCCGCACGCCGGTGAAGGCCATGGCGATGCCCTTCTCGTCGGCGGCGGCGATGACTTCGGCGTCGCGCATGGAGCCGCCCGGCTGGATCACCGCCGTGGCGCCGGCCGCGACGGCTTCCAAGAGGCCGTCGGCGAAGGGGAAGAAGGCCTCGGAGGCGCAGGCCGAACCCTCGGCCAGGGACTGGGTCAGACCCTTGGCCTCACCGGCCTCCTTGGCGCGGATGGCGGCGATGCGGGCGCTGTCGCGGCGGTTCATCTGGCCGGCGCCGATGCCCGCCGTCTGGCCGTCCTTGGCGTAGACGATAGCGTTGGACTTGACGTGCTTGGCCACGGTGAAGGCGAACAGCATGTCCTGGATCTCGGTCGGGGTCGGCTGGCGCTTGGTGACGATCGTCAGGTCCGAAGGCTTGATCAGCGACCGATCGCGCGATTGCACCAGGAAGCCCCCGGCGACCGAGCGGAACACCTCGCCCGCACCGTGCGGATCGGGCAGGCCGTCGGTGATCAGCAGGCGCAGGTTCTTCTTGGCGGCGAAGACGGCCTTGGCCTCCTCGTCGGCGCCCGGCGCGATGACGACCTCGGTGAAGATGCCGGTGATGGCGCGCGCGTCGTCGCCGTTCAGCGGGCGGTTGACCGCGATCACGCCGCCGAAGGCCGAGACGGCGTCGCATTCCAGCGCGCGGGCATAGGCTTCGGACAAGTCCTTGCCCACGGCCACGCCGCAGGGGTTGGCGTGTTTGACGATGACCACGGCCGGCGCCTCGAACTCGGCGACCAGCTCATAGGCGGCGTCCGCGTCGGCGATGTTGTTGTAGCCCAGCTCCTTGCCCTGCACCTGTTGGGCATAGGCGACGCCCGGACGGCCTTCGCCGGTGCGGTAGAAGGCGCCGGTCTGGTGCGGGTTCTCGCCATAGCGCAGGGTCTGAGCCAACGACCCGGCGATGGATTTGCGCGCAGGGGCGACGTCCTCGACCCGGCTGGCGAACCAGCCGGAGACGGCGGCGTCATAGGCGGCGGTGCGGGCGAAGGCGCGCGCGGCCAGGCGTTTGCGCAGGGCCAGATCGGTCGAACCCTCGGCCTTCAGCGCCTCAAGGATCAGACCGATGCTTTCGCCGTCGACGGCGACGGCGACATAGCCGTGGTTCTTGGAGCCAGAGCGGATCATGGCCGGCCCGCCGATGTCGATATTCTCGACCGCCGCCTCGAACGACCCGCCGGCCGCGACGGTGCTTTCAAACGGATAAAGGTCGATCCAAACGATATCGATGGCGCCGATGCCGTGGTCGGTCATGGCCTGGGCATGGTCGGCCGCGTCACGCACGCCCAACAGGCCGCCGTGAACGATGGGGTGCAGGGTCTTGACCCGGCCGTCCATCATCTCGGGGAAGCCGGTCAGATCGGCCACGTCCTTGACCGGCAGGCCCAGCTTCTCGATCGCCGCGCGCGTGCCGCCGGTCGAGACCAGTTCGACGCCCAGGTCATGCAGGGTGCGGGCCGCATCCTCCAGTCCGGCCTTGTCGGACAGGGAGATCAGGGCGCGTTGCGGCTTGACCCGATCAGGGGCGGGCGGAAAGTCGGGAGCGGCGGGCATGGGCGGCGTCCGTGATGGCAGGGGAGGATGGCGCGCCGTCTAGACCCAAACCGCTTCGCCGTCACCCCACGGACGGTTTCAGGTCGGTTCGCCGCTCGCGCCGGCCGGGCTCAACTTCCAGCGGATCTTGGTCTCGCTGTCGGTGCGGGCCGAGCCGCGCACCACGATCTGAAGGGAGCGGCGGGTCAGGCCGGCGTCGATATGGACGCTGGGCTCGATGGCCACGTCCGGTCCGTCGGTCCTGAACCACCAGCCCCGGCCCGAGGCGCCGCGCAGCAGGATCGACCGCCGGTCGCGCGCAAGCGAGGCCTGCACTCCCGGCTCCAGATGGAAGCGGATGGCGTAGGGGGCCGCGATCTGGCGCACCATCTCCTTGCGGCCTGGCGTGGGGAAAAGCTTCTCTTCGGCCCGTAACTCGTCCAGGCGCTGGTCCAGATAAAGCCGGCGCTGATGGTTCAGGCCGAACAACTCATTCCAGCCGTCGTGTTCCATCTCCAGCCAGACGGCGCCGTCGCCGTCGCGCAGGTCGGTGGTCACATGGATCGGCGGTCCGACCAGGCGCGGGCCCAAGAGCTCACCCTTCCAGCCGCCCAGCGGTTCGTTCAGCGATCGCTCGCCCAAGGTCAGGGTCGAATGGGCCGGCGTCAGCCGCAGGGCCTGGCGGTCGGTCGAGGCCGGCGTCCACCCCGAGCCGGTCACCAGACGGTCCTTGCCGCAGGCGATCTCCAGCGCCAGCGGCTGGGCGCAGGCGGCCGCCCCCCAGGCGTCGCGCGCTGGCGGGGCGGTGTCGGCGATGATGGTGAGCAGGGGGCTGGCGATGCGCGTCAGGCCGGCGACCGCACCGGTGGCTGCAGGAGCGTCGTCGCTTCTGGCTATCGCTTCGTCGTCGTGGGCGCGGGCGGCCGCAACGCGTTCAATGGTGGAGGGACCGCCGCCCTGGAAGCTGGCCAGACGACCATCGGGCAAAGTCAGCAGGCGCAGGCCCTGCGTCAGCCGGACGATGGCGGCCGAGACGCTCTCAGGCGTCGGTTCGGAAAGTTGCGACAGGGCGTCGTCCAGCGTCAGCAGGTCGAGCAGCAGCTCAAGCCCCGCCTCGGGACTGCGCAAGGCGTGGCCGCCGTCGGCCTGCACCGTCGTCTTCAGGGCGCCATCCAGCCGCGACAGCGCGCTGCGACGCAAGGCCTGCCCTGGCGCACCCGCCAGCACGCAGCCACCGATGGCCGCCGCCGTCAACCGCTCGGCCCGGCTGGCCAGACCGCCGGGCGGACGGAGCAACTGTCGGGTCTGGCGCGCCAGACTGTCGGCCAATTTCAGTCGCTCGGCCTCGGTCGCCACGGCGCCCATCCGCCGTGCGCCGCACGACAGATTGACGACTCGCCGCGCCAGGATTTCCGGTCCCCAGGCGAAGGGCGACCATCGTGCGAAGGCGTCGGCCCAGGCCAGGGTCAGACGCAGCGCCTCGCGCGCGCCACGGTCGCCTTGGGCCATCAGCCCCGGCAGCCAGGCGAAGGCGTGAAGCTCGACCGCAAAGGGCCGCGAGGGACTGGGCCGGTTCCACGGATCGGACGGAGGCTCGACCTCCATCGAGGCGCCGGCCAGCATGAAACGCCCGGCCAGGACATTGCGCCCCGGCGCCGGATCATGAGGGCGGAAATCGCGCGGCGTGGCGGCGAACGCTGTCACCTTGCCTCCGCCCAGCGGCGCCCCCAGCGTCAGGCCGTAACCGGGCAGGCCGTAAATCTCGATCCACAGCTGCCGCGTCGCCAACCGTCCGGCGATGGCGGGCCACAGGCCGGGTCCTGCGATCGTGTCGCCCGACCGCACCGGCGTGCGCACCGGCGCGCCAGGCAGGCCGGGGATCTGACCCGAGGCGACGTCCAGCGTCGTTTCCTGGCCCCGCGGGGCGAAGGGGCCGAGCGGGCTCACGAGAGGCTCTGAGCAGGGGCCGACGCGGCTTTCAGGGCGGCGATATTGGCCGCGTAATCGCCCTTGAACACGAACGAGCCGGCGACCAGCGCATCGGCGCCGGCGGCGACGCAGGCTGCGGCGTTGGCGGAGGTCACGCCGCCGTCCACCTGAAGGTGAGCTGACGAACCGGCGCAGTCGAGAATGGCCCGCGCGCCCGCGATCTTCTTCAGCGAACTGTCGATGAACTTCTGACCGCCAAAGCCCGGATTGACCGACATGATCAGCACCAGATCGACCAGATCGACCACCTCTTCCAGGATCGACAGCGGCGTCGCCGGATTGAACACGACGCCGGCTTTGGCGCCCAACTGACGAATGCGACCCAGGGTGCGGTGCAGATGCGGCCCGCTTTCAGGATGGACGGTCAGGACATCGGCGCCCGCCTCGCGGAACGCCTCCAGCCATGGATCCACCGGCGCGACCATCAGGTGCACGTCGAACGGCAGCGTCGTGTGTAGCCGGATCGCCTTCACGATGTCGGGGCCAAGCGTGATGTTGGGCACGAAATGCCCGTCCATCACATCCACGTGGATCCAGTCGGCGCCCGCCGCCTCCAGCGCGCGGACTTCTTCACCCAGCCGCGCGAAATCGCTGGCGAGGATCGACGGGCAGATCAGAGGAGTAACGGCCATGGCCTTCCGGATAAGGCGGGTTGCGGGCAGGAGCAAGGCGCTCCCGCTCAGGACACCCGTTCCAGCCTGGCGGCGAAGAAGCCGTCCAGGCCGCCGTGTTCGGCCCACATGGAGGGCAGGATGCGCAGCCAGCCTTCGGGCGTCAGCGCCTCGGGCGGGGCGCCGATGGCAGCCGGATCGGCGGCGACGGTGCGGAAGGCGGGGTTGCGACGCAGGAAGGCGATGATCTGAGTCTCGCCCTCCTCACGCTCCAGCGAGCAGGTGCAATAGACCAGACGGCCGCCCGGCTTCACGCGTTCGGCGGCGGCGTCGAGCAGGCGATGCTGGACGTCGGCCAATTTGGCCACCTCTGCCGGTTTGGTGGCGCGCAGGACTTCGGGGTTGCGGCGGAAGGTGCCCGTCGCGGTGCAGGGCGCGTCCAGCAGGACGGCGTCGAAGGTGCGGGCGTCCTCCCAGTCCTCGGCCGGAACGGCGACCACCTCGGCGGTCAGGTCGGTCCGCTCAAGATTCTGCGTCAGGCGTTTCAGACGCGGGGCCGAACGGTCGAGCGCGACGACCGACGCGCCGGCGGCCGCCAGTTGAAGCGTCTTGCCTCCAGGCGCGGCGCACATGTCGAGCGCCGTCTCGCCGGGCTTCACGCCCAGCAGCCGGCCGGGCACGGCGGCGGCCGCGTCCTGGACCCACCAGTCGCCGTCCTCGAAACCGGGCCAGCCGGCCACATCGCCGCGACGGCCGGTGCGAACCGTGCCCCCGGGCAAGGCTTCGCCCTCGACAGAGGTAGCCACGGCGGCGGGATCGACGCCTGGCTTCAGGCTGAGATCGGTCGCGGGTTCTTCGCGCGCGGCCAAGGCCAGACCCGCCAGGGCGGCCTCGCCATAGGTCGCCTTCCAGCGCGCCGCGATCCAGTCCGGCAGATTGCTCTCGGCCGTGGTCAGGCCCGGGCCTTCACGCCCAACCCCGCGCAGCACCGCATTGACCAGATTCTTGTAGGGCCGGGTCTTGGGATCGCGCTCGGCCAGTTTCACCGCCGTCGAGACGGCGGCGAAGGCGGGCGTTTCCAGCACCAGAGTCTGGGCCAGGGCGATGCGCATCAGGGTGCGCACAGCCTCGGGCGGCGACTTCTTCAGGCGGCGATCCAGAATCTGGTCGATCTCGCCCAAACGGCGCAGGGCCGCCATGGCCACGGCCCGGGCGAAGGCGCGGTCCACCGGCTCCAGCGCGCGTGCGGCAGGCTGAGACAGGGCTTCGTCCAGTCCGTTGCGCTTCTCCAGCGCGGCGTTCAGCAGGATGCCGGCGACGACGCGGGCTTCGACGCCGATGTCGTCCTGCGACGGACCTTGATCGGCCTCGGCCGACGCCGGGCGCGGGCGGCCCTTGGTGGCCATGCGACGGCCGCGCGCCTGCGAGCTCTGCCCGCCCCGTCCCTCGATGCTCATACCGCCACCTGCGCGCCCAGCTCGACCACGCGGCCGGGCGGGATGTGGAAGAAGTCGGTCGGATTGGCGGCGTTGCGCATCAGGAAGATGAACAGCTTGTCCTGCCACAGCGGCATGCCCTGACGCGCCGACGGGATCAGCGAACGGCGACCCAGGAAGAAGCTGGTCGACATGATGTCGAACTTCAGCCCCTGCTTGCGGCACAGGCCCAGCGCACGCGGCACGTTCGGCGTTTCCATGAAGCCGTAGGTGACCGTGACCTTCTTGAAGTCGTCGTTGATCGGCTCCATTCGCACCCGGTCGGCTTCCTTGACGCGCGGGCGCTCGGAGGTGCGCACGGTCAGGATGACGTTCTTCTCGTGAAGCACCTTGTTGTGCTTGAGATTGTGCATCAGGGCGACCGGCGCGACATCGGGATCCGAGGTCAGGAAGATGGCCATGCCCGGAGCACGGTGCGGCGGACGGGCCTGAAGCATCTCGATCAGATCGTTTAGCGGCAGGCTGTCCTTGCGCGTCTTGGCCGTCAGGATTTGCGTCCCGCGCACCCACGTCCACATCACCACGACCAGCAGGGCGCCCAGCACCAGCGGCATCCACGCCCCGTCCGGAATCTTCAGCAGGTTGGACGTCAGGAAGACGCTGTCGATGAAGGCGAACGGAATGAGGGTCCCCGCCACCGCCCACATCGGCCACTTCCAGCCCTTGCGGATGACCGAATAGGCCATCAGCGTATTGACCAGCATGGTGCCCGTCACCGCCACGCCATAGGCGGCGGTCAGGTTATGCGAGCTCTGGAACACGACCAGCAGCACCAGAACCCCAACCATCAGGAAGGTGTTGACCGCCGGCACGAAGATTTGGCCGGCCTGGGTCTCGGAGGTGTTCTTGATGTCGATGCGCGGCAGTAGGCCCAACTGAACCGCCTGCTGCGTCACCGAGAAGGCGCCGGTGATCACGGCTTGGGAGGCGATCACGGTCGCGGCGGTCGCCAGGATCAGCATCGGCCAATAGGCGAACTGCGGCACCATGTTCCAGAACGGGTTCTCGGACGCGGCCGGATTGTCCAGGATCAGGGCGCCCTGGCCCAGATAGTTCAGCGTCAGGCACGGCAGGACGAAGGCCAGCCAGCCCATGCGGATCGGCGCCTTTCCGAAATGGCCCATGTCGGCATAGAGGGCCTCGGCCCCGGTGACGGCCAGGAAGACGCTGCCCAGGATCACGAAGCCCAGGAAGCCATCGTTGAGCAGAAGCATGACGCCATAGTGGGGCGACAGGGCCCGCAGCACGCTGACGTCGTCGAAGATATGATACAGGCCCAGCGCGCCCAGGCTCAGGAACCAGACGGCGGTGATTGGGCCGAAATACTTGGCCAGGCTGGCGGTGCCGCGTGACTGGACCAGGAACAGGGCGATCAGGATGCCGGCCGAGATCGGCACGATGAAGGAATCCAGCCGCCCGGCCAGACCCGGCGCATCCTGCAGGCCTTCGACCGCGGACAGGACCGAGATGGCGGGCGTGATGATGCCGTCGCCATAGAACAGGGCCGCCCCGCAGACGCCGAGGATGAAGATCCAGGCGCTGCGCCGACCGACCGCGAACTGGGCCAGCGCCATCAGCGACAGAGTGCCGCCCTCGCCCTTGTTGTCGGCGCGCATCAGGAAGAAGACGTATTTGAACGTCACCACCACCATCAGCGCCCAAAACGCCAGCGACACGACGCCGATCACGGCCAGATCGCCCCCGACGCCGGAGCGCGCATGGTCGATCGCCTCGCGCAGGGCGTAAAGCGGACTGGTGCCGATGTCGCCGAACACCACGCCGATCGCGCCGATGGTCAGGGCCCAGAAGCCGCCGTGCTTGGCGGTCTGGCCGCCCGGGATGTGGGATTCCGGACCCGTGGCGTGGGTGGGCTTGTCCGGCGTGTTCGACGCAGGCGAGGGAGCGCTCGCGTCGTGGGGAGTGTCCCCGGCCATGCGTATCCTCCGGGTCTCCGACGCGGCGTCGGTCCCTTCAAAGCGGCGAGCCTTTAGGCCCATTCCACGCGGTCTTCAATCGCGCCGCAGCGGATTCGGTTTCGGCGTTCTGCGGCGCGATTTGTGATTCGGCCCCTGAACGCCTATTTTCGCATCAGGAACAGAACCATGTCAGACAGCCAACGCTTCCCCGTCGCCGCCCACGCCTTGGCCTATATGGCCCACAAGGGCGCGTTCGGGCCTGCGCAGGCGATGCCCAGCGGCGTGCTGGCGTCCTCCATCCCGACCAATCCCGTCGTGGTGCGGCGTGTGACCGCCCTTCTGGCCAAGGCCGGGCTGATCGCCACCCGTCCGGGGGCGACCGGCGGCTCTTGGCTGTTGCGTCAGCCCGAGGACATTCGGCTGGATCAGGTGCTGAAGGCGGTGAATGGCTGCGCCCACATCGGCTCGCCTCCCGCCGGCGCCAAGGGTTGCCCGATCAGCGAGCATATCCCGCGCCAGGTCGCCAAGGCCCTGACCGCCGCCGACGAGGCCGCGACCGAGGCTTTGTCCAAGATCACCATCGCCGATCTTCTGGCCGATGACCCGATCGCGCTGGCGGCCTTTGCGCCGCATAAGTCCTGCCCCGTCGCGGCCTGATCGCGCCGTGAATCGAACCGTTCTGATCACCGGCGCCTCAGCCGGCATCGGCGCGGCCCTGGCCCGGACCTATGCGATCGAGGGCTGGAATGTGATCCTCACAGCGCGTCGCCAAGCCCCGATGCAGGCTTTGGCCGACGAACTGACCGCCGCCCACGGCGTGACCGCGACCGTGATCCCCGAAGACCTGTCCGACCCTGCAGCGCCCGAGCGGCTGGTCGCAACCATCGCGGCCCGCGGCCTGACCGTCGACGGCCTGGTCAACAATGCGGGATTCAGCCGGGTCACCGGCTTTCTGGACACCAACCTGAGCGCGCACCGCGCCATGATCCAGGTCATGCTAACCGCGCCGGTCGAGCTGTCGCGCCTGTTGCTGCCCGGCATGATCCAGCGCGGCTTCGGCCGGGTGCTGAACGTCGCCTCGCTGGCCGGCCAGATGCCCGCGACCGGGGGCGACACCCTGTACGGACCGATCAAGAGCTTCCTGATCAAGGCGTCGCAAGGCCTGCATCTGGAGACGCAGGGAACCGGCGTTCACGTGACGGTGCTGAACCCCGGCTACACCCTGACCGAGTTCCACGACGTCAACGGTTCGCGCGAGCAGGTCTCCAGCGCCTATCCGGCCTGGATGTGGATGGACGCCGTGCGCGTGGCGCGCATCGGCCATGACGCCTGTGAGGCCAACCGTCCCAGCGTCACCCCTGGCGTCATGAACAACGTCATGGCTGGACTGGCCCGCTTCCTGCCCGATGGCCTGGCGCTCCGCATGGTGGCGAACCACGCGAAGCGGCTGGACCGAATCTGATCAGATGTGGATGGCGTGCCCGAGGGCGCGCAGGCTGGCCTCGTGGAAGGCTTCGCCCAGCGTCGGGTGGACGTGAACCGTCCCGGCGACGTCTTCCAGCACTGCGCCCATCTCCAGCATCTGGGCGAAGCTGTTGGACAGTTCCGACACATGCTGGCCCACCGCCTGGATGCCCAGGATGCGGTGGTCGGATTTCGACGCGATCACCCGCACGAAGCCGCCGTCCTCGCCCGCCTCGATGGCCAGGGCGCGACCGATCGCGGCGAAGGGGAAGATCGACTGGATCACATCATCGCGGCCCGCGACCTCGTTCGGCCCCAGACCGGCCGAAACGATTTCCGGCTCGGTGAAACAGACGGCGGCGATGGTGACGGGATCGAAGATACGGTCGTGGCCGGCGATGATTTCGGCGACCAACTCGCCCTGGGCCGAACCCTTGTGCGCCAGCATGGGTTCGCCCGTCAGGTCGCCGACCGCCCAGACGTTCTTCATCGAGGTGGCGCAGCGCTGGTCGATCTTCACGAACGGGCCGGCCATGGCCACGCCCATGTTTTCCAGACCCCAGCCTTGCGTGCGCGGACGCCGGCCGACCGTGACCAGCACCTTGTCGGCGTCCAGCTGCAGCGGCTCGCCGTCCTTCGTTGTGATCGACAGCTTACCGTCGCCGAAGCCCCCGGCGCGCGCGCCCAGATGCAGCTCGACGCCATGCTTCTCCAGCCACTTGGCGACCGGATCGGTCAGAGCCTTGTCGTAGAGCGGCAGGATACGCTCAGCCATTTCGACGATGGCCACTTCGGCGCCCAGCTTGCGATAGGCGATGCCCAGTTCCAGGCCGATATAGCCGCCGCCCACGACGACCAGCTTCTTGGGGACCTCCGACAGGCTCAGCGCCTCGGTCGATGAAATGACGTCGCCGCCGAAGGGCAGGAAGGGCAGTTCGACCGGCTCGGACCCCGTCGCCAAGATGACATGTTCGGCAGTGATACGGATGTCGCCTTCGTCGGTCTTCACCACGCAGGTCTTGGCGTCGGCGAACTCGGCCCAGCCCTTGATCACCTTGACCTTGGCCTTTTTCAGCAGGGCCGAGACCCCGGCGTTCAGCTTACGGACGATGCCGTCCTTCCATTCGACCGTCTGCGACAGGTCGATGGCCGGCGCCGCCGCCGTGATGCCCAGCGTCCCGCCGCCGGCCGCCTTGGCCACCGTCTCGAACTTGCCCGCCGCATGGATGATGGCCTTGGACGGAATACAGCCGACGTTCAGGCAGGTGCCGCCCAGCCCGTCGCCGCCGTCCACCAGCACGGTGTCGAGGCCCAGCTGGCCACAGCGAATGCCCGCGACATAGCCGCCGGTGCCCGCGCCGATGATCAGGACTTTGGTTTTCAGGGTCTGGGTCAACGATAGGCCTCAAGGCGGGTGCTGAACTGCGGAGGAACTTGCTGGGGTTCGAAAACGCGGACCGCGCCGGTCTGGGTTTCCATGGCCAGTACGACGTCGCCGGGTTTGACGCGCTGAAAATCGACGCAAATCATGCCTTGATAGCCGCCCAACGGACGGGCGGTTTCTGCAGCGGTCAGGGTGTATGTCTCTTGCGGCGCGCCTTGAAGCGTTTCCAGTCTGGCGATGGTCGCCTTGGATTGAATGACCTCGATGGTCGGCGTCCGGCTGGGTTCAGCCAAACGCTCCACGGTCGTCACGCGCCCGATGAACAGCGCCGGCCCATCGGTCCGTAGCAGAAACGACCAAGCCGGCGGCGGCTCGGGAACGCAGGCGTTAGCGGACGAGGCGACGACGCCGACGGCTGCTAGCAGGCTGGCGCCGAAGGTCAGCGCTTTGACTTTGACTTGCCGCATCACGTTACCCTTCCAATCCCGATGATCCTCTCTCGGCGAGGAGAGAGGATCATCAAGAGCCATGGCGCCGATTTCGAGGTGATAGCCATAGACTCGGGCGGACCTCGATTTCCCGCTTAGAAAATGGGCATCACCCCATCCACAGCGTCGCGGGGTTCTCCAGAAGCCCCTTGATCCGCTGCACGAACACCGCCGCGTCGTGTCCGTCGACGATGCGGTGATCGAAGCTGGACGACAGGTTCATCATCTTGCGCACAACCATCTGACCGTCCTTGACCACGATCCGTTCGGCGATCTTGTTGGGACCGACGATGGCGACCTCGGGGTGGTTGATGATCGGGGTATGGACCACCCCGCCAAGCGTGCCCAGCGAGGTGATGGTGATGGTCGAACCCGACAGTTCCTCGCGCTTGGCCGACCCGTCCTTGGCCGCCCCCGACACACGCGCGATTTCCAGCGCCGTATCGTAGGGGTCGCGCGCCTCGGCGTGTCGCACCACCGGCACCATCAGGCCGTTCGGCGTCTGGGCGGCGATGCCCAGATGGACCGGGGCGTGCTGGGTCAGGACGCCGGCTTCGTCGTCATAGGTGGCGTTGATCTGGGGCTGGTCGCGCAGGGCGACCACGATGGCGCGGGCGATAAAGGGCAGGACGTTCAGCTTGGGCTTGTCCTTGGACTTCGTCGCATTCAGGTGGGCGCGCAGCTCCTCCACCGCCGTCATGTCGATTTCCTCGACATAGGTGATGTGGGGAATGCGGCGCACGCTCTCGGCCATCTTCTCCGCAATCTTGCGGCGCAGGCCGATGATCTTGACCTCGGTCGTCCCTTGCGCCTTCGCATAGGTCGAGCCGCCGCCGGACGGCACCGATGCGGGTTGCGAACCGCCGCGCGCGATAAAGCCGTCCAGATCCTCGTGCGTGATCCGACCCGCCGGGCCGGAACCGGGCACGAAGGTCAGATCGACGCCCAGATCCCGGGCGCGATTGCGCACGGCCGGCGAGGCCGACGGGCGTTCGCCGGGCGCACGTCCCGTCAGGGCGGGAACGGGCTTTGAGAGCGCAGTCGCTGAAGTCGCGCTTTGAGCCGTCGGAATCGCGGCGGAAGCCGTCGTCGCATTCTCGGTCGGCTTGGAGGCCGGTTTCCGCGCCGCGACGGGCGTCAAGACATTGCCCCGGCCCTCGACATCGAACGCGACCAGCGGCCCGCCGACCGGCACCGACTTGCCCGCCTCGCCGTACAGGGCGACGACGGTTCCGGCGACCGGCGAGGTGATCTCGACCGTGGCCTTGTCGGTCATGATGTCGGCGATGATCTGGTCTTCCTCGACCGCGTCCCCGACCTTGACGTGCCAGCCGACCAGTTCGGCCTCGGCCGTGCCTTCGCCGACGTCGGGCAGTTTGAAGACGTAGTTGCCGGATGTCGGCGCCTCGGCAGCGGGGACCGCCGGTGTCTCGACCTTCGGCGCCTCGGCGACCACGGGCGCGGGGTCCGGCTTGGCGGCGGGGGGGGCGACGGGCGTCGGGGCGTCATCGGCATTGCCCGCCCCCTCGACCTCGAACTCCACCAAGGGACCGCGCACCGGCACCATGGCGCCGGGTTCGCCGTGCAGGGCGACGACCTTGCCGCTGACCGGAGCGGTGATCTCGACCGTGGCCTTGTCGGTCATGACGTCGGCGACGATCTGATCCTCGGCGACGGTGTCGCCGACCTTGACGTGCCATCCGACCAGTTCGGCCTCGGCGGTGCCTTCGCCCACGTCGGGCAGTTTGAAGACGAAACGTCCCATCTTATCGACCTCCCGTCATGACGCTCTTCAAGGCGTCTGCGACCCTTTGCGGTCCGGGGAAATATTCCCATTCGAAAGCGTGAGGATAGGGCGTGTCCCAACCGGTGACGCGCGCGATCGGCGCTTCCAGGGAATAGAAGCAGCGCTCCTGAACGAGAGCCGACAGCTCGCCGCCGAAGCCCGAGGTCTTGGGCGCCTCATGCACGATGACGCAGCGACCGGTCTTCTTCACCGAGGCCTCGATGGCTTCGATGTCCAGCGGCACGAGCGAGCGCAGGTCGATGACCTCGGCGTCCACGCCCGCGTGTTCCGCGCCGGCCAGGGCGACCCAGACCATGGTCCCATAGGCCAGGATGGTGACGTCGTTTCCTTCGCGCATCACGCGCGCCTTGCCGATGGGCTCGACATATTTGCCGGTCGGGACCTGGGCCAGATCCTGGGCCTTCCACGGCGAGACCGGCTTCTCGTGCCAGCCGTCGAATGGCCCATTGTAGAGCCGCTTCGGCTCGAAGAAGACGACCGGATCGTCATCCTCGATGGCGGCGGTCAGCAGGCCCTTGGCGTCATAGGGGTTGGACGGAATGACGACCTTCAAGCCCGCGATATGGGTGAACAGGCTTTCGGGCGACTGGCTGTGGGTCTGGCCGCCGAAGATGCCGCCGCCATAGGGGCTGCGCACCGTGATCGGCGAAGTGAACTGACCGCCCGAGCGGTAGCGCATCTTGGCCGCTTCCGAGACGATCTGGTCGTAGGCCGGATAGATGTAGTCGGCGAACTGGATCTCGACGACCGGACGCAGGCCATAGGCGCCCATGCCGATCGCGGCGGCGACGATGCCGCATTCCGAGATCGGGGCGTCGAAGCTGCGGGTCAGGCCATGCTTCTGCTGCAGCTTGTCGGTGACGCGGAAGACGCCGCCGAAATAGCCGGCGTCCTCGCCGAACGACAGGACGTTGGCGTCTTCGGCCATCTTGACGTCGATGGCCGAGTTCAGCGCCTGGATCATGTTCATGGGGACCACGCCCGCGCCCGTTGCTTCCGAGGCGGGGGCGGCGTTCTGATCGACCATGTCGGGCTCGACGCCGTCGTTGCGATCGGCGTCGGTGAAGGTGGTTTGCTCGCTCATGGTCAGACCCCCACCTCGCGGCGCTGTTCGATCAGGCGCCAGTCTTCGGTCGCATAGACCTCTTCGAACATCGTCTTCACGCTCGGGCGCGACTGGCCCAGGGTGCCGATGGCTTCGGATTCCTTGCCGGCGGCGCGGACCTGCTCGACGGCGTCCTTCAGCGCGGCGGCGTGACACTCGTCGTCCCATTCGCCGATGACGGTCAGATGCTGGCGCAGACGTTCGATCGGATCGCCCAGCGGCCATTTCTCATGCTCGTCGCCGGGGCGATAGCGGCTGGGGTCGTCGGACGTCGAGTGCGGGGCGCCGCGATAGGTGAACAGCTCGATCACCGTCGCCCCCTGGTTCGACCGCGCCCGTTCCTCGGCCCACTGGGTCGCCGCCCAGACCGCCAGGAAGTCGTTGCCGTCCACCCGCAAGGCCGGCAGACCATAGCCGATGGCCTTGGAGGCGAAGGTGGTCTCAAGCCCGCCGGCGATGCCCTGGAAGGAGCTGATGGCCCACTGGTTGTTGACGACGTTCAGAATGACCGGAGCGCGATAGACCGAGGCGAAGGTCAGGGCGTTGTGGAAGTCGCCCTCAGCCGTGGCGCCGTCGCCGATCCAGCTGATGGCGATCTTGTCGTCGCCCTTATAGGCGCTGGCCATGGCCCAGCCCACGGCCTGCGGGACCTGGGTGCCCAGATTGCCGCTGATGGTGAAGAAGCCATAGTCCTTGGCCGAATACATGATCGGCAGTTGGCGGCCTTTGATCGGATCTTCGGCGTTCGAATAGATCTGGTTCATCATCGCGACCAGCGGATAGCCGCGCGCGATCAGAAGCCCCTGCTGGCGATAGGTGGGGAAGCCCATGTCCTCGCGGCTCAGGATCATGCCCTGCGCCACAGCGATGGCCTCTTCGCCGGTGCACTTCATATAGAAGCTGGTCTTGCCCTGGCGGTGGGCGCGGTGCATCCGGTCGTCGAAGGCGCGCGTCAGGATCATGGCCTTCAGGCCCCGGCGCATCGTCTCGGCATCCAGACGCGGGTTCCACGGACCGACCGCGGCGCCCTCATCGTCCAGCACCCGAATCAGGCGGAAGGCGAGATCGCGCATCTGATAGGGCGTCGATCCGACCTCGGGCCGTTCGACCACGCCGGCTGGGTCCATCTGCAGATGGCTGAAGTCCGGCGTATCGCCGGGACGGCCGGACGGCTCCGGCACGCGCAAGGACAGGGGCTGGCTGTTCTTTTTGTTCATTTTATCGTTCATGCGGGCGTCCATATCCGTTCTGGGGTCCGTCCGTGTTTCCTCTGGACGTGTGATAACACGACCCCTAAGCAGGTGCTCGCTCAATTTGACCTTGCGCAATCCCGATATCGGGTATTTTATTTCGCGATAATCATAATCGGAGAAACGCATTGGCCGACGAACTCGACCCCATCGACGCCCGCATCCTGGATATCCTGCAACAAGACGCCGGGCTGTCGGTCGCAGAGGTCGCCGATCGCGTCGGACTGTCGGCCTCGCCCTGCTGGCGGCGGATCAAGCGGCTGGAAGATTCCGGCCTGATCACCAAGCGAGTCACCCTGCTGAACGCGCAGCTGCTGGGTCTGGACTTCGAGGTCTACGCCATCGTCAAACTGATGCTGCCCTCGGCCGACAATCTCAATGTCTTTGAGGCCGCCGTGGCCAAGTGGCCGGAAGTGGTCCAGTGCGCCACCATCACGGGGCGCGAGGACTATGTGCTGCGCATCATCACCTCGGACATGCACGCCTTCGACCTGTTCCTGCGCGAGAAGCTGCTGGCCCTGGGCATCGTCTCGGATTGTGAAAGCCACATCGTAACGCGCGGCGTGAAGAATGTGACCGCCCTGCCTCTTGGCATCATCACGCCTCACGTCGGATAACGTCGCTCAGGCGGGCCGATCCGCCTGAGGATGACGACCATGATCGAACTGGTGATCGACGCACGCCGCAAGGACCTGGGCGGGTTCGAGGTCGGGCGCGTCCTGCCCTTCCATTCGCGGCGGATGGTCGGGCCCTTCATCTTCCTGGACCAGATGGGGCCGGCCGAGTTCGCGCCGGGGGCCACGGCCATCGACGTACGGCCCCACCCGCATATCGGCCTGTCGACCCTGACCTATCTGTTCGAGGGCGAGATCATGCACCACGACAATCTCGGCTACGATCAGGCGATCCGGCCGGGCGAGGTCAACTGGATGACCGCCGGCAAGGGCATCGTCCATTCCGAGCGCACCGATCCGCTGAAGAAGAGCAAGGGCGGGCCGATGCACGGCATGCAGGCCTGGGTCGCCCTGCCCGACGAGGCCGAAGAGATGGACCCGGCCTTCCATCACCTGGGCGAGGACGCCCAGCCGGCCTACGAGAACGGCGGCCTGTTCGCGCGACTGGTGGCCGGTGAGGCCTACGGCGCCAAGGCGGCCGTCCCGGTGTCGTCGCCGCTGTTCTATATCCATTGGGAGCTTCAGCCCGGCGTGCGAACCGCCCCGCCGTCCGGCAAGGGCGCCGGAGGCATGAGCGAGCGCGCGCTCTATGTGGCCAAGGGCTCCATCGAGGTCGGCGATCGCACCTTCCACGAGGGCCAGATGGCCGTGCTGGAGCCGACGGCCGAGCCGACGGTCAAGGCCCTGACCCAGTCGACCGTCATGGTGCTGGGCGGAGAGCCGGTGGGGGAACGGCTGATTTGGTGGAATTTCGTCGCCTCCAGCCAGGCCCGCATCGATCAGGCCAAGGCCGATTGGAAGGCAGGCCGGATGACGCTGCCGGACGCGGACGATCTGGAGTTCATCCCCCTGCCCGACGAACCGGCAAAGGCGCAGGCCGCGCCGGCGCCGGTGGCGCCCAAGCCGACCGATCCGGTCTAGCGGTCAAGCAGAAGGTGACGCGGCAAGGTCGGATCGCTACATGCGGCCTATGAACTTCGATTTCGACGCCCAGGTTACCGCCGCCCTGTTCGACAACACCGGCGCTGTCTTCGCCCTCGGCGACGGCTCGATCCGGTTCGAGGACCGGACGCGGGTGGAGGCGCACGACGGCGCCGTACTGTGCGCCTGCGTTCACCCGTCCGGCGACGGGATCGTCACAGGCGGCGATGACGGCAAGGTCGTCTGGACCCGTCGCGACGAGGACCCGGTCGTTCTCGCCACGGCCAAGAACCAGTGGATCGACGCCATCGACGCCTCCCCGGCCTCGGGCCTGATCGCCTTTTCCTTCGGCCGCACCCTGTCGGTGATCGACCCCAAGGAGGTGGGCTTCCGGCGCGACTTCCAGCATGAGCGCACCGTCTCCGGCGTCGCCTTCGAGCTCAAGGGCCGGCGCATCGCCACCTCGACCTATGGCGGGGCGGCCCTGTGGTATGCACGGATCGAAAAACAGCAACCGGTGAAGCTGGCCTGGGCTGGGTCGCACACCGGCGTCGCCTTCTCGCCCGACGGCGCCTTCGTCGTCACGACCATGCAGGACAATCAGATGCACGGCTGGCGCATCAAGGACGCCAAGAACCTGCGCATGGGCGGCTATCCGGGCAAGGTGCGCTCGATGGCCTTTTTGGCCAATGGTCAGCTGATGGCGACCTCAGGCGCGCAGGGCGCGGTCCTATGGCCCTTCATCGGATCGAACGGACCGATGGGGCGCGAGGCGACCGAGATCGGCTATGACGACACGACCCTGGTCAATCTGGTCTCGGCCCGCGCCGATCAGGGTTTGCTGGCCGCCGGCCTGACCGACGGTCGGGTCTGGGTCGCGCATCCGGCGGCCCAGGGTCTGAATTTCGTCAAGGCCGAGAAGGGGCCGGCCATCGTCGCCCTGTCGCTCAGCCCCGCCGTCGACAAGGTGGCCTGGGCCGACGAAGACGGCGCCGCCGGGGTGTTGATCCTCTGATGGCGACGGGCCGCAAGAGCTGGCGTCGCGTGGTGCTGAGCGCGCTTCTGATCCTGGCCCTGATCCCGGTCGCGGGCGTGCTGATCGTCGCCATTGTCCCGCCGCCGCCCACGATACTGATGCTGCGCCAGCTCGCGAGGGGCGACGGCATGGACTACCAGTGGCGCGGTCTGAACCAGATTTCGCCCAATCTGGTCAATGCGGCCATCGCCGCCGAGGACGCCCGGTTCTGCAGCCACCACGGCTTCGACATGGAGGCGATCCAGAAGGCCCTGGACCATAACGCCGAGGGCGGGCGCCTGCGCGGCGGATCGACCATTAGTCAGCAGACGGCCAAGAACGTCTTCCTCTGGCCCGGCCGCGACTGGATCCGAAAAGGTCTGGAAGCGGGCTACACCGTCCTGATCGAGGCCGTGTGGTCCAAGCGCCGGATCATGGAGGTCTATCTGAACGTGGTGGAATGGGCGCCCGGCGTCTATGGCGCCCAGGCCGCGTCGCGCCACTGGTTCGGCAAGGACGCCCGCGATCTGAGCCCGCGTGAGGCGGCGCGTCTGGCCGCCATCCTACCGGCCCCGCGTCGTTACGAAGCCGCCGCGCCCGGCCCCTATGTGCGTCGGCGCGCCGCGCGTATTCAGGCGGCTATGGGTACGGTGCGCAATGAAGGTCTGAACACCTGCGTCGTCGGTCGCTGAACCGTCACGCTTGACGGGCGACCGGGCCTGACCTCTCCTGCCCGCGCTGTTCAGGAGATCCATCATGAAGCGTCAGATGATGACCGCCGTCGCGGTCTGCGCCCTCGCCTTCGCCGCCGGCTGCGCCAGCACCAGCGAACCCGCCGCCGCAGCCCCGGGCGTCGAACAGACGGCCTCGACGACGCCCGCGCCGGCCGTCAGCGGCATGCGCGCCGACTATCCCATCACCGCCGAGGGCGCGACCGCCTTCATCGCCGACGCCGAAACCAAATGGGCCGAGGTCAGCGAATATGTCGCCCGCATCCAGTGGGCGCGCGCCACCAACATCACCTTCGACACCATGTGGCTGGAGTCCAAGGCCAACGCCGAGGCGACCGAGCTTCAGGTCCAGCTGGCCAATCAGGCGGCCAAGTTCAATGACGCTCAGGTCGATCCGGTCGTGCGCCGCAAGCTGAACCTGCTGCGGCTCAGCCTGGTCCTGCCCGCCCCCAATCGTCCCGGCGCGGCCGAGGAATTGGCCCAGATCACCACGCGGCTGGACTCGACCTATTCGACCGGCAAATTCGATTTCAAGGGCAAGCCGATTACGCTGGACGAGGCTTCGCTGATCCTGGCCGACAGCCGCGACCCCGCCGAGACCAAGGCGCTGTATGAAGGCTGGCGGACCATCTCCCCGGTCATGCGCGACGACTACGCCCGCATGGTCGAGATCGCCAACGAGGGCTCGCGTGAGCTGGGCTTCGCCGACACCGGCGCCCTGTGGCGGTCAGGCTACGACATGCCCGCCGACGATTTCGCCGCCGAGACCGACCGGCTGTGGGCCCAGGTCAAGCCCTTCTACGAGAACCTGCACTGCTATGTACGCGCTCGGCTGAACGCGAAGTATGGCGACGCGGTGCAACCCGATCACGGCCCGATCCGCGCCGATCTGCTGGGCAATATGTGGTCCCAACAGTGGGGCAACATCTACGACGTCGTCGCCCCGCCCAGCGGCGACGCCTCCAGCTATGACCTCACCGAACTGCTGAAGGCCGCCGATTACGACGCGACGAAAATGGTCAAGACGGGCGAGGGCTTCTACGTCTCGCTGGGCCTCGACCCGCTGCCTCAGACCTTCTGGGAACGCAGTCAGATCACCCGCCCGCGCGACCGCGAAGTCGTTTGTCACGCCTCGGCCTGGGACCTGGACAACGCCGACGACATCCGCATCAAGATGTGCACCAACGTCAACGGCGACGACTTCTACACCGTTCACCACGAACTGGGTCACAACTACTACCAGCGCGCCTACAAGAACCAGCCGATGCTGTTCCGGAACGGCGCGAACGATGGCTTCCACGAGGCCATCGGCGACTTCGTCGGCCTATCGGCCCTGACCCCCACCTATCTGAACCAGATCGGCCTGCTCAAAACCACCCCGGGCGCAGAGGAGGACATCCCCTTCCTGCTCAAGATGGCCTTGGACAAGATCGCCTTCCTGCCGTTCGGCCTGATGGTCGACCGCTGGCGCTGGGACGTCTTCTCAGGCGAGACGGCGCCGGCCGCCTACAATACCGCCTGGACCGCCGACATGCTGCAGTACCAGGGCCTGGTTCCGCCGGGTCCGCGTCCGGCCAACGCCTTCGATCCGGGCGCCAAATACCATGTGCCCGGCAACACGCCCTATACCCGCTACTTCCTGGCGGCCATCTATCAGTTCCAGTTCCAGCGCGCGGCCTGCAAACAGGCCGGTTGGACCGGGCCGCTGCATCGTTGCTCCGTCTATGGCAACAAGGAGGTCGGCGCCCGCTTCAACGCCATGCTGCAGATGGGCCAGTCGCGGCCGTGGCAGGAGGCGATGAAGGCCTTCACCGGCGACGACGGCAACGACGCCTCGGCCATCGCCGACTATTTCGCCCCATTGAACGTCTGGCTCCAGGAACAGAACCGGAGTCACCAGTGCGGATGGAGCGCCGCCTGATTACGCGGCGGCGTTAACCGTCCCCTTCACAATTCCCTTAACCGCCCGATGGCAAACTGAGCGCTAATCGGGCGGTCCGCGTCCATTGGGATGGGCATGGTGAAGGTTTCCAATCGGATCAGCAGAGCGGTGAAGGCTCTGCGCACATTCGCGTCGCGCCTCTCGTCGGACCGCGGCGGCAATGTCGTGATGATCTTCGCCCTGGTGATGCCGGCGCTGATGATGCTGACCCTGGGCGGCATCGACATCAACCGCGTGACGACGGCCAAGGCGCGCGTGCAGGACGCGCTGGACGCCGCCGCCCTGGCTGCGGCGCGCTCGTCCTATACTGATCCGAAAGACCTGAAGACCGTCGCCCTGGTGGCGCTGAGAGCCAATCTGCGCAACGCCTCTGTGGAGCCGTTCGCCGACGACGCCGTCAAGATCGAGCTGACGAAAGACCAGATCGTCATCGCCGACATCCAGGTCCAGGTGAAGACGCTGATCGCCAATGTGGTCCTGCCGCCCTATGGCAAGATCCTCGACGACACTTTGCCCGTCAGCGTCCACTCCGAGGTGAACCGATCGTCCAAGGACATCGAGGTCTCGCTGGTGCTGGACATCACCGGCTCCATGGCCAGCAATAACCGGATCGGCGATCTGAAGAACGCCGCGAACCAGCTGATCAAACTGGTCGTTCAGCCGGCCGCAAAACAGACGCCCTACTATTCACGTATGGCGATCGTGCCCTATTCGATCGGCGTGAACCTGGGCGCTCGCGCCGACGCCGCGCGCGGCGCATCCATCGGATCGACGAGCATCACCGGCGCCGCATGGGCGGCGGCGGCGGCCAAGTCGATCTCCGGTATCACGCGCGCTTCGCCGGGCGTCGTGACCGCCAACGGCCACGGGCTGGCGAACGACGACTACGTCTGGATCAGCGGCGTCAGCGGCATGACCCAGATCAACAATCGCGCCTACAAGGTCGTGCGGATCGACGCCAACAAGGTGTCCCTGCAATATCAATCCGGCGCGAACTGGTATGCGCTGAACACTACCAGCGGCAACGGCTACAGCAGCTACAGCTCGGGCGGTCAGATCCGCAAATGCATGCGCTCCGACTGCTTCGTCACCATCTCGTCCACAAATCACGGCTTGTCTGAGGACGAGGGTGTGCAGATCACTGGCGTGAACGGCATGACGGCTCTGAACAACAGCAGCGGGCTCTTTGAAGTTTATGAGCGCACATCGAAGGATGCCTTCGTTGTGCCGGTCGGGGGCGCGACCTACGCCGACTATTCCAACGGCGGCGCTGTTCAATGCGGCCGTGACGGATGCGCCAAGCGCGTCTTCCGTGATCCGCAGTACAATCGTCTGAACGTATTCGACAACACGACCTGCGTCAGCGAGCGCACGGGGTCTTCGGCCTATACCGATACGGCCCCCGGTTCGGCCTACGTCGGTCGAAACTACGCGTCTCCACGCAACCCCTGCCCGACAGCCACGATCCAGCCGTTGACATCTAACATCAGCACCCTGACCAGCCTCGTAAATGGGCTGTCCGTCACGGGCTCGACGTCCGGGCAGATTGGTCTCGCTTGGGGCTGGTATACGGTATCCAACCAGTTCAATGGGCTTTGGTCGTCGAACCCGGCTGCCGCCTATGCGCCGACCAAGGTGCTGAAGGCCGTCATCCTGATGACGGACGGCGAGTTCAACACCCCCTATTGCGACGGTGTGATCGCTCGCGATGCAGGCTCAGGGTCTGGCAATCTCTACGACAAGATCGCCTGCGATGCGACGAACGGCGACCCGTTCGACCAGGCCGCAAAACTATGCACCAACATGAAGAACAAAAACGTGATCGTTTACACGGTCGGATTCTCAATCACCCCAGGCAGCGACGCGGCCAAGATTCTGAGCAGTTGCGCCACCGACAAGGACAAGGCCTTCCTACCGCAGTCGGGCGCGGACCTGTCCAATGACTTCCAAGCCATCGGACGCGACATCACCCGACTACGAATTTCCCGCTGACGGCCTAGAGCAGGCGGATTTCGCGCAGGCGTTCGGTCAGATAATCCTCGGCCAGGATGGTCTTGCCCGCATAGCGATCAGGATTGTCCGGCGTGATGGCGCTGGGCAGGGTCTCGATCGGGAAGTCCGGGTTGAAGTGCAGGAAGAAGGGCGTCGAATAGCGGGCGAAGCCGCGACGCTCGGGCGCCGGATTGACTACGCGGTGGGTCGTTGACGGCAGGACGTGGTTGGTCAGCCGCTGCAACATGTCGCCGATATTGACGACCAAGGCGCCGGGCGGCGGGGCGATGTCGAGCCAGCTGCCGTCCTTGTCCTTCAGTTGAAGACCGGCCTCTTCGGCGCCGAGCAGCAGGGTGATGACATTGATGTCTTCATGCGCCCCAGCGCGCACGCCAGGCGCATCGGCCGGAACGGGCGGATAATGAAGCATGCGCAGGACGCTGTTGCCCATCTCGACCTTGTCGGCGAAGAAGTCGTCGCCGAGCTTCAGGTAGCGGGCGATGGCGCGCAGAATCTTGGCGCCGAGCGCATCTAGGTCCTCGAACATGCCATACAGATGCTGGCGGAAGCCCTCGACCTCGGTCGGCCAGACGTTGTCGCGCATATAGCGGCGATAGGGATGGGCTTCGGGCAGTTCACGACCGACGTGCCAAAACTCTTTCAGATCGACCGTCTTGGCGTCCTTGGCCGCCTCGACGCCGAACGGGGTCAGGCCGCGCGCGCCGCCCGTGCCGGGCTGATGGTATTGGCGCTTCACCGCTTCCGGCAGAGCAAAGAAGGTCTTGGCGTCGTCGATGGCCGCGGTGATGCGGGCCTCATCCAGACCGTGGTCGGCGACCACAGCGAAGCCATAGCGTGAGAAAGACGCGCCCAGTGCATCGCTGAACGCCTGAAAATCGGCGTCGTACTGCGTCATCGAAACCGGCTGAATGGCGCGGTCGGTCGTGTGGTCCGTCTGGGTCACGCTCACGGCGTCGTCCTCGATCTGGGGAAGTGCGGCGGTTCCCATACGCCTAATCGGCGGCCTTGTCAGGGCCATGGCGAGCGCGGACGTGGCGGGCATTCATGCCCCGTACAGATTGGAACCTTCACAGTAAGCGTACGTTTCCGCGCCAGATCGCTCAATAGAAAGGGACCATTCCATGCGCGCCAAGTTTATCGTCGCCAGCGTTTCTATCGCCGCCCTGCTGGGGGCCGCCGCCTGCACCACCACCGACCCCTATCGTTCGGGTCCGGTCCGCAACAACACCGGAACCGGCGCCATCGCCGGCGCGCTGGGCGGCGCGGTTCTGGGCTATCTGACCAACACCTCGAACGGCGAACAGGGCCGCAAGAACGCTCTGATCGGCGCCGGGATCGGCGCGCTGGGCGGCGCGGCCGTCGGCCAGTACATGGATCGTCAGCAACGCGCGATGGAGGCTGAACTGTCCGGCTCCGGCGTCGGCGTCGCCCGTCAAGGCGACCTGCTGGTGCTGCGCATGCCGTCGGACGTAACCTTCGCCACGAACCAGTCCTCCATCGATCCGCGTTTCCTGCCGGTGCTGGATGACGTCGCTCGTGTGCTGCAACAGTATGATCAGTCGACCGTGGACGTGATCGGCCACACCGATTCCTCGGGCGGCGACGCGATCAACCAGCCCCTGTCGGAACGTCGCGCGAGCAGCGTCGCCTCGGAACTGGTTCGCCGTGGCGTGATCGCGCAACGCCTCTATGTCGCCGGCAACAGCTCGCGCAACCCGGTGGCATCGAACGCAACAGTAGAAGGCAAGGCGCAGAACCGCCGGGTCGAAATCCTGATCCGTCCGTTCACCGGCTGATCGGCGTCAAAATCAGATTGCTTGAGGGCGGCGTCACGAGGCGTCGCCCTTTTCTCTGCGTGGACGCATCACGCAGAAGGTGAGACGGCGCAAAGAAAAACGCCGCCTCCTTTCGGAAGCGGCGTTCTGTCTTTCGACGACTTCGAAGGTGGAAACCAACCCGGACGAACCGGGTCGGCTCCGAAACACTTAGAAGTTGATGTCGATGGTCGCGCGGCGGTTGAGCGGTTCGCGCACACCGTCGGCGGTCGGCTTGGCCAGGTTGGTCTCGCCCTTGCCGTCGAGGGCGATGACGCCGCCGTTGACGCCCGAGGCGACCAGCGCGTCCGCGACGGTGCGCGAACGACGGTTGGACAGACCCAGGTTATAGGCGGCCGAACCCGA